>Ga0209640_10005297_pt1 | contig 11278 bp, 9 predicted proteins | sample RifCSP10_1_FD_184018 | JGI IMG/M metagenome (GOLD analysis project Ga0209640, IMG submission 184018) | Soil microbial communities from Rifle, Colorado - Rifle CSP2_sed 10_1 (SPAdes) (version 2) | ecosystem: Environmental > Terrestrial > Deep subsurface > Rock core/Sediment | place: Rifle...
TCGCCACCTCGTCAGGCGTCGCCGCGGCACGGGTGCTGGCGCGCCACGAGCCGATCAGCTCGCCGTCGGCGAAGAGGCCGAGGGTGAGATTGGTGTTGCCGATATCGACCGCGAGCAGCTGCACGCGCCACATCCTAGCAGCCGCTCAGGGCCGTCCCGCGTCCGCGGTCCGGTGCTAGACTCGCCCGCGATCCCCCCACCGTGTACATGCCGTGAGCGAGCCGTGAGCGAGCCGATGACCGAGGCGCGAGCCAAGCTCTACATCAACACCGGCGTCGTGACCGACAAGAGCGACATGTACAACCTCCTGCGCCCGTTGCTGAAGCAGACGGTCAGCTACACCTACCGACGCGGGAGCCAGGTGACCGACAGCGGGACCGGCTGGGTTGAGCGGATCGTGGTCGACCACCCGGAGATCGCCAGCTACTTCACGCCGCTCTCGATCTGCCTCAACCTCGACTCGTTCGACTATCTCCAGTTCGACACGACGTCGGACCAGCTGCTGGTCTACACCCTGGTCATCGGCGAGGAGCGGGTGGTGCTCGAGTTCGCCGCCAGCGCCCCACGCCCGGGGCTGGTCGACGACGAGGAGGCTCGGGCCCTGCCGCGCAATGCCGACGAGCTGGCGCGCGACCTGCGCTTCATCCAGATGGAGCTCCTCATGTCACCCGAGGCGGTCGACGACGACGAGGACGCCTAGCGTGGCATCCGGCCTCTCCGCGGGCCGAGCGCGAGCGCGCGCCACACTCCCATACCAGCGCAGCGTGCTGGCCAACGGCCTGCGCGTGGTGACCCAGGAGATGCCGGCGGCGCGCTCCGCGGCGGTCGGCCTCTTCGTGGGGGTCGGTTCGCGGCACGAGGACGAGGCCCACGCCGGCCTCTCGCACATGCTCGAGCACCTCGTCTTCAAGGGGACGCGACGCTACCCCGAGCCCGGCGGCCTGTCAGAGGCGGTCGAGGGCTGCGGGGGCAGCGTCAACGCGTCGACCGACCGCGAGCTGACCATCTACAGCGCCCGGGTGCCGGGCGGGGCGGCGGACCGCGCGCTCGGGGTGGTGGCCGATCTCGTCCTGGCGCCCCTCCTCCGCCGGCGCGACCTGGCGGCCGAGAAGCCGGTGATCGTCGACGAGATACGGATGTACATCGACTCGCCCGGCGACCATGTCTTCAGCCTCTTCGATTCGCTCCTGTTCGGCCGCCACCCGCTTGGCCGTGAGATCGCGGGCACGCCGCAGAGCGTGCGGCGCGCCCGGCACGACGTGGTGCTCGACCACTGGCGGCGCTGGTACCGTCCGGAGCACGTCGTACTGGCTGCGGCCGGCTCGATCCGGCACGACGCGGTGCTCGCCACCGCCGAGGGCTGGTTCGACGGCGGTGGCGACGGCGGCTCGGTCGCCCGCATCCCGGCGATCCAGCCTCCCCCCGCCGCCGCCCCGCCAGCGTCGCTGCGCGTCGACTACCGCAAGCTGGGCCAGGGCAACCTGTGCCTCGGCATGCCCGGCGTCGCCCGCGACCACCCTGACCGCTGGGCCCTCGACCTGCTCGGCGCCGTGCTGGGTGACGGAATGAGCAGCCGCCTCTTCCTCGAGCTCCGCGAGCGCCGCTCGCTGGTGTATGACGTCTCGACCTTCGGCTCCAGCTACGCCGATTGCGGCACCTTCGGCGTCCACGCCGGCTTCCATCCCGACCAGGCCGGCGTGGTGGTCGGCGCGATCCTGGATCAGCTGGACCGCGTGGTGCAGGACCCGGTCAGCGACGCCGAGCTGGAGCGGGCACGGGCCTATACCCGGGGGAGGCTGCTGTTGCGGATGGAGGAGACCGGGGCGGTCGCCGCATGGCTGGGCGTCTGTGAGAGCCTCCTGCCGCGGATCCTGACGGTCGACGAGGTGATCGCCCGCCTCGAGGCCGTGACGGTCGACGATCTGCTGCGTGTCGCGCGCAGCTACGCACGCCCCGACCTGGCGCGGCTGGCAGTCCTCGGCCCGTTCCGCTCGCGACGACGCTTCGAGCGCATGCTGTCCCGATGACCGAGCGTGCCAGGCCCGGCGCCGAGCGGTGGGAGCCGGCGGCGGTGATCGACCTCCTGCCCGACGAGCTGGCGCTGGCCCGCGCCCAGCTCGACTCCGGCCTGTACGCCCTTGCGGAGGGCGTCCTGGTGCGCCTGATCGCCGGCCTCGAAGCGGCCGGCAAGGGCGGCCTGGAGGAGCTCGACTCGGCCCGGACGCTGCTCGGCGAGGCGCTCTGGCGGCAGGGCCGCCCGCTCGCCGCCGGGGCCGCGGTGGCGGCCATCCGCAGCGGCAGCCTCGAGCGGCGACGCCCGATCGTGATGCTCATCGAGGCCGAGGCCCTGGCCGCCGCGGGAGATCCGGATCGGGCAGCGCGCCTCGCCGAGCGGGTCGTCTCGTCGATCGGCGTCGATGAGGCCTGGAAGCTGCGCGGAGGGGTCGCCAGCCGCATCACCTGGCCGGCGCCGCCATCGCTGCGCGCCGCGCGTCGCCAGGAGGCGCCGCCCCCGGGCGGCGTGCCGCCGGGTCCCACGCCCGAGCGCATCACCGCCGCCCACGGGCGCCTCGAGGCGGCGCGCCAGGCGTTCGCTGCGGGGCAACATGACGAGGGCGATCGGCAGCTGGCCGCCGCCCTGCGCCTCGATCCACGCATCGGGCAGGACGCGGTGGCCGTGCTCGAGACGACGCTCGAGCAGGAGCCCGCCGTCGACCGTCTGCTACTCTACGGCGACCTCCTGCGCGCCGCGGGCCGCGAGGCCGAGGCGAACGCCGCCTTCGACCGCGCCGCGCGCGCCTGACCCCCGCACGGAGCTCCCGCGATGGAACGCACCCTGGTCCTCGTCAAGCCTGACGGCGTGCAGCGCGGCCTGATCGGCGAGATCGTGGGCCGGCTCGAGCGCAAGGGCCTCAAGGTGGTCGGCCTGCGGATGCTGGATGTCTCGCGACCGCTCGCCGAGCGGCACTATGCCGTGCACGCCGGCAAGCATTTCTACGCCGGCCTGGTCGAGTTCATCACCTCCGGGCCGGTCGCGGCGGTCGCGGTCGAGGGGCCTGACGCCGTCGCCGTCGTGCGCCGGCTGCTCGGTCGCACCATGCCGAATGAGGCGGAGCCGGGCACGATCCGCGGCGACCTGGGGGTCAGCGGCCTGCGCAACCTGATCCACGCCTCGGACGCCCCCGATACGGCCGCCGCCGAGCTCGGGCTGTGGTTCGGAGCGGACGGCCTGGTCGACTACCCCCGCGCCATCGACGCCTGGATCGTGGCCGAGGAGCCGCCCCAGCCGTAGCGTCCGAGCCAGGCGGGCTCGGCCTCGAGCGCGCCCGAGAGGTCGTCGTAGGTCGGCCGCCCCACGAAGCCGATGCGGTCGAATGGGAAGTAGCGCAGCCAGGCCCTGCCGACGATCAGCTCCTTCTCGATCGGCCCGAAGAAGCGGGAGTCCTGCGAAGCGGGTCGGTTGTCGCCCATCACGAAGTAGGTCCCCTCCGGGACCGTCCACGAGGTCGTCGACTCGGCGTCCTTCGGCAGGGTCGGTGCGGTCGCCCCGTCGATGCCCCTGACGACGTACGGCTCGTCGAGCCGGACGGGGCTGCCGCCGGCGGTCGCCACGAAGACGCGGCCGTTCTCCAGGCTCACGGTGTCGCCGGGCAGGCCGATGACCCGCTTGATGAACGGCACGCCGCCCTGGCCGAAGCCGTCCGGCGGCTGGAAGACGACGATGTCGCCGCGGTGGTAGTCGTCGAAGCGGGGCGAGATCTTGTCGATGAGCACGTACTCGTGCTCGGCGATGGTGGGCAGCATCGAGCGCTGCTCGACCTCGAACGGCTGCGCCACGAAGTTGTGGATGACCAGGTAGATGACCAGCGTCAGGACCAGCGTCTCGACGACCTCCAGGGCGCACCCGAGCCCGCGACGCGGCGCGGACGGCTCGGCTTCGGCGGGCAGGTCCGGGCCGGGGGGCGGCGGCGGGGCGTAGGTCATCGGCGCTCCGTGGGGTGAGCCTGGCAGGCGGCGCGTAGCATAGCGGGCTCAGTGTCGATGCGCGCCGTGCCCCTCCGTACCCTCGCGGTCCTCGGCCTGGGGGTCGCCGCCCTGGTCGCAATCCTCTTCTATGCGTCGACGGTGGATGGCCGCGCGCCGGCGGTTCGCGGCATCTCGCTGACCCAGCACCTGGCCACCGATCCGCAGATCGCCCTCACCACGAGCAGCGTCGAGGTCGACTTCTCCGAGCCGGTGGATCGGGGCAGCGCCGAGGCGGCGTTCGCGATCAGCCCCCGCATCGGCGGCTCGTTCAGCTGGAGCGCGGCGACGCTCACCTTCACCCCGGCGGCGCGGCTCCCGCTGCGGACCGCCTTCGAGGTTTCGGTCGCGCCCGGCGTCCGCGACCGCGCCGGCAACCGGATGGCGACCGCGACGCCGCCGTTCGCGTTCGAGACGGTCGGGAACCCGACGGTGGTGGCCACCCATCCGGCGGAGGGCGACGAGGATGCCGCCCTGGACGGCGTGATCGAGGTCGACTTCTCGACGCTGATGGACACCGCCGCGGTCGAGCGCGCCGTGCGCCTCGCCCCGGCCACCGAGGTCGCGCTGCGCTGGAGCCGTGAGCGGCTGACGATCGTGCCGGCGGCACCCCTGCTGCCGAACCGGCGCTACACCCTGACCATCGGCGTCGGCGCCCGCGACCAGGCCGGGACGCCGCTCGAGCAACCCTTCGAGCTCACCTTCAGGACCGTTGCCGCGACGCTCGACGCCGACGCGATCATGCCTGCCGACGGAGTCGAGGGGATCGCCATCACCACCCCGATCGCGATCGTGTTCGACCGCCCGCTCGATCCCGACACCGTCGGCGACGACCTGCTGACGATGACGCCCGATATCGCCGGGTCGCTCGACGCGGTGACGGTCCCCGGAGCCGCCGGCCTCGGTGACGGCGACCTTCGGATCCTGCTCTTCCAGCCGTCGGCGGCCCTGGCGCCGAACACGACCTACGACGTCAGCCTGGGGCCGGGCCTGCGCGCCGTCGACGGCGCCGGCTTCCCCGGCACGCTGGCGTGGAGCTTCACGACCGGCGCACCGACCGAGACCCTCTCGAACCAGGTCACCTTCGTCTCGGATCGGGCCGGCATCGCCAACCTGTGGGCCATGAATCCCGATGGCTCGAACCAGCGTCAGCTGTCGGCCGAGCTGTCGCCGGTCATCGACTATTCGGTCGCCCCCGACGGCCGCTCCTTCGTGGTCGCCGACGGCGCCGTCATCGTCTGGCAGCTCGCCGACGGCTCCGCCCGGCTTCAGCTCACCGAGGCCGGTGTGCTCGAGTACGACCCGGCCTACGCGCCCGATGGCACGGTCATCACCTACGGCCAGCTCGACACCGACGGCGGCGGCTCCGGCCTCTGGATGCGCGACGCCGATGGCAGCAGCCCGCGGCCGATCCGTCTCCCCGGCGAGCTGGCCGCCACCCCGGACGCCGCCCCCTCCCCGCCGCCGCTGGCCGTCCTGCTGCGCGCGCCGCGACTCTCGCCCGACGGCGAGGCGCTCGCCTTCGTCGATGACGCCGGTCGGATCGCCATCCTCGACCTGGTCAGCGACGAGCTCTCCGCGGCGCCGTTCGTGGCCTTCTCGGAGCCCGTCTGGGAGGCAGGCGGCGGCGCGATCCTGGTCGCCGGACTGCCGGCGGGGGCCGCGCCGCGCCTCCAGGCCCCCGGCGCGCCGGTGCCGCCGCTCGACCCGGCCGACCTGCTGTCCGGCGGGGCAGGCGCGGATGAGCTGCGGGTCATGCGCCTGGCGCGTGGCGCGTCGACGGCGCGCGCCACGGCATTCGGCCGGGGAGCCTCGCGCCCGACGATCGGCCACGGCGGCCTGCTGGCCTACATCCAGCTCGCCGGCGCGAACGCGACGACCGGCCGGCTGTGGGTGAGCGCCGATCCGAGCGATGCCGGCGACGAGCTCCAATTCCCCGACGACGCGCGCGCGGGATCGGCCGCCTTCGCGCCGGAGCCGGACGCGATCCTGGTCGGCCGGGTCGCCGGGCGGGGGGAGACCGACGGCGGGGTCTGGATCGTGAGCCTGCGCGGTGGCCAGGCCGAGCAGCTCTCGATCGACGGCCGGCTGCCGCGCTGGCTGCCGTAGGTTGACCCGTCGCGCGACGCCGGGCTACGATACCGGCGCCTCGCTGGCGGACGGCAGATTGGCCTCCCCGCCGGCGTTTCCGTGTGTGAGACCATGCGATCGGCGAGTCGGGTCCGTCCCGCCTGCGCCGGCCGAATCATCCAGCCCCCTCCGGAGGTTCCATGGACTTCATCATCTGGGTGATCCCCGCAGCCGGCCTGGCAGCGGTCGCCTTCGCCCTGTATCTGGCTCGCGACGTCCTCTCCCGGGACAAGGGGCCACAGGCGATGCAGGACGTCGCCGACACGATCCGCGAGGGGGCCGACGCCTTCGTCAAGCGGCAGTACACGACCATCGGGCTGCTGGCTCTGGTCGGGGCCGTGCTGATCGGCGTCGTCATCACCCTTGTCGAGACCCGGGATGTGGCCGACGTCCCCGACCTGGCCGGTGCGCCGATCGGGATCATGACCGCGGTCGCCTTCCTGGTCGGCGCCGCCTGCTCGATGGCGTCGGGCATCATCGGCATGTTCATCAGCGTGCGCTCGAACGTTCGCACCGCCGCCGCTGCGCGGCGCAGCCTGGTCGAGGCGGTGCAGGTGGCGATGCGCGGCGGCGCAGTCTCCGGCTTCCTGGTTGTCGCGCTCTCGCTTCTCGGGGTGTGGGGCATCTTCACCGCCTACGAGACGCTCATCGGCGACGTGACGATCGCCGAGGCGCCGTTCCTGATCGTCGGCTTCGGCTTCGGCGCCTCGTTCGTGGCCCTCTTCGCGCAGCTCGGCGGCGGCATATACACCAAGGCCGCTGACGTCGGCTCCGACCTTGTCGGCAAGATCGAGGCCGGCATCCCGGAGGACGACCCGCGCAACGCCGCGGTGATCGCGGACCTGGTCGGTGACAACGTGGGCGACTGCGCCGGCCGTGGTGCCGACCTGTTCGAGTCGACCGCCGCCGAGAACATCGGCGCCATGATCCTGGGCGTCGCGGTCTTCACCATCGCCGACACCGCCGGCTGGCCGCACCCGGAGGGCTGGATCTTCTTCCCGCTGGTGGTGCGTGGCTTCGGCCTGCTGGCCACCATCCTGGCGATGTTCTTCATCCGGGGCAGCGAGACCGAGAACCCGATGAACATCCTGAACCGGGGCTACTGGGCCACCAGCCTGCTGTCGGTGGTCGGCCTCTTCATCACCACCAATCTCATGATGAACACGGGCGGCACGGTAGGCGCCAACGGCTGGCCGGCGTGGGTCTGGTTCTTCGGCGCCGGGCTGGTGGGACTCGCCACCAGCGTCGTGTTCGTCTACATCACGCAGTACTACACCGCCGGCGGCTATCGCCCGGTGCGCGAGATCGCCCGGGCCTCGAAGACCGGCCCGGCGACCAACATCATCTCGGGCACGGCGGTGGGATTCGAGACGACCTTCGTGACTGCGATCTCGATCGGCATCGCCATTCTCGCGTCGCACTGGCTGGGCTCGCAGGCGGGCCTCAAGGCAGCCGATGGCCACGACGTGGGAGGCATCTTCGGGACCGCGGTGGCGACGATGGGGATGCTCATGACCACGGCCTACATCCTGGCCATGGACACCTTCGGCCCGATCACCGACAACGCCGGCGGCGTGGCCGAGTTCAGCCGTGCCGAGGCCGGCGCGCGCGAGATCACCGACCGCCTCGACGCGGTCGGCAACACGACCAAGGCGCTCACCAAGGGCTACGCCATCGCCAGCGCCAGCCTCGCCGCCTTCCTCCTCTTCAGTGCCTACATCGACAAGGTCAACCTGATCCAGCGCAATCGTGGCGGCGAGCTGCTGACGTCGGTCAACCTCGCCGATGTCGGTGTCTTCGTCGCGGCCCTCATCGGCGCCATGCTGGTCTACTTCTTCAGCTCGCTGGCCATCCGGGCGGTCGGCACCACGGCACAGGCCATCATCATCGAGGTGCGCCGCCAGTTCCGGGAGATGCCGGGCATCATGGACTACACCCAGCGGCCGGACTACGCGCGCGTCGTCGACATCACCACCCGCGCGGCCCTGCGCCAGATGGTCGCGCCCGGCCTGGTGGCGGTGGCCACGCCGATCGCGGTCGGCCTGCTCCTCGGCTACCAGGCCGTGGCGGGGCTGCTGATGGTCGGGACCATCGCCGGCGTCATGCTGGCCACGGTGCTGAACAACGGGGGCGGCGCGTGGGACAACGCCAAGAAGTACATCGAGTCCGGCCACCTGACGGACGATGAGGGCAACGTCATCGGCAAGGGGACGCCGGCGCACGCTGCGGCGGTTGTCGGCGACACGGTCGGCGACCCGTTCAAGGACACGGCCGGCCCGTCGCTGCACGTGCTCGTCAAGCTGCTGGCCACCATCACGCTCGTCCTGGCGCCGCTCTTCATCCGCTAGCCACCGCCGATAGCACGGGAGTGCCGTGGACCTCGTCCTGCAGGCCGCCCTGATCGGGATCCTCCAGGGGCTGACCGAGTTCATCCCGGTCAGCTCCAGCGCCCACCTCGAGCTGGCGCCGTGGATCGCGGGCTGGCCGAGCGGCGGTGTGGTCGGCAGCCTCTCGTTCGACGTCTTCCTGCACCTTGGCACCCTCCTCGCGCTGCTCGGCTACTTCGCGCGGGACTGGCTGCGGCTGCTGGGCGCCGCGGTGGCCAGCGTGCGCGAGCGACGCATCGGGGCCGATCCGGACCGTCGCCTCGCCTGGCTGCTGATCCTGGCCACCGTGCCGGCCGGGCTGATCGGCTTCGTCGGGGAGGACTTCATCGACCGCGCCCTGCACGCCGACACCGACGGCGTGCGCCTGGCGATCGCCGGGTTCGTCGTGCTCGGTGCCGCGGCGCTGTGGCTCGCCGACCGCCTCGGCTCGCGACGCCGCGGGATCGACGGCCTCGACGCGCCGAGTGCCCTGGCCATCGGCCTCAGCCAGGCGCTGGCTCTGCTGCCCGGCATCAGCCGCTCGGGGGCGACCATCAGCACCGGTCTGGCGCTGGGCCTGACGCGCGAATCGGCCGCCCGCTTCAGCTTCCTGCTGGCGACGCCGATCACGCTCGGGGCCGGCCTGTACGGGTCGCGCAAGCTGTTCGACGTCTCCCACAGCGGGCCGGAGTGGCTGGCCATCGCGGCCGGCTTCGTGGCCGCGGCCGTGTCGGGGATGCTGGCCATCGGCTTCCTGCTGGCCTGGCTGCGGAGCCGCTCGGTGACCATCTTCAGCCTCTACCGGCTGGCCTTCGCGGCGCTGATCGTGGTGCTGGTGCTGGTCGATCGCTGAGACCCGATTCGGCGCGCACCGGCGCGTCCCGCAACTTTGACACTGGTCGGCGACCCGCCTAGAATCGCGCAACGCCGGCCGCCCAAGGGTGGTCCGATCGCGGACACACACCTGGCCAGGGCCAGCTTCAGGAACGCCACGCGAACCCGGTGGCGGAGCCTGGAGCGTTTTTTGTTATCGGATCGCTCGCGAACCGTCACCGATCCCCGTGGTGACGAGGCCAGGCCGCATCGGCCCGGGCAGCGGCGAAGAGGAAAGGGGAGAGATGAACAACAAGCCCGTCTACCTGACCGCCGAGGGGCTCGCCAAGCTCAAGGCGGAGCTCGAGCACCTGATCACCGTCGAGCGGCCGCGCGTCGCCTCCCGCATCCACGATGCGAAGCTGGATGGCGACATCACCGAGAACGCGGAGTACGAGGACGCCAAGCAGGAGCAGTCGTTCCTGGAGGGGCGCATCGGCACGCTCGAGGCGCAGCTCAAGAACGCGGAGGTCATCGGACCGAGCAACGGCGACCGGGTCGGCATCGGCTCCAGGGTGGTGATCAAGGGTGACGACGGGCAGGAGACGTTCACCATCGTCGGGTCCGCCGAGGCGGCGCCGCGCGAGGGCCGCATCAGCAACGAGTCGCCGGTCGGCGCCGCGCTGATGGGGCGCAAGAAGGGCGACAAGGTCACGGTCCAGGCCCCCGCCGGGGCAGTCACCTTCACGGTCGTCAGCATCCGCTAGCGCCCGACACGCTCGTGTTCTGGGCCGACGAGCTGGCGGAGCGCCTCACCGGCCCGCAGGTCGTCAACGACTCAAAGACCCCCTCGGGCACGATCCACGTCGGGAGCCTGCGCGGCCCCGTCATCCTCGACGTCATCACCCGCGCGCTGCGCGCCCGCGGCCTGCCGACGACGCTGCTGTACGGGATCGACGACCTCGACCCGATGGATGCCCAGGCGCTGCTGACGCCCGATGCCAGCGAGCGCTGGATGGGCGTCCCGCTGGCCAACGTGCCGGACCCGGCCGACGACGGCCACGCCTCGTATGCGCGCCACTTCGCGAGCCTCTTCATCGAGACCTTCGCAGGGCTCGGCATCCGCCCGGATCGCTACTACTGGATGAGCGAGATCTACGCGACCGGGCAGGTCGACCCGTACATCCGGCTGGCCCTCGACCGCGCCGAGCTGGTGCGCCAGATCTACCGCCGCGTGAGCCGCGTCGAGCGTCCCGACGGCTGGCTGCCGGTCCACGTCATCTGCCCCACCTGCGGCCGCGTGGGCACCACCCTGGCGCGCGACTGGGACGGTGAGACGGTCGCTTTCGAATGCCTGCCTGACCTCGTCACCTGGGCGTCCGGCTGCTCGTCCAGCGGCCGGCTGGCGCCGTTCGGCGGCGCCGCCAAGCTGCCGTGGAACCTGGAGTGGGCCGCCCAGTGGAGCCTCTTCGGGGTGACCATCGAGCCGTGCGGCAAGGACCTCGCCACCGCGGGCGGCTCGCGGGAACGCTCCGACGCCATCGCGCGCGAGGTCTTCGAGCGCGAGCCACCGGTCAACGTGCCGTACGAGTTCCTGAACGTCGGCGGGCGCAAGATGAGCAGCAGCCGCGGCCGCGGCGCGGCGGCGCACGAGATCGCCGAGGTGGTGCCGCCGGAGCAGCTGCGGCTCCTCTTCGTGCGCCCCCGCCCCAACCACGCGCTCGAGTTCGACCCGGATGGGACCGATGCCATCCCGCGCCTCTTCGACGAGTCGGACCGCATCGCCGCCGCCACCGCCGGGCGCGAGGTCAAGGGCGAGCTGCCGCCCGACCACGATCGAGTCTTCGCCGCCGCGCTGGTCGACCCTGCCGCCGACGCGATCGCCGCCGGCGCGGCCTACCGGCCGCCGTTCTCGCACCTCGCCCTGCTGCTCCAGGTCCCGGGGG
>Ga0209640_10005298_pt1 | contig 11277 bp, 10 predicted proteins | sample RifCSP10_1_FD_184018 | JGI IMG/M metagenome (GOLD analysis project Ga0209640, IMG submission 184018) | Soil microbial communities from Rifle, Colorado - Rifle CSP2_sed 10_1 (SPAdes) (version 2) | ecosystem: Environmental > Terrestrial > Deep subsurface > Rock core/Sediment | place: Rifle...
CCAGTCGTAGTCGAAGGGCCGGGCGCGCGCCGTGAGCGGCAGCAGGACCGCCGCGGCGACGGCCAGGCCGAGCGTGATCATGACGACGGTTTCCATGGTGGGCGGAATGTACCGGCGTCACAGTGTCGCGCCAGTCCGTGGGATTCCTTACGCGGCGGAGGTCCATTCCGTCCACGCCCTCCACTTGGGCGACCGGACCGAAGCGCCGGCCTACTTCGTTCTCTGCATGACGAGGACGCCGACGAAGATGCCGGCGGTGTCCCAGACGAGATCGCGGAGGCTGAAACCTTTCCCTTGCCCACGATCGGCCAGTTCCTTGGTCAGGCTGGCTCCGAAGCCTGCCACGACTGAGGTTGCCGAAGCGGCCCGCCGATCCATTCCGGCGAGTCGGGATCCGGCAAAAACGAATCCGACCAGGCCGTACGAGATGAGGAAATGCCGTGCCTTGTCCGCCGCGAACCACTGGTCCTGCGGCCCGGCTTGCAGAACCCGGGTTGGCGGATCGCCAACGAAGAGAGCTCTGCGGGAGAAGACGGGATCGGGATCGCAGGAGGAGATCGGTCGCAGGGCGCAGAATCGTGTGACGGCGGTGCGGATCGGCGGCTTTTCTCGAGGCGGGCCGGCGATCACGGAGCCGAGAGCGAGGGCGAGAAGGATCAGGGCCAGCCTCTGGCCTGGCGCGCATGCCGCAAGGCGCGGCGGACGGCATCGGCCGCGTCTCTGGCCTTCTCGATGGCGAGACCCTCGGCGAGGGTAGGCGAAAGCAGCACGATGGGAACGCCGAGCTTCATGGCGAGAGCGATTTCGGACAGCGTGCCCCACTCGCCGGCGACGGCTATCGCGGCATCCGCGAAGCGGACGACGAGGGCGTTGCGCGCTTCGCCCATGTCGGTGGGCAGCGGTAACGCGATCCACGGATTGGCGTCGTTCGGGTCGGCGCCCGGCAGGATGCCGATGGTCAGGCCGCCGGCGGCATGTGCGCCCTTGGCGGCCGCCTCCATGACTCCACCGAGTCCGCCGCAGACGAGAACCGAACCCGACTGCGCGATTTCGCGACCGACGTCCTCCGCCATTCTGGCGAGCGTGCGGTTGGCGCTGCCGGCGCCGCAGACGGCGATCCGGATGGGGCGTTCGAGGGCCTTCTCGGCACGGCCGGGGCGGCGGGTACCGGGACGCGCGGGTGTGCGAGTGCGCCGGGCAGGCCGGTCATCCGTTGCGTGGCTCATCCTTTTCGCTCCGCCCAGGCAAGGGCTGTTTCGACTGCGCGCCGCCATCCGGAAATCAGCGCGGATCGGTTGTCCGAGGTCATGACCGGCCGGAAACGGTCGGGCTCCGGTCTGGCCGCGAGAAAATCGTCCGCGTTCCGCCAGAGTCCTGCGGCGATGCCCGCGAGGCCCGCGGCGCCGGCGGCGGTGGTCTCGACCATCTGCGGGCGGCGGACCGGAACGCCCACGATATCGGCCTGGAACTGCATGAGCCAGTCGTTGCGTGAAGCGCCGCCATCGACCGCCAGTTCGGTCGTCGCGACGCCCGAGTCCGTGGTCATCGCATCCAGGACCTCGCCGGTCCCGTACGCCATGGCCTCGAGCGCCGCCCGGACGAGATGGCTCCGCGTCGTGCCGCGCGTCAAGCCCACGATGGTTCCGCGCGCGTCCGGATTCCAGTGCGGAGCCCCGAGGCCGACGAAGGCGGGCACGAAATAGACGCCGTCGTTGGATGACAGATTGCTGGCCATGGCTGCGGACTCCGAGGCGCCGCCGATGATGCCGAGCCCGTCGCGCAGCCATTGAACGGCCGCGCCGGCAATGAAGATGGAGCCCTCGAGCGCCCAGGCCGGTTCGCCGCGCGGTCCGCAGGCCACGGTCGTCAGCAGCCCGCGAGTCGAGAGAACGCGTTCGGAACCGGTGTTGAGCAGCAGGAAGGCGCCGGTTCCATAGGTATTCTTTGCCTGGCCGGCGTGGACGCAGCCCTGTCCGAAGAGCGCGGCCTGCTGGTCGCCCGCGACGCCGCAGACCGGAATCGACATCCCGAGCACGCCGGGGTCTGTCATCCCGAACACGCCTGCCGACGGCCTCACCTGGGGCAGCAACAAGGCCGGCACGGAGAACAGCTCGAGGAGCCGCTCGTCCCAGCGCAACTCATGAATATTGAAGAGCAGCGTGCGTGATGCGTTGCTCGGATCGGTGACGTGGGAGCGGCCGCCGGTGAGCTTCCAGATCAACCAGGAATCGATCGTGCCGGCGGCCAGCTCGCCGCGTTCGGCACGCGGCCGGAGGCCGTCCACGTGATCCAGCAGCCACTCGATCTTGGTCGCGGAGAAGTACGGATCGAGGACCAGCCCGGTATGCTCGGTCACCCACGATTCTTCGCCCGCGGCCTTCAGCTCTCGACACCGGGATGCGGTCCGGCGATCCTGCCAGACGATCGCGTTGTGAACGGGTTCCCCGGTTTCGCGATCCCACACGACGACCGTTTCGCGCTGGTTCGTGATACCGATGGCGACCACGGTGAGCCCGTCTTGCGCGGAACGAGCCTCGGCGATCGCGGCCTTCGCGACCCGAACCGTCGTCGCCCAGATTTCGGCGGCGTCGTGTTCGACCCAGCCGGGCCGCGGAAAGATCTGCGTGAACTCGGAGTAACCGCGGCCCAGGACATGGCCGGCCGGGCCGAGAACCAGGCACGTCGTGCCCGTCGTTCCCTGGTCGATGGCGAGCACCCCGTTCATGGCCGCTCCCGTTCCGCTTCCGATTCCCTGGCCTGGATCTCGATGGCGCCCTCGAACGGCGGTCGGAGAATACCGCGCTCCGTGATGATCGCCGTGATGAGGTGGGCCGGCGTCACGTCGAAGGCCGGCGCGAACACGGGCACACCGGCCGGCGCCGTCAGACGGCCGAAGCCCCGGCGGATCTCCTCGGGATCCCGCATCTCGATCGGGATCCCGGCACCTTGCCCGGTCCGGGCATCGAGCGTGCTCGTGGGCGCGGCGACGTAGAAAGGAACGTCGTGCGCCCGGGCCAGCAGGGCGATTGCGTAGGTACCGACCTTGTTTGCGACATCGCCGTTCGCCGCGATCCGGTCGGCGCCGACCAGGACGAGGTCGATCTTCGACCGGGCGAGCAGCGCGGCGACGGCAGAGTCGGCCAGCACCGTCACGGGTACGCCGGCGCGCTCGAGCTCCCACGCGGTGATCCGGCTGCCCTGCAGGAGCGGTCGCGTCTCGGGCGCCCAGACCTGCACATCCCGGCCCATCTCGGCCGCGACGTACACCGGCGCGAGGGCCGTGCCGATGCCGCCGGTCGCGAGCGCGCCCGCATTGCATTGCGTGAGAACGCGGGCCCCGGCCGGCAGCAACGCGACGCCGAGCTCGCCGATCCGGCGACACATGGCCCGGTCCTCGTCGAGGATCCGCGTGGCCTCGCGGCGCAGCGACGCGAGCGCCTCGTCATTCGTTCGCGCGGTCGCGATGGCGTTCATGGCACGGCGGATCGCCCAGGCAAGGTTCACTGCCGTCGGCCGCGCAGCGGCAAGACGACTCGCCGCCCGGGAGACCTCCGCTTTGAATCGATCGGGGTCGAGATCGGAGTGACCGGCCGCCTCCACGGCCAGCGCCATGGCGGCCGCAATGCCGATCGCCGGCGCGCCGCGGACCCGGAGTGAGCGGATCGCCTCGATCATTTCGTCCGCCGACCGGACGATGAGGCGGCGCTCCGTTTCCGGCAGCAGCGTCTGATCGATGATGTCCACACCGCCGTCGTCGGCCCATCGCACCGTCTCGGGAGGCGAAATCGTGCGGCCGGCCTGCTGCTTCATCGCGGTTCCCTGGCGAAGGCGTAGCGGTAACCGGCCGCTTCGAGAAGCGTGACCAGGCGGGCCACCGGCAGGCCCATCACGGCGAAGAAATCGCCTGTGATTCCTGCGACGAGCGTGGCGCCGAATCCCTGAATCCCGTACGCGCCGGCCTTGTCCATTGGTTCGCCGGTCTCGACGTAGCCGCGCGCCGTTTCCTCGTCGAACACGCGAAAACGGACGCTGACCTGTTCAACGCCGCTCCAGCAGCTGCCCCCGCGGGCCACGGCGATGCCGGTCGCCACCGTGTGTTCCCGACCCTGCAGCCTGAGCAGCATGGCGACCGCCTCGGCCGCGTCGGCGGGCTTCCCCAGGATCACACCCTCGACCACCACGACGGTGTCGCTGCCGATGACCAGCGAGCCCGGTTCGACCGCCGCGATGGCGCGGGCCTTCTCGATCGAGAGACGCTCCGCATGGCCGGCCGGTGTCTCTCCGGTGCGCAGGTTCTCATCGATGTTCGCGGGTCGGACCCGGAAGGACAGGCCGAGCATCTCGAGCAGCTGCGCCCGGCGGGGGGAGGCGGAGGCGAGCACCAGGGCCGGCGTTCCATCGCCGGTCGGTCCCGTCATCGCTCGAGCACGAGCGTGACCGGGCCGTCGTTCACGAGGTCCACATCCATCATCGCCCCGAACTCGCCCGTCTGAATCATGCCCGGCCTTCGCTCGCGCAGCATGTCGATGAACCGGTCGTAGAGCGGAATCGCCGTTTCGGGCGGCGCCGCGTCGATGAAGCTCGGACGCCGGCCCTTCCGCGTGTCACCGTACAGCGTGAACTGGCTGACGACCAGCACCTCGCCATTCACCTCCGCGAGGTCGAGGTTCATGCGCCCCGCATCGTCGGGAAACAGCCGCAGGGACAGGATCTTCTCCGCCATCCAACCCAGAATGGCATCGTCATCCTGCTTTCCGAAACCGACGAGGAGCAGGTAGCCGCGCTCGATGCGCCCGGCCACCTGCCCCTCGATTCGAACCTCGGCTCTCGATACCCGCTGCAGGACCACCCGCACCGGTGCGAAGCTACTCGACCGTCACCGACTTCGCCAGATTCCGCGGCATGTCCACGTCGCAGCCGCGCATCACCGCAATGTGATAGGCGAGGAGCTGCAGCGGGATCGTCGTCAGAATGGGCGTGAGCAGCTCGATCGTCTGCGGAACCGCGATCTTGTGATCCACGAGGTTTGCAAGGTCGCCGTTCCCTTCCGACACGACCGCGATGATCCGACCCTGCCGGGCTTTCACCTCCTGCATGTTCGAGATCACCTTCTGGTACACGGAATCCTGGGGCGCCACCACGACGACCGGCATGTTCTCGTCGATCAGCGCGATCGGACCGTGCTTCATCTCCGCCGCCGGCAGACCCTCGGCGTGGATATAGCTGATCTCCTTGAGCTTCAGCGCGCCTTCCAGAGCGGTCGGGAAATTGTAGCCACGTCCCAGGTAGAGGAAATTGGACGAGTCCTTGTAAGTCGCGGCGAGCTCACGGATTTCATCGTTGAGCCGGAGCACGCGCTCCACCTGACCGGGCAGCGCCCGCAGCGCCGCGACGATCTCCCGGCCCTTCTCCACCGAGACCGTTCCTCGCACCCGGCCGAGCAGCAGCGTGAACAGTGTCAGCGCGACGACCTGGCTCGTGAACGCCTTCGTCGAGGCGACGCCGATCTCGGGGCCGGCGTGCAGATAGATCCCGAAATCGGTCTGCCGCGCGATCGTCGAGCCGACCACGTTCACGATCCCCATGACTCGCGCGCCGCGCGATTTCGCCTCGCGCATCGCCGCCAGCGTGTCGGCCGTCTCGCCCGACTGACTGATCGCGACCAGCAACGACCGATCATCCACGACCGGCGAACGGTACCGGAATTCCGAGGCGTACTCGACCTCGACCGGAATCCGGGCCAGCTCCTCGAGCATGTACTCGCCGATCAGTCCCGCGTGCCACGACGTGCCGCACGCGCTGATCGTCACATTCTCGATCGCCCGCAGCTCATCATCGGACAGCGTGACTCCGCCCAGCTTCACCGATCCTTCCGCATCCAGCAGCCGCCCGCGCAGCGTATTCCGCAAGGCCTCCGGCTGCTCGAAGATCTCCTTCAGCATGAAGTGCGGGTAACCGCCACGCTCGATGGCCGCGAGATCCCAGGAGATTTCCTCGATCTCCTTCGTGACCTCGCCGCCACGGACCGAGAGCGTGCGATAGCCGTCCAGCGTCAGGACCGCCATCTCGCCATCGTCCAGGTACACGACCTGGCGGGTGTGCTCCAGCACCGCCGCCGCGTCGCTGGCCACGTAGTACTCCGAGTTCTCGCCGATCCCGAGCAGGAGAGGACTGCCGTGCCGGGCCACCACGATCTTGCCCGGATCCCGGCTGCTCATGATTGCCAGGCCGTAGGCGCCTTCGACATGGCTCAAGGCCGCCTGGACCGCCGCCTCGAGCGTCCCCGTGAAGGCCGCCTCGATCAGGTGCGCGATGACTTCCGTGTCCGTATCGCTCTGGAAAACGTGGCCCCGCGCCGCCAGCTGCTGCCGCAACGCGTCCGCGTTCTCGATGATCCCGTTGTGGACCACGGAAAACTGGCCGCTGCAATCCGTTTGCGGATGCGCGTTCCCCTCGGTCGGCGCACCGTGCGTCGCCCAGCGCGTGTGCCCGATCCCGACCGTGCCCTGCGGGGCCGTCCCGTTGCCGACTAGCCGTTCCAGCTCGATCAGCTTGCCCACCGTCTTCCGCGTGACGAGAGAGCCGTTCGATTGGACCGTCAGGCCCGCAGAGTCATAGCCGCGATACTCCATCCGGCGCAGGCCATCCAGCAGTAACGGGACCGCGGACCGCGTCCCGACGTACCCTACTATTCCACACATTCCGGTCTTCCAAGTCCTTGTTTTTGTGGCCTGTTATGCAAGTTTTCGGCCTGTCCGCCCCCCTCAAGGGGACCGCGACAGCGCTTGCCTCGCCTGCTCCACCAGCAACCTCGCCTCTTCCCTGTCCGGCGCTTCCGCGATGATCCGGTAGATCGGCTCCGTCCCGGAAGGACGCAGATGCAGCCACGATCCGGCGGCCGGCCAGTCCAGGCGAAGGCCGTCGCGCCGGTCGACTCGGGGGTGACCCTGCGGGAACTCCCAGCTTTCGAGCATGGAATAGGCCGTCGCGAGCGGCGCCCCGCCGGCCGGCACTTTTTCCTTCACGATCACGTACGACTTGAACTCGTCCACCATAACTCCAAGTGATTTCTGGCTTTCCAACATTGACTGGAGAATCAGCACGAGGGCCACACCCGCGTCCCTCGTGAGCTGCACGTCCGGCAGTATTACCCCACCGTTGCCTTCTCCGCCGATCACGGCCCGCACTTGCTGCATCGCGCGCGCAACATTGATCTCCCCGACGGGGGCGCGGTGGAAGGCGACGCCGGCGGCCGCGGCCACGTCTTCGACCACGCGGGAGGTGGAAAGGTTGGTGGCGATCGGGCCGGGGTTGTGGCGGAGGACGAGTTGGGCGGCGAGGGCAAGGGTCATGTCTTCGCCGATGGCGGAACCGCGGTCGCTGACGAGGGAGAGCCGGTCGGCATCGGGGTCGGTGGCCATGCCGACATCGGCGCCGGACTCGCGGACGAGGTTCTCGAGGCCGCCGAGGTTTTCGGCGACGGGTTCGGGGGTCCGGCTGAAGCGGCCATCGGGCTGGAGGTCGAGGCCCATGATTTCGCAGCCGAGCCGTTCGAGCAGCCTGGGCAGAAGGACACCGCCGGCGCCACGGGTGCAGTCGAGGGCGACCTTGAAGTGGCGGTGGCGGATGGCGTCGATGTCGAGGTAGCGGATGGCGAGGATGGCCTCGAGGTGCCGGTCGACGGCTTCGAGATCCTCGGAAACCGTGCCGAGAGCATCCCAGGCGGCGCGTGGAATGGGCCGGTCGTTGATGAAGGCGCGCATGGCGGGCGCTTCGTCGCTGTCGAGGAACATGCCGGCGGAGGAGGCGAACTTGAGGGCGTTCCACTCGACGGGGTTGTGGCTGGCGGTGACGACGATGGCGCCGCTGGCCTTGCGTTGGCGGACGGTGAAGAGGGCGGTCGGGGTGGGGATGAGACCGGCGGAGATCACGTCGCAGCCGGTGGACAGGAGGGCGGCGAGTGCGGCGTGGCTGAACATGGGTCCGGAGACGCGGGAATCGCGGGCGAGCACGACGCGGGGCCGCTCCTCGGATTGGCGGAGCCAAGCGCCGAAAGCGGCGGCGAAGCGAGTCACGACCTCGGGCGTGAGGCCCTGGCCGACGCGGCCGCGGACTCCGGAGACGCTGACCATCAGATCGTCGGGGATCTCGAACGCCATTCGATCTCGTGCCTTCAGGAGGTTGGGTGACCGGCCGAACGGGAGCCGGTTCCGGCTGCGGGTCCGTCCCGCATCGACGTGGCACCGGCCGGCAGCGAACCGGCGAGCAGCCGAACGATGCCGTCCGGATTGTCGGCATTCAGCCAGTGGCCGCCATCGAGCGTGTGAAGGAACGTCGTTCCGTTTGCGTTGGCCGACTGGATACGCGCAATCGCGCCGGACGACAGGACGGACGACTGACTGGCGCGGACGAAGTGGATGGAAATGCCGGGCGGCGGTGACTCGACGACCGGCCACAGGTCGGCGCTGAAGAAATCGCGCAGGAGCTCTTCCATGGAACGGGAATCGAAGCGCCACTTCATGCGATCGTCGTGGCGTTCGAGGTTGGTCGCCATCCACTCGGCGACGGGCCGGGCGACGTCCCTGCTGACGAGGGCCTCGATGCCGGCTCTGCGGGAATCGAACGTCTCGGGCAACGATCTGAGCACTCCCAGCATGTGCCATGCGCTGCCGGCGGGCGCGCCGGCCTCGGGCGTGGAATCGATGACCCAGACCTGGCGCAGGCCGGCCGGCCGCGAGGCTGCCCATTCGAGGGCGACCTTGCCGCCGAACGAATGACCGAGCACGGCGGCGGCCGGCTTCTGCTCGGCGTCACTCAGCCGGTCGAGGTCGGCGGCGGCCGCGGCGATCGTGTGTGGCGGAGCGAATCCGCGGGATGCGCCGTGCTGCCTCAGGTCGACGAGCAGGGCGCCCCAGTCCGGGCGGACGGCGACCAGGCTCCGCGCGACACCGGCCCAGTTCCGGCCGGCTCCGAAGATGCCGTGCAGCACGTAGATCCACTGCCCGGGAGCGCCGTCGCCGGCGATGATGTCGTGATTCGGTATTCGCGTGTTCAAAGACCCTGCCCGCCTGCCCTGCGAAAGGTACGAAAGCTAGCATGGCGACGGGTTGAGGACGACCCCGATCGTTGGCGGGGGGTGCAGGCGGATCTTATCTTCGGCCACCCCGAGAGTATCCTTGAGACTCCAACCGGGACGCCATGGAATCCGGCACAGGCTTCGGCACGCGCGCCGTGCACGCGGGACAGACTCCCGACGCGCAGACCGGCGCGATCATGACCCCCATCTACCAGACTTCCACCTACGTGCAGCCGCGGCTGGGCAAGCCCCTGCGAGGCTACGAATACGCTCGCGTCCAGAATCCGACTCGCGAGGCGATGCAGGCGAACATCGCGTCTCTCGAAGGTGCCGCGCACGGCATCGCGTTCGCCAGCGGGCTGGCCGCCATTGAAGCGATCATCAAGCGGCTCAGCTCCGGCGATCACGTGATCTACGAGGAAAACGTCTACGGCGGGACGCACCGCATGTTCACGCAGGTCTTCGCGCGGTTCGGCCCGCGTTTCACGGCACTGGACGCGCGGGATCTGACCGGCCTGCGGAACGCGATGCGCGCCGAGACCCGGCTCGTCCTCATTGAAACACCGACGAACCCGATGATGCGGGTGAGCGATATCCGCGCGATCGGCGACGTGGCGCATGGCGCCGGCGCCCTTCTCGTCGTGGACAATACATTCGCCTCGCCGTACAACCAGCGGCCACTCTCCCTCGGCGCCGATATGGTCGTGCACTCGAGCACCAAGTATCTCAATGGCCATTCCGACGTGGTCGGCGGCATCGTGCTTACGAGCAACGACGCCGTCGCGGAAGACCTCCGCTTCATGCAGAAGGCGACGGGGAGCGTGCCCGGCCCATGGGACTCATGGCTCGTGCTCCGGGGCACGAAGACGCTTCACCTGCGGATGGAGGCGCACAACCGCAACGGCCAGCGTGTCGCCGAGTACCTGGCGAGTCATCCGCGGGTGGCCCGGGTATTCTATCCGGGACTCCCTGACCACCCCGAACACGAGCTGGCCCGCCGCCAGATGCGCGGCTTCACGGGGATGGTCAGTTTCGAGATGGGCACGCTCGAGCGGGCGAGGACGGTCGCGGAATCGACGCGGCTGTTCGCGCTCGCGGAGAGCCTGGGCGGCGTCGAGAGCCTCATCGTCCTGCCCGCGCTCATGACGCATGCGTCGGTCCCGGTCGAGATGCGCACCAGGATGGGCGTCAGTGACAGCCTCCTGCGGCTCTCGGTCGGGATCGAAGACGTGGACGACCTCATCGCCGACCTGGACCAGGCACTGGCGAAGCTCTGACCCGGCTCCGCCAACCCGGGAAACCGGCCGATCCTGAGAGGCGTAGGGTAGCGGAGTCAGCGGCACCCGAAAACTCGAGTCCCGCGCCTTGCACGACGGACGCCGTGGAGCGCTGCGGGAACTGACTGGAGCTGGAGCCCACTATGGCCGAGAACAACGTGCCCCGCACGCGGCGCATCCTTCGCGAGATCCACCCGAGCGCGTGGGAGCACCCCGCCGATCGCGCCGCTCTGGCCGCTCTCCGGCGGATCCCGGGTTTTGACGAAATCCTCAAGAAGATCTTCGGCATCTTCGGCGAGAAACCCGTCCGCCTCGCCTTCCAGGCCAATGCCGTCAAGGTCTCCGAAAAACAGTTCCCCCACATCTGGAAGCTCTACCTCGACGTCATCGAAACGCTCGATTCGCCCGAGCGCTACGACCTGTTCGTCTCGCAGACGCCGCTCGTCAACGCGGGCGCCTACGGCATGGACAAGCCGTTCATCGTGCTGAACTCCGGATCGCTCCGGCTGCTGGACGACGACGAGATGACGTACCTGCTGGGCCACGAGCTCGGTCACATTCTCTCGGGCCACGTGTTGTACCGGACCATGATGGTGCTGCTGCTGCAGCTGGCGTCGCTCGGTTTTCCGATCGTCGGGCTGGCGGCGCGCGCCATCCTGATGGGCCTGCTCGAGTGGAGCCGCAAGGCGGAGCTGTCGAGCGACCGGGCCGGCCTGCTTGCCGTGCAGCACCCGGACGCGACGCTCCGGTCGTTCATGAAGCTGGCCGGCGGCGGTCAGCCCGAGGAGAACGACCTCAACGAATTCCTTCGACAGGCGGACGAATACCGCGAAAGCGTGTTGCCGTCGGCCATCCGTGCACGTGTCGCTGTGGAAGCTGGAGCCACGCTTGGGTGGTATCGCTACGTCGGGCTCGATGGCGAGG
>Ga0209640_10005300_pt1 | contig 11274 bp, 8 predicted proteins | sample RifCSP10_1_FD_184018 | JGI IMG/M metagenome (GOLD analysis project Ga0209640, IMG submission 184018) | Soil microbial communities from Rifle, Colorado - Rifle CSP2_sed 10_1 (SPAdes) (version 2) | ecosystem: Environmental > Terrestrial > Deep subsurface > Rock core/Sediment | place: Rifle...
CGCGCAACTTCTCATTCTCGATGAACCTACGACTGGAATCAGCGCTGAGCAGCAGGAAAAGTTGTTCCAATCGATTCACCAGTTGGCCAGCGATGAGGGGAAGACGGTCGTCCTGGTTTCGCATAAGCTGCATGAAGTCCAGCAGTTGTGCGCTCACGCTTTTGTTTTGCGCCGGGGCAAGTTGGTTGGAGAGGCTGATGTCCCGTGCTCCAATGAAAAGCTGGTCGAATTGATGTTCGAACAGGTTCCCGTGCGCAGCGCCCGTCCGGAATCTCAACTGGGAGAACCGCTCGTAGAAATACGAGACCTGACCATCTCCACGTATCGCCTGGCCTTAAAAAATATCAATTTGACGCTGCGCCGGGGAGAGATCTTCGGCCTGGCTGGATTACAGGGCAGTGGTCAAGAGCTTCTCATGCAGGCGGTTGCTGGTTTGGTAAAACCGGAAAGCGGTGTCATTACCTTGAAGGGTCGAAATGTCACCGGGCGGTCCTATCATCAAATGCAGGCAGCTGGCGTCGGTTACGTGGCTGCCGGGCGGCTGGAAGAGGGACTGGTGGCAGGCCTTACATTAACCGAACATGTGGTTCTGGCACAACCACAATATGGATTCCTGGTGGATTGGGATAGAGCCAAAGAAGAAACGGATGCTCGCATTCGGCGATATCAGATCATTGGTACGCCGCAGACCAGGGCGGCCGAGCTGTCTGGGGGGAACCAGCAGCGTTTGTTGTTTGGCTTATTGAAGGAGCCTCTCGAACTGCTGCTGCTTGAGCATCCTACCCGCGGGCTGGATCTGCGCTCAACTGATTACATCTGGGAGCTGTTGTATCGGCGGCGTGAAGCCGGCACGGCCATATTATTTATGTCGGCGGATCTGGATGAAATCATCGAACGGAGCGATCGCATCGCCGTTTTCTCCGGCGGTTTGATGTCCCGGGTGGTGGAGGCCGGGAAGACTTCTGTGGAAGAGCTTGGGCACTTGATCGGAGGGCAGGCGTGAATCTTCGCGGTTGGATTGCCCGGGCCTGGCCGGCTGTGCCGATCTTGGCCGCGCTGCTGTTCACCACAATCCTTTTGGTGATGTTCGGCGCCAGCCCGATCGAGTCGCTTGAAGCGATGATACGGGGCGCCTTCGGCGACCAGTCGAAAACATTGAGTGTTATTGCATTTTGGATTCCGCTGCTGCTGAGCTCGACCGGTCTGCTGGTGACGTTCACGGCCGGTCTTTGGAACATCGGCATCGAGGGGCAGATCGTTATGGGGGCGATCGCAGCCAGCTGGGTGGCTTTGAACCTGGAAGCGCCCAGTTTTATTTTGATCGCTTTAGAAATTATCGCCGCGATGGCGGCCGGCGGGTTGTGGGCTGGCCTGACTGCGGTTCTTAAAACGCGCGGCAGGGTGCATGAGATTTTTGGGGGCCTGGCGTTAAACAACATCGCTATCATTTTCACAAACTATTTGATCTCCGGCCCCTGGCAGCCGCCCGAGGGAGGCACTTTTCGCGGCACCCAGCCTTTCCAGGCTGCGGCTCTACTGCCCCGCTACGCCAATTCGCGTTTCAGCCCGCTTTCCCTGGTCCTGCTGGTTATCGCGTTTGCTATGGTGGTAGTCGCGCTGCGCGGCACATTTTGGGGGTTGAAGCTCAAAGCGCTCGGGAAGAACCTGCGTTCCGCTTTCCTTTTGGGCGTTTCGAGCGAACGGGAAGTGATCCTGGCTATGCTGTTCTGTGGGGCGCTGGCCGGCATGGGCGGGGCGGTCCGGGTTTTGAGCTGGTTCGACAGTTTGAGGCAAAGCATCTCCGGCGGCATCGGATTTCTGGCTCTGCTGGTTGTAATGCTGGCTTCATACCGCATTCTTTGGGTGCCTCTAATCGCCTTTTTCTTTTCGGTCGTGCTGAACGGCAGTATCACGCTGCAGCTCCGCACCCAGCTGCATTCTTCGCTTGGCGGAATCTTGACCGGGGTAATGGTTTTGTTTGTCTTGTTGTTCGGTGACGCAAATAAGCTGAGAATTTTCGGAAAGAAAAAATCCCATGAATGATAGCGAGATCGTCCGGATTTTGGCATCCATGATTCTGCAGGCGACCCCATTGATGATCGCGGTTACCGGTGAAACCATTACCGAACGCTCCGGAATCGTGAACTTGTCGCTGGATGGCAGCATGCTAATGGCGGCCATGACCGGTTTCGTTGTGGGATTGAAGACAGATAGCGTGTGGTTGGGGTTTTTGGCAGCCGCGGCTGTCGGGGCTTTGTTTGCTCTTATCGTCGCCTTCGGCAGCATCCGCTTACGCCAGAGCCAGGTGGCCATTGGATTCGTGTTGACATTGCTTGGGGATGACCTCAGCGCTTTTCTCGGTCAGAACTACACCCGCATCCCCGGACCTGTCATCAAGCGCATGGGCATCCCTGTTCTGGAAGAAATTCCATTTGTGGGTCCGATCTTCTTCGACCAGGATATCACGGTTTATCTGACTTACCTCCTGGTGGCTTTGACATGGTTTTTCCTCTTCAAGACGCAAGCCGGCCTCAAGGTCAGGGCGGTTGGCGAACGCCCGGAAGCCGCCTTTGCCCGCGGCGTCAACGTCGACTATGTGCGCTATCTGTATGCGATCATCGGAGGCGCCTTAGTTGGGATTTCCGGGGCGGTTTACTCCTTCAATGTGAAATTGGGTTGGTCAGAAGGTCATACCCGGGGATTTGGCTGGATTGCGCTGGCAATCGTCATCTTTGGCGGGTGGTCTCCGATCCGAGGAGCTTTAGGAGCGATATTATTTGGCGCCACTAAAGCCCTGGCCACATATTTGCAGCGGGCCTTCCCGCAGGTTTCAGTTGTGGCCTTCAACGCTATACCGTGGGTCTTGATGATTGCTGTTCTGCTAATGGTCAGCAGCAATATCACCGAAAGGTTAGTCATATACATGCCGCGCCGCATCCAACGCCCGGTCAGGCGCCTGTTAAGAGTTGGGCCGCCCATGGCATTGGGGATCAGTTTTGGAGATGACTGAAGTTTTATGACGATACAGGGTTTACTCGAAAAATATCCGCGGGTTTTGCGGTTGATCGATATCTTGCTGCCGCTGCTGGCCACGCTGGCCGCCCTGGCCATCGGAGCGGTGATGTTGATCCTCTTAAAAGCAAATCCAGTAACGGCTTACGCGGCCTTGCTGGAAGGCGCCTTTGGGAGTCAAAATGCCCTGGCGGATACCCTGGTTAAAGCCACTCCATTGCTGTTGGTGGGTCTGGGAATCTGCATCGCTTTTCGGGGCGGGGTTATCAATATCGGGGGCGAGGGACAGCTGGTGGTTGGCGCGGTCAGCGGCACCTTCGTCGGTTTATCCTTTCCCGACGCTTCCGGATGGCTGATTATCCCGGCGGCGCTGGCCGCTGGTTTCCTGGCCGGAGCCGTCTGGGGCGGCATCCCCGGTCTCCTCAAGGCTTACTTCAACGTCAATGAGATTCTAAGCACCATTATGATGAACCAGATTGCGGTCCAGGGGATGAACTTCTTGCTGCGCGGTCCGCTGATTGATCCGGTTCAATTGGAGGCCGCCTCGCGCATCCCTCAGACGGCACGGCTTTCCCCTGCATTTGACCTGCCTCGTCTGATCCCCACCCGGCTGCATTTAGGTACCGGCTTAGCCGTTGTCGCCGCCGTTTTGGTATTTATTTTCCTGTGGCGCACCACGATTGGCTACCGCATCCGGGCGGTGGGACTTAACCCGCACGCATCCCGCTACGCGGGTATCCATGTCAGGCGTTATATGGTCCTCTCTCTTCTCCTGAGCGGCGCTTTTGCCGGTCTGGCCGGCGCAATCCAGGTCTATGGAGTGAACCACCGCATGTTCACGGACGGGTCTGCGACGGGATTTACGGGCGGGGCCGGTTTCAACGGAATTGTCGCTGCCTTGTTTGGTCAGCTGCACCCGGTAGGGACTATTCCAGCCTCCTTCCTTTTTGGCGCTCTCCTGGTCGGCGCCAATAAATTGCAGCGCGCTATCCAGGTCCCTTCTGCTCTCATCACCGCTCTCAACGGTTTGGTCGTGGTCTTTGTGGTGAGCAGTGAAATTTGGCGGCGGCGCCTGGCGCGGCTGAGGTTAGTGGAAACGAAAGAGGAACCATTGCCTGCGACGGAAACTGAGGTAGAGGTGGTCTCATGATCAACGACCTGCTGGCCGCCAACGTAATTATCGGCATCCTGTCTTCCGGAATTCGCCTGGCAACGCCATACCTTTACGCGACCATCGGCGAGACCTTCGGCCAGCGCAGCGGCGTCCTCAACCTCGGTGTCGATGGACAGATGCTTTTAGGCGCATTTGGCGGCTTCTACGTCGCCTTCACCACCGGGAATTTGTGGCTGGGATTGTTGGCCGCCATGCTGGTTGGCAGCCTGATGGGCCTGGCGATGGGGTTTATCAGCGTGACCTTGAAGGCCGAGCAGGGTATCAGCGGCATCGGCGTTTACCTGTTTGGCTTGGGCATGAGCGATTTGCTCTTCCAGAAAACGCTTGGCACCGTTGAGACGGTAAGGGGATTTCGACCCATTCACATTCCGGTCTTGAGCGATATCCCGGTTATCGGAGAGATTTTGTTCAGCCATAATATCCTGGTTTATATCGCCTTCGCCCTGGTGCCCATTTCCTGGTTTGTGCTCAACAAGACCACGCTGGGTCTTAAGATCCGTGCGGTTGGCGAGAACCCTCACGCAGCAGATTCGCTGGGGGTCAGCGTGGCCGGCATCCGTTACTTTACCCTGATTATCGGCGGGACATTATCCGGCGTGGCAGGCGCCTCGCTTTCGATTGCCTTGCTGAACGTCTTCCAGCAAAATATGACCAACGGATTGGGTTTTATCGCGGTGGCATTGGTCTACTTCGGCGGTTGGAGACCTTTCGGTGTTTTGGTAGGTTCTCTTTTGTTCAGCATGGTTAACGCTTTACAGCTCTGGGTCCAGGTGTTAAACATCCCGATCCCTTCAGATATCGCAGTGATGATGCCCTATTTGCTCACGATTTTGGCACTGGTAATCGCAGTGCAGCGGGTTCGCCCGCCGGCTGCTTTGACAAAGCCTTTCGAACGCGGGGATTAGATCATCCTTGAAATAAAAAATACCGGCCCAAGGAGGTGGTCCCAACATCAAGATTAATGAACAGGATTTGCCCTATCGAATTTCATATAAACCGTTCATAGCGACAGTTCCAATATTCGTTTGACGGGCACAGAGTAGCTCAAGAAAGAGGAGAATATGAACAAGAATCGCAATATACTCGGGTTGATCATCGTGCTGGCGTTGATCCTCAGCGCCTGTGGACAGGCAACCCCAACAGTTGAAACTCCGGCGGAAACAGAGGCACCTGGCGTTGTAACTACGCCGGCGCCCACCGGTCCGTTTCGGGTGGCGGTCGTGATGCCCAGTGCGATCAACGATCTGGCCTTCAGCCAGAGCATGCACGATTCGCTTACCGCAATCCAGAACGAGATGGGGGCAGATAACTTTGAATTCGCCTTCTCTGAGAATATGTTCGTCGTCGATGACGCGGCAGCCGCCGTTCGTGACTATGCCAGCCAGGGATATGACCTGGTGATCGCACACGGCTCCCAGTACGGAAGTTCCCTGCTGGAGATTGCCCCTGATTTTCCCGAGACCAGCTTTGCCTGGGGTACCACTGTCGATACTTTCGTAGACCAGGGCATCAACAACGTGTTTGCATACGAAGCTCGCTCTGAGCAGGGTGGTTACGTCAATGGCGTCATCGCCGCCAGCCTCTCAGAGTCGGGCGTCCTCGGCGTTGTTGGCCCCATTGAAACCGGTGATGCGAAGCTTTATGTCGACGGCTTCGTGGCCGGGGCAGAGGCTACCAACCCGGACGCGCGGGTTAATGTAAACTACATCGGATCCTTCAGCGATGTCGCGCTGGCTGCCGCCGCCGCTGAGACTCATGTTGATGCTGGCGCCGATGCCATGACCGGCTCTGCGCAAATGGTGGTTGGCGCTATTGGTGTTGCCGAAGAGCATGATGTTCTCTGGTTTGGCACCCAATCCAGCCAGACGTCCTTGGCGCCGGATATTGTCGTAGCCAACCAGATTTATGACTGGACTGTAGTGCTCAACGAAATCATCGACCTGGTTAAGGGCGGAACATTGGGTGGCGAAGCCTTCGCGGCTACCCTTGAAAATGGTGGGTTGAAGATGGAGTTCAACCCGGCCTTTGATCTTCCGGCAGATGTCCAGGCATTAGCCGATCAGACCGTCGCAGGGATCATCGATGGATCCATCGTCGTCGGTGAAGCGCCGCCACCAGCAGCTACTACGGAGGGAGAAGAATTGGTCTTTGGAGTAGTCCTGGTGGGTCCCCGGAACGATCATGGTTGGAGCCAGGCTCACTATGAAGGTGGATTGTATGTCGAAGCAAGCCTGCCCAACGCCCGCATGATCGTTTTTGAGTCGCTTAATCCTGCTGACAAACCGGAGGCCACCCTTGAAGGAGTCGTGGACGACATGGTTGCGGATGGCGCTCAACTTATCTTGACAACATCCGATGAATTCGAAGAGGACACTCTGGGTGTGGCGGAGAAGTATCCGGATATTACCTTCATAAATATCTCAGGTGATGATGCCTGGGCAGAAGGCCAGGAAGCGGGTAAAGCTTCGCCGAACCTCAGCAACATCATGGGGCGCATGGAGGATATGAAAGCTATCGCCGGCTGTGCTGCAGCCCTGGCAACTGACACCGGTCACCTTGGATATCTCGGTCCGCTGATCAACTTCGAGACCCGCCGCCTGGCTGCCTCCGCTTATCTTGGAGCGCGCTACTGCTACGAGAATTACCGCGACCTGAATCCGGATGATCTGCGGTTCACAGTCACCTGGATTGGCTTCTGGTTCAACATTCCCGGCGTGACCCTCGACCCGACAGAAGTCACCAACAACTTCTTCGACACCGGTGTCGATGTGGTCCTCAGCGGTATCGACACCACAGAAGGTATCGATGTTTCCGGTCAGCGCGCCGCTCAAGGTGAGGTCGTTTGGTCGATACCTTACGACTTCAAGGGTGCCTGTGATCAGTCACCCGATATCTGCCTGGGCGTGCCGTACTTCAATTGGGGTCCGGCGTACCTGGATGCTGCCACGCGAGTCCAGGCAGGCACCTGGGAGCAGACCTGGGATTGGAATCCGCCCAACTGGCAGGATTTGACCGACGACGACCAGACGGCTGTGGGCTGGATCCATGGCCCTGGTCTGACCGATGAGTTGCGAGCTGATCTAGAATCCTTCATCGAGGGAATGGCTTCCGGCGAGATCAACGTATGGAGTGGTCCCATTGTTCTCCAGGATGGCACTGAATACGTTCCTGAAGGAGAAGCTGCTTCCGATCAACAAATCTGGTACTTGCCTCAGTTGCTGCAGGGCATGGAAGGTCCCAGCGAATGAAGTCTTAGACCTTTAGATAGACTGGGGAGAGAGCGACGGAGCGTCGCTCTCTCCCCGGGATAGATCAATCATGGAAAATACTGAACGATTGCCCTCCGGTCAAACCCGCATCCAACACATGGAAATGTTCAAGATCGTCAAGCGTTTCCCCGGTGTGCTGGCGAATGATCACGTGAACTTCGATGTGCGCTCCGGAGAGGTGCACGCGCTCCTGGGAGAGAACGGCGCCGGGAAGAGCACGCTCATGCGCATTCTCTATGGCCTATATAAGCCCGAAGAGGGCGAGATCCACATTGACGGTCAAAATGTGATCATCGAATCTCCGCTCGATGCCATCCACATGGGGATCGGCATGATTCACCAGCATTTTATGCTGATTGAGTCATTGACGGTAGCCGAAAATGTCGCCCTGGGGCTACCATCCACGCGCGGTCCGCTGACCGATTTGGACCGCGTCTCGCAGCGCATTCTCGAATTGGCGGAAGTCTATGGTCTGCGAGTGGATCCAGCTGCTTATGTCTGGCAGCTTGCCGTCGGGCAGCAGCAGAGAGTGGAGATCATCAAGGCCCTTTACCGTGGAGCTGCCTTGATGATCCTGGACGAACCTACGGCCGTCCTCACGCCCCAGGAAGTCGATGAATTGTTTGTTACCTTGAAACAAATGGCGCGGGACGGGCATGCTCTGATCTTTATTTCCCATAAACTGCATGAGGTGCTGGATATCAGCGACAGGATAACGGTTCTGCGCGATGGTCGCACAATTGGCACACGCCCGACTGCCGATACGAATACCGCCGAGCTGGCGCGCATGATGGTTGGTCGCGAGCTGGGATCGAAACCCGAACGCAGTCAAGCTACGAGCGGCGGTGTTCGCCTGGGGTTGAAGGATCTGTGGGCTGGCAGCGATCGGGGGACGTCTGCCCTGCGAGGAGTCAATCTGGAAGTGCATGCCGGGGAGATCTTGGGCGTTGCGGGCGTATCGGGGAATGGTCAGCGCGAGCTGGCGGAGGTCATTACTGGTTTACGATCGGCCCTAAAAGGGGAGGTGCGCCTGGATGGGGGCGATATTGCCAATAAATCCCCCAGCGAAATCATGGCCGCCGGTATCTCCTACATCCCGGAAGAACGCATGCGGGATGGGATGATCAAAGAGTTTTCCGTGGCTGAAAACCTAATTCTAAGAGAGCATCACCAAAAGCCGTACTCGCACTACAGCTTTCTGGATTTCCGGGCAGTTTCTGAACGCTCCGGTGACCTGATCAAAAAGTTTAACGTCAAAACTCCTTCGAAGGAAACCCTGGTCAAAAACCTCTCCGGCGGGAATATCCAGAAGCTGTTGCTCGCTCGGGAATTATCCAGAAAACCTCGGGTACTGGTGGCTTCACAACCAACTCGCGGGCTGGATATCGGGGCTACCGAATACGTGCACCGGCAGTTATTGGAGCAGCGCAACGAGGGTACGGCGATATTGCTGATCTCCGAGGACCTGGATGAAATCCTGGCGCTCTCCGATCGAGTGGCTGTGATCTACGAGGGCCAGATCATGGGCGTCGTTCCAGGTGATAAAACTACTCCGGAAGAACTGGGATTGTTGATGGCCGGCGTGCGTTTTGAGAGCGGGGAAGAAGCCGGGTCCTAGTCTGCGTGCCAACCTTCAAAATCGTCACCATCAATATTCTCTCAGATCTAAAACTGTGGGAGAAGCGACGCTGGCTGATCTGTGCTGGACTGGCCGATTTAGAACCTGACCTTGTTGCTTTACAAGAAGTCAGCATAACCGAAAACAACACCCGGTGGTTGGCGGATCAGCTCGGCTTCCCGCATGTTCATCTAACCCCAAAGACCGGAGCGGCGGGGAATATTGAAGGGATTGCAATTTTGAGCAGGCTGGAGGTTGAAGACCGGGCCAGCCTGGATTTGATGACGCAAAATCGAGTAGCGCAGTACGTTCGGGTTCGCATAGACGGCCAGCCAGTAATCCTGGCAAATGGTCATTTCTTATGGCAGCCGGGTGAATCGCCCCAGCGCCAGCGACAGATCGAGCGCCTGTTGGAATGGCTGGAGCCCATCGAAAGGGATTATCCGGTCGTCATTGCCGGCGATTTCAACAGCACTCCTGATACCGCGGCCATCCAAATCATGCGCCATCATTTTGTGTCCGCTTATGCGGCCATCCACGGCGCCGAGCCTGAATACACGGCGCCTACCCCGCTGCCCCGCTCGAAATGGAAAACGATTCGAACACTGCTCAATTTCATCCGCTATATCCGCATCAAGGACATCGATTTGAACTGGCGAGGCACGCTCGATTATATATTCGTCAGCGAACGGGTACAGGTAAACGATTGCCAGATCGTGTTGGATAAGCCATCGCCCCGTGATCCCGATCTATACCCATCGGATCATCTCGGTTTAATGGCGGTATTGGAAATATAAATTGATCTGCGTCCGCGTCCAATTAAAACGCGGGCTGAGGAGTTGCTACAAATGATGAATAAAGTAAGCGGTTACCAATGTTCGCTTTGTAGGCAAGAATATGCTTTGAATGAGGTTCAATATACCTGCCCGCGCGATGGTGGCAATCTGGATGTCGTATTGGATTATGCAGCGATCGGCCAGTCAACCCGACCTGAGGAGATTTTTGCCGCTCGTGAGCATTCTCTTTGGCGCTATCTGCCGCTGCTGCCCGTTCAGGATCCCGCCGGTTACGATTCACCGTTCCGGGCGGCTGGATGGACGCCCTTATTCGCTCCAATCCAGCTTCGAGAGGCATTAGGATTGGCCTCGCTCTGGATCAAAGACGAAAGTCGCAACCCGACCGCCTCCTTCAAAGATCGCGCCAGCGCGATCGTAGTGGCCCGCGCTCGTGCAATCGGAGCTGAAGTGGTGGTTACGGCTTCCACGGGCAATGCCGGCGCGGCGCTGGCCGGAATGGCTGCGGCGGTCGGCCAGCCCGCGGTGATCTTCGCGCCCCGCACCGCACCACCGGCCAAAATTGCCCAGTTGCTGATCTACGGGGCGCGTGTGCTTCTTGTGGACGGTAATTACGACCAGGCTTTCGACCTCTCCATTCAAGCAGCGGACGAGTTCGGCTGGTACTGCCGGAACACCGGGTATAATCCCTTCACTGCGGAAGGCAAAAAGACGGCGGCCTTCGAGATTTGGGAATCGCTTTTGAACCGGCCGGCCTTCGATGGTCGGCTGACGGTTTTCGTCTCGGTCGGTGATGGCAACATCATCTCCGGCATGCACAAAGGCTTTAAGGATTTGCTGGCTTTGGGTTGGCTGGAGCAAATGCCGAGGCTGGTAGGCGTGCAGGCGGAAGGATCGGCCGCCATCGCCAGAGCCTTCCGGACTTTGCCCGAGGCCGGAGACATCCCGCAGGTATTGCCAGTCTCGGCGAATACTCTGGCCGATAGCATATCCGTGGACCTGCCGCGCGACGGTGTGCGCGCCGTCTGGGCTGCCAGCCAGACTGGTGGGACTTATATCACCGTGAGCGATGATGAAATCCTGGCTGCAGTTGCTGACCTGGGTAGAGTTGGTATATTTGCGGAGCCGGCGGGAGCAGCCTCTTACGCAGGCCTGGTCAAAGCCGTTCAGGAGGGACATATCGCTGCGGAAGATCCTGTTCTGGTGCTGAACACCGGTAGTGGGTTGAAAGACGTGCGCGCCGCCATGCAAGCGGTGGGTGAAGCGGTGGTGATCGAGCCGAGCCTCGAGTCTGTCAAACGAGTGTTAAAATAAACTCATGACCTCGGTTACTTATTCTATTATTGCACCGATTTATAACGAATCTGCTAATCTTCCTGAATTGTATCGCCGCGTAAGCGAGGTGAT
>Ga0209640_10005301_pt1 | contig 11274 bp, 10 predicted proteins | sample RifCSP10_1_FD_184018 | JGI IMG/M metagenome (GOLD analysis project Ga0209640, IMG submission 184018) | Soil microbial communities from Rifle, Colorado - Rifle CSP2_sed 10_1 (SPAdes) (version 2) | ecosystem: Environmental > Terrestrial > Deep subsurface > Rock core/Sediment | place: Rifle...
TCCTCCGCATCGAAAACGCAGTAGAAGCCGTCGCCCCGCCCTGCGCCATGCTGCCCTATGAGGTGGTGGTGCGGCGCGAGGCGCACGGCTCCTATCTCAAGCGCACCCCGCATTTCCCCAAGGGGCAACTGTTTCCCAAGTTGATCCTCGAGTTCTTCCTCAAGACCAAGGCCAAGAACTGGAAGGGCAAGCCGCTGGTCGCCGACGACCCGCTGATGTTGTACGAGGATGGCGCCGCGCAGATTCGTCTGCTCAATCCGGCGAAGCCGATCCTGGGCCAGGAGCCGTTCCTGGTGCTGCCGGTGGCCGAGGTGTTCGGCCGCGACGAGGAATGGAAAATCTTCCCCGAGATGCGCCGCATCGCGCGCCAGGCTTTCCTGGTGCTGGAAAAGGCCTGGCAGCTCGAGGGCGGCAGGCTGGTCGATTTCAAGGTCGAGTTCGGCTTCGATCCCAAGGGCCGCCTGCTGTTGGCCGACGTGATCGACAACGATTCCTGGCGGGTGATCGCCAACGGCGGCTATATCGACAAGCAGGTCTATCGCGAGGGCGGCGCGCTCGACGACGTGGCTGCGAATTACCGGCAGGTGGCGGAGATCACCAGCCATTTCCGCCTGCCGCGGCAACGCATCATTCTCTGGCGCGGCTCGCACAGCGACCAGAGCGAGGCGTTTTCCGACGCGCTCGGCGAGCTGAAGGACATGATGACGGTCGTCACCTGCTCCGTGCACAAGGAGCCGGTGGCCGCCACCGGCATCCTGCACAGCATGATCCAGGAGGTGCCCGACAGCGTGGTAATCGCCTATATCGGCCGCTCGAACGGCGCCGGCCCCACGCTCTCGGCGCTTTCGACCATTCCGGTGATAACTGTGCCCGCAAGCGCCAAGGACTTTCCCGAGGACGTCTGGTCGTCCTTGCGCGCACCGAGCAATGTGCCGGTGATGACGGTGCTGGAGCCGGCCAACGCGGTGCTCGCCGCGCTGCAAATCCTCTCGGCGCGCAACCCGCGCGTCTACGCCAAGATTCGCGGCGAGATCGAGAACCGCACGGTCAACACCATTCAGATTTGATCAGGCGCGCTCGATCTCGCTCAAGACCGCCGCCGGCCGGTCGAGCGCACTGAGCGCGGACGCGAACAGGGCTTCGGCTTGCTCGCGATCGAGCAGCGGCGCGACAACGCGCGTGAATTTCCGCTTCAAATCGTCTTCGCCAAACGGCCGCGCCGGGTCGCCCGGTACGTGCGTCACCGTGCGCTCGTGCCGGCGCGCCCTGGTCGTGACCGTGACATGCGCCGCCCAGGCCCGCGGGTAGCCGGCGCCGAGCAGGCTTTCTTCCGCCCGCACCTTGATGCGCGCCATGAACGCCGACAACGCGGGCGAAATCGCGCCGGCGGGACCGCTCAGCCCGTAGGCGGCATCCGGCGCGAGCGCCGCCAGCGCCATCTGATACGGCAGGCTGGTGAGATGCGAGAAGCGGTCGCCGGCGGTGACACCGTGATCGATCATCTTCAGGTGCGGCGGCAGCACGGCGACGCCGATACGCGCGATGGAATCGGCCGCCACGCCCTCGGCCAAAATCTCTTTCAATGCCTGCGTCGCCGCCATGGTCTGACGCGCCGCGCACCAGGGCTTGAACGAAACCTGGCTGAGCGCGGGTTCGCTCCATCCGTCCCCCAGCAGCGTCGCGTCCGGGACAATCCCGTAGATGTTTTTCAGAAAGTCGCCGTCGGCGAGCTTCAGGTCGGAGGTGAAGCCGGACCGCGCCGAAAGCGCCGCCTGCAAGCCGCGGCCGGCGGCCTGGCCGACCGCGAGCCAGCGCGCCGTGGTCACCGCCGCGTGATGGCCGGTGCCGGGCGCCGCCATGATCAGCGCGGTGGCAAGCGCATGCGCCGCCTGCGTCTCATCGAGCCGCAGCAGCCGGGCGGCGACGGCGGCGGCGCCGAACGGGGCGGCGAAATAGCTCGGCCAGATGCCGCGATAGAGCACGCTCGGCCCGTCGATTGCCGCGCCGAGCCGGATCATGGCCTCGTAGCCCGCGACGATGGCCGCCGCCAGATCGGTCGCATCGATCTTCGGCAGCGACGCCGCGATGGTCAGCGCGCTCGGCACGACGATCGCGCCGGGGGTGATCATCGCGCCGAGATGGATGTCGTCGACCTCGCTCAACCGCGCGAGCGCGCAGTTGATCGCCACCTGTTCGAGCAGGGGCGCATCCGGCCTGCGGAAGGCGAGAAGCGCCCCGCCCTCGGCCGTTCCTGTCGCCGCCACCCACGCACCGATCGTATCGGCGACATGCAGCCGCACCGCGGCCTGCGCGGACCGGTCCGGCGCGTGGCCCGCGACGAAGGCGCCGAGCCGTTCCAGAGCGCTCATGGGCTTCGCCCGATCGCGCCGCCGCCATCAACCGCCGGAACGATCACGCATCGACTCCAACCTGTGTCGCAATCATCTTCCGGTGCTGGTCTTGTTACGGTGCTAATCTTGGCCGGCAAACGACGCTTGAATCCGGCGGGGCGGGTTTTGGCCCGCCGACCATATCGGCAATCCCGGATCGGCTCAATGGCGGCCGATTTTTGCGCAATGATTCCGCTCGCGCCACGCGCCAATTATCTGCGGGTCCGGCGATCTCGCTGCGCGACTCAAAGCCGAAAAATTGATCGGGCCGTCCTATGGCGCAGCGATCGCAAATGGATCGAGATCGAACGATGCGATCTGGTTCGCCGCAACCTGATCCGGACGCCCGGCGATAGCGGAAACGATGTCGCCTTCAAAGCCAACCTCGTCCCATGAGCCGATTGTGTCGACCATCGGCACCACTGCGGCCGCAATCACGGCCGTCTCTGCTCCTTGGGAAGCCGCTGGCTCCTGCGCGAAGCCGGGGACAACATCACGGTCCTGATCACGCTCTTGGCGCCAGATGGCCTGGGCCGGTACCGCGATCATCTTTTCGGTACCCCCGCTGCGCTGGGTTGCGATTTGAATGCCGGCGATCTGCATTTCATCGCCGCCGGCGCTCACCAGGATCGGCGCGCCGGAATAGCCCTTGATCCCGCGGCAGGTGTGCAGGAGAAACCGCCCGCCGTCGATTTCGTCCCGCAGCTCGCAATCGCGATCCGCGGTCATGGCATGGGCGCGATCCTGCGGATAGCCGACCAGAACCGCCTTGGTTCCGCGCGGCGCGAGGGCCTGGCTGAGCCTCAGCGGCTCGATCTCCGCCGGCAGGCTCTCGGTCAAAGTCAGGACGGCCCAGTCCGCATTCGATGTCTCGCCATAGCGCAGCGGATCGAAGCCCGCGCCGACTTGGTACGAGGCGATACGGGCATGGACCGCATAACGTCCGGTCCGATAACCCACCAGGAAATGCAGCGCCGTCGCCGGAATGAAACGGCGTGAACGGTAATTGAAGACGCAATGCGCCGCGGTGAGAATCTTGTCGCCGGCGATCACCACGCCACTACAGGCGCCGCCGGTTTCGTTGTAAAGCTTGCCAATGGACGACCACGGATAACGCGTGACATCGACATCCGCACGATGCGGTTCCAATTGCTGGACTATGCCGGCGCTTGCCGCGGCCGGCATCGCAACACCGAACGCGCCAAGAAGCAGCAAGCAGCGCAACAGCTTGCCGACCATTCCCGCCTCCGCGCGCCGATTTTTTTGTCGTCATGGCGCTTCGCTTGCGGGCAGAATGGGGGCAGTCGGCTTGCGTTCCCGTTGACAAACAGCGTTGCGGTTCCGTTGATGATCAGGCTTGCGGATTCGTTGACGGACACGCTTGCGGAGCTGTTAACGCCTGAATTCGCCGCGGCTGCCGCACGCATCTCGGCTCGCGCGCGACGCCGCGCCGCATCGACATGGATAAAATGCAAGCAACCAGCGAGAGGGAGCGTTTACGATGGCGGCATTGAAGATCGGCGTGGTCGGCGCCGGCCTGATGGGTCACGGCATCGCTTACCTCTTGGCCGCGGCGGGACACACGGTCGCAATCCACGATCCGTCGGCCGAATGGCGCGCTTCGCTGCCGGCGCGGCTTGCAAGCGCGCGCGAGTTGCTCGGCGGCGATCCGGCGCTGCTCGATCGCATCTCGGCGCACGACCGGATGGCGCCGGCGATGAAGGATGCAAGCTTCGTATTCGAGGCCGCGCCGGAGAAGCTTGCGCTCAAGCAGGAGATTTTCGCCGGGCTTGAAAGCCTGACCGCGCCCGACACCATCCTCGCCAGCAACAGCTCAGCGATCCCTTCGACCGAGATCGGCGCCAAGCTGAAACGCCGCGAGCGCGTGCTCGGCACGCATTTCTGGAATCCGCCGCATCTCGTCCCTCTGGTCGAGGTGATCCAGAACGAGACGACCAGCGAGCAGACCGTGCAGCGGACCATCGCACTGTTGCGCGACGCCGGCCGTAATCCGGTCCATGTCAAGCGCGACCTGCCGGGATTCGTCGGCAACCGGCTGCAACACGCTTTGAAGCGCGAAGCCATTGCGCTGGTCGCCGCCGGCGTCTGCGATGCCGAAACCATCGACGAAGTGGTCAAGAGCGGGTTCGGCGCGCGCATGGCCGTGCTCGGGCCGATGGAGCAATCGGACCTGGTCGGCCTCGACCTCACCCTCGACATCCAGAACGTGCTGCTGGCGAGCCTCGACCGCAGCACCGAGCCGACGCAATTCCTCAAGGACAAGGTCGCTTCGGGCAAGCTCGGCATGCGCAGCGGCGAGGGCCTGCGCCAATGGACGCCGGAATCCGCCGAAGCGGTGCGCGAACGGCTACGGCGCTTTCTGGTCGCGCAGGCGAAGTCTCAGCGCTGAATTCCCGGCTCCCGCGACTTTTTTGCTCGCGCCGCCGCGGCCGGTGTCATACTCGGCCGGCAACGCAGAGCCGCCGGGGCTGATCGTGCTGGGAGCCATCTTCGCCGTCCTTTCGGCGGCCTCATTCGCTTTGAACAATGCCATGGTCCGGCGCGGCGTCGTCAAAGGCACGCCGCTCCAGGCCATGGCGATTAGCGTGCCGCTCGGCGTCGTCTGTTTTCTTCCGCTCGCGCTGGTCCTGGGCGAGCTTGCCCGGCTGCCGCAATTTCCCAAGCCGGCCGTCGCCTGGATGGCGGGGCTCGGCGTGCTGCATTTCGTCATCGGACGCTACTGCAACTTCCGGGCAAGCCAGGTCGCGGGCGTCAATCTGACCGCGCCCGTGGTCCAGCTCCAGGTGGTGATCACCATGGTGCTGGCGGTGATCGTGCTGCACGAGCCGTGCACCGTCTTGCAGATGATCGGCGGCGTGCTGATCCTGACCGGTTCCCTGCTTACGCAGCGGCAATCGATGCGCCCGCGCAAAGCTTCGGCGGGCGATGCGGCAACATCGCTTTTCGTGCCGCGCTATCTCGCCGGCTATATCTTCGCCTCGCTCGCGGCCATCGCCTACGGCACCACGCCGGTCATGGCGCGCTTCGCGCTCGAACACACCGGCCCCTCGACCGGCGTGCTGGGCGGGCTGATCGCCTATGTCGCGGCGACGGCGGTCGCAGCGCTGGCGCTGGCGTCGCCGGCCGTGCGCAGCAACGTCTTCGCGCTCAAGCGCGAGAACGCGCGCTGGTTTGTTTATTCCGGCGTGTTCGTCGCCATGGCGCAGGGCTTCTTCTTCGCTGCGGTGGCCGTGGCCCCGGTCATGCTGGTGATGCCGTTGCTGCAGCTTTCGCTGGCGTTCCGGCTGCTGTTCTCGACCTGGCTCAACCCCGACCACGAAGTGTTCGGGCCGCTGGTGATCGCCGGCGTGGCGACCTCGGTCGCCGGCGCGCTGACGGTGTCGATCGACACCAACCTGATTCTCGACGCGCTCGCAGTGCCGCAGGCCCTCGCCGACGTGCTTCGCTGGCGGGTGTGACGTGTTAGGCTGAAGGCAGAGCAACCCGATGGCCCTTGCCCGCGAAATCCTCCCTGCCCCCTCGCCCGGCCTCGATTTTGCGGCCGTGTTCGGGCACCCGCAGACGCTCGCAATCCGCGCCGGCGGATTGATTTTCTTCTCCGGCATGCTCGCGATCAATCCGCAGACCGGCGAGCGCGAGCACGGCACCGTCACCAGCGAGACGCGACGCATCTTCGAGAACCTCAAGCTCCTGCTGGAGTCCGCGGGCTCCTCGCTTGACCGGATCGTTCAGGTCCATGCGCTGATCTACGACCGGATCGAGTACGACGTGCTCAACCGCGTCTACCGGCAATACGTGCCGAACGCGCCGCCGTGTCGCACAGTGTGGAGCGTACAGATCGAAGCCGGGCTGAAGGTCCAGCTCGACGTCATTGCCGCCGCGTGACCGCCATGAGCAGCAAACGCAACGCCATCACGACCGCCGACGCCCGGCTCGACATCCCCAAGACCTTCGCCCTGCCCTATGCGACCGGCGTCAAGGCCGGCGATTTCATCTTCCTCTCCGGGCTGATCGCGGTCGATCCCGCGACCGGCGAGCGCGCGCACGGCACGGTGGTGAGCGAGACACGGCTGATCCTCGCCCACATGGCAAAAATCCTGGAGGCGTCGGGCTCCTCGCTCGGCAAGGTGGTGAAGACGACCGTTTGGCTGCACAGCCTCCTCGAGCTTGAGGACTTGAACCGCGCCTACCAGCCGTTCTTTGCCGCCGCGCCGCCCGCCCGCACGGTCTGCGGTGCGCGAATCAACAACGGCATGAAGGTGCAGATCGACTGCATCGCGCTGGCCTGAGGAGCGTCATGCGCCTTCCCCGCACCATCCACGAGCCGTCCAATCCCGCGCTCAACGTCTCGCGGCGGCAGGGCCGGCCGCATTCGCCGTCGGTGCGCGTCGGCGACTATGTGTTCGTTTCGGGCATGGTGCCTGTGAGCCCCGAGACCGGCGAGCGCACGCAGGGCCCGATCGCCGATCAGGTCGCGACGGTGCTGAGCAACATGAAGCACCTCTTGGAGTCGAACGGCTGGTCGCTCGACCACATCGTGCGGCTCAACATCACGCTGGCAAACATGCTCGAAGCCGATGACATGTGGCGGGTGTTCCGGACATTCTTTCCGGACAACCCGCCCGCCGCCACGCTGATGGGCATGCAGCTGAGCTTCGGAAATCTGGTCGAGATCGAGTGCGTGGCTTACGTCGGCGACAAATGAGAGTTGCTTCCGCAGCAGCCCGACAAACTCCGCTGTCATGCCCGCGAAGGCAGGGCATCCCGTAATCGCTGAGCCTCCGATCATCAACACTCCCGGTGGCTACTGGATCATCCGCTTTCGTGGATGATGGCAGCAGAGCGTGCCGCGCCGCCGGCTGCGTCGCCTACTTGCCCTTCAGCACGTAGCGCCCGCGCTCGTTCCGCGACAGCTTGTCGGCATTGTAAAGCGCATCGAGCTCGCGCACGATCTCGCGGCCGTCGCGGGCTGCTCGACATTTTGGTCGGACAATTGAGCAGCGCGCGACCGCTATTTGGCAGCGGCGACTCCGCTCCAATTGAAACGATAGTTGAACCCGATCAGCACGAGATGGATTTTCTGGGTAACGTCGGCCGCAGCAGTTACCGGTGGAAACGGAGGGACGGAGGTAAAGGTAAGCCGTTCGGTTCCAAAATCGAGATAATCATATTCGGCGAACATCGACCAATTGCGGGCCAGCAGGTAATCCACCCCTGCGCCCACGGTCCATCCCGTCCGGGTGACGTTTGCTTCGCCGACAATCCCGGTGGTTGAAACTTCAAGTGTGTGTTTGTCCCGCACCCAGGCCGCACCACCCCGGACATAAAGCAGGACGGGCGGCTGCACCGCATATCCGAGGCGCGCCGTCGCCGTTGCGAGCCAAGGTATTCGCGTCGTCAGTCCTTCGGAAGAGCCAGGCAGGATAACGCCAAGCGGAAAGCCCGGTGCGGTCAGCAACAGATTGAACTGGGCGGCCCCGGTCGCAAATATGTGAGTGCCGCGAAGGCTCGCTGCATCCAGCATTCCTTGGACGCCGAACACCCACGGGCCCGACTGGTAGTCGCAGCCAATCTGCCCACCGCCCACCACGCCGCTCGCCGTATGTGATTGAAGGTCGATGACCGGTGTGGTGATTGGATCAGTGAAGCTGTGGCGCGACCAGCCGCCGCCCACGTTCCCGCCCAAGAAGCACCCGGTCCAATTGGCGGCCGCCACCGCGGCTGGTGCCTTGTAGGCTGGGGCCTTGATCGGAATATCGGCTGCGAGCGCGGGTCCGCCGAAGATCACCGCAACGAGGGCAATGCTTGAAAAAGTGACTTTTCTCATGACGCCCTTCCGCCGCCGGATCCGCAACCTGAATGTTAGCAGTCAACAATAGTAGCGCCTAGCCTAATCCGATCGTCTTCAACATATACCGCCCGCTATCGTTGCGCGTGAGCGTGCCGGCCGTGTAGAGCGCATCGAGCTCGCGCACGATCTCGCGGCCGTCGCGGCTGCCGGCGGCGACCATCAGCTCGAGGAAACTTGCCGGACCGGCGGCCAGCACGTCGGCGACCGGCCGCCGGCCGTTGCCGCCCTTGCCGTTGCTCCTGCCAACACTCTCCAGGGTCACCGGCGGCATGGGGACCCCCCATTCCAGCGACCCCCGCTTGCCGAACGGTATCGTGCAGTCGAAGCCGATCTTGGCGCCGACGCGCTGCCCGCCGAGCGAGGGATCGAGCGGCACCACGCGGAAGCCCGAGCCTTGAATCGTGTCGCGGTCAGCCTGGTAGCGCGTCGCCAGCGCCCAGTCGCACTGCTCGTCGGAGAACACGTCGATGTCGTCGTCGAACACGAACACCTGCTTGGCCTCGGCCATGCTTCCGAACACCGCGGCGATGGCGTTGCGCGCCTCGCCCGGCACGCGCTGGCGGAGCGAGACGCGCACGTTGTACATGCCGCCGGAGGACGGCGTGGCGAACACCGCGACCGGCTCGCGCACCGCGGTGACGAGGCCGGCCCAGGCCGCCGATTCGGTCTTCACGGTGGTGAGCTGCGCGGTGTCGGTGCGCGCGAGCGACTTGCCGCCGATGGTGACGGTCTGGAACAGCGCGTCCAAGCGGCGGGTGATCGCGGTGAGATGGAACACCGGGTTGCGCTTGACGATGCCGTAATAGCCGACGTATTCGCCGAACGGCCCTTCCGGCTCGACGTGGCCCTTGTTGTCGAGATAGCCCTCCAGCACGTATTCGGCGTCGGCCGGCACGTAGATGTCGCTGGTAACGCATTTAACGATCGGCACCGGCGCCCCGCGCAAGCCCCCCAGCACCTCAAGCTCGTCCATCGGCGGGTTCATGCTCACCGCCGCCATGAAATCGCAGGGGTGCGAGCCGACCACATAGGCGACCGGCGTCTTCTCCCCGCGCGCCACCGCCTCGAGATAGATCGCGCGCGCGTCGCTCGGAGCGATCATGTCGATGCCGGCCGCCCGCGGCCCGCGCAGCATGATGCGGCGGCAGCCGATGTTGGTGAACCCTGAGTCGCGGAACCGCATGACATCGAGGCCGGCCGAGATGTAGGGTGCGCCGTCCTCGCCGTGCTGCAGATGCACGGGCAGCGCGCACAGGTCGGCGTCCTCCCCTTTCAGGACCACCTCTTGCACCGGCGCGTCCTTCCCGGCGACTTTCACCGGTTCGATCGGATTGGCGAGGCGCTTGGCGATTTCGGGCAGCAGGCCCGCCTCGTCGGTGTCGAGCGCGAGCGCCAGCCGCTTGCGCGAGCCCATGACGTTGCCGATCAGCTCGGCCTTCTCGGGCCCCACCGCCTTGAACCAGGTGGCACGCGGGTTGCCTTCGAGCACCGCCGCCACGTCGATGAGGTCAATGGCCTGATCGTGGGTCTCGCATTCGCCGAGCTGCACCAGGCGCTCGACGAAGCGGCGGAGACGAAATCGCTCGGTATCGACGGTGGCCACGGCGGCGCTCCTGGCGGTGGATTGCAATGCGGTCTTGGGATTGTAGAGTGCGGCGTTCGATTTAGGGAGAGCAAGCAGATGCCGGGAACGGAGACGAAACACAAGGTCCGGGATGTCAGTGTCCGGATGCTGCGGGGCGGCTCCGGTCCGCCGGTGCTGTTTCTGCACGGCGCCAACGGTCTGCCGCAATGGCTGCCGTTCTTCGACCTGATCGCCGAAAAGTGCGATCTGCGCGTTCCCGAGCATCCCGGCTACGGCACCTCCGACAACCCGCCCTGGATGCGCAACATCGGCGACCTCGCCATGTATTACCTGGATTTTCTCGACGGGCTCGGCGTCGGCAAGGTGCACCTGGTGGGCCAGTCGCTCGGCGGCTGGACCGCGGCCGAGATCGCAGTGCGCAACTGCACGCGCCTTGCAACCCTCACGCTGCTCGACCCGGCCGGCATCCGGGTCAAGGGCGTTCCCTCCGGCGACAACTTCATCTGGGCGCCCGAGGAGGCGGTGCGCAATCTCTATTACGACCAGTCCATCGCCGATCGCCTGCTCGCCGTGCCGATGTCGGACGACGAAGCCGACATTGCGCTCACCAACCGCTTTACCACCGCAAAATTCGGCTGGGACCCGCGCTGGTACAACCCTTCGCTGGAACGCTGGCTGCACCGCATCAGCGTGCCGACGCTGGTGATGTGGGGCGAGAACGACAAGCTGTTCCCGGTGGCCTATGCCGCGCGCTGGGGCGAGCTTGTGCCGAACTGCACGGTCGAGATCGTCCCGCAGTGCGGCCATGTGCCTGCGCTGGAAAAGCCGGACGTCACCGCGAACAAAGTCCTCGAATTCATCGGGCGGAGCTGAGCGTCATGCAATTCACCTTTTTCCACCTGATGCCCTACCGCCCGCTCGACATGACCGAGCGCCACAAGCATCGCGCCGGCTGGGTGGTGCTGCCGAACAAGCTCTACGATCCGAAGAAGGGCGCGGACGAATACCAGTCCTACATCGACCAGCTGGTCTATGCCGAGACACTCGGCTTCGACGTGATCGCGGTCAACGAGCATCACCAGACCGCCTACGGACTGATGCCGGCGCCCAACCTGATCGCCTCAAATCTGATCGCGCGCACCAGCAAAGCGAAGATCGCCATCCTCGGCCGCGCGCTGCCGCTGGTGAACAATCCGATCAACATCGCCGAAGAGTTCGCGATGCTCGACAACCTGTCTCGCGGCCGCATCATCACCGGCTTCGTGCGCGGCATCGGCAACGAATATCACGCCACCGGCATCAATCCGTTCTTCTCGCACGAGCGCTACCAGGAGGCGCACGACCTGATCGTGCAAGCATGGACGAAGCCCGGGCCGTTCCCGTTCGAAGGCGAGCATTACAATTTCCGCTACGTCAACCTTTGGCCG
>Ga0209640_10005302_pt1 | contig 11273 bp, 9 predicted proteins | sample RifCSP10_1_FD_184018 | JGI IMG/M metagenome (GOLD analysis project Ga0209640, IMG submission 184018) | Soil microbial communities from Rifle, Colorado - Rifle CSP2_sed 10_1 (SPAdes) (version 2) | ecosystem: Environmental > Terrestrial > Deep subsurface > Rock core/Sediment | place: Rifle...
GGGCCCGCCACCATCCCGAGGGCGCCGCTGCGGCCGGAGCCGCCGCCCCGGCCGGGGAGTCGGAGAGCGCGGCCACCGAGCTGGAGATGGCCACGCTCGCCGCTCGCGCGGAGCGTCCTCCAGCCATGGAGACCCGAACCCGCGCCCCGCTGTTCGACCTGGAGGACGTGGCTCACACCATGGACCAGGTCCGCCCGATCCCGTATGCGACTGCCACCCCGGTGGCCCCGGGGGTCGAGGCCACGTTCCACGACGCGGGACACATCCTCGGCTCGGCCATCATCGAGCTGACCGCCCGTGACGCCGACCTGACGAGCGCCCGCATCGTGTTCTCGGGCGACCTGGGGCGGCCCGACACACCTATTGTCCGCGACCCGACCCCACTCACCCAGGCTGACGTCGTGGTCGTCGAGTCGACCTACGGCGACCGAGATCATCCGGACGCCGACCAGGCTGTCAACGAGCTGGTGGAGGTCATCTCCGACGTCGCTCGGTCCGGCGGTGTGTTGCTCATCCCGGCCTTTGCCATCGGCCGCACCCAGCACCTGGTCTGGGTCCTCGACAGCCTGGTACGAGCGGGACGCATCCCGCACCTGCCGTTGTTCGTCGACTCCCCCATGGCCTGCGAGGCCAACGGCGTCTACCTGCGTCATCCCGAGGGCTACGACCCACAGACCCTGGCCCTTCTGAAGTCCGGCGATTCGCCCCTCGAGTACCCCGGACAGGAGTGCACGACCAGCGTCGAGGCATCCAAAGCTATTAGAGGCAGTCCGCGCCCGTTCATCCTGGTCGCCGCCTCGGGCATGCTGACCGGAGGCCGCATCCTCCACCACCTCAAGGACCTGCTGCCCGATCCACGCGCCACCCTCCTGTTCATCGGCTACCAGGCCGAGGGAACGTTGGGCCGCCATCTCCAGGACGGCGGCACCGAGGCCCGGATCGATGGGGCCATGTGGCCGGTCCACTGCGGGGTCCGCTCCATCACCGGCTTTTCGGCTCACGCCGACCAGGCCGAGCTGGACGCCTGGATTGGACACTTTGGGGACGCCGGCCGCGAAGACGGACGCCCGCGCTCGGTATTCGTGACCCACGGGGAGCCGGCCGCCGCGGCGGCATTCGCGGCCCGGATCCATGACGCGCTGGGGATTGTGGCTCGGGTGCCTTCGCTCGGCGAGACGGTGGCGATCCAAACCTGACCTTTCACCGCTGACCCGGCGGCGGCTACCATCGGGACATGTCGCCCCGGCCCGAGGTGCCGCCCCGCCCCGTCGTCAGCCTGCTGACCGACTTCGGCGTACGCGATCCGTCAGGCGCCGTCTGCGAGGGCGTCATCCTGGGCATCTGCCCGGGGGCAACGGTCGTCCACATCAGCCACGATGTCACGAAGTACGCCATCCGGGATGGGGCGCTGATGCTGTGGTGCGCGTTGCCGTTCTTCCCGGTGGCGATCCACATGGCCGTGGTCGACCCCGGAGTCGGCACGCGCCGACGCCCGCTGGCGGTGGTGGTAGGCCGGGGTGACGTGCTGATCGGCCCCGACAATGGCCTGCTGCGACCAGCAGCGCGCCGCTTGGGCGATATCCGGGCCGTCCACGAGCTGACGAGCGACGCGCACCGGTTGCACCCGGTCAGCTCCAGCTTCCACGGCCGCGACATTTTCGCCCCGGCTGCCGCGCACCTGGCGTGCGGGCTGCCGATTGGGGAGCTGGGTCCCGAGCTCGACCCGGCCACCCTGATCGACCTCGTCATCCCCGACGCTACCCCGATCCCGGGCGGGGTTGCGACAACCGTGATCTACGTCGACACCTTCGGCAACTGCAAGCTGGCCGGGCTCCGCCAGGAGCTGGAGGCAGTCGTGGGCCCGATGCGGCCTGGCCGCGCGGTGCGCATCCAGGCCGACGGAGCTGCGGAACGCCGCCTGGGCTGGGCCGACACGTTCGGGAATGTCCCGGTCGGCGAGCCGATCCTGTACGTCGACTCCTACGACCGCCTGACCCTGGCCGTCAACCAGGGAAATGCCGCTGCCGAGCTGGGCCTGGCACTGGACCAGGCACTCCGAATCCAGGTCGAGTCGACACTCCGAGCGTGACCGAGCCGATCGCCGTCATCGCAGGACTGACGTTCCGCTACCGCCGTCGCTCAGAACCGGCCCTGCGGAACATCTGGCTGGAGATTGCGCCGGGGGAAGTGCTCCTAGTCGCCGGTCCGTCGGGGTGCGGCAAGTCGACGCTGATCCGGGCCCTGAATGGGCTCATCCCGCACTCGTACCACGGAGACCTGACCGGAAGCGTCCGGATCGCAGGCCACCCGACCGATACCACCCCGCTGCGCGGCCTGGCCACCCTGGTCGGGACCGTGCTCCAGGATCCGGCCCGTCAGCTCGTGGCCTCGACCGTGCCGGCCGAACTGACGTTCGGTCCCGAGAACCTGGGCGTCGAGCGTGACGAGATCGGTCGGCGGCTGGTTGGGGTGGCGGCGGCCAGCGGGCTGGCACCGCTGATGGACCGCACCACCGATGAGCTGTCGGGCGGTGAGAGCCAGCAGGTCGCGATCGGCGGTGCGCTCATGCTCGAGCCGCGGCTCCTGGTGCTGGACGAGCCCCTGGCCAACCTCGACCCCGCCGCCGCCTATCGGCTGCTGGCCCTCGTCCGCCGCCTGGCCGATGCGGGCACCGCGGTCGTCATCGTGGAGCATCGAATCGAGGACGTTCTCGAAGCCCGGCCCGACCGGGCGCTGTATCTCGACCATGGGGTGACCCGCTATCTCGGATCCATGGACGGCTTCCTGGCCAGCGCCGACCCGACCACGGTCAAACTGCCGTTCTACACCTGGATGAGCCGCGCGCGCGCCTCGTCAGCGGCGCCACTGGTCCCGTCCAAGCCCCTGGTCAGGAGGCGCCCGCCCGAGGACGGTCTGCCGCGGCTCGAGTGGCGCCGGGTGGAGGCCGGGTATGACGGTCGGACCGTCCTGCACAACGTCAGCGCGAGCCTGGGAGCCAGGGAGCGAGTGGCCGTGTTGGGGCCCAACGGGTCGGGGAAGACCACCCTGTTCAAGGCGGCCATCGGCCTGAGACCGCTGACCAAGGGGGAGGTGCTGGTGGACGGAACGTCGACTGCGGGCCGGAGCGTGGCCGACCTGGCGGCAACCTTCGGATACGTGTTCCAGAACCCATCCCAGATGCTGTTCGCGCCCACCGTACGCGATGAGCTCCTGTTCGGGCCGCGCAACCTGGGCTACGACCCGGGAGGGTTCGACGCCCTGGTGGCGCGGGCGCTCAGGCGGGTGGGTCTGGCCGATGAGCCGGAGATCGAGTCCCGCCCGCCGCGGACCCTGTCGCACGGACAACAGAAACGGCTTGGGATCGCCGTCGCACTGGCCCTCCAGCCGCGGACCTTGGTCCTTGACGAACCGTCCGCCGGGCAGGACTATCGAAGCGCTACGGCGTTCATGAGGGAGGTGGAGCGGATCGCCGGTCTGGAGAGCGTCTACTTTGTCACGCACGACGTCGACCTGGCGCTGACCCATGCCGACCGCATCCTCCTCCTGCGCGACGGCCGCATCGCGGCCGACGGCGCACCGTCGGAGGTGATCGCCGACCGAGAGCGTTGGAGGGCCTGCAACTTGCGCGAGACCTCGCTGATGGAGGCGAATCTGCGCTGGGGCGGCCGCTCCGGACGATTCTTCGGCCCGGAGGCCCTGGCGGCCATGGTCGTCGCCGAACTGACCACGCCGGGATCGTGACACCGGCACGCATCGGAGGAGGCACGAACCGCCCATGACAGCAATCGCACAAGCCGCTCCTGGCCCCTGGTCGGTGACGACCCGGGTCATCGTGTATTCGGCCATCGGTGCGGCGCTCTATGCGCTGTTCAACTGGATCGCGTTCGCCATCCAGATCCCCGGAACCGAGAACGTCAGCGTGCGGCCCCACTACGGGCTGTTGACGTTCTTCGGCTTCGCCTTTGGGCCCGTCGTCGGCTTCCTGACCGGATTCGTGGGTAACACGGTCGGCGATCAGCTGGCCTACGGGAGCGCGTTTGGTTCGTGGTGGTGGAGCGTGGCCAACGGGCTGGCCGGTCTGGTGGCCGGCGTGTTCCCGTTCTGGATGGCGAGCCGGATGACGAGCACCGGGAGCAAGGCCTTCTGGGCGGCGGTCGCAGGCGTCGTCGGCACCGTCGTCGGGTTCCTGTTCATCTGGATCGAGCTCATCATCCAACCCGAGCTGGGTTTCAACACGATCCTGACCGGCGAGTACATTCCGGTCGTCATCGGAAACTCGATCGCTGCTGCGATCGTCACCCCGATTCTGGTCCTGGCCTGGGAGCCGCTTTCGGAGCAGCTGGGCCGCTGAAAAACCGCGACGCGGCCTGCTGACCGATGCGGGCCGCGTTTCGCTACCTGGGCCGGGGCTCTTGGCTGGCGCGCCGGGATCCCCGAGTCCTCATCCTGGTTGCGGTCCTGTTCGTGTTCGGAGCCAGCCAGGTCCGCGACGTGCGGCAGCTGCTCGTCATCCTGGCTGCGGCCCTCGGGTATTACGCACTGGCCGGTATCCCATGGCGGTCCGTCCGGCTGCAATGGATCTACCTGCTGGTGGTCGTCACGATCTTCGCGACCTTCAACGCCGTCCTGACTGGGGGACAGGCGGGTTCCTTTGTCGGGACGGAAACCCACCTCCTACTTGCCCTTCCGTTCGGACTCACGCTCACGGCCGAAGGTCTCAGCCTGGCCGCCAGTCAGATCGTGCGATACCTGTCATTCGCCGCGGTTGGGTTCCCGGTCGCGTACGCCATTGCCCCAGGGGACTTCGGCGTTGCCCTCCGGCGGCTGGGACTGGGCGATCGATTCGCGGTCATGGTCGACCTGACAATTCGCTTCATCCCCACCCTGTCGACCGAATTCGGTGAGACGATCGACGCCCAGCGCGTGCGCGGGTTCGACCCCCTGGAGCATCGCGGAGGCCTGCGGACTCGCCTGCGCCGCCTGGCGCCGATCTTCGTGCCGGTGACAGTGGGCTCTCTGGCGGGAGCGGAAGACACCATCGATGCCATGGACCTGCGCGGGTTCGGAACTGGGAAACGGGTGTGGTATCGGCAGCTCGCGATGGATCGGGCGTCATGGGTGGTGGTGGGGGTGTTCGTGGGATTTCTGATCGTGGCCACTCTGCTCAACGCGACCGGACTTTCGGAGCACTACCTGCTGCCGTTCCTCGTGCCGTAGTGGACGGGGCGTGGATAAGTCCACCACCAACCGCAGAAACTCGTGGATAAGGCGCTTGGCGGGGTTTCCTGAGTCCTTTATTGTGTAGGGGTCCCGGAGGAGCCGGACGAGTCCAGAGATTGCATCAAAGGGCCCGCCAGGTTCCTCCGGGGCGTTTTTGCGCCCAGGCCAGCGCTGACGCCGATCCGGCACGCGGCTACGAACCGCACGAGCCCTAGCAGACTCGCCAGGCCCGTCCCACGCCCGGGAACCAGACCTGCGCTAGAGTTGTGCTTTACAACTCAGAGCGGACAACGATGACCTCCCAATCCAACCCCGAGCCCAACCTTTCGCCCATCATGGGCACAGCCCACCTCGACGAACGCATCCAGCGGGCCCTGGCACGCCCACACCGGATCGACATCACGACCACCGGTCGCCGATCCGGGCGGCCCCGACGGATCGAGCTCGTGTTTCACAACATCGAGGGGATGATCGTCATCAGCGGCTCCCCCGGCCGACGCGACTGGTACGCCAACCTGGTCGCCGATCCCCATTTGACCTTCCACCTCAAGGGACCCATCCAGGCCGATCTGACAGCCATCGCCCGGCCCATCACCGAGCCGGTCGAGCGGCGGCGGGTCATGGAAGCCGTGGCGCGCAACTGGGGCGTGGAGGATCGGTTCGAGGTCTTCCTGCGCCGCAGCCCGCTGGTCGAGGTCCGCTTCGAAGACCGGGCTGCCTAGGGGGACATCAGCCTCCGTCGGGAGCCACGAGTGCGACGGCGAGGTCCACCATCCGCCGCAACGGCGCAGGCACGTCCGCCGGGGTGGCTCCCGAGAACCGACGCCAGGCCGCCAGCACCTTGTCGTCGCGACGCCGGATCCCAGTGACCGCCTCGAAGTCCGGGTCGAGCCGGACGACGCGTTCGGCGCCCACGGCCGCTTCGATCGTGGCGTCCAAGCGCGGGTCGCGGCCGCGATCGGTGTCATGGACGACGACACAGGGGATCCCCAGGTCCCTCAGGACGCCCGCCACCAGGGGCAAATTGGCCTTTCCTCCCACCTCGACCATGGAGATCCCCTCGGCATCCAGGTCGTGACCGAGGGCGCGGAAGACAAGTGGCAACGCGAACCGCTCCGTTCGTCCCTCGGCCAGGATCACGCAGCGGGCGAAGAACATCTCGCTACGCTCGTGGTCGAACTCGGCAGCGAGTCGGAGTCGCTGCACATCGGTGAGCGGCTTCGACTCGGTCCGCCGGACCACAGCCCCGCTGGGCTGGAGGTCCAACCGGACGATCTCCTCCGCGTGCACCGCATCCACGAAGGCTGGCGACCGGGTGGTATAGACGACCTGGTTGCCGGATTCGGCGAGCATCCGCAGCAGGTTCGCCAGGTGGCGCTGGGCCTGCGGGGACAGCATGAGCTCAGGCTCTTCGATCAATACCAGCTCACCGCCCACTTCACCCGTACAGCAGTCCTCAACCGCACCCACCAGGGCTTCGGCGGCCGCCGCGTCACTCGTGATGTGGCCGTTCAGGCGCACCGCGAGCGCCTGATTCACCGATCCGTCCTCGAGATCCTGCGACCCGGTCAGGCGGTCCTTGGCCCGCAGAAACGAGGCGGTTGGATGACCGACCGGATCGGCCTTCGGCTCGGTCGATCGACCGATGGAGCGCCGGATGGACCGGATCGAGCCCGCGGCAGTGTTCAGCTCGGCTGATACGGAGACCTGGTCTCCGCCTGGAGCCGATCCCACCCCGGTCAACCAGGCGATTGACGCCAGCAGCTGGGACTTGCCTGATCCGCGCGGACCGATGAGGGCGGTGACTGCGCCAAGCTCGAGCTCCAGCGGCGCCAGGCCTCGAGCCCCCGCGACCGTCACCCGACGGAGCACGTTAAGACGCCTCGGCTGGACGGAGACGAAGGCCGCGGAGCAACTGCGCATTGACCGCCACGATCACGGTCGACAGACTCATGGCCAGAGCGCCTACGCTCATCGGCAGGATGATCCCGATCGGCGCCAGGATCCCCGCCGCGAGTGGGATGGCCAACAGGTTGTACCCGGTCGCCCAGACGAGGTTCTGGATCATCTTCCGGTAGCTGGCGCGGCTCAGCTCGATCGCGCCGACGACGTCCCGCGGGTCGTCGCGCACGAGGATGATGCCCGCCGACTCGACGGCGACGTCGGTCCCCGCGCCAATGGCGATCCCGACGTCGGCCTGGGCCAGGGCCGGAGCGTCGTTCACCCCGTCTCCGACCATCGCCACTCGCTGGCCGCCGGTCTGGAAGCGCCGGACGGCATCGGCCTTGTCCGCTGGCAGTACTTGGGCCGCGACCTCGTCGATCCCGATGCGTCCCGCGACCGATTCGGCCACCGCCTGTGCGTCACCGGTGATCATGGCCACCCGCAGTCCTAACCGATGGAGGTGGCTCACGGCCTCGACCGATTCGGGGCGGATCTCATCCTCGATCCCCACCGCGCCCAGGACCGCACCGTCCCGAATAATGTAGAGGACGGTCTGGCCGGCGCCCTCCCAGCTGGCGACCTCGTCCTGGATCGCCGCCGGCGCCTGCGCCTTGAGCTCGCTAAGGAGGCGCGGTCCTCCCACATGGACCACGACGCCCTCGACCGACGCCCGGGCGCCGCGCCCCGCCATCGCCTCGAAGTCCGTCGTCTTGGTGGGCGTGACGCCTCGTTTCTCCGCGCCGGCCACGAGTGCCCGTGCCAGCGGGTGCTCGGAGTCCGCATCGACGCCGGCCGCCAGGGCCAGCAGCTCTGTCTCATCCATCTCGCGGGAGGTGACGATGTTGGCGAGCGCCGGCTGACCCCGAGTCAGGGTGCCGGTCTTGTCGAAGATGACCACGTCCAGCTCGCGAGCCCGCTCGAGCGCCAGGCGACTCTTCACGAGCAGGCCGTTGCGGGCGCCCAGCGTGGTGCTGATGGCAATGACGAGCGGGATCGCCAATCCCAGCGCGTGCGGACAGGCGATGACCAGGACCGTCGCGCTGCGGACCAGGGCTCCTTCCGGATCGCCCAAGGCGATCCATGCCACCAGCGTGACGGCGCCAGCTGCCAGGGCGACGTAGAACAGGATGGCCGCGGCGCGGTCGGCCAGCGCCTGGGCCCGCGAGCTCGCCGCCTGGGCCTCAGCGACGAGTCGCATGATCCCTGAGAGCGCGGTGGCCTCCCCGACAGCAGCCACTTTGATGCGGAGACTGGCGCCCGCCACGACGGTGCCGGCGACGACCGTAGCGCCCGGCTCCTTCAACACCGGGCGAGACTCCCCGGTGACCATCGACTCGTCGACGTCGGCGCTCCCGGTGGCCACCTCCCCATCGGCCGGGATCCGACCTCCCGGGCGGACCAGGACCAGGTCGCCGACAACCAACTCACCGATGGGGATCGTTTCAACGTCGTCGCCTGCGATCCGCTCGGCGGTGTCCGGCAACAGCTCCGCGAGCGCACCCAACGCCCCGCGCGCCTGCCGGATGGCCCGCATCTCGATCCAGTGCCCCAGGCTCATGACCGTGATGAGGGTCGAGAGCTCCCACCACAGCTCCACCTCGAAAAGCCCGAGGGTGGCCGCAACGCTGGCGACGAAGGCAACCGTGATCGCCAGGCTGATCAACGTCATCATGCCGGGCTGGCGGGAAGCCAGCTCGGTTCGCGCCCCGACCAGGAATACCCGCCCGCCGTAGGCGAAGACCGCGGTCCCGAGGATGGCCGGTACGTACGTGGAGCCCGGGAACACCGGTGCGATGTAGCCGACCCAGTCCTGGACCTCCTGGCTCCAGAAGACGACCGGAATGGTCAGCGCCAGGACGATCCAGAACTGGCGCCGGAAGACGTCCGGATCGTGCCCCGCGTGCTTGTCGTGAGCTGCGTGCGGACCTACCTGGGCTGATCCGTCCGGTCGTTGCGGCGCAGGCCCCTCGTGGTGTGGCTGCGCCTTGTGGTCTGGCGGCGCCATGTGGTCGTGGTCGTGAGTGCCGTCATGCATCGCTGTCACCTGATACCCCCACCCAGTATGCCCGTGCGGTCAACGGCGACCCTCTGACGCCGACTAGGAGTTCGTGACATTTGGCACGTGCGCCCCGTGCTCGCCAGTGGTGACATACCGATGGCGGCAGCCATCATCGGCGGCCGGGCTGGCACGCGGAGGTGGACGCAATGATGTGGGGTTGGGACGCTGGCGGTGGCTGGCTGATGATGGGGATCGGAATGCTGATTTGGGTGGCCCTGATCGCCCTGGTGGTGTGGCTCGTCGTTCGCGCGGTGGGGCAGCGGCCGGGCTCGAGCGGATCTGAATCGGCGGAGGACCTCCTGCGCCGTCGCTTCGCATCGGGCGAGATCGACGCTGAGGAGTACCAGGGCCGATTGGAAACCCTCAGGCGACGTTAGCTCGTATCGGATCTGGACGTCACGGAGCGGCGAGTTTGGCAGCCGCCTGCCAATTGGGCCAACGTCGACCCGTTGACGATCATTCCTCGACCGTGATAGTTGCCATCATTCCGCCATCGTAGTGGCCGGGCTCGTGGCAGCCGGCCAGCAGTTGACCGGCGTCCTCGAAGGTGTATTCGAACGTCTCGGTCTCGCCTGGCTCGACGCTAATACCCGCATCGGTGTCGTGGCGCATGCTGCCACCTTCGGACATCTCCATCTCGAATTCGTCCTGCGCGGCCTCGTCGCCGATCAGGAACTCGTGGACGATCTGCCCTTCGTTCGTGACCTCAAAACGCAGCGTTTCCCCGGCCTGCACAGTGAACTCGGCCGGCTCAAAGCGCAGCTCGTCGGTCATTCCCACCTGAATGGTGCGCGGCCCCTGCTCGGTTGGCGAGCCGCCCCCGCCACCAGGCGCGCAAGCCGCCAATACCACCGTGAACACGATGATCGAGAAGGATGGACGCGACCCACTCAAGGACATGACTCCTCCGGAATGATATGAACTCAGTTGGTGGTTGGTCCCGCGCGCCCGGATCATGAGCGGCGGACACCACTACACCACTGTAGCAGGGTCCTTCGTACCACCAATCCCCTGACTTGACCTGGCAGCCGATCAGCGTGCGCTGACCAGAACGATGGTGTCTGCCAGGAGCACTACACCGGCGGCGGCGGCCGTCATCCTGGCCCTGGTGAGGCTGTGCGGTTCTGCGCGCAGTCGAAGCAGAACCTGCCGAATGAGGACGTAGACCGCGAGCGCAGCCACGAATGTCGCACCCCGGACGCTGGGGGCAAAGCCGAGAAACACCAGGGTGGTCGCGACACCAAGGACCAGCCCGGCGGCGGATTCGAGCAGCTGGGTCGGAATTCGGCGAGCTCCCACCGAGCGGTTGGAGGACCAGACGCCCCACCGGGATCGCGTGCAGCGGCCGGCGCAGCATCCAGTGAAGAAGCAGCCGAGTCGCCCGATCGCGACGCCGAAGAACAGGGCCGGGGCAGTCGCATCCAGGAACAGGCCGATCGGCAGGTTGAATCCGAGCACGCCGACGGCCGCCACCACAGTGGCGGTGAGCAGGAATCCATCCACCGACATCCCCTCGACGATCGAGCGGCGCCACGTGTCCGGGTGCGAAGCCACGTACCACAGCTTCGCGCCGATCAGGCCGGACACAAGCGCCAGACCATCCACTGCCAGCGGCTCCTGAACCGGGACGTTCGCGCGGGCCAGCAGCACGATCTGCACCGCGGCTCCAGCGAGGACGCCGACGGCAAGCAGGCCTGGCCAGCTGCCGTGGATGACCGCCGGGAGCCTGGCCAGACGGACCTGCGGCGACCAGCGCGTCTTCACCGGAGCGAACTCGCCAGTGGAGACCGCCCACCGTCTCCACGACCACGCGGCGCGAGGCAGCGTATGCGTGGCGGACGACCTCCCGCCTGCGGACGCCCTGCGCGCGCCCACCCCTCCCGCGGGCCGGATGAGGTCGGCGGTCACCGTCCACTCGACCCACCCGCTCACGTTGTTCTGATGCACGACGCTCGCCGACGCCACCGCGGAATTGGAGAGGCTCAATGCCATGCCCCGCAAAGAGGAGTTGCCGCAGGCGGAAGCCCGCGTCCGCGAGGCGCAGGCCGAT
>Ga0209640_10005303_pt1 | contig 11271 bp, 7 predicted proteins | sample RifCSP10_1_FD_184018 | JGI IMG/M metagenome (GOLD analysis project Ga0209640, IMG submission 184018) | Soil microbial communities from Rifle, Colorado - Rifle CSP2_sed 10_1 (SPAdes) (version 2) | ecosystem: Environmental > Terrestrial > Deep subsurface > Rock core/Sediment | place: Rifle...
TGGAACGTTACGACGAAGCCCGCCACGAGTTGCTGCGCGCCATCGAATGCAACCAGCCTTATGGCCACGCGGCTGAACCCTGGAAGACGTGGGATATTCTCCACGATCTGGAGCAGCGGACCGGCCATCCGCAGGCCGCCGCCGAGGCGCGGCAGCGGGCGCTCGAAGCTTATCTGGCCTACCGGCGTGACGGCGGGCAGAGTTATGAATGGGGCGCGCAAGCGTGCGCCGCTGTCGCCGAGGCCATTCAGACGCGTGACCAATCCGCGACCACCGCGCTGGCACAGCAACTCGCCGAGTATCTGGAAACACAAGCCGGTCCCAGAGGCAAAGCGCTCCTCCCCAAACTGCAAGCCATCCTCGGCGGCGCGCGCGACCCGGCGCTGGCTGCCGACCCGGCGTTGAATTACCAGGACGCGGTGGAGTTGAGGTTATTGCTCGAATCGCTGGCCGCCGCGCAGTGATGCTTTGAGTTCAAGCTTCAGCTTGCCCCCGCTGGACGACGTCAGCACCGCGAGCGGTAGCGAGCGGCCCGCCCCGCCTGCGGCCGATGCCGAGGAGAGCCTCTCAATACCACTCGCGGTGGCTCTGCTGCGGTGCTGATCCTCGCTTTGTAAACCCGACTCCCTCAAGTATCATCCCGCAGTAGCCCCACTCGCCGAAGTCAGGAACTCGGCAGACCCAATCTCCCAACGAGGAACAACGTGGCCCACAGAGAGAATGTAGCGCCGGTCAGCCGCGACTTCGTCGAGCTCACCGAAGACGTGTCGCATTCGCCCTTATGGAACCGCGACCTCGCGCCCACCACCATCGAAAAACGCACCTGGTCGACCTACAACATAGCCGCGCTCTGGATCGGAATGTCGGTCGTCATCACCACCTACACGCTCGCCGGCGGCTTGATCGAGCAAGGCATGAACTGGTGGCAGGCGATGCTCACGATCCTGCTCGGAAACACCATCGTGCTGATTCCGATGATCCTCAACGCGCACGCGGGAACGAAGTACGGCATCTCGTTTCCCGTGCTGTGCCGCGCGAGTTTCGGGACCCGCGGGGCCAATATCGCGGCAATTGCGCGGGCTCTGGTCGCGTGCGGATGGTTCGGCATTCAGACGTGGATTGGCGGCGAGGCGCTCGACGGACTTGCGACGGCGATGTGGAGCGGATGGAGCGCGGTGCCGGGGCACGTGTACATCATGTTCGGCGTCTTCTGGCTGCTTCAGGTGGCGATCATCATTCGCGGGATCGAGGGGATCAAATATTTGGAAAGCTGGTCCGCGCCGCTGCTCCTGGTCGGAGGCGCGATTCTGTTATGGTGGGCGACCTCGGAGGCAGGCGGAATGTCGGCGGTGCTCAGTTCGGACAACATCGCACAGATGAGGGAAGAGATCATCAAGGAGGCGATTAAGGTTGATCCGACGAAGACTCTAAAAGCACCGGCCCCCTTCTGGCAGATCTTCCCGGCGTCGTTGACGGCAAGCGTCGGCTACTGGGCGACGCTAAGCCTGAACATCCCGGACTTCACGCGCTACGCGAAGAGCCAGCGCTCGCAGGCATTGGGGCAGGCGCTCGGGCTTCCGTTGACGATGACGGCCTTCGCATTCATAGGAGTGGCGACGACCTCGGCGACGTTTCTGATCTACCACCGTCCGATAGCCAATCCCGTCGAGCTGGTATCTCAGTTCAAGAGTCTGCCGGTGGTGTTGTTTGCGATGATCGTGATTTTTGCCGCGCAGATCACGACTAACATGGCGGCGAACGTGGTGTCGCCCTCGAATGATTTTTCGAACCTCAATCCGAAGCGCATCTCTTACGTAACGGGCGGTCTGATCACCGCCGCGATAGGGGTGTTGATGATGCCGTGGTATCTATACCGCAACGTCGGAGCCTACATCTTCACGTGGCTTTTGGGGTACTCGGCATTGATGGGCGCGATCGGCGGAGTAATGATCTGCGACTACTGGGTGATTCGAAGGCAGGGCTTGTCATTGAAAGACCTTTTTCTCGAAGGCGGACGGTACAGCTACGGGAAGGGATTCAACTGGCGTGCCATCGTTGCGTTTGCGTTTGCGGTTCTGCCGGTGCTTCCCGGCTCTATCCGTCGCGCGGCTGATCCCGGCCGCCAGCCAGTCGACCTCTTTGACTCGCTGTACACGTACGCGTGGTTCTTCACCTTCTTCGTGAGCTTTACGGTTTACGGGTTTTTGATGCGTCTCCTTCGTCCGGTGAATTCACCGCTCGAACGCAAACCCGAACCCCACTGAGAGTAGCCGCACTCTCGCGAATGGTTCGCGAGGGGAGGCCAGTCCGGGCTAGCGGGATTGTAAACTTCGCCGCCGTGGGCTGTTGTCGCGCCCGTCACGGCGGTTGGTGACGCACCTCGTTCAACAACTCGACGCGGAGTTTGGAACCGACATTGGGCCTGATCCAGAATAACGCGACTTGGTCCGGCAACGGTGGAGCGGGCTACGGGCGTTCAGAGTACCGACTTCAGTCGGGCTGTTGCTCGGGCCGGGGACAAGACCCGACTGAAGTCGGTACTCTCAACACCCGTCGTCAGCGTGCCCTTTGTTTCGGGTCCAGTCGTTCGCGCAGGCCGTCTCCCAAAAAGTTGTAAGCCAGCACCGATAGCGCAATCATCAACCCGGGGAAAATGAACAAGTGCGGCGCGGTGAACCAGAACTCTCGCGAGTCGTCGATCATCTTCCCCCACGACGGGATCGGCTCCGGCACGCCGAGCCCCAAAAAACTCAGCCCGGCTTCCGCGAGGATCGCTCCGGCCATCCCGAGCGACGCCTGGACGATCAAGGGTTGAATCGAATTCGGCAGGATGTGCTTGAAGACGATTCTCAGATCGCTTGCGCCCAGAGCCCGCGCGGCCGTGATGAAGTCGTACTCGCGCACCTTCAGCACCTGCGCGCGCATCAGCCGCGCATAGCCCACCCAACCGATCACTGAGAGAGCGATGATCAGGTTCTTGATGCTCGGCCCGAGGAACGCAACCATCGCTATAGCCAGCAGTATTCCGGGAAACGAGAGAAACACGTTGAACAGGAAGCCGGATATCAACCGATCCGCCCACCCACCCTTGTAGCCCGCGAGCGCCCCTATCAGCACTCCGATGATAGATGACGCGCCGACGACGGAGATTCCAACCAACATCGAGACCCTTGTGCCGTATATGATCCGGGCCATGACGTCGCGGCCCAACTGGTCGCGGCCCATCAAGTGCACGCGATCGGGCGGGTCGAGCCGGGAGACCAGGTCCTGGCTTTGAACCTTCTCCCACGACGCGAGCAAGGGCGATAACGCCGCCACGAGCACCAGCAGCCCGACTACCCCAAGCCCCACCTTCGCAGAGATGTTCATCCTCCACCTGCTTCAGAACCGCCCAACCGGGAACCACGAACCACAAACCACGAACCACCTGCTCAATCAATCTTGATTCGCGGATCGAGGTACCGATACGCAAGGTCAGTAGCCGTGTTGACCAGCACGTAGGTCACCGCTATCACCAGTATGCAGCCCTGCGTCAGCTTGTAGTCGCGCTCGCTGATGCTGTCGACCAGCAAGCTGCCCACCCCCGGCCATGAAAACACCCGCTCGGTGATTATCGCGCCCGCAAGCAACACGCCGAACTGAAGTCCGAGCACCGTGACTACTGGGATGAGCCCGTTCTTCAAGACGTGTTTGTAGATCACCGTTCTCTCAGGCAATCCCTTCGCGCGCGCGGTCCGCACGTAGTCCTCGCCGAGTTCCTCGAGGACGCTCGACCGGACTATGCGCGTGAGGATCGCCGACAGCCCCGCCGCCAGCGTCACGGCGGGAAGGATGAGATTGCCCAGCCCGCCCGCGCCCGAAACCGGAGTAATCCCAAGCTCGACCGAGAAGAGCAGGATGAGCAGCGGTCCGAGCGCAAAGCTCGGGAGCGAGATGCCCAGCAACGCGACGAGCGTCGAGCCGCTATCGATGAGGCTGCCGCGATGTGTCGCCGCCGTAACGCCGAGCGGAATCGAAACGAGCGTCGCAAGAATCATCGCCGCCATCGCGAGCTTGATGGTTGCGGGGTAACGCGATGAGATTCTCTCGAGGACCGACTGCCTGGTGACGGGATTCTGGCCCCAGTCGCCTCGCACGAGCCCCTTCCAGTATGAGGTGTACTGTGTGAACAGCGGCTTGTCGAGGCCGAGGTCAGCGCGCACGGCCTGGACTTGGGCCTCGCTGGCGTTCTCGCCGACGAGTTGCCGCGCGGGGTCGCCGGGGACGATGTGGATCAGCAGGAAGACCAGCGTGACGACTGCCCATAGGACCGGAATCGTGAAGAGCAGCCGCCGGATGATGGCCAACGCGAGTCCTCGCATAGAGCGCGAATGATAGCAAAGCAGGTTGCCGCGGCCAACGCGCGGAAACGAAGACAAGGAAGACCTGAACCGCCAAGTCGCCAAGGACGCCGAGAGGATGATAGAGGAGTCGAGCGTGAGAGAGGAAACTACCGCGCGAGCGTCGGCCTCGCGGGCTCGGCAGGTCAAGGCTTGCGATGCGGAGACTGATTACCTATTATGGTGCTGCGCCGCTCGATGAAGCATGCGGAAAGCCGGTGTAGCTCAGTTGGTAGAGCATCTGATTTGTAATCAGAGGGTCGGGGGTTCGAGTCCCTTCACCGGCTCCATTCTATGCAGCCTCTCGCCTAACCGGGGTCTCCGGAATACTCAGACTTTAGCGCAGATGGTCAATCTAAATAGGTGACGCACGTCAGATCGCGATGATAGGCGCGCAGCATTCGTAAGGTTCTGGTGGAAGTCGACAAGGAGTCGGAGAATGAAACGACTATCGGTGTTGGCCGCGGGGCTTGTGCTCCTGGCTCTCGTCCAGGTGTTGGCTCCAGGGGTTCGTGGCGGCGCTCAGTCTGATCTACCGCCGTCAAACCGAAGCTTCAGGGTCGACGGGGTTGACCGCACTGCATTGATTTTTCATCCAGATTCCGCGCAGGCATCGAAGACCCCGGCGCCGGTGGTGTTCTTCTTTCATGGTCACGGTGGCAGGGCTCAGGGGGCCGCGCGGAGATTCCGCATTCACACGCTCTGGCCCGGCGCAATCGTCGTTTACATGCAGGGTCTGCCGGGCGTCCAGGGCATAACCGACCCACAAGGCCTCAAGCCCGGCTGGCAGAAGATGCCGGGTGAGCTTGGCGACCGCGATCTGAAGTTCGTCGATGCGGTTCTTGAGCGGCTACAGAAGGAGTACCGAACGGACCCGAACCGCGTGTATGCGATCGGTCACTCGAACGGCGGAAGGTTCGTCAACGTGCTCTGGAAAACGAGGGGCGACAAGTTCGCCGCGTTCTGTTCGGCTTCCGGTCAGGGAGGCAGACTGCTCGAAGGCGTCACTCCCAAACCGATCTTCATCATCGCCGGTGAAAGGGACCCGCTCGTGCCGTTCCAGTCTCAGTCGTACAGTGTCGATCTGGTGCGCAAGGTCCTGCAGAGCGACCAGACCAAAGCCAAGGTTGACGGCTACGCGCGCTCCGAGCGAGGAATCAACGGCACTGAGTTGATGACTTACATCCATCCCGGCGGCCACGAGTTTCCTCAAGATGCATTGCCGATGATCGTGAGCTTCTTTCAGCGACACACCAGGCACTAGGCTTCCTGGATCAGTTGCAGCAAACAAAAAAGGCAGGCAGAAAAAGCCCCGCCTAAAGAGCCTGTCGGAATAATGCTCGTAGTAACGAATTCATTCGTTTCCACGTTGGCGAGACGCGCATTTCTCAATGAACAGAACGAATGAACGCGTTACACGAAGGAATACACCGTCGCTTGTTTGACTCAGGTCAGTGCGAACGGTAGAATGCGCCGCTTACGCCGCCTCTGTGCAATTATCCATTTCCTTTCACACGATGCGGAGCTCAGCTATACCAGATGATTGGAGGACCGATTCGTGGATGAGTTGCTGACCAAAGAGAACATTTATTATCGCGACCTGATGCGCGGCATTGCCGATGAATACGTCAGGCCCGTCGCCGCTGAGTTGGACCGCACCGGCGAATATCCGTGGACCGTCATTAAAGCCCTGCAAGACGCCGGCGCGATGGGCGTCTGGATTCCGAAAGAGTATGGCGGCTCGGGCGCGGGTGAGTTGAACCTCTGCATCGTCGTCGAAGAGCTCTCGCGAGCGTGCGGCGGCATCGGGGTCACGTACGCGGTCAACGCGCTTGGCTCGTTCCCCATCATCGTCGGGGGCACCGAAGAACAAAAGATGAAGTACCTGCCGGACATTGCCGCCGGAAAGAAGCTGATCGCGTTCGCGCTGTCTGAGAAGTCCGCGGGCTCGGACGCCGGCAGCCTCAAGGCGCACGCGCGGCGCGACGGCGATGACTACATAATCAACGGCGATAAGAAGTGGACTACGAACGCGGGCGCGGCCAATCTGTTCACGGTTTTCGCTACCGTGAATCCGGAGCGGGGGACTCGCGGGGTCACGGGATTCATCGTCGAGCGCGGCTGGCCGGGCTTTGAGATAGGCAAGCGCGAGGACCTGATGGGGATTCGCTGCGTGCCGGTGAACGAGACTCACTTCAAGGAGTGCCGCGTTCCGGCTTCGCAGATGCTCGGGGGCACGGAAGGCCGGGGCTTCAAGCACGCGATGATGACGCTCGACGTTGCGCGGCCGTTCGTGGCGGCGCAGGCGGTGGGGCTGGCGCAGGGCGCGCTTGATCTCGCGCTCGACTACACTAAACAGCGTCAGCAATTCGGCCAGTCGATCGCGTCGTTTCAGGGGATTCAATTCATGCTGGCCGATATGGCTACGCAGGTCGAAGCCGCTCGCCATCTGGTTTATGCGGCGGCGCGAGCGATTGATGCCGGAGCGGAGAACGTCGGCAAGATTTCGGCCATGTCGAAGGTGTTTGCGACGGACACCGCGATGCGAGTGACGACCGAAGCTGTGCAGTTGTTCGGCGGGTACGGGTACTGCCGCGACTACCCGATCGAGAAGTTCATGCGCGATGCGAAGATCACTCAGATATATGAAGGCACGAATCAGATTCAACGGGTCGTCATCGGAAGGGCGCTCATCAAGGAAGGCGCCTCGATGTAGGTGAAGGCACAAATGGTGACACTTTAGCCTTCGCTCAATTTCACGACAATGCCCTTAGTTATGAAAGGCCCCCAATCCTATCAATTGGCACTTTCGATGAGAGAAGACCTTCTGGTGCGCTTTCGAGGCATTGAACGACAGCTCTTTAGAGGAAGTCGGTACTCTGAGCAGCTATAGCCGGCAATGCTCACTTTTGGCGCAGAGGATCAGCGGCGGGCGCCGCGGGGAACGGCTGCGGGTCGGAACTTGCGCGCGTAGCTCCAAACGTAGTTTCGCAGCGTGTAGTAGTACGGACTGAAGCCGAAGTCGTCCATCTCCTTCAACGCCTGCTCGGCGCTCCATCGGTCGTGTGCGATCCGGTAAATGGCGCTCATCTCTCCGGTGCGGTTAAAACCGTCGGCGCAGAAGACGAAGAACGGCCCTTGCGAATCATCCTTCACAAGACCGAGGAACCGGTTGGTTTCTTCATCGCTCGGCGGGTCCCAGACGCTCATCGGCATCCACGAATAGCGAAGCCCCACACTTTCGGCCGCGATCCTGGCGTCGTCTGTCACATCGTAGGCCGAGCGGAGATCGACGATCGTCTTGACCCCGAGCCGCTTCAGCAAGCTGACGCCGCCGCGCGCAGGTTGAGCGCCTCGCATATAGTTGTCGTTCAACCGGTGAAACAATGGAAGACTTGCTTCGATCTCGGCGCTGTTCTCGTTCGGCGGAGGGCCCGCGTCCGCCGCCGGCAAGTCGTGGGCGGAAGCCGAGGAAGGGGGCTGTTGGTCCTGTTCGTTGATCGCCGATCCGGCGCCGACCCGCATCAGCAGGATCAACACGGGCACGGCGATCGAAACTGCGATGATCCCAGCTACCAGAACTCTCTTGCTAAACATAAGAGACGCAGCGTCAGACGATCTGTCGAGGGCCAAACACGCTTGCGAAGTTTATACCGCACCAGCCATTCAGAAGTAAAGTTCTGCGCCCGGCGTGCCGCCAAGGTTCCGGTGCAAGAGCTCGAAACCTCGGCCACTTCCATTCCAGGCCGAACGTATTCGACGGTCGAAGTGCAGCGTGTCGTTTCCGCTTGCGGATTGCAGAACGGGCGGAGTTTAATGGTGCGTTCGCTCCAATCAAGGGGATGATCGAGGCGGTTGGCTCTGCTCGACGCGGTTGAGCGGCTGATCGGAATACTCACTACGAGAGGAGACAGAGATGAAAACTAGAGTCACACTGATTTCTGCGGCTGTCGCTTTGGCGTTTTCCCTGGTGCCTTCACAGGCGGCTCGGGCCGAAGGCAACGAGAAGCGGGTCAAGATGAAAGACCTCCCTCCAGCCGTGCAAAAAACTGTTCGCGAGCAGAGCAAAGGGGCCACAATTCGCGGCCTCTCGCAAGAGACCGAAGACGGCAAGACCATCTACGAAGTCGAGATGAGGGTCAAGGGCCACCCGAAGGACGTCAGCATCGACGCCGACGGCAACGTGATCGAGGTAGAGGAAGCGGTCACGCTCGCTTCGCTTCCCGAGGCGGTCCAGGCCGGAATCAAGAAGGGCGCCGCTGAATCCAGGATCACGCTCATCGAGTCGATCCAAAAAGGCGGCGCTCTTGTGGCATACGAGGTTCACACGCTGGCGGGAAAGAAGAGGGGCGAGTTCAAAGTCGGCCTCGATGGCCAGCCCATCGAGGAGAAGAACTAAGGGTCGCTGTTCGCGAAGCGCTTTGTTCTGGTGATCGAGATGGACTGGCTGGCGCCGCTTCGGACCATCGACTCCACGCTGCGGTTCCCCAATCAACGACTACCTTAACCGCGTAAATCTGGAGCTGAGGATCGGTGGTGTCCGATCCTCAGCTCCGTTGGTTAGCCCTCGCGGCGGCCATTCGGGTTTCTTGCCGCTACTTGACCGATGCTCAACGGCGTCGGAGCGCCTGCTGATTGCCGCATACGCACGAGTTGTTCATCAGGTCGCGATCGGTGATGGAACACTTCGTCTGGCCCGGCGGTTGTTGCAGCGACGCCGTACCGGTCTTCGTGGCCAGATTCACCTTTATCAGCACTCTTCGGGTGGGCGAGTTGTGAACAAGCGTGTAAATGCACCCTTGCCGACTCACCGTTCCCTTTCCGGAATAGATCGTGCCATCACAGCAAAACAGATAGTCGCCTGTGACAAGGTTGACGAACACGACCTTGTTTGGATTGGAGTCATCCTGCACACAGATGCTGAATACAGTTACTGTGAAGGAGCAGCTAGCCGTGTTTCCAGACGTATCGGTCGCCGTGCAGGTAACTGTTGTGGTTCCGAGCGGGAACGTCGAGCCCGATGCGGGCACACACATGCTCGTTACTCCGGGGCAGTTATCGCTCACCATCGGCGCCGGGTAAGTCACAACCAAACTTGTGGCAGGAGGACAAGTGACGGGTGCCGCGGCGGTGACATTGGCCGGGCACGTGATTGCAGGCGGCTGCGTGTCGTTGACCGTGACCGTGAAGCTGCACGAAAAGATGTTGCCCGACGGGTCAGTCGTTGAGCAGGTAACCGTCGTAGTCCCCTTGGGGAAGAACGAGCCGCTTGCCGGAGAGCAAATGGCGGTGCAAGGACCCGTCACGGTTGGCGCAGTGTAGTTGACGACGGCGCCACACTGGTCCGTATCGTTCGAAGTTGTGACATTGGCAGGACACGTGATCGTACATTTGCACTTGCCAGCAGTGCCGGCGGCGGTGAAGATCGACTGAACTTCCGAAGCGCTTAGAGCACGGTTGAAAAGCTCGACCTCGTCAATCAAGCCCTGGAAGAAAGGGTCGAGTATTGTGTTCGGCGAGTTTCTCCCTATCCTTAACTCCGCGCCGTTGTCGAGGCTGCCGGATCGCGCGGTCGGGTTGAAGGTGAGCACCGAGACCCCATCAACATACAGGTTTCCGCCGGTCGTGCTGTTTCGAACAACCGTGACGGCGACGTGATGAAACGTGCCATCCACGACGTCCGTCGTTGAAACGAAGTTACTGGCCGTGCCATCCGCGAGTTGGACGCCGAGGTTGCCGTTGAAGGTGAAGAAGCTATATCCGGTGAAGACGGAGCTGTTGTCTCCATCCCTCTTGTCAACGATGGGCTGGATCGTACCGGCGCCGCTGGAATTGATCCAGGCGTCGATCGAGAAGTCGCCGGTCCCAAAATCCAGCTTGGCAACGTCTGGCGCCGACACATAAGCGGTCGTGCCGTTTAGGCTAAAAGCTTGGGCGACCTTGCCGGCGGCAAACGTCGCGCTGCCGTTCAGCGTGCCATTATCGGGGCTGGCCGTGATATCGTTAGCGTTGTTGTCGCCTGGATACCAGCCAACCATGTTGGCGGGCGGCGTGACACACGTTTTGCACTTGCCTGAACTGCCTGCGTTGAAGATCGACTGGATTTCTGCCAGAGTCAGAGCGCGGCTGAAGATTTCCACTTCATCAATGAGGCCATTGAATGACACTCGGCCTCCGTAATATGGGGAACCGGCGTTTTGCGTGCCAAGATAGAAATCGCCACCAGAACTGGCGATGTGCGCCCCAGCGGCGCTCCCGGAGATGGTTTGTGACACCCCATTGAGGTATATCTTGCCTCTGGGATTAACCGCTGGATCGTACACGACAGCCAGGTGATACCACTGTCCGGCCACGACTCCCGCTGTGTCGCTTGCGACAAATGCTTGCGTGCCACCGTAGTCCCAATAAATACCACCGCCCTCAAAGAGATTTATCGAGTACTCCTCGTTGGCGTCTGAAACACCTTTGCTCAAGATCATTTGACTCGTCGCGGTGGTATTGGTCTTAAACCACAGATCTATGGTGAACGGAGCGTCAGGCAGTTGCAGACTCGCACTGTCGGGTACTGTCACAAAGCCGCCGCCATCGAAGCTGAAGGCTTGGCCGACCTCGCCGGTATCGAAGGTCGCGGTGTTTTGAAGCATGCCGTCGTTGCCGTCTTGAATGTCGTCGGCATTGCCGTCGCCGGGCCACCAGCCAACCATGTCCGCAGGCGGCGTGACACAGGGCCCTCCAATGACAGAATAAGGTGCGGCACGCCCTGGGGCCTTGTACGCGTTCGGGCCGGCCGAGGAACCGGTAGCGTCTGTGCGCGAAGCCACGCCAGGTGTCGGGTTATTAAAGCCAAGAAGTATCACGGCAACCGCAAGGGCCAAAAACAGACCAATGCCGA
>Ga0209640_10005304_pt1 | contig 11270 bp, 12 predicted proteins | sample RifCSP10_1_FD_184018 | JGI IMG/M metagenome (GOLD analysis project Ga0209640, IMG submission 184018) | Soil microbial communities from Rifle, Colorado - Rifle CSP2_sed 10_1 (SPAdes) (version 2) | ecosystem: Environmental > Terrestrial > Deep subsurface > Rock core/Sediment | place: Rifle...
AATAGGCTGAAGAAGCGTGCTGGGCTAGGCAGAAGAAGGTGAGCCGGGTTTTTCCGACCAGGCCAATTGACAATTTGCCGTAATTAGTGGACACTCGGCTCAAATATCGCCTACTGGGAATAGCTCTTAATTAAATAGGCTGAAGTATTCAGCCACATTTGCGGTATTAGACAGTTCGGGAGACTTAATAGTTAGCTGGCTTGCGTGAAACGTGGGAGTTCGATATCCTGACGTACAGTAAGACCCCTGTAGCCATGGGAGATCGACGTGCCGAGGATTTCGGAGTTCTATGGCATTTTCATCTATATGTACTTCACCGACCATGCGCCGCCCCACTTTCATGCCATCTACGCCCAGCACGAGGCGGAAGTGGAGATATCCAGCGGCAGGATTCTCAAGGGTCATTTGCCTCGCCGGGCGTTGTCTCTGGTGACCGAATGGGCACGGCTTTATCGGCAGGAACTCCTGCAAAATTGGGAGCGAGCTAGAGTGCACGAACCCCTCCAGCAGATTCCATCTCTGGAATGAGGAGTCAATATCCCGTGATCCTTCACATCGTTGAAGCTGAGGTTTGCGGGCCGCACTCCCTACGGGTGGTGTTTGACGACGGCACGCAGAAGCGTGTGAACCTGCTTCCGTTGCTCGAAGGCCCTGTCTTTGAGCCGCTCAGGGAACCGGCCTACTTTGCTCGCGTCAGTGTGGACCCAATCTGCCGTACGGTGGTCTGGCCGAATGGGGCCGATCTTGCTCCGGAGGCTCTCTATGAGCTCTCGCCGGAGCAGGAACCTATCGGAGCCACTCCCGATAGCACCAGCTAACCATCGGCTTCAGCGGGTCGCCTGCAGGGACCGCTGAGCCGTAGCGTTTAGGCGGCTCTTCGGATCGACTTCCCCGTAAGCGCTGCCACAGAGCCGCTCATAAGGGCCGGTGTTCGGGAATTCATAGCCATCGGCAAAAAACTCTTGCTTCTCGATTTCGATTCTTGTAATCATAAAAACCCATTATCTCCCGCCAAGCTCTCGTAATGCCTCCTTCAAATAACTTTGATCGAGATATTTTAACGGGCTTGGTAGCGGGGCCTTGGACTGGTTGACGTCCCAGAATATCTGAATCGTATTCTTCAAGCCTTCGACGTTTACATCCGCATTCGGATGCCAGATCCGGTTCTCCGTGTAGAATTCCCATCCCCGCCGCGCGTGCTCGCGCTTGAGCTTCATCTCATTGGCCAGAAAATCGACCGCAGCCTCCTTGTTCTGGTAGAGCCATTGGCCCGTTTGCGCCATGGCTCTCATGACTCGAACGAGCAGAGCTCGATTTTTCTCGGCCCAGGAACGCTTCACCGTGAGCGAGGCTAACTGGTAATTGGGAATGACATCGATAAAACGCCCGATCTCGTTGAAGCCCAACTCTTCCGCCGCGTAATTAAACGGGAGTGACAGCGGCCCGGCAGCGATCTGACCCGAGGTCAAGGCCACAAAGGTTTGAGGGGTCCCTCCGACCACAAGGAGCTTGTAATCCCGCGGGTACTCAAGACCCTTCGTCTTCAGTACCCACCTCAAAGCAAAGCCGACGCCGGAGGTTAGGCTGATGACCCCAATGGTTGCGCCACGCAGGTCTTCATATGTCTTGTGGTTCTTTCCGCCCATAAGGGACTGGGTGAGACCGTTGATGACTCCGCCGATGATTACCAGGTCCAGTCCACGCTCCACCGCCGCTATGGGAGCATCCGCCGCACCGCCCGAAACCTCAATCGATCCTCCGGCGAGCGCCTGGACGTTTACGTCCGAGCCGCGTATGACCACCAATTCAACATCCAGCCCCTGCCGCGTGAAGAAACCCATTTTCACGGCGACCCATAGCGGCCCGTAGCCCAAAGTTTTGGTCGCCGCGCTGACGCGCAACTTGATCATCTCCTGGGCAAAACAGGGAAAGGAAAAAGTCAGAAAGCCGAGAATAACCCCTACAGTCAAGCCGTGCTTCCCTGACATATCGTCTCCTGATTTTGTGCTTGATCTTTCAAGGAGGAGCGGCCCTATTTTTTGTGCGTTCTGATGGCGTTCTGCGCCAGACGCCAGCGCAAGACCTCCGTCGCCCCTTCCGTGATGCGGATGCTTCGCACCTGGCGGTACCACCACTCCAGGGGCAAGTCCTTTGTCAGCCCCACACCTCCGTGGACCTGGATCGCGCGATCCACCACCCGGCCGGCCATCTCTGCGCAGGTGATTTTCACCATGTAAGACAGGTCGCGTACGTCCTCTCCCAGGTCAGAACGCCAAGCGCACTCATAAACCATAAGACGGGCCGCGTGGAGCTCCATAATCGAGTCGGCGATCATAAACTGCACCGCCTGGCGTTCTGCAAGCGGAACTCCAAAGGTGACGCGATTCTGCGCGTATTCGATCATCATGTCTAGCGCGCGTTGCGCAATCCCGACGGGACGTGCCCCGTGGCCGCGGATCCGGCCATCGGTGATCCATTTCTGCGCGAGAGAAAAACCTTCTCCGACTTTACCGATCACGTCGGTTGCGAGGACTCGGACATTGTTGAAAACGATCTCCCACGGGGCATCCCCCATCATCGTATGCCATTGTCGCTCCAAAGTGACACCTGGACTCTTCATGTCTACGATGAAGCACGTTATGCCGCCGTGGGCTCGTTTTTCAGGATCGGTCACGGCCATCACCTGGGCGTAATCCGCACTTCCTGCCCCGGTAATGAAGCGCTTGGTCCCGTTCAGGATGAAATGATCACCGTCGCGAACCGCCCGCGTCCGCATGCCCGCGGGATCGCTCCCGGCATCCGGTTCCGTTTGGGCGAAGCAGACCCTCTTTTCCCCTCTTATAACCGGGTAGAGAAACCGTTCTTTCTGCTCCGCATCGCAATGGAACAGAACCGGCCGCACTTCAGGACCGAACAGCTCGATACTGCGGAACGGAAGCGCAACGCTGCGCGAAACCTCTTCAGCGATCACGCATCGAGCGAGCAAACCAAGTCCAGCCCCGCCGTATTCCTGGGGAACGTCGAGCAGCCAAAATCCAAGGGCTTTGGCCTTTTCCTGTAAGGGCCGAAGATATTTCTCCGGCATCCCCTCCTCGCCTTCGGGGCGGTATTCCCGCTCCAAGGGAATCAGCTCCCTGTCGACAAACTCCCGCACCGTCCTCTTTAGCATCCGCAGCTCTGTAGGCAGATTGAAATCCATCCTACATCCTCCGAAGTCAAACTTCGAACGTTCAAAGGTTCAACGTTCAAGGTTCGAGGAGATGGGAGCCACCCTTTGAACAATTTGAACTTTTGAACCTTGAACGGTCGTCTAGGCCTTTTTTCTGTTGTACGCGCCAAGGCCCGGGCGATATTTTTTCTCATCGATGAACTGCTTTATACCCTCCTCGCGGCCTCGTTCGGGATCGGTGGCGCGAAGCGCGACGCCCTTCGCCGCCAGATAGTCTTCGGCCTGCGAGTAATCCATGGTGCGGCACAGCTTGTAGACTTCCTTCGCCGCCCGCAAGGCCTGCGGATTTTTGGTCATCAACTTCTTTGCCAGTTTAACGGTCTCCTCCCGGAGCTTCTCCCGCGGGACAGCGTAATTCACAAGCTTCATCTCCGCCGCCTTCCTCCCGTCGAAAGTGTCCCCGGTCATGATGTAGTACATCGCATCACGGTAGCTCAGCGCATCGGCCAAAACACGGCTCACCAACCCGCCAGGAAAAATGCCCCAGTTGATCTCGCTCAGCCCGAAGATCGCATCCTCAGCGGCAATAGCGAAGTCACAGGCGATCAGCGGAGTAAAAGCGCCGCCAAAGCAAAAGCCATTGACCATGGCGATTGTAGGTTTGGGAAATGTGAACAGCCGCCGCCAGCGCCATTCCTGTGAGGCCCATCCGGCTCGGCGGCGCTCCGCCGGCTTATTATCCAGGGCGCGGAAAAACTCCTTAAGATCTTGGCCGGCGCACCAGCTATCCCCGGCACCGGTCAGAACGAGCACCTGAGCCTCATCGTCCACCTCCAGTTCGGTGATGGCATCCAGCATGTCGTAGTGCAACTGCGGGTTCATGGCGTTGCGCTTTTCCGGCCGATTCAGAATGACCCAACTGATTCCTCCTTCTTTCTCGACCTTGACGGTCGCATAGCTTTTTGCTGTCATCGTAGCCTCCTTTTTGTCTGGAATTTTTAGTTCTTCTCGGCCTGTCTATTCCTGCGTCATCTTTTTCAGCGCCTCACGCGCAGGGCCGGTAGCGGCCCGGAACACCGCGGCGTTCACCTTCTCCGCCTCTTCCCCGACAAAAGTCACCAATTGGAAGCGTAAGAGGCGTTCTGATTCCGCTTTGAACTCTGGGTCTTCAAAGGTGTCGCGGAAGCCTTTCCTCAGGATCTGAACTGGCTCGGTAGGAGTCTTTGGGGGAACCGCGATGAACCGCAGCATGCTGCGTGAGCCCCCCGAAATCTTAAACGCCTCCCAAAGAGGCCCGGACGGGTCCCTTCCCACCGCCTTTCTAAAAAACTCGTTGAAAGAAGGCAGGTCAGACCGGCGGTCTCGCACTATGTCCCCTTCGGGCCCGAGCAACCCCTCCTGATAAAGAGGGACCACGGTCCCTTCCCGGACCAGCAGGGTCCCGCCGGTAGTATACCCGGTCAGACTCTCAGAGGTGTAATTGATCTCGCCCCGCTGGATGGCCACCCGCAGCTCGGGAACTCCCTTGTACCCGGTCACATAACGGTATGGAACGCCCAGGAGATCCAGGGCCATACGGATCGCCAGATCTTTGTTGCTTTCGCGGGTAAAACCCCCGACAGCAACGGGTTTTGAGGGCTTTAAAAGATCCGAAGCAGTTTTCACGCCACTATCCGCCCGGATGTACACCACGGAGGTCTCGGCCGCGCCCGCGATGACCGGCATATTGTTAAGATCAAAACGGACGCCGGAGCCGCCCAAAATCTGCGGCAGGTACATCCCGGAGAAAACCCCCACCGTCAAGCCGTCGGGCTTGGCCGCCTCGTAAACGTAGTTGCCCCCAATGACACCGCCAGCCCCACCCATATTCTGCACGATTACCGATGGCTCCCCAGGAACATGTTTGGGCAGGTGCTTGGCGATGAGCCTGCCAAAGACATCCGTAGGCCCTCCGGCGGTGAAGTTGACGATGAATCTGATACTCTTCCCTTTATAAAATGGCTGCTGGGCAAATACAGGTTCAACGCGGGGGACGACTACAAACCCAAGAATGATAGCCGCGAGACGTAAAGAAACTCTCTCAAACATAACGCCTCCTGAACCCCTATTGTTGATAACGAGCCATCTTCTGTAAGACCTCCAGCGCCAGGCCCGTACCGGCCCGGAAGACGGCGGCATTGACCTTCTCCGCGTCATCCCCGACAAAGCTCATCAATTGGAAGCGCAAGACACGGTCTGACTCAGCCTTAAACTCGGGATCTTCAAAGGTCTCCCGGAACGAGCTTCTCAGGATCTGAACGGGTTCGCCAGGAGTCTTAGGAGGAGCTGCGATAAACCTAAGCATGCTGTTTGCCCCGGCAAGGACCTTATACGCTTCCCAGAGAGAGCCTGAAGGTTCTTTCCCCTTAACCTTAATGAAGACCTCTTTCACAGTTGGCAGATCGGAGCGAGAGTCACGCACGATCTCACCGTCAGGACTGAGCACGCCCTCTTGAAACAAAGGGACGACAACCCCCTCACGAACCATAGGGACAACGGCCGAGGTATAACCGGTCAGGCTCTCAGAGCTGTAATTGACTTCGCCCTGCTTGATAGCCAATCGAATTTCGGCAACTCCCTTGTATCCCGTAACATAACGGTGGCCGACACCCAAAAGATCCAGGGCCAACCGCAGCGCCAGGTCTTTGGGGCTCTCCCGCCCTAAGCCGCCCACAACGATAGGCTTTTGCAGCGTTACAAGATCGGGCGCCGCTTTGACCCCTGTGTCTGCTCGTATGACGACGACGGAAGTCTCAGCCGCCCCCGCGATGATAGGCATGTTGCGGAGATCATAGCGGACACCAGAGGAAGCCAGAATTTGCGCTACGTGCGAACCTGAGAAGACCCCCACGGTTAAGCCATCGGGCCTGGCCGTGCCGTAAACGTGGTTGGCTCCGATAATGCCACCCGCACCTCCCATGTTTTCCACGATCACGCTGGGCGTTCCGGGGATATGCCTGGAGAGGTGCCGGGCCATAAGCCGGGCAAAAATGTCTGTAGGCCCGCCTGCCGTAAAGTTGACGAGAAGCCGCACTGTTTTTCCCTTATAAAAATGCTCTTGACCAAAGGCAGGCGCGATGCGCGAGGTCAGTGACAAACCCATGACCATGCCTAAGAGAAGGTAGCAGATTTTGCTAAACATCTTGGCTCCTCCTTTTGCGCAACCGGCCATCGTCTTGCGCCCGAGTGACCTATATCACGACCGCAAATCCGAAGAAAGAATATAAAAGCCGCCATACCCCCATTGACCGCGCGTTCTCCTCATGGTAAGGGAGCCGACAAAAGGTCGAGTTGCCCCAGGGCCTAAAAAATTCTTGGTGACAACGCGAAACGGCTTTACGGATGGAGCAGTTGAAGGACCTCACATAGGATGAAGGTCAGACCCCAGTTTTTCTTCAGCCTAGCGATACTGATTTTCCTGGTTTACTTCGTCTGGGAAGCTCGCGAATGGCGTCTCCAGGCACGGCTCTACCCATGGGTGATCGGCCTACCCATGATCGTCCTCGCGCTGGTCCAAATCTGGCTCGAACTGAAAGGCGTGTCCCAAGAAAAGAGATCAGGGGATGTGCCGGTCGATTTTCAGTTCGAGCAGCCCGTGGACCCCGATATAGCACGCCGTAGAACCGTGAATATCTTCACCTGGATCCTGGGATTTTTCGCCGCCATCTGGTTGCTCGGCTTCTCGTTGGCAATCCTTCTCTTTCTGTTCTTCTATCTCAAAGTTCAGTCGCGCGAACCCTGGATCCTCTCTATCGTCCTTACGGCTGCGGGTTGGCTCCTATTCTGGGGGCTATTTGACAGGTTGCTACATCTTCCCTTTCCGGAAGCCCAGCTGTTCATGTGGCTGGGAATTTAGCGAAATGACCTGGAGGTTTTTTATGGAACCACGCGCCCTTCTTCCTTCTCGATTTTTTATCCTTCTCCTCCTATTCCTTTGCCTTGCGGTCCGCCTGTCCGCGGGTCCCGTATACGCCCAAGAGCCTTACTATAAAGGCAAGACCGTGAGAATTGCCGTTGGCTTTAGCGCGGGCGGCTTTTACGACCGCTGGGCGCGCCTTGTGGCTCGCCACCTCGGCAAACACATCCCCGGAAATCCTGATATCATCGTCCAGAACATGCCCGGCGCGGGATCAGCGATCGCGACCAACTATGTCTACGGTGTGGCCAAGCCCGACGGATTAACGCTTGGCATGCCTAGCGCCAGCGTCTATATGGACCAACTGGTCGGCCGCAAAGAGGTTAAGTTCGACGTGCGAAAATTCAACTGGATCGGCACACAAGATAAAAGGCACCAGGTAGTCTATATGCGCGCAGACACCCCCTTTAAGTCCATCGAAGATGTCATGAAAGCAAAAGAGCCACCCAAATGCGGCGAAACCGGCACAGCAAGCCAGGGTTATCTGACGCTCAGGCTTATGGAAGAAGCCCTGGGAGCCAAATTCGGCTCTGTTTTGGGTTATCCCGGTGGCGCTGAAATCGATCTTGCGGTGGAAAAAGGTGAGGTGGTTTGCCGGGCCCTGAGCGTCGATCCCTTCTTTGGCCGCGAGCCCTTCAACACCTGGCGCAAAAAAGCCTTCGTGCGCCTTCTCGTCCAAACCGGGAGAACACGGCATCCGCGGGCGCCCGATGTCCCTACGATCCATGAGTTGATGGATAAACACCAGACACAACCAATGAGCCGCCGCGTGGTAGAGGTGCTCCTGGGAGCAGAGGAATTTGGGAGCCCGCTGTTCGCTGCTCCTGGCACACCGGCAGAACACGTGCGGACCCTACGCGAAGCCCATGCCAAGGCGGTGAAAGATCCCGCGCTTGTGGCGGACGCCGAAAAGGGAAAGATGGATATCGCTCCTTCCACAGGCGAAGAGCTGGAGGTCATCACGCAAAAAATCATGGATCAACCTGCCGATGTCATCGAGCGGGTCAAGAAAATCATGGGGAGTAACTAGCGAGGGTCGCTATGAGACGACTCGTCTTTACCCTTGTGTTATTGCTTCTGTGCAGCCCGAGCCTATGGGCTCAGACCCCTTTCTATCAGAGTAAAACCATCCGCATCGTTGTTGGATATCTCGCTGGCGATACCCACGACTTATGGGCCCGCGTCTATTCCCGTCACATGGGCAAGCACATCCCAGGAAACCCTGACTTTATTGTGCAGAATATGCCCGGTGCTGGCTCCATGATTGCGGCCAACTATGTTTACGGCGTAGCCAAGCCTGACGGGCTTACCCTTGGATTGATTGCTCCCGCCCTTTATTTCACTCAGCTCACCGGGCGCAAAGAGGTCCAGTTTGACTGGAGAAAGTTTACCTGGGTTGGCTCACCGGACCAGAACGGCCATTTGCTTTTTATGCGCTCTGATACTCCATACAAAACCCTGGATGATATTCGCAAGGCTGCGCAGCCGCCTCGGTGCTCAGCCACCGGGGTTGGCACGAGCGGCTATGACGTGCCCAAGCTTTTCGAAGAGACGCTGGGTCTTAAATTCAACGTAGTCACTGGTTACCCGGGCGGTGCTGAGCAAGACTTGGCGCTTGAAAGAGGAGAAGTGCAGTGCCGTGCCATAACCATCGCTGCCTTTTTTGGCCGCGAACCTTTCCGGTCCTGGCACAAGACAGGATTCGTTCGCGTACTGATTCAAACGGCACGCCGGCGGAACCCGAGGATTACCGATGTCCCTACCATTTTTGAACTTATGGACAAGGAGAAAACACCAGAGGCGAGCCGGCGGCTGGCCATCGTGTACTTGGGCGCCGGTGGCTTCGGTGCCTGGCCGGTAGTTTCTTCACCGGGTGTCCCAGTGGATCGCGTAAAAATCCTGCGTGAGGCTCACGCCAAGACCATGAAAGAGCCAGAGCTTTTGGAAGAGGCCAACAAGAGGGAATGGGATTTAAAGCCGGTTGCCGGTGAGGAGCTGGAGGCCCTGGCAAAAGAGGTAATCGCGCAGCCGCCGGAGGTCATTGAGCGGATGAAAAAACTGTTGGAAAAATGATTCCGCACCGAGGAGGGTTTTATGTTTGAGAAGTTCAAGGGTTCAAGGATTGGAGGGATCAAGGGTTTTATTCTTTTAACCCTTTATCTCTTTATCCCTTCATCCCTTCATCCCTTGCCACACGCGCCTTGGCTCAAGATTCCTTCTATAAAGGCAAGACGATCAGGATCATTGTGGGGCTCAGCGCTGGGGGCGGTTATGACCGTGCGGCGCGAATTATATCTCGCCAACTGGGGAAATATATCCCGGGGAACCCGGACGTAATCGTCCAGAATATGCCGGGCGCCGGCTCCGTGATCGCTGCCAACTACGTCTATGTGGTTGCCAAGCCTGACGGGCTGACGCTTCTGATGCCGCACAACAATGTCTATCTGAGCCAACTGTCCGGCGACAAAGAGGTGAAATTCGATCTTCTCAAGATGCACTGGATCGGCTCCTTGGAAAAGGATGATATGATGCTCTTCATCCGCGCCGACTCGCCCTTCAAATCCATCAGGGACGTCATCACAGCCAAGGAGGCCCCCAAATGCGGCACCACGGGCGTCGGGGGCTCGGACTATGTCATGTCGAGGATCCTTGAGGAGACCATCGGCGCCAAGATCAATCAGGTGCTGGGTTATCCGGGGAGCAGCGAGATCGCCGTCGCCGTCGAGCGCGGCGAGGTCGCCTGCCAGGGGCTCACCATTTCCACATTTTTCGGGCGCGAGCCTTTTCTGACCTGGATCAAAAGAGAATTCGTTCGCTTCCTCGCTCAGAGCGGTCAAAAGAGGGACCCAAGGGTCAATGGACCCACCGTCTATGAACTCATGGATGAATACAAAACGCCGGCGAACAAGCGCCGCCTGGCTGCGGCCATGCTGGCGGGCGGAGAGTGGGCCAGGCCAATGCTGACGGCTCCAGGCACGCCTCCAGAGAGAGTCAAGATCCTCCGCGCGGCCTACGAAAAGGTCGTGAAGGATCCGGAGCTCTTGGCTAAGGCGAAGAAGTTAAGGATCGAGGTTGCCCTCGGGAAAGGCGCGGAGCTCCAGGCCGTAGCCAAGGGGACCATGGATCAGCCCGCTGACGTGATCGAGCAAATTAAAAGATTATTTGTGCAATAAGACACCTCTTCATCCGGCTAGGTTCACAAATGAACTCAAATAGGTGAGAGTCGTTATGAAAAAAACCGAGATCATCACAGCCATGGCCTTTTCACCTTCGCTCTCCCTGGTATTGGGCTTCTGGCTGAACCCCAGCGGACCAGGTGCGCACACTGCGCGAGGCCCATGCTAAGGCGATGAAGGACCCCGAGCTTGTGGCTGAAGCGAAGAAAGGAAAGATGGATATGCCCCCTTCTACAGGTGAAGAGCTTGAGGCCCTCACGCAAAGAATAATGGATCAACCTGTGGAGGTCATCGAGCGGGTCAAAAAAATCATGGGGAATAATTAGGTAGGACACTATGATGCGAATCGTCTTTACTATTTTGTTGTTGATGGTTTCTAGCCCGAACCTTCAGGCTCAGACCCCTTTCTATCAGGGCAAAACAATCAGGATCGTGGTCGGATACTTATCCGGCGATGGTTACGACATTTCGGCGCGCATGTTTGCCCGCCACATGCCCAAGCACATCCCGGGCAACCCCAACGTGATCGTGCAGAACATGCCCGGTGCCGGGTCGAGGATTGCGGCCAATTATCTCTTCAGCGTGGCTAAACCGGACGGGCTGACACTCGGAGCGATCGGTCCAGCTCTGTACTTCGATCAGCTCCTGGGGAGCAAGGAAGTCCAATTCGATTGGGCGAAGTTCACCTGGCTCGGGACGCCGGAACAAACCGAATTCTTGCTGTTCATGCGCGCGGATACCCCGTACAAAACCATCGAGGATATCCGCAATGCCAAGGAGCCACCGAAGTGTGCCGCCACCGGCACCGGCAGCTCGGGCCATTATATGCCCAAGCTCTTCGGCGAAGCCCTCGGGCTCAAGTTCAACGTCGTCGTGGGCTACCCGGGGGGCGCCGAACAGGACCTCGCGGTGGAGCGGGGCGAAGTCCATTGCCGGAGCTTGACTATCAGTACTTTCTACGGCCGGGAGC
>Ga0209640_10005305_pt1 | contig 11268 bp, 13 predicted proteins | sample RifCSP10_1_FD_184018 | JGI IMG/M metagenome (GOLD analysis project Ga0209640, IMG submission 184018) | Soil microbial communities from Rifle, Colorado - Rifle CSP2_sed 10_1 (SPAdes) (version 2) | ecosystem: Environmental > Terrestrial > Deep subsurface > Rock core/Sediment | place: Rifle...
CTCGATCGATATTGGCAAAGCGATCAAAATAATTAAATGAACAGTATTGACCCTAACCCTCCCCCGTCAAGGGGGAGGGAACCGCTATTTCTTGACACAGTAAGACTAATGGGTGTCCCCTAAGCCGCGATCCGTCGCGGCAGCGGCGGCGCGGGGAAGCAACGCGGCGGCGACGGCCTGCGCTTCGAGATCGAGGTGGCTGCCGACTCGCCGATGACGGCCTCGATGATCATGACGCGCTTTCGCACCGCGCCGCAAGGCATACTCGGCGGTGCGCCGGGTGCCGTGGGCGGCTTGTGGCTGAACGGGAAGCCGATCAACCCCGCCGAGCATTGGGTGCTCGCGAAGAGCGACCGCGTCGTGATGGAAACCGCGGGCGGCGGCGGATGCGGCCAGCCCGCGTGACCGCGCGGATAAGCGAACCGTTGGAAATCGCGCTGCAGCTTGTATGTCGGCGCGATGTAGCTCGCGAAATCCTCGACTTGATCAACTAGTATCGCGACACCTTAATTTCGCAACATCTCTGTAGATGCGAACGACGTTTCGAAATCAATGATTCGTTGTACTAGGGCAAGTAGGCGCTCAATGCCAAGCTCCATTAGAAATGCGACCCAAGCGCGCAGCATCTCCCGCCCGTACCGCACTTTGTGCCATTGCGAAAAGCTCTCGAGGTATTCGATCCAGTCCTTTGGCTCGTAGAAAGACAGGTACCTCAGCAGTCCAGGAGACCAGCCTTCTCCAGATTTTCTCATCCGCATTTCGGCGGCTTCATAAATGTCCTCTGAAGTCCTTCGGGGGAATGGCTTTTTGCATACCGGACATGTCTCTTCCTCAAGAATCGTCAACGCCAATCGTAGATCCATCCAGACCCCGCGGCAACATGCAGGAATTGGCTGTCGTACCATTCCCGGGTTTTCGTTGCCACATACTGAAGCAAGCGCTCGACGAATAGCGATTTTTCTGTCGCCGATCGGCGACGCTATTTCCTTGCAAAGCGAGCAGGTCCCAAGGAAACTTGCGCCCCGGGACGGCAGTCCAAACAGATACACTCACTAATAGGAGGATTACGATGAAACGTCTGATTATTGCGGCAGCTTTGGCGGTTCCCTTTGCGGCCTACGCGGCGCTCCCGGTCTCTTCGGCGTTCAAGGACTGCAGCATGAAGGCGTCGAAGACCACCCCGAAGGCCACGCTGCTCAAGACGGCCATAGTGAAGGAAGACGAAGCCAAGAGGATCGCTCTTGGCACCGCGGGCGCCGGCTCCAAGATCGTCAAGGGCGGCATCGAGACGGAGGACGGCTGCCTGGTCTACTCGTATCACGTCAATGACCCCGCCAAGAAAGGTCAGACGGAGGTGTTCGTCGACGCCGGCAACGGCAAGGTCCTGAAGCAGGAGCTGGAGAGCGCCTCGCGCGCGGCGGTCGAAAAGCCGATCGACAAGATCAAGAAAGGCGCGGCCAAGGTCAAGGAGAATGTCACCGGCCAGCCCTCGACCTCGCACAACAAGCCCCAGTAACGCCTCCTCCGCTGCATCGCAAAAGGCCGCCTAAGGGCGGCCTTATTGCATCAGCTCCCCGCACGCAGCGAAGCAGCGAGGTGATCAGCGGTGCGCAACCCCATCGCCGCGGATTTCGCCAGGCCGGCCAGCCCGCCGCCGACCACCGCGACCTCATAACCATCGGTTACGCCCGTGACTGATCGAGGCTGCGCCTCGCGTCAGAACCCGCGTCATTCCCACAAGCGCTCCGGCAGGGGGAGGCCCGCAAGATCCGAAGCCGTGAGCGGCCGGTCGGGTTGTATCCCCATGCGTTCCAGCACTGGGACCAGTTGCCTGCAGTGTCTTTCTCCGACGCCAGCCACAGCCCCGTTTCCCGCGGCGTCTTTGCCTGCGCAATGCCGCAGCAACAAAGCGCGGCGGTGACCGCCGTTATACTGGCACAGTAAGTTTTCATGGGCATTCCGGCGTTCTTGAGGAAAGGGCCTGCGGACTCGAGTCTAAGCCAGTTTGTGCGAGCAGTAGAATAAACTCTTGGCCCATTTTGATTGCTCGGGACTAAAGGAGGAGACAGCCGATGAATAACAACAGGCATTGGGTCGGCACCTGGGCCACCTCGCCGGCGCCGAGTGAAGCCGGGGTGGGCTTCAACAATCACACCCTGCGGATGAATCCGCGCGTCAGCATCGGCGGCGACACCTTGCGGGTGCGCGTGTCGAACGCCTATGGCAACGGCAAGCTCGAGATCGGCGCCGCCTATGTCGGAATCCGGGACAAGGGCCCGGCGATCGTGCCGGGCTCGGAGCGCATGCTCACCTTTTGCGGCTCGGGTTCGGCGACGGTCGCGGCGGGCGCGCTCATCGTCAGCGACTCGGTCAAGCTTGACGTGAAGCCGCTCGCCGACCTCGCAGTCACGCTGTATCTGCCGGGCGAGATCCCGACTGGCTTTCAGATCACCGGGCGCTATGCGCGGCAGACCAATTACATCTCTCCGCCGGGAAATTTTGCCGCAGCAGTCAATATGCCTGTCCTCAAGATCACCGACGAATGGTTCTTCGTGAGCGGCATCGACGTGCTGGCGTCGCCAGAGACGGGATGCGTGGTTGTCCTCGGCGACTCGCTGACCGACGCCAATATTTCGACCCACGACGCCTATTGCCGCTGGCCCGACCAGCTTGCCCGGCGTCTGATCGCCCGCCAGAGTGGCCGGCCGCTCGGGGTGGTGAACCAGGGTCTCGGCGGCAACCGGATCCTGCACGATCTGCGCGGCGAGAGCGGGTTGCGGCGGTTCGATCGCGACGTGCTGGCCCAACCCGGCGTGACCCACGCGATCGTGATGCTGGGCACCAACGATCTGCGCAACCGCAACGCGAAGCCCGAGGAGGAGGTCACCGCCGAACAGATGATCGCCGGCCTTAACCAGATGGCATTACGGGCGCAGGCACGCGGGATCAAATCGTTCGGCGCCACGCTGACGCCGTTCGGAAACGAGACGTTCCTGCCCGGCGCCTGGACCCCGGTGCGCGAAGGTCATCGCGTCGCGGTCAACAACTGGATCCGCGAAAGCGGCGCATGGGACGGCGTCGTCGATTTCGACCAGGCGTTGCGCGACCCCGAACGTCCGACCCAGATGCTGCCGATCTACGATTGCGGCGACGGGCTTCACCCGAGCGATCTCGGTTATTGCAGGATGGGCGACGCCATCGACCTGGCGCTGTTCGATTAGGCGATACCCACAGCCGGAGGTTCGTGACGGCAAGCGATCGCGTTGTGCTGGGGGCACTGCCTTAGTAAACTTGAAGTTGCGCTCGCCGTCGTTGCGGCAAAACCGATAAGGAGCCACCATGGAAATCCGCGAACTTGGGCACGTCGTACTGCAGGTGACCGACCTCGACCGATCGATCCGGTTCTATCGCGACACGCTCGGGCTGCCGCTCGTGTCGCAGGGCAAGCCGCGCGGGCGCCGCATAGTGTTCTTCTCGCTCGGCGCGAAACACCACGATCTCGCTCTGATCGAGCTGGCGCCGGGCGCGGGAGGGCATGACCCCGCCCGCGCCGGTGTGATGCACATCGCGTTCAAGATCGGCGACGATATCGAGCTCCTGAAGGAAGCCCGGGCGCGCATGGTTGCAGCCGGTGTGCCGGTGGTGAACACCACCGAGCATATGACCACCTATTCGCTCTACCTGAGCGACCCGGACGGCATCACGGTCGAGCTCTACGTGGATCGCGATCCCGCGACGTGGCGCGAGAAGCCGGATGCCCTGGGAGCGTACGCGAAGCCGCTTGCCCTCTGAGCGGTCCATTCAGTTACCCTGGGAAGGCGTATCTCGAAACCATGTGACAATCGGCCGTCGGACGATTACAAGAGCACGCTGACGGGGAGGAGCATGTGATCGAAGTTCCGGTGCTGATCGTTGGCGGTGGCCCCGTGGGATTAAGCGCCTCGATTCTGCTCTCGCGTCTCGGCGTGGCTTCGCGCCTGGTCGAAAGGCATTCAGGAACCGCCTTCCATCCGAAAGCGCGCAGCATCAACATGCGCACCATGGAGGTCTTTCGCCAGTGCGGCATCGAGGAAGCGGTGCGCGCAGCCGGGTTGTCCCCCGAGCGAACCGGCTTCATCATCTGGACCGAGAGCCTTGCCGGGCGTGAGATCGAGCGGCGCGTGCCGAAGCGATCGGTAGCTGAAGCGCCGATCACCGCCGCACCGCATTGTCTGTGCGCCCAGGATGATCTCGAACCGGTGCTGCGCCGCCATGCCGAGTCGCTGGCACCGGGTGCGGTCACTTTCGAAACCGAGCTGACCGGATTCGACCATGATGCCGACGGCGTAACCGCGACGATTCGTGATGCCAAGGGCGAAACGAAGGTGCGCGCCCGCTACATGATCGGTGCGGACGGCCCGCGCAGCCGCGTGCGGGAATCGCTCGGTATCCCGATGAACGGAACGCCGGCTGTCTATCGCAGCGTGAACGTTCTGCTAAACGTCGATCTCACGCCATGGGTCAGTCACCGGCCCGCGGCGCTTTATTTCGTTCAGCAGCCGGGATTGCAGGCGGTGTTCCTGACGATCAACGGCATCAATCGCTGGGGATTCCTCATCAACCTGCCGCTCGCAGGACCGGACGAGCCGTATACGCCGGAGCGTTGCCAGGCGATCGTGCGCCGCGCGGCCGGGGTGCCGGATCTGGACGTTCGGATCCTCGGTATCGACCCATGGGTCGCCGCCTCCCTCGTGGCGGAGCGTTTCCAATCGGGCCGTGTCTTTCTCGCCGGCGACGCTGCTCACACCATGCCCCCAACCGGCGGATTCGGCCAGAACAGCGGCGTCCAGGACGTACACAACCTCACCTGGAAGATCGCCGCCGTGTTGAAGGGCTGGGCAGCACCTGCCCTGCTCGACACCTACCAGGAAGAGCGGCGGCCCTACGGAAAGTTCGTCACCGAGCAAAGCTTGAGAAGCGCAATCTCGATGCGCCGGGGGGTAGCGACGGACAACGATGGCCCTTCGGCGGCAGCGGACGCCCGCCCGGAGTTTCAAAACGAGATCGGCATGGTCTTCGGCGCGCGTTACGCTTCGGCCGCCGTCATCCCCGACGGCACGCCGCCGCCGACAATCAAGAATCCAGTGGCCCAATACACGCCGTCCGCACGCCCGGGCGAGCGCGCCCCGCACGTCTGGCTCGAGTGCAATGGCCGTCCCGTCGCGGTCCTCGATCTCGTCGATTTTCGATTCGTGCTCCTTGCGGGCGAGCGCGGTTCACCCTGGCGCGACGCGGCGCGTGCGCTATCCACGTCGCTTGGTGTCCCGCTCTCGGCGTACACGGTGGGCGCCGGCGCGGACCTCGAAGATCCCGAAAGGCGGTGGGCGACTGCCTGCGAAGTCGAAGTCGATGGCGCGGTGCTGCTACGCCCCGACTATCATGTCGCCTGGCGCAGCCGTCGAGGCGCGACCGAACCGAAGCAAGTACTCGAACGCGTGCTTCGCAATCTGCTCGGCAATCGCGCCTAGCATGGGGCGCTCGTCCCACTGCAGCTTCGAATGCCGGCAGGTTCGAATGCAACAGCGCCGACAAAGTGGCGTAGGTTCGGCCTCATGGTCCGGCACGGGTCATGATCTGAGACTCGTTGTGGAGGCTGAAGCGCATTCGCCACGCAACGTCCTTGTAAACGTGCCGCGCGCACACGGGAAACAACTGCTCCCGGCCCCATTCGGCGTACTTCCACCCCTCCAGCTCTGCCGCTACGCGGTCCTCGGTCACGCCGTTCGAGATCAGCTCGGTAATGCGCCCGCGCAGCACGACCAGGTAATCCTTGTAGGTCTCGATCGCTTCCCTGCCGACGCCTTTCATCGGCAAACCGTGGCCCGGAACCACGGTCTTGCAGGGAATCCCGGCGAGACGTTCGAGCATGGCAATGAGCGAGTCCACGTCCGCGGTCTTGAGCCGGCCGTGCACGCCCGCGAACAGGACGTCCCCGGCAAACAGCACGCCGCGCTCCGGAAAGTTAACGACGAGGTCGCCCGGACAATGCCCATGACCCATGTGCAACAGCTCGATCCTCTCTCCGGCGATCTTGAGCGTCGCGCGGTCCTCCAGACCGACGTGCGGCACCAGCTCCTCGGGCGCCGTGAGCTCGTGGGCGACCGCGGGGTTGCGCTTCCGCAGATCCTCGACCCACGACGCCAGCCCCATCTTGGTCTCGATGCGCGAGCGGCAGACCTCGGACGCGATGATCATCGCCCCCTGGCGCCGGAAGAAGTGGTTCATCGAGAAATGATCCGCGTCGTCATGGGTGTTGATGGCGAGGCGCACCGGCCGATCGCTCACCCGCTCGAGGGCCTGCGTCAATCCCGCGTAGTTCTTGACGAAGCTGTCGATGGAGATCGTGCCCTCCCCGGTCAGGACGATGCCGTTGTTGGAGTCGCCTTCCGGGCCCACGTATACGAACACCCCGTCCGCGACGTCGGCAACGCCGCCCTCCACAAAGTCGACGGCCATCCTCAGCTCCTTGCGGTCTGCAATATGTAAGCGCAAAGGTTGTTCGCGCTTCGCTTCCCAATGAACGATCATACGCCTGTGCGTTACTTTTACCGGGCACCAAAAAACAACCCCGCCGAAGCGGGGCATCGCCTTTTACGTGGCAACCCAAGACGTTGAGCAGGTTGTCCGTCGTCTAAGAAAACCTATACACGCAAAAACCAGGCGCCGAGCTTGGAGTCGGAACGCGGCCTTTGGGGCGCACTTGAATGCGGGCGATTGCCACGAAGGCTCAAACTCAGCGCCTGACGTCTATCGCCACTTCCATTCCGCCCAAGGTGTGGCCTCGGTCCTCGCAGAAGAGCTTGTAGCGTCCTTCCTTGGTGGTCTGGAAATATATCTCCACCCTCGCGCCGGGCGCCAGGTTGATTCCCTTGCCAAAGCTCGCGCCTGGGATTGCGACACGCTGCGGATATGTTCGGATCCCCGTCATGAGTATGGCGTCTCCGAACTCGGGGGCCATCATGACATGGCGCTGTTCCGGACTGAAATTCACGAGCTCGAGCCGGTAAAACTCGCCCGCCTTGAGCTTCAAGTCCTTGGGAAGCGCCCTGAGGACGCCGTCCTCCGAGGTGTCGAGTTCAACGTGAAGGTTCGTGGTATAGAAGAACTTTTCTCCTGCCTGCGCAGCCGGTAGCCCCAAGAGCAGCCAGCACAACGCGGTTACGGCGATCTTGAAATGCGCATTCATGGCCTTCTCCTCATAGATGGGCGGGGCCCGATTGTCCATGTCTGGAGGCGTTTCGGCGCGCGCGGCGCTCGCCGCGCTGTCGAAGCAGCCCACGGCTGGACCCATCGGACAGACGCCCGTTATAGCGGGTAGCTAACGGGTGACGTTACGCCGGAGGCGGGAGGGAAGTCTTGATCTAAAGCAAGCTTTCTGCATACAGCAGACCCTCGCGTCATTCCCACAAGCGCTCCGGCAGCGAGAGGCCCGCCAGATCCGAAGCTGTGAGCGGCCCGTCGGGTTGTATCCCCACGCGTTCCAGGACTGCAACCAGTTGCCTGCAGTGTTGAGCGGAATGCCACGTAACGCGCTCGAATACCCTGTGAGCGCTCGTATCACCGTAATAGGTCTTGAGCACACGGGACAGCGCGCGGTCATCGAGTCCTGCCCACCACGCTTCGTAGCGCTTCCAGACGCCGGCGCCATAGCGGGCGATATCGTCTCCGGTCCGCATCGCCTCGGGAGGCTCGTTATTGGCAACCAGTGTAGATTTCCTGCCGACCGCTGCGGCAAGGCGCTGCTTGCCCTAATCGAAGCGGCGATCGACACTGGCCAGGATTAACGTGCTTGACCGTTGTATCTCATAGCGATACACTCTGACATGATCAAATCCTTCCGGCACAAGGGGCTTGAACGGTTCTTTCGTGAGGGGTCGAAGGCCGGCATCCAGCCGAAGCATGAGAAACGATTGCGGCTTCAGCTCGGCCGCCTCGACGCTGCCAAGAGCGCCGCGGACATGAACCTGCCCGGTTGGAAATGGCATGCGCTCACCCACGATCTCAAGGGCCATTGGTCAGTTTGGGTAAATGGAAACTGGCGCCTGACCTTCACCTTCGAGGGCTCGGACGCCGTGCTGGTGGACTACCACGATTATCACTGAGGACTGATGACGATGGCGACGACTCGAATGCACAACCCCCCGCACCCTGGCGAGGTATTGCAGGACACCGTGCTGGCGGATGGGCGGCTGTCGGTGTCGGAATTTGCGCGCAAGCTCGGCGTGTCGCGCGTCGCACTGTCCCGTGTGGTGAACGGGCGTGCGGCCGTGAGCGCGGACATGGCGCTGCGCTTCGCGGCGGCGCTCGGCGGCTCTGCGGAATCGTGGCTCACTATGCAGGCAGCCTACGACCTATGGCACGCATCGAGGAAGCGCCGTCCGAAGGTTAAGCCGCTCAAGCTCGCGGCGTGAGCCTGGCGGGCTGAAAATTTGCAGGTTTCGCTCGATGTGCGAGACAGCGATCATCCTCTCACCCAGGGGCACGGCATAGATAGCAGGATGAAATTTCCCGTAGAATGCGGCGTCCCCAGCATGACTTCCCGCGCGAGACAGTGACTAACCTTCAAGCTGCAACCGGCACCAGCCATTTCGTCAAAGCGAACGGCGTCAAGCTCCACTACCTGGATTACGGCACCGCCGGACGACGGCCGATGCTGTGCGTCCATGGCGGGGCGGCGCATGCGCACTGGTTCGACTTCGTAGCACCCGGGCTCACCCCGGACCATCACGTCATTTCGCTGGACCTGCGCGGGCACGGCGACAGCACTTGGGCCGAGCCCCACGCCTACTCGTGGAAAACCTACGCGGAGGACTTGAACGCCGTCGCCGAAAAGCTCGATCTGCGCGACTTCGTGCTGGTCGGCCATTCGATGGGCGGCATGATATCGCTCGTCTATGCCGCGGCGCATCCGGGGCGGGTGGGCCGGCTCGTCATCGTCGACACCATCATGCTGATGCCCGCGGACCGCGTCTCGAGGATGCGGGAGTTCGGCGCAAAGCCCGCGAGGAGCTACGCGACACAGGAAGAACTCATCGCGCGCTATCGCCTCGAGCCCGCGGAAACGCAGATGGCCGCGCCCGAAGTCATCCATCGCATGGCCATCCACAGCGGAAGGGAAGCACCCGACGGGCGATGGCACCACAAGGCCGACCGCCGCGTGTATGCGAGCTTCGAGCAGATCGAAGGCGTGCCGCTATGGGAGAAGGTCAAGGTGCCGGCGCTGGTGATAAAAGGCGAGCACAGCACGCGGTTCACGCCCGAGCAGCTGGCCGAGATCCGGGCGCGAGCGCCGCAGGTGCAGATGGCGGAGGTGCCGGCGTCGGATCATCACATCACGCTTGATAACCCGCAGGGTTTCGTCGACGCCGTGCAGAAGTTTTTGCGCGCACATTAAGGGGCCGGGCTCAATTGTTTTCGCGGGACTTGTGGTCGCGCCGAGAGCATTGAGTCTGGCCCCTTTAAATCGCGGGCGGTGATCGACAGCCTTGCAAGGGGGGCGCCCGCTCGGTAGACTTGTCCTGCTTGCCTGCGGCTGCGGTCGCGGCAATCCGCTCACGTCGAACTGATGGCGCGCCCGCGCCCACGAGGAGGAAAACCGCATGACACAAGTCGTCGAGGCTTCGACTTCCACGCAGTCTATCGCGCGGCCCAGCCCGGTTCGTATCAAGAAGCTGGGCCACGTCGTGATTCAGGTACGCAATCTCGAGCGCTCGATGCGCTTCTACACCGAAGTGCTGAATTTTCGCGTCTCGGACAACGCGTCCGCCGGCGGGGTGTTCCTCACGGCTGTGGGCGACCATCACACGATCGGCCTGTTTCCGTCTGACGGGGATAATGCGGAGATACCCGCCAAGGGAGCGGTTCGCCTGCACCACTTTGCCATGCAGGTTGGCTCGATCGATGAGTTGTTTGAGATCCGCGCCTACCTCAAGGAGCGGGGCGTCCCTATTGTCTTTGAGGGACGGCGCGCTCTGGGTGGCCACACGAGCGTCGAGTTTCTCGATCCGGACGGCTATCACCTCGAGCTGTACTACGACATGGACCAGATCGGTCCGGACGGCCGCTCCCGCCCCCGGAACCCGGGCGCGAGAATCACGAGCCTGGAGGCGGCACGGGATAACCCGAAATCACCGACCTGGTAGAGCCGCTTCAAGCTGCGCGAACTGAGAAACTCGTGGTGACCTCAGCCCCCGAAGGGCCAGGTTGTTCACCGTCTTATTGGTGCGAGTCCTGCTGTGGTATGGTGCCCGCGACCATGGGAAAGGAGGAATTACCATGCCGTTCTACCAAAAAGGGAACGTCCGCATCCATTACGAAGAGGCCGGCTCCGGCTTCCCGTTGTTACTCATCCCCGGCGGGGGTTTGAACTCGACAATCGCCCACCTCAAGGCGCCGTTCGACGCGATCGAGGAGTTCAAGGGCGAGTACCGCTGCATCGCGGCCGATCTGCGCAACGCCAACGCCGGCCAGTCCTCCGGCCCGCTCGAGATCGACCGGCCTTGGGACGCCTACACCGACGACCATATCGGCCTGATGGATCACCTGGGCATCGGGGAATTCCTGGTGATGGGCTTCTGCATCGGCGGCCCCTTCATCTGGAACCTGTTGAAGCGGGCGCCGGATCGCATCGTCGCCGCCGTGCTGGCGCAGCCGAGCGGGTTCCGCCCGGAGATGCCCGACCTCTTCTACAACAACAACATCAAGGGCTGGGCTCCGGGGCTCACCGCCGGCCGGCCCGACATCACCATGGCGATGGTCGACGCTTTCCTGAAGAAGATGTACGGCTCCAATCCCGACTTCGTCTTCACCGTGACGCGCGATTTCGTGCGCGCGTGCCAGACGCCGGTACTGGTCCTGCCCGACGACGTCCCGGCGCATCCCTACGCCGTAGCCACGGAGAGCGCGCGTCTCGCGCCGAAGTCGGAGGTGAGCATCTACCCCTGGAAGGACTCCAAGGAGCACATTGCCCAGGCGGTGCGCCACGTGCGCACGTTCCTGCGGGCGCATCAACCTGTGACACCCGCCCACCAAGACGCGGCCTGAAGGGACGAACACATTTTCTGAACGTCCAGTTAGTCGTACTGCGTCACGAACAACTCCTTCCCCCTTGACGGGGGAAGGTTGGGATGAGGGTGAGAACATTGCGCTTGCTGCACGCTCCACCCCCACCCCCTGCCTGTCCGGCAGGCAGGTAACCCTCCCCCATCGAGGGGGAGGGAACCGCTATTT
>Ga0209640_10005308_pt1 | contig 11263 bp, 9 predicted proteins | sample RifCSP10_1_FD_184018 | JGI IMG/M metagenome (GOLD analysis project Ga0209640, IMG submission 184018) | Soil microbial communities from Rifle, Colorado - Rifle CSP2_sed 10_1 (SPAdes) (version 2) | ecosystem: Environmental > Terrestrial > Deep subsurface > Rock core/Sediment | place: Rifle...
TTTTATGTGATAATTGGTGATCTTTATCAACTGTTAATATTGTAAATAAATTGCCATAAACTTGGAGCCTGAGGAGCATCGCTATGGACATCGTTAGAGTCTCCAGTTCATCCCCGACCGCAAAAGTTGCCGGCGCGATTGCGGGGATCATGAGAGAGAAGGGCCACGTTGCCGTACAAGCCATCGGAGCGGCCGCAGTGAACCAGGCAGTGAAGGCCCTTGCCGTTGCTCGTGGTTACCTGCAGGAAGACGGTATTGAGATCGCCATCATTCCCGAATTTGTGGATATCGAGATTGACAACCAGGAGCGCAGCGTCATGAAGTTCTGGGTTGAACGAAGGTCGGCGTAAATGAGCGGTTTAATACCCGCAGGACGCAATTGCTTGACATTTGCCTCATATCTGTGTTAAACTTCCAGGCGTAATTAACCCTAAGGACAGCATAGCGATGATTTTCACACACTTCGAAGGCATTTTAATTCTTACCGCTCCCGGCGGAGACGTTTCCTTTGCCTTGTCGGAGTGCGCCTGCTGAAAGATTTGCTATACGAAATCCATTGGCCACGGCGCATTCCAGCCCGTGGCCTTTTTTATCCCCACTTCCCGGCGACGCCCAAGCTGCATTCTTATGCGGCCGTCGCCCTCCCAAAGCCACGGGCCTTACCGTGGCTTTTTTCTTTTTTCGTCGGGCCACGCTTGAATCAAAAAACGGTAGCGCATCTAACGATTACGAGTGGGATTATGTCTATTCTTACGACTGAAAACCTGAGCGTGTCATTTGGCGATTTCGACCTGTTTCAAGGTCTCAACCTCTCGGTGGGCAACGACAGCAAGATCGGCTTGATCGGGCCCAACGGCATTGGCAAGACCACCCTGCTGCACATCCTGGCCGGACTCAGCGCCCCCACCAGCGGAAAAGTGCATCTGGCTCGCGGGCGGCGCCTGGCCTACCTGCCCCAGGAGGCCATCGGCGCGTTCGCCGACCGGCAGAACACGGTCTACGGCGAGATGCTGGCCGTCTTCGAGGACTTGCAGCGCTGGGGGCAGCGCCTGGCCGAGCTGGAGCAGGCCATGGCCAGCGGCGAGTATAGCGACGAGCTGCTGGAGAAGTACGGCGACCTGCAGCAAGCCTTCGAGAATGCCGGAGGCTACGAGTACGAAGTGCGCATCCAGCAGGTCCTGCAAGGCCTGGGACTGGGCCAGGAGTATTGGCACATGCCCGTCAACCAGCTGAGCGGCGGGCAGAAAACGCGCGCCTTGCTGGCGCGGCTGCTGCTGGAGAAACCGGACCTTCTGATGCTGGACGAGCCCACCAACCACCTGGACCTGGAAGCCGTCGAGTGGTTGGAACACGCCCTCAGCGCGTGGGATGGCGCCGTGCTCATTGTCAGCCACGACCGCTATTTCCTCGACAATACCGCCAGTGCGATCTGGGAGATGCGCCCCCACGGCGTCCAGGCTTACAGTGGCAACTACAGCGCCTACCTGCTTCAGCGCCAGGAACGCTGGGAATACACACAGCGGGTGTACAAGGAAGAGAAGGCCCGCTTGCTCAAAGAGGTGGATTTCATCCAGCGCAATTGGGTGCGCGCCAGCACCCACGCCCGCGCCCTGGGTCTGCTGCGCCGCCTGAGCCGTGACCTGGCGGTTGTCGATACCTATGGCCTGATGGCCTTGCGCAATGGCAAGAAGTGGTCGGAGATGGCGCTGCGCGTGCGCCCGCTGGACGTGGTCGAGGCCATCCGTAAGGTGAACGCCGTCCAGCTCCCCAGCGACCGCCCGCCCCACATCCGCCCCCGCCTGGCAGCCGCCCATACCAGCGGCAACATCGTGCTGAAGGCGGCCAGCCTGACGGTCGGCTACCCGGGCAACTCCCTGTTCTCCGTCGAGGAGGCGGAACTGCGCCGCGGGGAATGCGCCGCCCTGCTGGGGCCCAACGGCGCCGGCAAGACCAGCTTCCTGAAGACCCTGCTCGGCCAGCTCGCCCCGCTGGAAGGCAAGGTGCAGTTGGGCGCCGGCCTGAAGACCGGCTACTTCTCTCAGGCGCAGGAACATCTGGATGACAGCCGCACCGTTCTCGACGAGCTGCTCGCTCACCAGGGTATGCACCCGGAGGAAGCGCGCCGCCTGCTGGCCCGCTACCTGTTCCAGGGCGAAGAGGTCTTTAGGCAGGTGAGTGTGTTGAGCGGTGGGGAGCGCGCCCGCCTGGCGCTGGCGATCCTGGCGCTGCAAGGCGCCAATTTTCTGGTGCTCGACGAGCCTACCAACCATCTGGACATTCCCTCCCGCGAGGCCCTGCAAGAAGTGCTGGATAACTTCGACGGCACCATCCTGCTGGTCTCGCACGATCGTTACCTGATCAACCGCCTGGCGACCCAAGTCTGGGAACTGAAGGATCATAGCCTGCAGATCTTCAAGGGCTCTTACCGCGAGTTCATCTTGCAACGGCCTTCGGGGTCTGGCCAGGTGGCCAAAGAGCAGCGGGCGCTGCTGCCGTCGAAACCGTTGGTTCGGAAAGATAGCGTGGCCGCGCACCACTACGCCGCAGCCCTGGCGACCCTGGAAGCGCGCATCCACCATCAGGAAAGCGCGGTCCAGCGCCTGGCCGGCGAGCTGCAAAAGGCCGGCCAGGAGGGAGCCTACGAAACCATCCAGGTGCTGAGCTGGAAAGTCGCCCAGGCCCAGGTGAAGCTGGACAATCTAATGACCGAATGGGAAAAGCTGGCCTCAGGATGAATTTACCTCTTAAGGCATATTGGGAACTACTGGCCGCCCACATCCGGCCGCAGCGGGCCCGGTTCGGCTTGCTGGCCGGCCTGCTGCTGGTCAGCATCGCTTTGCAGGTCTTCAACCCGCAGATCATCAGCGGCTTTATCGATGCCGCCCTGGAGGGCGCGGCGCTCTCCAGGCTGGTCGGCGCCGCGCTGCTATTTCTCGGCATTGCTGTGCTGCAGCAGAGCCTCTCGGTCGGCGTGGTCTATCTGAGCGAAAGAGTCGCCTGGAGCGCCACCAACGCCTTGCGTGCCGAGCTGGCCCGCCACTGCCTGAACCTGGATATGGGCTTCCATAACGCCCACACCCCGGGAGAGCTGATCGAACGGATCGATGGTGACGTAGCCGAACTGGCCAACTTCTTCTCGCAGTTCGTCGTCATCCTGGCGGGCAACCTGCTGCTGTTGGCCGGCATCCTGGCGGCCCTTTTCCTGGTCGACTGGCGCGTCGGGTTGGCCTTCAGCCTGTTTGGCGCCCTCTCGCTGCTGGTGCTGCAGCGGGTGCGCGACATCGCCCTGCCGCAGCAAAAGGCTCTGCGCCAGGCGGAGGCAGACCTGTATGGCTTCGTGGAGGAACAGCTGGCCGGCACCGAGGATATCCGTTCCAGCGGGGCGGTGGATTTCAGTTTGCGGGAACTCTACCGCCTGCAAAGAGCCATTCTGATCCACGACCGCCACGCCAGGCGGCGCGGATGGTTCATTGAACTGGCGATGGGCAGCCTGCTCGCGGTCGGCAATATCCTGGCAATATCCTCCGGGTACTTGCTGTTCACCACCGGTGCGATCACCGTCGGGACCGTTTACTTGTTCGTGCACTACGCCAACCTGCTGGAAACGCCGATCTGGACGCTGATCCGGGAAGTCAAAAGCTTCCAGACCATCGGGGCCTGCGTCGAACGGCTCACCGAGCTGCGCGCCATCCAGCCGGACGTGGTCGATGGGACCGAGGTCCTGCCCCTGAGCGGTTCCCCGGCACTGGCCTTCGAGGGCGTGTCTTTCGGCTATGACGGCGCCGACCCGGTGCTGCGTGACCTGTCTTTCACCTTGCAGCCGTCCGGCGTGCTCGGGCTGCTGGGTCGCACAGGCAGCGGCAAGTCCAGCCTGGTCCGGCTGGTTTTCCGCCTGTACGACCCCATCCAGGGGCGCATCCTGCTGGACGGGCGGGACATACGCTCGGCTAAACTGGCCTCCCTGCACCGCCGGGTGGCGATGGTAACCCAGGAAGTACAGCTCTTCCAGGGAACGGTGCGCGATAACCTGACTTTCTTCGACCGGAACATCCCCGACGAGCAAATCCAGGCTGCCATTGCCCGGCTGGGGCTGGCGGATTGGTTCGCTGCGTTGCCGTCCGGGTTGGACACCCACCTGGAGGGGGGCGGTCGAAGCCTGTCTGCCGGAGAGGCCCAAATCCTGGCCCTCACCCGCGTCTTCCTGCGCGACCCCGGGCTGGTGATCCTGGACGAAGCCTCCGCCCGCCTGGATCCGGCCACCGAACAGCGCCTCGAACGGGCCATCGACCGGCTGCTGGAGGGGCGGACGGCCATCATCATCGCCCACCGCCTGGGCACCGTGCAGCGCGCCAGCGAAGTGATGATCCTTGAAAACGGCGGTGTGCGCGAATACGGCCGCCGGGCGGAACTGGCCGCCGATCCCGCCTCGCGTTTCTCCCAGCTTCTGCAAACCGGCGGGTCTGAGAGTACGGGTGGATCTGAGACCCGCCCTCACGAGGAGGTGCTGAGTTGACCGGCGCAAGGGCCTCCAAGGCAGATCCATCTACGCCTGCTTCAGCGAGCGCGCTGCCGGCCTGGCGGGTGATCCTGAGCATGTTGCTCTTTCGCCCGTGGTACTGGTTCGTCGACCTGCTGGCGGTTTCGCTACTGCGCCTGGCCTGGCACGTCGGTCCCGGCTTGATCCTGCAGGCTTTCTTCAACCTGTTGAGTGGCGAGGCCCAGGCCGGGTTGACCATCTGGACCATCCTGGCGGCCCTGGGGGCTCTGCTTGTGGCGCGTGTGGTAGGCGAGTACGGTTTCGTCTACGCCGACGTGCCCTTGTTCGCCGACGTATCCACCCTGCTGCGCAAGAATCTACTCAAGCACATCCTGCGCCGGCCCGGTGCGGCGCCGCTGCCCGACTCGCCGGGCGAGGCCGTCAGCCGCTTCCGCGACGACGTGATGGAAATCCCGCTCTTCGTGATCCTGATCAACGATATTCTCATCGGTATCCTGATCATCGCAGTGTCTATCCTGCTGCTGCTGCGCATCAGCGTGCCGATCACCCTGGTGGCGCTGGCGCCGGTTGTGCTCGTCGGATTGATTGCCAATGCCGCCACCCGCCGGATCGAGCATTACCGCCGCGCCAGCCGCCAGGCTGCAGGCCAGGTTACCGGGTTCATCGGCGAACTGTTCGGCGCCGTGCAGGCCGTCAAAGTGGCCACCGCCGAGGGCAGCGTGATCGCCCATTTCAACCGGCTGAACGATGAACGCAGCCAGCTGACCGTGCGCGAGAAACTGTTCGATGCCGTGCTGGAGTCGATCTGGCGCAACACCGGCAGCCTGGGCACCGGCATGGTGTTGGTGCTCAGCGGGCAGGCCATGCGCAGCGGGACCTTCAGCGTGGGCGATCTGGCGCTGTTCGTCTACCTGCTGCAGAGCATGAGCGACCTGACCACCTTTGGCGGCATGCTGGCCGCCCGTTACAGGCAGCTCAATGTTTCGGTCGAGCGCATGACCCGCCTGATGGCCGGCGGACCGCCGGGTGCCCTGGTCGAGCACAGCCCTGTAGACCTGGAAGGGCCGCTGCCCGCGGTGGGTTACCCGCAGATCACTCCGGCTGACCGCCTGGAGACGCTCTCCGTCCAGGGCCTGAGCTATCGCTACCCGGGCACAACCAATGGGATCGAAGATATCGAGCTGCACCTGCAGCGGGGAACGCTCACTGTGGTGACCGGGCGGATCGGCTCGGGCAAGACCACTCTGCTGCGCGTGCTGCTGGGACTGCTGCCTAAGGATAGGGGCGAAGTGCGTTGGAACGGGGACCTGGTGGCGGATGCAGGCAGATTTTTCATCCCGCCCCGGGCGGCCTATACCGCCCAGGCGCCGCGCCTGTTCAGCAGCACTTTGCGGGACAATATCCTGCTGGGGCTGCAGAAAGATGAAGCCGCCCTGCGCCAGGCGCTTTCCCTGGCGGTGATGGAGGGAGACATTGCCGGGATGGAAGACGGGCTGGAAACGCTGGTCGGGCCGCGCGGCGTGCGCCTGTCGGGCGGGCAAGCCCAGCGCACCGCCGCGGCGCGCATGCTGGTGCGGCAGGCCGAGCTGCTGGTCTTCGACGACCTGTCCAGCGCCCTGGATGTGGAGACCGAAGCCCTGCTGTGGGAGCGCCTGCTGGCCCAGGGCGACGCCACCTACCTTGTGATCTCGCACCGCCGCCCGGTGCTGCGCCGCGCCGGCCAGATCATTGTGCTGAAGGGAGGGAAGGTGGAAGCCACCGGGCGGCTGGAGGAATTGCTGGAAAGCAGCGAGGAGATGCGGCAGCTATGGACGATTACGAACGGGCCGTGACACCGGTGGCCGTTAAGCGATAGAGTGGCACCTGAACTTCAAGGCGCCACTCTATCGCATTCAAATTGTTATCTGCCGTCTTTGGCAGACTTACCCAATTTGGTGTTGTTCACTAATCAAGAAACTGGTTGATAAACGCTTGATCGTCTGCGGTGTCCACGCGATAGCCGCCGCCGATGCCTACACAGTTCAGGTTTAGAACGTAAGAATTCACCGCCGCAATGACATTGCTATCGCCGTGGAAGATGGGACCACCAGAGTCGCCGAAACATGTGCCACCCGAGCCGTTTCCTTTACCAGGATTATTGCTAAACGACGCGGCTGTTCCTGCGGGTATGCCGGCAGTACCATTGACATCGACCAATTTCACCGTGCCCTGATAGCGTACCAGGTCAGCCTGCAGGGTTGGAACAACGCTCTGTAGGCCGTAACCAGCCACGGTGAAGGACTGATCTTGCTTGCCGCGTTTTGTGGCTAATTCGTCGTATATCAAAAATAGCACCTCAGCGCCACCCTTCTCCCGACCCACCGCGGCGATGGCGGCGGAAGCGCCCAGGCCGAAGCCCACGACCCCAACCTGGGGTGTCTCCCAGGCCGGGACCTCAGCCGCGATGCGTTTGAAGGCATAATCGACGGCGCCGTGAACATCCTGATCCTCGGTCAAACCGCCGGCGCACTGGCCTCCCTGGCTGCCTCCATGGCCCCGGAAATCGAACATGAGCAGCGCGTATCCGGCCTGTCCGAATTAATTATTATGTTCCAAAGTTATGACTACATTTCCCTTTTTGTGCCCTGTTTCGACATAGCGGTGAGCCTCGGCAATCTGTTCCAACGGATAGCGTCTGTCTATGACCGTTTTTATCTTTCCCGCCTCAACGAATGCCTGGCTTAAAGGTATCAGAGCGTAAGCGCCTATCTTGCTTACGGCTAGAGTTATTGCTTCTGCGCCCAAAAGCCTGACTGTATTCATATCTATGTTCATTCCTGTTTAGACCCACTTCCATGAATACCAAACAGTCAGTACATTAAACACAAGTCCTACAACGATCAAAAATTTGTCATAAGCTGAAGGGTATGTAGGCAATCCAATGAGATTAAAACCAAAAAAGACTATGGCTACGATGATGTTTGCCCAGCGATTCACAGGATACTTCAACGTCAGGGACAGGAAAACCATAACAATCGGAATCACCATTAATATTGCGATTCCTAACCATAGTTCCTGAGTTATTTGCATACCTCCTATTTCTCCCGCTTTAAAGTCGCCGCTAAATATTCGCAGCACATCCCCCAAAAGATAAGTTAGCATTAGAGCTACCCATAATGCTGAAAGAATTATCTTCACATCTACCATAATTCAATCACTCCTTTATGACAGTTATTACTACCTTTCCTCGGGCGTGTCCTTTTTCAAGATACCGGATAGCTTCAGCAGTCTCACTCAACGGGTAGCTTTTATCGATAACAGGGACGACTTTGCCCGCCTCAAGAAGCTCTTTGATAACAAGCAGATCTTTTTTGGGTGTTGTCGCTATTCCCTGGAGACCGATCTGCTTACTCCCGGTCTTCGACACCAATGGTCCCAGGACCATATGCTCGAACAAACGCGACAAGCTTGTAAATCCGGCAATGACACAAATTCCGTGGGGACTCAGCGCGCGCTTATAATCTGAAACTGAACGATTTCCCACCGCATCATAAATCAGGTCAAAATGCTGACCGTTCCTGGTGAAATCTTCTCGCGTATAATCGATGACGTGGTCTGCGCCAATCGAGCGCACCATGTCCAGATTCCTTGTGCTGCACACGCCAGTGACTTCCGCCCCGTACGATTTGGCAATCTGCACGGCAAACGTCCCCACACCACCCGACGCACCGTTAATGAGAACCTTTTGCCCCGCCTGAATCTGTCCAGTATCGCGAAGACCCTGTAGAGCCGTGAATCCCACGACAGGGGCGGCGGCGGCCTCCTCAAACGATAGATTGCCCGGTTTCAACACGAAATATTTTTCACGAGCACATACGTACTCGGCAAAACCGCCCGCGCCTACGGAACCGAATACCTCATCTCCGGGCTGAAACTCCGTGACATTGCTGCCAACCGCTTCAACCCGCCCCGCGATGTCAGCGCCCAGCTTCGGGTTTTTGGGTTTGAGAAACCCCTCGCCCATGCGAGCCAGGAACGGTTCGCCTCTCATGCGATGCCAGTCCAGGGGATTTGCGGATGCCGCATGAACTTTTATCAAGACTTCATTGTCTTTAGGAGTAGGTTTTTCTACCTCTTTGAGCTGAAGAACGTCCGGTGATCCGTATTTTGGGAATATGATTGCTTTCATAAGTTTCCTCCAGGTTTGGTTTGACTAGGCGCAGCCCCGCATGCCTTAGCGGGCGCTGGCTCGAAAACGAAATCCCTATCCCTTCGGCAGGGAAGATGTTCATGCAGATTCAAGAGCACGTTTTTCCCACTGTTCGACGTTCACACCTTTAATCAAGAGCCACAAGGGAAGTAACAATTCCCCAATAAATGTAAACTGGCTAATTGTCGCATCAAAGTTGGGAAGAAGAAAGAATGTAGCAGAATCGATCAGATAGCCAAAACATCCAATCATCAACAAGACGCCCAGAATTCTGGGAAGGAAACCCGACTTGAAAACTAAATAACCCATGGGGAATAGCCAAAGGCCCCAAAATATGCCGGCGATATTAATTCCGTGTTCGTGCAAATCAAGAAATAGGGGCACCAGAGCTTGCAGCTGATCTGCCGTGAACACTGTCAAGTACCCAGCACCGCTCAACAGCAGTACGACCGCAAATTGGTTAAGCTCATTGAGCATCGCGATAGGGACAGCGACCAGAAGGAATATAACCATCAGCAAAGCAATGTTTTTGTTAACTGGTTTGAGTAACTTGTATAAAAGTAGAACCACCAACATGTTGACTATCTGGACGGTTAGAGCGCTCACAATGCTGAGACGGAAGAGCGATTCAGAAGCCATGATATTATTGGCTGTTGTTGCGGCATCTCCGGGCACAATTAGAATGGAGGGAACATACAAGATGCCGAAGATACCGAGTGGCAAGAGAGTTAGGTACAGGAATCCTGCGACTCTTGCAGCTTTGCGTGGTGATATATCGGCGGTACGGTTTGTCATTTCAATTTCTCCTATCTTTCTGTCTATAATCATTTTTATGCTCCTTTTTTTGAACGATATTCATGTATGACATGTGACGCATCTGCCTGGCCGGGTTCAACACAAATGACCGAGAGCAATGGCATGCCTAAATCACGCACTTTTTTTAGCAATCCATGCAACGCGGCCTGATCGACCACCGGGCCGGTTAAAAGCGTATCGCCGTCCTCTTCCAGCGTGATAGCCAGGCCTCCAAACCAGTCTGTCCATTGACGACCCAGATGGCCTTGAATCCTGATTTGATAGACGATTGGTTGACCTGGATCAGTTTTTGGTTTGAGTTTGTTTGACATTACCATGTACCTGTTGTGGCCAGTCATGACAGTCTGCGCCACTTGCTCGATGTACAGGTAATATATCTACAAAACGGTATTAACGTATAGACACTTAAGTGGTGTTTGGGGGTATTGTTGTTGGGGGAAACTCAGGTTGAGGCTACACCAGCCCCAACTCACGGGCACGCGCTACGGCTTCGGTGCGCCTCTGGACCTGCAATTTGCCATAGATTTTCCGATTGTGCCCTTTAACAGTATTCAAGGCGAGGAAAAGCCGCTCGCTAATCTCACGATTCGAGAGTCCCTGGGCAATGAGTTGGAGTACTTCTAACTCGCGTTGGCTTAAAGGTTCGACCAGCATGTCTTTGGCTGGTTGAACCTCGGGCTCGATAAGGGGCTGGGCAGAGGGCAGAGAAGATTTGTCTTCGCTCTTCTGCCCCTCAGTTTCAAATACAGCCAGCAACTTACCGATATAGTCTGGCATCATCCCATGCGCAGCGGCTTCGGACAATAGGTGAGCCATCGGGATCCCTTCGTCGATAAAGATACGGATGAAGCCGCCCGGTTCAGCCAGCGCCAGCGCCTCCCCCAGCAGTTGCAGAGCCTTGTCCTTTTCGCCATTCGCTCGCAGCGCGACCGCATGGAGAGCGACCGCCTGCAGGACCATCACCTTGAGCCGTTCATCCTCCCAACCTTTGGCCTCCACCTGCCGGCGCAATGGCCCCAGCACCGCCAGGGCTGCGGACGTGTCTCCCTGGGCCAGGTGTACCCGGGCCTGGCTGAGGGGGAGTTCGTGTGTCTGAGCCAGATGAGCGGCTGCGGCCAGATTGCCCTGGTGAAGCAACGGTTCCTGCCGAAGCAGGGCAAGCACTTGTGCTGCAACAACCTCAGGCATCCGATACACGAAGGTATGCTGGCGCACGAACTGATCGGCTTTGGCTAAAATAGCAGCCGCGCCAGCCACATCTCCCTGGGCAAGTTTCAAGCGGGCAAGAAACACCTCGCAGGCAACAAATCTGTCATTGTTTTCTATCTGCAGCGCCAGCTGGACGCTTTGCTGCGCGTGCTGTTGGGCGGCATCCAGGTCGTTCCATTCGTAGCATATACGAGCCAGGCCAAGATACGCTTCGCTGGCAAACGGCAGCGGCTGATCACCAAACAGTTGAAGGATACTCCGGTAGGTCTGTGCTGCCTGATGGAGCTGGTTTTCTCCTTCCTGTAAGATGCCCAGGCCAATTGTAGCCATTAGGGTGAAGATGGTATTCCCAGACGCCTGGCCGATAGAGATGACTTCGGTATAGGCCTGGCTGGCCGCGGCACGGTCTCCCTGGAGCTGGTAGGCAAACCCCAACTTCCAGGCAGTGGAAGTGCGGAAAGCCAGGTTGTTGGGGTGCAGATACTCCAGGGCGCGGCGCGACTGGGCCAGCATGGTTTCTACCTGGTACCGAGTGAGAGCCAACACCGCCC
>Ga0209640_10005310_pt1 | contig 11261 bp, 9 predicted proteins | sample RifCSP10_1_FD_184018 | JGI IMG/M metagenome (GOLD analysis project Ga0209640, IMG submission 184018) | Soil microbial communities from Rifle, Colorado - Rifle CSP2_sed 10_1 (SPAdes) (version 2) | ecosystem: Environmental > Terrestrial > Deep subsurface > Rock core/Sediment | place: Rifle...
CATCGCGCGCCAGCAACTCCAGGCCTTGAAGGGCCGTGATCGCTCCTACTTCTCCAGTAAGATCGCGCGTGCCGGTGCCGATGGCATGCGAGATGCCGCCTCCCATGTTGTGGATGGCCGCGCTGACCGCCTGCAATCCTGTGCCGGAAGCTCCTACCAGGCCGATGCTGCCGCGCCGTGTCCGGTTGGCAAATCCCAGCCCAATTCCGTTAATCACCGCCGTTCCGCAGTCCGGTCCCATCACCAAAAGCCCGCGTGCCGCGGCCGTCTTCTTTAATTCGACTTCATCCTCCAGGGATACGTTATCGCTGTAGAGAAAGACATGCAGGTTCAAATCCAGCGCATTGCGCGCCACGCCCGCCGCATACCTGCCGGGAACCGAAACCAGCGCCCACCTGGCATGCGGCAGCGTTTTCGCGGCCGATTCCAGGCTGCGCGGCTGGAACTCGCTCTGCGTGGACTGGCGCCGCGCCAGCAAATCGTCCACCTGGCTGATCGCCGCGCCTGCCGCCGCCTCGCTTTCCGCCCGTACCACGATGATCAGGTCATCGGGTTTGGCCAGCCTGGCCTCTGCGGGCAGCAGTCCGCTCTCGGAAAGCAGCGCCAGGTTCGTCGGAGTGGACATGACCACGCCGGCGTCCTCCACGCCGTCCAGCGCGACCAAAGCCCGCTGCAGCTGCATCAGGACCACCGAATCGTAATAAGCTCCCCGGCGGATTTCGTGCTTGGTTATCGACACTTTAGCCTCATCGTATTTCGTATTCCGTATTTCGAATTCCGTATTCGGTATTTCGTAAAGTGGACTTTTCCCAGTACGCAATACGCACTACGCAATACGGATTACGTCCTCACGCAACACCTTTTCGATCCCACCCGCCCAGGCCAACAGCAGCTCGTCTCTGTACCAGCCTCCGCTTACCTGCAGCCCGAGCGGAAGATCGATTGGATTCCGGCCGGCCGGCAGGTTGATGGTCGGCAGGCCGGCGTGCGTCCACGGCAGGTTCATCACCGGGTCTCCAGTACTCCCAAGGCCCTGGGGCGCTGCTCCTGTCGCCGCAGGCGAGACCCACAGGTCGATCCCGATGTTTTCCATCAGGCGGGTCAAGTCATCGCGAAGCCGTTCACGTCCATTTAGCGCCTCTGTGAGGTCCGCTTCTGGGACCACCTGCCCGCGCCGCACCAGCTCGGCAGTCCTTGGGTGGTAAAGATCGCCATAAGCTGCGAACCAATCGGCGTGAACACGCGCGGCTTCTGCCGCCACAATCAGGTTGTGGCGTTCGCAAATCTGCTCGAAGTCCGGCATGGCCTGGACTTCACGGATTTCATAGCTTGCCTCAGCCAGCTTCTGGCAGGCATCCCGAAAATGCACACGGCCTTCTTCCGAAACATGTTCAAGATAGGGTCCGCTGGCGATGGCCAGCACCGGTTTGCGACCCGTCGCCACTGCTGGCTTCCAATCCTCCACCAATTGGTTGGCTGCGTTCCTGGCCGCAGCCACGTCAGGCGTGAAAAAGCCGACGTGGTCGACCGAAGGCGCCAGCGGGATCACCCCCTCTCGAGAGATGCGCCCGTAGCTCGGTTTGAAACCCACGACGCCGCAGAATGCCGCCGGCCGGATAACCGAGCCGATCGTCTGGCTGCCGAGGGCCAGTGGGCAGAAATCGGCTGCCACTGCCGCTGCCGACCCGCTGCTGGAACCACCCGGTGTATGGGCAGGATTATGGGGATTGCGCGTCGGACCCGGGGCGAAATAGGCAAATTCAGTCGTCACCGTTTTCCCCAGAACCAGCGCGCCAGCGGCTTTCAACTTCGTCACCGATTCCGCCTCTGGCCCCTCGAAAACTTCAGCCGGGAGCCGGCTGCCAGCCCGCGTGGGGAATTCGCCGACCCGGAAGATATCCTTCACGCCGATGAGCACGCCAAACATGGGCGGTCGCTCGCCTGAGTCCGGAAACCTGGACAACAGTATCTTGGCCTCCCTGCGCAGCCGTTCAAAGCGACCCTCCTCCGGCACAAACGCCCGAACTTCGGCCTCGCGCTCTGCAAAGCGCTCTTCGACTACATCAATCTGCTCCAGGATATTCATAAAGTAATTACTGCTCCCCTATTCCCCTATCCCTTCTCCCATATACCCCGCCGCAAGCAGGACAGCATCCACGATATGCTGGTAGCCGGTGCAGCGGCATAGATTGCCGGAGATCGCCGCCCGAATTTCAGCCTCGCTCGGGTGGGGGTTTTCTTGCAGGAAGGGCACCAGCGTCATCAGGATACCCGGCGTGCAAAAACCACACTGCAGCCCGTGAGCGTCCCAGAATCCCTGCTGCAGCGGGTGCAGGTGATCCTTGTCCTCCGCCATGCCCTCCACCGTCGTAATTTCCTGTCCATCCACCTGCACTGCGAACATCAGGCAGGAGCGAACAGCCTGGCCGTCAAGGAGAATGGTGCAGGCGCCGCACACGCCGTGTTCACAGCCCACATGCGTCCCGGTCAGCCCCAAATCGTGGCGCAGAAAATCGCTCAAGAGCAGGCGAGGCTCGACTTGCTCCTGATATTCCTCCCCGTTTACAATCACGCTCACCTGAATGCGGCCATTTCCCATGCTCTTGTGCTCCTTAATTGCGGGCATCCCTGGCGCGTTGGAAAGCCTGCTGCAAAGCCCGGCGGGTTAGAACCCGGGCCAGATGACGTTGGTATTCCGGCGAGGCGTGCACGTTCCCGGGTGGGTCGATCTCTTCCGCCGCGGCTTTTGCGGCGGCCGCTTCACATAATTCTTCTAACTGCGCTTCACCAACCAGCATTTCCGCCGCCTGGCGCGCCGCCACCGGTCCGTCCCCGGCGTTAAGGTAAACCAACCTGGCCTGCTGGCACACGCCATCGGCGTCGAGCGTAAGGACGGCAGCCACGCCCATCATGGCATAATCTCCCTGCCGCCGGGCGACTTCCAGGAAAGCCCAGCCGCTTTTTGGTTGTGGCGCCGGCAGCTCAATTTCAACCAGCATCTCCTCGGGGGAAAGATCCGCCGTAAACATACCCAGGAAAAAGTCTTCCGCGGCGACCCAGCGCTCCCCGGCCGCGCTTGCGACCTTAAAGCGAGCGCCGAGCGCCAGGCTGATCACTGGCAGCTCCGCCGCCGGATCGGCGTGTGCCAGGCTCCCCCCCACGGTGCCCCGGTTGCGGATCTGCGGATGGGCAATGTAGGACGCGGCTTCGAAAACCAGCGGCGCGCGTTGTTCTATCAACGAGTCCCTTTCAAGCCGGGATTGGCGGGTCATCGCGCCGATGCGCAGGCCGCCCTCCGCCGCCGGATTGATGTATCCCAATTCGTCCAACCGGTTGAGGTCGATCAGCACGCCGGGCTGAACGAGGCGGAAATTCATCGCCGGCACGAGGCTCTGCCCACCCGCCAGCAGCTTGGCATCGTCGCCGTATTCCCTCAAGAATCCCAGAGCGGCCTCGACCGAATCGGGGACCAGGTATTCAAATGGCGCTGGTTTCACCGGCTCATCCTCGGGCTAACTGAGTCTTGCGCTACCGCGTCTGCCGCGTTATTGGCGTTCTCTCCATGTTGGACGGCGATTACCTCCGCCATAACCGCCACGGCAATCTCCTCCGGTGTCTCCCCCCCAATATCCAGACCGATAGGTCCGTGCAGACGGTCGAGCTGTTCGGCAGTCAGCCCCATCTCTAAAAGCCTCTGGCGCCGTTTGCCCTGCGTCTTCTGGCTGCCCAGGGCGCCGACATAAAACGCGGGGCTGTTCAGCGCAATTTGCAGCGCCGGATCATCAATTTTCGGATCGTGGGTCAGCATGGCTATGGCTGTCCTCTCGTTCAAGTTAATCTGAGAGAAGGCTTCCTGGGGCCAGGCCTGGATCAGCTGGTCGACCTGCGGGAAGCGTTCTGGGCTGCCAAAAGACCGGCGCGGGTCCACTACGACAGTGCGATAGCCCAGCGTTTTGGCGATACTGGTCAGGGCGACGGCGATGTGCACACCGCCCACAATGACCAGGGTAGGCGCAGGCGCCACCACCTCCACGAAGATTTCAATTTCCGGCGCTTCTTCGCCTTCCAGGGCGATCCGCTGAGAGCGCCCGGCTGCTCGCGCCCGGCGCCCTTTTGCGAGGACGATTTCTTCCAGGCTGTCCTCTGCTGTACTGATAATCTGTTCGTCAGCAGTTATGAACACCTCCCGGCCCAAAAAGACCTCGGGGCCCTGGATGATCGTCGCCAGCGTGTGTGGCCGTTCGGCCAGCAACTCTTTCCGCCTGGCCTCAAAAATCGTCTTATTCAGCGGCTCCACGAAGACGTCGATTTGCCCTCCGCAGGCCAGCCCGACCTCCCAGGCAGTTTCATCGGCCACTCCAAAATGCAATAGTTGGGGACGCCCGCTTTTGATGACTTCCACGCCGGTCTCGAATACGGCTCCTTCCACACAGCCGCCGCTTACGGAACCGGTGATCTTGCCATCCGGGGTAAGCGCCATCTTGGCGCCAACTCCTCGAGGAGATGAGCCCCAGGTCTGGACGACGGTCGCCAGGGCAATCTGCTCGTCTCTTTCTACCCACTGTGTAAGGTCGGTCAAAATATCTCTCATAGCTATTTCCTGTCAGCCTGGCAGTTTCCCGGTTGCTTAAGCGACGTTCCAAGCTGCATTCTTATGCAGCCGTCGCCCGCAACCGGGAAGCTGTATAAGCGGCTGGACTTTCCAATATTGATCTTGGAGTTTGAAACCACAGATGAACACCGATAAGCACAGATTCCCTGTCAGAAATCTGGTTAGAATCATGGGGCATCTGTGTGTATCTGTGGTTTGTGTTGATCTGTGCGCATCTGTGGTTTCATTCATGGATTCCAAAAAGGTGCGACACTCCTGTAATCTGTTTTAGAGCAGCCGGGAAGCTGCCTTATCCTGGCGCCGCACGGGACGATGGTCGTCGACCTGCTTCAGATGCTCGGCAAGGTCCTCCAAGCTGGCCAGGTTGTGGACGGGCAGGAAGTCGTCAATGTATGGCATGGCAGCCTGCATGCCGCGAGTGAGCGGTTCGTACTCGGCTGAGCCCAGCAAAGGGTTGAGCCAAATAAGGCGGTAGCAGCTGCGCTGCAGGCGGGCCATCTCTTTTCCCAGCAAATCGATGTCCCCGCGGTCCCAGCCATCGCTGATCAGCAAGACGACCGCCCCCTGCCCCAGCACCCGCCTGACCCACTTGTAATTGAAAGTCTTGAGAGCGTCGCCAATGCGCGTCCCGCCCGACCAGTCGGGAACCTGGCGAGCGACCTGGCGCAAGGCTTCCTCCACATCGCGGTCATGCAGTTGCCGGGTAATCCGGGTGAGCCGGGTGCTGAAGACAAAGGCTTCGACTTTTTGTTCCAGGCCTTCGCTTAAGCTGTAGACAAAATGGAGCAGCAGGCGGGTATAGCGTTCCATCGAACCGCTGACGTCGGCGATGATCACCAACGGCCGGGGCTTGACTTTGCGATCACGGTGCTCCCAATAGAGCACCTCCCCACCAAACTTCAGGTTCCGGCGAAGGGTGCGGCGCATATCGACCTGCGTTCCCCGGCCGGGTCGCAACCGGCGGGAAGGCCGCATCCCCAGCCGCCATACCAGGGCTTTCATGAGGCGCTTGATCTCCTCCAACTCCTCGCCGGTCATTTCCGAAAAGTCCTTGTGGCGCAGGACCTCGCGCTCGCTGTAGGTCAGCGTCGCCTGGACAACGGGCGGCTCATCTTCGCTGATCGAGGTATCGCCGTTCGTGCCGGATGCAGATTCTTTGGGTTTCTTGAGCGGCGGCGGGATGAAGGCCGGCTTGCGAAAGCGGCGTTTTTCTCCCAAAGCGCGCAGGTCCAGGGTAGTCCACTCCTCGGTCGGTTTTCGCCAGAACAGTTCAAAGGCCTCGTCAAAGAGGGGGATATCCTCCTTGCTGTGGACCAACAGGCTGCGAGCCGTATGGTAAAAATCGCCCTTATTGCCGATATTAATATGATCCAGGGCCTGGACGAGATCGATCATCCTGCCCAGGTTGACGTCTAATCCCAGGGCGCGCAACAGTCTACCGAAAAGCAAAAGGTTGTGCAGGAGGTTGCTGGAATTTTCAGCCATCACTCAATGCATCACATTAATGCGCGCCAGGGTTGCCCCTACGTCGCTCTGCATCACCTTTTCGACGTCGTCCTGGTACTTTAGGATCACTCCCAGGGTTTCTTCAACGATGCTTTTCTCCAACCGTTTCTGGTCCAGGGCAACCAGGGCGGCCGTCCAATCCAGGGTCTCCGCCACGCCAGGGACTTTGTAGAGATCACCTTTGCGCAGTTCCTGGATAAAAGCCGTGACCTGCCGGGCGAGCTCGCCGGAGGCTGCCGGGACCTTGGCAGTAACGATTTGCAATTCTTTCTCAAACGTCGGGTAGTCGATCCAGTAATACAGGCAGCGCCTTTTCAAAGCATCGTGGATTTCCCGGGTCCGGTTGGAGGTTACCACCACCACCGGAGGCCGTTCCGCCTTAATGGTGCCGATTTCTGGTATGGTGATTTGGAAATCCGAGAGGATCTCCAAAAGGAAAGCCTCAAACTCTTCGTCGCTGCGATCGATTTCATCAACCAATAAGACCGGCGCTTTCTGGTTGGAGTTCTCAATCGCCTGGAGAAGGGGCCGCCGCAGAAGAAATTCAGCGCTGAAAAGATCCTTCTCTTCGACGCGCTCCCCCCGCGCTTCCAGCACGCGAATATGCATCATCTGCCGGGAGTAGTTCCACTCATAGACGGCGTGGTGGACGTCAAGCCCCTCGTAGCACTGCAAGCGGATAAGCTCGGTATCCAGCACATCGGTGAGCACTTTGGCGACTTCGGTCTTGCCGACGCCGGCCTCGCCTTCCAAAAACAGCGGGCGCCCAAGTTTAAGAGCCAGGTAGATCGCGGTTGCCAGACCCCGGTCGGCAACGTATAACCGCTCCCTGAGCAGATCTTGCAATGTATCGATAGATTTTATAGTTGTAGTCATGTAGTCGATCTGTTGAGTAGGCAATTAGTTGATCAGGCAAGGATATTTTAACAAATATTTCACCTAAAGGCCTCCGAATTTTAATCGGAGGCCTTTAGCATGCAAATGGTAAATTAGCAGGTCAGTTCACAGGGAGGCCCGCGCCGCGGCCGCAAGAAGGGCGCGCTTGACGAAAACTGGAGCCATCGCCTTGCGGTAGTCAGCGCCGGCATGCATATCGCCCAGCAAGTCCCCCCCCAGGTCGTTCTCGACTTCGCCGGCGGCCATTGCAATGTTCGCCTCGTCCAACGCCTTGCCCGCCAGCGCTGCTTCAACGGAAGGCGCCCTGGTGGCACTGGGGGTCAAGCCGCCGACCGCCACGCTGGCCTGGGTGCATTTGCCGTCCGCCACCGTAACAACAGCCGCCGCCCCCACCATAGCGTAACCGGAAGCCGGATTGATCATCTTGGCATAAGCTGAACCGGTTCCGCTGGCATGCACCGGGACTTCTACCGCGGTCAAAACTTCATTGTCCGCCAGGCCCGTGGTAAACATCCCGGTGAAGAAGTCCGACGCCGAGATGCTGCGCTCGCCATTCGGTCCGGTAACATGAAATGTTGCGCCCAGGGCGGTAAAGACCGTTGGCAAGTCTGAAGCCGGGTCGGCATGAGCGACATTGCCTCCCACCGTGCCGCGGTTGCGCACCTGCAGGTCGGCGATGTTTCTCGCCGCGTCCGCTAGAGCGCCCGGCAGATCCGCCGAGGCAGCCACCATGGCATGCGTGGTCAGCGCGCCAATCCGCGACGTCCCATTGCTCCGGGTGACGCCTTTCAGCCCGGCAATGCGACCGATGTCGATTAGCTTGCCGGGGTTGCCTTGCCGCAGCTTCATGATCGGGATCAGGCTGTGACCGCCGGCCAACAATTTCGCGCCCTGGCTCTCTCCAAGCAGCCGGACGGCCTCCTGCACCGAGTTTGCGCGTACGTAGTCGAATTCAGGGGTATACATGGTCTAACCTCCGTTCTTGCTTGCTTGAATCGCCTGCCAGACCCGCTCGGATTTCAGAGGCATATCGATCTTGGTCACACCCAAAGGCTGCAGGGCATCCATCACCGCGTTGTAAACCGCTACAGTCGATGCGATCGTGCCTGTTTCCCCGATGCCTTTGACCCCCAGCGGGTTTACAGTGGTAGGGGTCTCGGTCTTGTCTGTCCTGAATTGCGGGAAGAAGCGCGCCTTTGGAAGCACATAATCCATCATCGTTCCGCTAAGCAGCTGTCCATTCTCATCGTAAACGGCCTCCTCCCACAGGGCCTGCCCGATGCCCTGCACCAAACCACCGTGAATCTGCCCTTCGACGATCATCGGGTTGATGACCCTGCCACAGTCGTCCACGGCAACATAATCCTTCAGCGTGACCTCTCCGGTCTCCGCATCCACCTCGACCACAGCAATGTGGGTGCCGAAAGGGTAGACGAAGTTGGGAGGGTCGAAGAAGGAAGAAGCCTCCAGGCCCGGCTCCACGCCTTCCGGCATATCCCAGGCCACGTTGGCAGCCAGGGCGATGTCCTGGATGGTCTTGGCTTTATCGGGAGAACCCTTGACGAAGAATTTCCCGTCGGCGTACTCGATATCCGCCGCATCCGCTTCGAGCAAATGGGCTGCGATGAGTTTGGATTTCTCTTTGATTTTGTTGATCGCCCCCATCATGGCACCGCTGCCCACTGCCGTCGTGCGGCTGCCGTAAGTTCCCCAGCCCATGGGCGTCTGGTCGGTATCGCCATGCAGCACCTCGACATCATCTACATCCACGCCGAGTTCATCCGAGACGATCTGGGCGAAGGTAGTCTCTTCACCCTGGCCATGGGGAGAGACGCCGACCATCACGTTGACTTTGCCGGAGGGGTGGAACCGCACAATGGCGCTTTCCCACAGCCCGCCGCCAAAGCCAACCGCGCCGGCCACCTGGGAGGGTCCCAGACCACAGATCTCGACGTAGGTGCACAGGCCGACGCCCAGGTACTTGCCATTTTGAGGCCCGTTGGCCTGGTCTGCCCTCAGCTGCTCGTAACCTACCATCTCCAGGGCCCTATCCAGGGCTGGCTCGTAATTACCCGAATCGTATATGATACCGGTCGCCACAGTATGCCCGTCCTCGAAGGGTGGGATAAAGTTCTTCCTGCGAACTTCGACAGGATCCATGTTGATTTCCATGGCATACAGGTCAACCAGGCGCTCGACAAGGAAGGTGGCTTCCGGCCGGCCGGCCCCGCGATAGGCATCAACTGGCGTGGTGTTGGTCACTACGCCAATCACCTCTTCCCGGATGTTGGGAATATCATACGCTCCCGAGAGCATTAAGCCATGCAGAATCGTCGGAACGCCAGTCGAAGCCGTGGAAAGATAAGCGCCCAGGTTGGCCCAGACCTTACCGCGAATTCCAGTGATCTTGCCGTCCCTGGTCCCACACAGCTCAACTTCCTGGATGTGGTCGCGTCCATGGATGGTTGCCAGGTAGTTTTCGCTGCGAGTTTCGGTCCACTTCACCGGGCGACCGAGTTTCTTGGAGCAGAAGATGGCAACGATCTCATCCGCATACAGCGGGATCTTGCTGCCGAAGCCTCCCCCGACCTCAGGCGCGACCACCCGAATCTTGTGCTCGGGGATATTGGTCACGAGAGAGAGCAGGAAGCGGGCGATATGCGGGTTCTGCGTCGTGCTCCACAACGTCAGCTCTCCCATGCCAGCATTGTATTGTGCAACGGCGGCGCGAGGCTCCATGGCGTTAGGGATCAGGCGTTGGTTGATGATCTTATCCTTAACCGTCACCTCTGCTTCTTCAAACGCCTTCTCGACGTCGCCGCCACTGACCCGCCAGACAAAGTCAATGTTTTTCGGCACGCTGTCATATAAGATTGGCGCGCCCTCCTGGGTGGCCTGGTAAGCGTCGACCACTGCAGGAAGCGGCTCATAATCCACTTCAACCGCATCGGCCGCATCGCGCGCCTGGTATGGGTCAACGGCCACCACCACAGCCACGCCATCGCCGACGTAGCGCACTTTTTCGGTTGCCAGCGCCGGATGAGGCGGTGCCTTGCACTCAGAGTCAGGCACAATCCAGGCGCACGGGATATTGCCAAAGCCTGCCTCTGCGATGTCTTTCCCGGTGAAAACGCCAAACACCCCAGGCATACCGGCGGCTTTTTCAGTATTGATTCCCCTGATCCTGGCATGCGCATAAGGCGAGCGCACGACGTACATGTAGGCCATGCCGGGCAGAGTGAGGTCATCGGTGTATTTTGCCTGCCCGGTGATCAAGCGCGGGTCTTCCCGCCGCTTGATGCCACTACCAAATATTCTGGATGTCATGATAGCCTCCTTTTACTTCTGCATCATTTCGCCGGCGGTCTGAACCGCGGCGACGATATTCTGGTAGCCCGTGCAGCGGCAGTAATTGCCTTCCAGACCGTGGCGGATTTCAGATTCGGTGAGGTTCGGGTTGTGCTGCAGCAGGTCGTAGGCGGTCATGATCATTCCGGGCGTACAGTAACCGCACTGCAGGCCGTGCTTTTCCCAGAAGGATTGCTGCAAAGGATGCAGGTTGCCGTTTTGAGCCAATCCTTCAATGGTGGTAATCTGGCTGCCGTCGGCCTGGGCGGCCAACACGGTGCAGGATTTGACCGCCATGCCATCCATCAGGACCGTGCACGCCCCACACTGGCTGGTGTCGCAACCGATATTCGTGCCGGTCAATTCCAGCACATTGCGCAGGTAATGCACCAGCAATACACGGGGCTCAACTTCATGAGTGCTCTCAACACCATTGACGCTTATCGAAACTGGTACTTTCATATGACTAGCCTCCTTTGGAAAAATTGAGAAACGGACACCAATCGATCTGTTCATCTTACTCCCCCCTTGTCAAGGGGAGCGGCAAGGAGAGCATCGCTGGGGGGATTCTGCTCCCCCCTTATCAAGGGGAGACTGCTTAAAAACTCGAAGCAGAGAGTGGTAAGGGTGTAGGAATCCTTCGAAAAATGGCATGGGTGATCACACCGGCAGGCGCAGCCAGGATAAATTCAAGTAAGCCTCTCTTGCGGGTTTTTCCTGCCCGTTGGTACCTTACCAAACTCATCCTCATCTTTCGGGTCAAGCCAGAGCCGCTTGCCGGTGCGTCGAACCCTGGGCAGCGCCCGGCAGTAGTTTCACCATGCGCTTGAGGTTGACTACCATAGCGGTTAGCAAGTACTGGATGGCCACTCGCCAGCGGCCACGATAGCGCGTTCGG
>Ga0209640_10005311_pt1 | contig 11261 bp, 9 predicted proteins | sample RifCSP10_1_FD_184018 | JGI IMG/M metagenome (GOLD analysis project Ga0209640, IMG submission 184018) | Soil microbial communities from Rifle, Colorado - Rifle CSP2_sed 10_1 (SPAdes) (version 2) | ecosystem: Environmental > Terrestrial > Deep subsurface > Rock core/Sediment | place: Rifle...
CGCCCGCCGCGATCAGGGCGTCGATGGACTGCGTGTCGTAGCCCAGGCCCGCGAGCGTCTCGCGCGTGTGCTCCCCCGTCATCGGGGCAGCGTGCTCGACGCGGGCCGGCGTGCGCGAGAGATGCACCGGCAGCGCCAGCACCTTGTGCGGGCCCCAGGCCGCGTTGGCCGCCTCCTGCACGAGCCCGGCCATCTTCACCTGGGGATCGGCGAAGACCTGGTCCACCGTGTAGATGGGGCCGCACGCCACGCCCGCCCGGTTCAGCGCCTCCACCCACTCGGCGGCGGGCCGCGTGCTCAGCACCTGCTCCAGGATCGCGTCCATCGCCGCGCGGTTCTTCACCCGGGTCAGCGCCCCGGCGAAGCGCGGGTCGTCCACGAGCTCAGGAAGCCCCAGCGCCTCGCAGCAGCGCTTCCACATATCGTCGTTGCCCACGGCCAGGTTGAAGTAGCCGTCCTTCCCCCGGTACACGCCCATGGGCGCGGTGAGCGGGTGATGGTTGCCCACGGGCGGCGGCACCTCGCCGGTGTTCACGTACTTCGCCGCCTGGAAGGAGAGGCTGCCCGCCAGCGCCTCGAGGAGCGAGGTCTCCACCCGCTGCCCGCGGCCCGACTCTCCGCGCTCCACGAGGGCCACGAGGATGCCGAGGGCCGCGAAGTACCCGGCGAGCAGATCGCCGATGGGAATCCCGACGCGGAGCGGCGCCGTCTCGGCCGTGCCCGTGAGCCACATGAGCCCCGACATGCCCTGCACGATCTGGTCGTAGCCCGGCCGCTCGCGGTAGGGCCCCTCCTGGCCGAAACCCGAGATGCTCGCGTAGATGAGCCGCGGGTTGTCGCGCGAAAGCGCCTCGTAGTCGATCCCGAGGCGCCGCTTGACGTCGGGGCGGTAGTTCTCGACCACCACGTCGGCCCGCGCCGCCAGGCGCTTGATCACGGCCACACCGCGCTCGTCCTGGAGGTTGACCGCGATGCTCCGCTTGTTGCGGTGCAGATCGGCCGCGTCGAAGAAAACGCGCTCCCGCCCCTCGCCACCCGGGCGCTCCACGCGCAGCACACGGGCGCCGAAGTCCGCCAGGATCTTGGTGCAGGTGGGGCCGGAGCGGACCGTGGTCAGGTCCACCACGGAGAAGCGCGCGAGCGGCCGGCCGGCGGCAGTCACGACCATGAAGTGTATCGAAGCGCCGAAGCGACTGCAAGAACGCCTCGGGAAAGTTGGTGAATGGTGGCGGCGGGAGGACTCGAACCTCCGACACGGGGCTTATGAGACCCCTGCTCTGCCACCTGAGCTACGCCGCCGAAAATCGCGTGGACAGCCAGACCGCTTTGCTATAATCCCGGCCAAACGAAATCCAAGAGTAACGAGTCTCGCCTCCCAAGTCAACACGGGAGCCGCCCGGAGGAGGCCTCACATGGCGTGGCTCGGCAATCGCCCGTGGATCGAAGACGAAGAGCACCCCCTCTGCGCCCAGGACGACGCGGACAAGGACGAGCTGGACGAAGACGATGAGGACGACGAGGACTTCGACGAGGACTTCGACGACGAGGACGAGCTGGACGACGAAGAGGATGAGCCCGAGGACGACCTCGACGACGAGGACGACGAGGATGACAAGGACGCTTGACTAGCAGCGCCTGACCCGACGACTGTCCCGGGAGGTGTCAATGGCACTGTGGAATGAAACCGGCTGGCTGTTCCTGCTGCGATGGATTCACTTTCTGTCGGGCATCACCTGGATCGGCCTTCTGTACTACTTCAATTTCGTCCAGACCCCGTTCTTCGCCGAAACCGAGCCGGGGGTCCGCTCGGGCGCCCAGCAGAAGCTCTTGCCCCGCGCGCTCTGGTGGTTCCGCTGGGGCGCGATGATCACCTTCCTCTCGGGCCTGCTCTACCTCCTGCATTACTGGCTCGGCCGGCGCGGGATGACCGACCCCGCCACGGGGGTCATCCTGCTGGGCGGCCTCCTGGGCACGGTGATGTGGGCCAATGTCTGGTTCGTGATCTGGCCGAAAAACAAGATCGTGATTCAGAACGCCAAGGACACCGCCGCCGGCAAGCCGGCCAACCCCGCGGCGGCCCCCGCGGGCGCCCGCGGTGGGCTCACCTCGCGGACCAACGTGGTCTTCTCCGTCCCCATGCTCTTCTTCATGGGCTCGGCCAGCCACCTGGCCCTGCCGATGCCGAGGAACGGCGCGCTCTTCTGGATCGTCGCGCTGGTCATCACCGCGCTCGTCGAGGCGAACGCGCTCTGGGGCACGCCGGGCCAGGGAGCGGCCAAGCCGCTGGCCACGGTCAAGGGGACGCTGTGGGCGGGCTTCGTCCTTTCGGCGGTGTTCTACGTGTGGTTCGAGGTGATGAAGTAGTCCAATCTCAGCCGAGGTCCTCGAGCAGCGCGGCCTTGGTCTCCTCGGACAGCCGCGTCCGCGCCCGCTCCCCCGGGTGATCGACCACCAGAGAGACCTCCGCCTCCCGGAAGGCGCGGACCGCCGCCGCGGGGAAGGCGAAGCGCACGAAGTGGACCGCGGCGAGCTTGCCCTTCACCTCGTCCGAGTGGCCGGCCTCGAACTCGCCCGGGATCGCGAACTCCTTGCCCACCTGGATCCAGACGCGCTGGCCCGTGTCGACGCCCATGAAGCGGTCCAGCACGGGCTTGATCTGGTCCTTGTCGACGATCTCGATCATCAGCGTGGCCGACAGCTCGCCCGGCCGCGGCAACAGGGCATTGTAGACGTCGATCTCGTCCTGGATCCGCGCGGCCTCGCTGATCCGCTCGACCCGGCACATCTCCTGGATCTGGAAGAGCACGGTGTCGCGGTTCTCGAAGACGAAGGAGAGGTAGCGGCCCACCGGCACGCGGCGCCCGCGTTTGAGCGTAATCACCCGCCGGCGCATCTCGTCTCGCACGGTCTCGTAGTCGACGAAGTTCAGCACGTCCTTCAGCTCAATCTTTCCGGTTCTCATGGTGGTCACTCGATGGTGAGGCCGTAGGCGTCGGCCAGGATGCGAATGGGGTGTTCGGCCCGCCCGCCGCCGCCCTTCCCACGGCCCTGATTGATCTGGAGGGCCGCCAATGGGCAGTCGGTGGCGATCCGGTCGGGCCGCGCGGCCTCGATGCCCTTGAGCAGCGGCTCGGCCAGCCGGAGCGACAGCTCGTGGTATTCCTTCTTGAGCCCCCAGGTGCCGTCCACGGCCGCGCACTTTTCGATGGTCTCCACCTCGGCGCCCGTGAGCCGCAGGATGTCGGCGGACTTGGTGCCCATGTTCTGCGCCTTGAGGTGGCACGGCAGTTGGTAGGCGATCTTCCCCGGGGGGTTGGGGAAGCGCGTGTCGAGCCGGCCCTCGGCGTGGAGCCCGGCCAGGTACTCGAAGAGGTCGCGCGTGTGGGCGGCGACCAGCGCGGCGTCCTCCGAGCCGTCGAGCCAGGGGTATTCCTGCTTGAGCATGTAGGAGCAGGTCGGCCCCGGCACCACGATCTCGCGGCCCTGCCGCACCTGCTCGGCCAGGCTCTTGACGTTGGCCGCGATGAGACGCTTGGCCTCCGGCACCGCCCCGCCGTCCAGATACGGCATGCCGCAGCAGCGCTGGGCGGGCAGGGTGACGTCCACCCCGTTCTTCTCGAGCACCGCCACCGCGGCCTTCCCGGTGGCCGGATCGTTGTACTCCACCGAGCACGTGGCGAAGAGGGCCACCTGCTCGCGGGCGGGCTCGCGGCGCGGCTCCCGCTTCCGTCCGTCGAACCAGCGCGAGAAGGTCTCGCGGTGGAAGGCGGGCAGGTTGCGCTCGGCGTGGATGCCGACGGCCATCTCCATGAACCTGCGGTTGACCCAGACCGCGTTCATCCAGTTCGAGACCGGCGCGGTGAGGCTGCCGAGCCGGCCGACCAGCTCGGTGTTACCGAGGAAGCGGTCCTGCAGGGTCACGCCCTTCGCGCGCGCCTCCGCGGAGCGAGCCCGCAGCATGAGGCGCGGGAAGTCTACCGCCCAGCGGTGCGGCGGGGTGTAGGGGCAGTGGTTGTAGCAGAGCTTGCACTGGTAGCAGAGGTCGACGACTTCCTTGACGTCCGCGGCCGGGAGCTTCTCGACGTCGCCGTCCACCGCGTCCACGTCCAGCCGGTCGAACATGACCTTGAACGAGGGGCAGAGCGGCAGGCACCGCCGGCAGCCCGCGCAGATGTCGTAGACCCGGCGCAGCTCGGTGTCGACGCGATCGAGCTGCCAGAATTCCGGCACGCGGATGTCGAGTGTCATCGTCCTCTCACGGGTGAAGAATGGAGCGGGCGGCCCGAGGCCGGGCACCGGCGGGGACGCCGGCGCCCGGCCTGAATGCGACGGGCGGCCCGCCTAGATCGCCTCGGCCGGCTCCTTGCCCGCGACCTGGTTGAGCCCCTTGTTGAAGCGGCCGGCGTGCGACTTCTCGGCCTTGGCGAGCGTCTCGAACCACTCGGCCAGCTCCGGGTAGCCCTCGTCCCGGGCGGTCTTGGCCATGCCGGGATACATCTGGGTGTACTCGTAGGTCTCGCCCGCGACGGCGGCCTTGAGGTTCTTCTCGGTCTTGCCGATCGGCTCGCCGGTGGCCGGGTCGCCCACTTCCTTCAGGAAGTCGAGATGGCCGAAGGCGTGACCGGTCTCGGCGTCGGCGGTGTCCTTGAAGAGGCCCGCGATGTCGGGGAATCCCTCGATGTCGGCGACCCGGGCGAAATACAGGTACCGGCGGTTGGCCTGCGACTCGCCCGCGAAGGCTTCCTTCAGGTTGTCCACACTCTTCGAACCCTTGAGGCTCTTTCCTGCCATGTTCACGTCCTCCGTTCGGCGGTTGGGGGTGACGACGGCTCGGGGGCGGCGGCCCGCCGAGCTACGGCGCCGGGCGCCGCCCGCGCGCGGGCTTGCGCCCCGCGCGGCGCTGGCACTCCGGACAGCGGCCGTAGAACTCGATCCGGTGATGGGTGACGCTGAAGCCGCTCTGCGCGGACACCCGCCCGCAGAGGGCGCGGGAGTACGGCTCGGTGGCCGGGCCCTGCACGTCGCTGATGCGGCCGCAGCCGAGACAGGTGAAGTGATGGTGCTCGCTCAGATTGCCGTCGAAGCGGGCGTGGGGGCCGGGCAGCTCCTTCACGAGCCCCTGGGCGACCAGGAGGCGCAGGTTGCGGTAGACGGTGCCCAGGCTCACCCGCGGCAGCCGGCGCCGCACCATCCGGTGGACCCACTCCGCGGTGGGGTGCGACTCGGTCGCGCGCACCACGTCGAGGACGACGCGCCGCGGCCCGGTGAGCCGGAGCCCGCGGGCGCGGAGCTCGGTCTCGGCGCCCTCCGGCTTCTTTTTAGGAATAGTTCTCATTACGGATCAGCAGAGTACCGGCGCGCCGGCCGCCTGTCAAGCGCGCCGCGGGGCCGCGCGCTATTGAAGCCTCCCGGAGCGTCGAGTAGACTTTCCATCTCAGGAGGATCGCTCGAATGTCCCAGCCCGTCTGGCTCCGCATCGAGGGAGCCCGGCAGAACAACCTGAAGAACGTCTCCGTCGACATCCCCCACGACCGCGTCACCGTGATCACCGGGGTTTCCGGCTCGGGCAAGTCCTCCCTCGCCTTCGACACGCTCTTCGCGGAGGGCCAGTGGCGCTACATCGAGTCGCTCTCGACCTACGCCCGCATGTTCCTGGAGCGCCTCGACCGGCCCGACGTGGACCGCATCGAGCACATCCGGCCCGCCATCGCGCTGGAGCAGAAGAACCCGGTGCGTACCGCGCGCTCCACGGTGGGGACGGCCACCGAGCTCCACGACTACCTCCGCCTGCTCTTCGCCAAGATCGGCCGCGTGCACTGCCCCACCTGCGGGGCGGAGGCACGCAGCGACTCGGCCGACCAGGTGACCGATGCCCTCCTGCAGGATCACCCGGGGGCGCGCGCCCTGATCTGCTTCCCGCTGCCCGCGGAGGCGGGCCGCGACCTCCGGGCCCTGTTCGCCACCCTGCTCCAGCGCGGATTCGCCCGGGTCAAGGCGGGTGACGCGGTGCTGGACCTGGCCGAGGTGACGGCCCGCCCGGGCGGCGTGCCCGCCGGGCTCGACCCGGCGCGCCTGGCCGTCGTGCTGGACCGCGTCGTGGTCGGCCCGGACAGCCGGCGCCGCATCACCGACTCGCTGGAGACCGCGCTGGCCGAAGGCGAGGGACGGGCCACCATCGACCTCCTCGAGCGCGGGGTCGTCCCGGTGAGCCGCGACTTCCACTGCCCGGCCTGCGGGGTGGCCCTGGCACGCCCGCGGCCCCTGCTCTTCTCGTTCAACCACCCGCTCGGCGCCTGTCCCGAGTGCAAGGGCTTCGGCAACGTGCTGCGCTACGACGAGGCCCGGGTGGTGCCGGATCCCACCCAGAGCCTGGCCGACGGCGCGGTGGAGCCCTGGTCACATCCCTCGGGCCGCTGGTACCAGAAGCAGCTCCTCAAGGCGGCCAAGAAGCGGGGCGTGGATGTAAGCCGCCCCTACGCGGAGCTGTCGCCCGAGGACCGACACTGGGTCTACGAAGGCGGCGGCGGGCTCACCGGCATCCGCGGCTTCTTCGAAGAGGTGGAGTCGTACCGGTACAAGCTCCACGTCCGCGTCTTCCTCTCGCGCTATCGCAGCCAGTCGCCGTGCCCGCGTTGCGCGGGCCGCCGCCTGCGCCCGGAGGCCCTCGCGGTCCGCGTGGGCGGGGCCAGCATCGCCGAGCTCGGGGAGAAGACGGTGGAGGAGCTGCACGCGCTGTTCGCGAGCCTGCCGCTCTCCCCCTGGGAGGCGGGGGTGGCGCGCGACGTGCTCAAGCTGCTGCGCGCCAAGCTCTCCTTCCTGCTCCGGGTCGGGCTCGGCTATCTCACCCTCGGCCGGCAGACCCGCACCCTCTCCGGCGGGGAGGCGCAGCGGATCAATCTCGCCAACCAGCTGGGGGCGCAGCTCACCGGCACGCTCTACGTGCTGGACGAGCCGTCCATCGGGCTGCATCCGCGCGACACCACGCGCCTGGCCGAGCTCTGCCGCGAGCTCGCGGCCGCGGGCAACACGGTGGTGATCGTCGAGCACGACCGCGCGCTGATCGAGGCGGCCGACTATCTGATCGAGATGGGCCCGGGCTCGGGCGAGCGCGGCGGCACCATGGTGTTCGCGGGCACCCAGGCCGAGTTCCGAAAGAATCCGCGCTCGTTGACCGCGCGCTACCTGAGCGGCCGCGACACGATCCCCCTGCCGCTAGCGCGGCGGGAGGGCCGGCGCGCCCTGGTCTTGAAGGGCGCCCGCGCGCACAACCTGAAGGACGTCACCGTGCGGATCCCGCTGCAGACGCTGACCTGCGTCACCGGCGTCTCCGGCTCGGGCAAGTCCACCCTCGTGCACGACACGCTCTACCGGGCGGTGGCCCGCCACTTCAAGGTGGACTTCGCGGTCGCGGGCGCCCACGACGAGCTGCGGGGACTCCAGCACCTCAAGGGCATCCGTCTCATCGACCAGGAGCCCATCGGGCGCACACCCCGCTCCAACCCGGTCACCTACGTGAAGGCCTTCGACGAGATCCGGCGGCTCTTCGCGGGCCTGCCGCGCGCACAGGCCCTGGGCCTGGGTCCCGGGGCCTTCTCCTTCAACGTGCCCGGAGGCCGCTGCGAGACCTGCGACGGCGACGGCTTCCAGAAGCTCGAGATGTACTTCGTCGAAGACGTGTACGTGACCTGCCAGGAGTGCGAGGGCCGCCGCTACCGGCCCGACGTGCTGCAGGTCACCTACAAGAGCCGCGACATCAGCCAGGTGCTGCAGCAGACCGTGGACGAGGCGGTGGCCTTCTTCGCCTCCGAGCCGGTCCTGCAGCGGCGGCTCAAGGTGCTCCAGGAGGTCGGCCTCGGCTACCTGCGCCTCGGCCAGCCTGCCACCACCCTGTCCGGCGGCGAGGCCCAGCGGCTCAAGATCGCGGCCGAGCTCTCCGCGCGTCCCACCACCGATCACCTGTTCATCCTCGACGAGCCGACCACCGGGCTCCATCTCGACGACGTGCGCAAGCTGCTGGTGGTCCTGAACCGGCTGGTGGACGCGGGAAACACCGTGCTCGTGGTCGAGCACCACCTCGACGTGATCAAGACCGCGGACTGGGTCGTGGACCTCGGGCCCGAGGGCGGCGAGGGGGGCGGCGAGCTGGTGGCCGAGGGCACGCCCGAGCAGGTCGCGCAGGTCCGCGCCTCCTATACCGGGGAGTTCCTGCGCGAGATCCTGCCCCGGCCGAGCGGCCGCGCGGCGGCCGGTCGGAGCTGATGGACTATCACCATCTTCTGGAGGCGACCGGCATCGTCGTCTCCGGGGTCCTGTTCTACTCCCTCGCCTACGGCTGGTTCGCGCCGGACGATCCGCGCCGCCGCACCCTCTGGACCATCGTGCTGGGCCTGGCCTGGGGCGCGATCGCGGTCGCCCTCATGATCTCCCGCATCCAGACCAGGGAGGGCATCTTCATCGACGGACGCGTGATCCCGATCGCCCTCATCGGCCTCTTCGAGGGCTGGGGGGCCGCGCTCATCACGGGCCTGGCCGCCACGGTCTATCGCGTGTACCTGGGCGGCAGCGGGGCGGTGGCGGGCGTGATCACCATCCTCGCGGTCGCGGTGGCGGGCGGGCTGGCCCATCGCTGGGCGGGCGGGACCGAGCGGGTACGCATCCACCACGCCTTCGTCCTCGCGGTGGGCACGTTCTTCATCACCTTCGGCGGCTTCGGGCTCCTGGGCGAGCGCGGTCGGACCCTGTTCGCGCAGGTGTGGCCGTCGTACCTGCTCTTGACCGTGGTCGGCCTCCCGATGCTCGCGCTGCTCATGCAGAGCGTCGTGGAGCGCTGGGTGCTCGCCCGGGAGCGCGACCGCTTCCGCGCCGTCCTCGACGACGCGAGCGACGCGGTGCGCATCGTGGACGCCGACACCCAGCGCATCCTCGACTGCAACCGCGAGGACTGCGAGCTGTCCGGCTACTCGCGCGATGCGATGCTGGGGCGCGACTCCCGCCAGTTCTGGCCGGAGCCCGTCCCGGGCCGCGGCGCGCGGGAGGAACCGGCGCCGGAGGCGCGGCCCGCGGGGCTCGCGCGGGCGCTGAGCGTGCCGTTCCTGTCCGCCTCCGGGCGGACGCTCGCGGTGGACTGCACCCGACGCATTGTCGCGTATCGGGGCCGGCGCTACGAGATCGTGATCTACCGCGACGCGGCCGAGCGCCTGGCCGGCGAGGAGGCGCGCCGGGAGGCGGCGTCTCTCAGATCGGTGAATCTACTCGCGCAAGCCGCCGCCCACGAGATCAACAACCCGCTCGCCATCATCATGGGCTACAGCCAGATGCTGGAGGACCGGCTCGCCGCGGAGAGCGAGGAAGGTGTCTGGGCCCGCACCTCTCGCCAGGCGGCGGTGCGCATCCGCGACGCGGTCGCGCGGCTCGGCCGCATCGTCCGCATCGAGCCCATCGAGCCCACCGGTCCCCTCCCTCCGATCCTGGACACGGAGCGGTCCGCGGAGAAGCGCGACGACGATGCCCGCCGCTAGCCCCGGCGCTCGGCCGGGGCCGGCCCGTCTCTTCTACGGCTGGATCGTGGTGGCGGGCGCCTTCCTGGTCCTCTTCATGGCCTACGGCACCAGCACGCCACCTTCAACGCGCTCGCCCTCGCCCTGCTCGCCTTCGCCCGCCCGCCCACGCCCGCTTCGCGATCCCTCGCTTGACGTTCCCCGCCGCGCTCGCGTAGAGTCGCGGCGCGGAGGAGCCCATGGGATCGCTCAAGGACAAGTACTGCGTCGTCGGAGTGGGAGAGACCGAGTACAGCCGCCAGTCCGCCCGCAGCACGCGCGCGATGGCGGTGGAAGCGGTCCGCAACGCCATGCGCGACGCCGGCCTCGGCAAGGACGGCGTGGACGGCATGATGTCCTACCAGAGCGGCGACTCCGTCTTCGCCAACTGGGTGGCGCCCGATCTCGGCATCCGGCTCAACTTCTACATGGACGTCTTCGGCGGCGGCTCCTCCACCGAGGCCCTCATCGGGCTCGCGATGGGCGCCATCGAGGCCGGCATGTGCCACACGGTGGCGATCTTCCGCTCGATGAACGGGTATTCCGACTTCCGCATCGGCGGCACCGGCGCCCGCGCGGCCCAGCCGGTGCGCGGTCTCGACCTGGCCCAGGTGCCCTTCGGCATGCGCAGCGCCGGCCAGAACTTCGCGCCCACCTTCATGCGCCACATGTACGAGTACGGGACGACGTCGGAGCAGGTGGCCCACGTGCGGGTGGCCCACAGCAAGCACGCCTCCCAGAACCCGAAGGCGTTCCTCAAGGACCGGGTGACGGTCGAGGACGTGCTCGCCTCCCGGTGGATCTGCAAGCCGCTGCACCTGCTGGACTGCTGCCTCGAGACCGACAACGCCACCGCCCTGATCGTGACCAGCGCGGAGCGGGCGCGGGACCTGCGGCGCAAGCCGGTCTACATCATGGGCGTCGCGGGACGCGTGAACAAACCGCGCACCGACTTCCACTGGGCCCACGGCCCCATCACCCGGGTGGCGGGCTACCACGCGAAGGACATCGTGTTCGGCCAGGCCGGCATCAAGCCGGAGGACGTCCACGTGACCGGCTCCTACGACGCCTTCACGTTCACCACCATGCTCCAGCTCGAGGAGTACGGCTTCTGCCCCAAGGGCGAGGGCGGGCGCTACGTCTCGAGCGGCATCATCGAGCTCGGGGGCCGGCGGCCCAACAACACCTCGGGCAGCCACCTCTGCGAGGGGTACACCCACGGCATCTCGATGGTGATCGAGAACGTGCGCCAGCTCCGCGGCCAGGTGGACGACTACTGCCCGGGCTGGGAGGACGGCAAGCACAGCTACGACTACTCGCCGGGCAAGTGCCGCCAGGTGAAGGACGCGCGCATCGCCATGAACCTCGGCTGGGCGATGCCCCCGACCGGCTCCGCCCTCATCATGAGGAGTTGACGATGGCCTCCGTCGAATACCGCGGCATGAACCTGGTGATCCCGGAGAACGACTCCGAGTGGCGCGAGCACTTCAAGCTGGCGCGCGCGAACCACCGGCTGATGCTGCGCGGCTGCAAGGCCTGCGGGCTCATGCGGTACCCGCCGAGCCACGCGTGCCCGTGGTGCATGTCGCTCGAGTGGGAATGGAAGCCGGTCAGCGGCCGCGGGCACATCTACTCCTACGAGGTCGTGCACCACGCGATCCAGCCCGGCTTCAAGGAGTGGACGCCCTACGCGGTGGTGCTGGTGGAGCTCGACGAGCAGCGCGG
>Ga0209640_10005312_pt1 | contig 11260 bp, 11 predicted proteins | sample RifCSP10_1_FD_184018 | JGI IMG/M metagenome (GOLD analysis project Ga0209640, IMG submission 184018) | Soil microbial communities from Rifle, Colorado - Rifle CSP2_sed 10_1 (SPAdes) (version 2) | ecosystem: Environmental > Terrestrial > Deep subsurface > Rock core/Sediment | place: Rifle...
GTCCTACCAGGGGGAGTGGACAGGTACGCTCGTATGCGCCCCCCTCGCCGGAGAATCGTCCCGGACGATTGTGGCGACGGTCACGGTCGTCGGCGACAAGTTCGAGCTGCGGAAGGGCAAGCCGGACCAGCCAGGCTGGCTGCTGATGAGCGGCGTGCCGCAGGCCGACGGGACGCTGCACCTCTCGGGCACCGGGATCTCCGGCAAAAGCAAGCTCTTCGAGACCGTGTTCGACGGCAAGCTCTCGGGCGGGCGCTTTGAAGGAAAAGGCCGGCTCGGCCGGCGCGACTGCTCGCTGACGATGGCGCGCCGGTAGCGGCCGCCCGGACCGCTACGCGTCCAGCCCCGGCAAGCGCGCCAGTTGACACCCGTTGATCGGCCAGCCGCCGGGAGTCGGAATCGATCCAATCCGGAAGTATGATGCCGTGGGTTCCGGCGCGGACGATCCGATACCGGAACCTTCGCATACCGACTCTCCCGGGGAGGCGAACTGTGAAAAGCGTTGCGCAAATTCTCAAGTCGAAACCTGACCAGATCGTCCAAACCGTTGCGCCCACGGCGTCGGTGTTCGATGCCGTCAAGTTTATGGCCGAGAAGAACATCGGCGCGCTCCTCGTCATGCAGGGCGAGCGGATCGCCGGGATCGTTACCGAACGCGATTACGCGCGGAAAATCATACTGATGGGACGCACGTCGAAAGAGACCCCCGTGAGCGACATCATGACGTCCGAGGTCATGTACGTCCGCCCGGACCAGACCAGCGACGAATGCATGGCGCTGATGACTGAGAACCGGATTCGCCATCTGCCTGTGGTCGATCACGGCAAGCTGATCGGCCTCATCTCCATAGGAGACCTGGTGAAAGACATCATCTCCGAGCAGCGTTTCATCATCGACCAGCTCGAGCACTACATCAGAGGGGAGCGGTGACGGTTCGCGACCGGTAGCGACGGCTTGGTTCAGGTCGGCGCCCCGGGGTGAGCGGGCACAGCGGATCTCAGCAAGGGCACTCAGGGGCTGCGCGAATCTTTTCCCGCCGGGCTTGTCCAACCCGGTGACCCGGATCCCGCCTCACAAGGGCGTGGCCGCCGGGAAAAAAGGGGGGCCGATGACCGTCGTTGCCCGCTTTGAAGTCCGATACACGCAGTACCTGGATTCGCAGGGCCGGGTCGTCCGGCCTGTTCCCGAATTCGCCCGGGACCCGCGTGCCCTCGTTCCGGACTATGGCGCGATGGTTCTGATGCGCGCCCTCGACAGCAAGGCGATCGCGATGCAGCGCACCGGGCAGATGGGCACCTACGCCTCCACGCTCGGCAAGGAAGCGATCGACGCCGGGGTGGGCGCGGTGCTCGCGAAAGACGACGTGGTGCTGCCGAGTTACCGGGAAAGCGGCATCCTTTTCCTGCGCGGGGTGTCGCCGCACCGGGTATTTCTGTACTGGGGCGGCGATGAGCGCGGCAACGTCTTTCCCGAGTCGCCGCGCGATTTCCCCTTCTGCGTACCGATCGCCATGCAGGTGCCGCATGCCGTCGGCGTCGCCTACGCCATGAAACTGCGCAGGGAGCCGCGCGTCGCGCTCGCCGTGCTCGGCGATGGCGCAACCTCGAAGGGCGATTTTTACGAGGGGCTCAACGCCGCGGGGGTGTGGAAGCTGCCGCTCGTGGCGCTCGTGGTCAACAACCAATACGCAATCTCGATGCCGCGCAGCCGGCAAAGCGCCGCCGGGACGCTGGCGCAGAAAGGCATCGCCGCCGGCGTCGCGTGCGAGCAACTGGACGGCAACGACGCGATCGCGGTGCGCGACGCGGTGGGCCGTGCGCTCGAGCGCGCGCGTTCGGGCGAGGGCCCGACGCTGCTCGAAGCGCTCACCTACCGCCTTTCCGATCACACCACCGCCGACGACGCTTCGCGCTACCGCAAGCCCGAGGAACTCGCCGAGGCCTGGAAGCGGGAGCCGATCGTGCGCCTGCGCGACTGGCTCGCGGCGAACGGCGCCTGGTCGAAAGAGCAGGAGGAGGCGCTCCACCGCGAATGCGCCGAGCGCGTGCAGGCCGCGGTCAAGGCCTATCTGGAAACCCCGCAGCCCGGGCCCGCGCAGATGTTCCGTCACCTCTACGCGCGGCTGCCGGATGCCTATGCCTGGCAGCGCGACGAAGCCTGCGCGCCCGAACCCGTCCCGGAACGCCATGTCGAGCATCACGCTGGTTGAAGCGGTGAACCTCGCGCTCGCGCGCGCGATGGAAGACGACCCGCGCGTGGTGATCCTGGGCGAGGATGTCGGCGCGAACGGCGGCGTATTTCGCGCCACCGTCGGACTGCTCGGGCGTTTCGGAGCCGAGCGCGTGGTGGATACGCCGCTTGCCGAGGGGCTCATCGCCGGCATGGCGATCGGCATGGCCGCCGAAGGACTCCGGCCGGTGGCCGAGTTCCAGTTCGCCGGCTTCGCCTACGCCGCGCTCGACCAGGTCCTCAATCACGCCGGGCGGCTGCGCCACCGCACGCAAGGGCGGCTCGCCTGCCCGATGGTCATGCGAACGCCTTGCGGCGCGGGAATCCGCGCCCCGGAGCACCATTCGGAGAGCCCGGAGGCGATCTTCGCGCACGTCCCGGGGATCCGCGTCGTGTACCCCTCCTCGCCGCGCCGCGCTTACGGGCTGCTGCTCGCCGCGATCGCCGACCCGGATCCGGTCGTGTTCCTCGAGCCTTCGCGCCTGTATCGCCTGTTCAAGGAAGAGGTCGCCGATGACGGCGAGCCGCTGCCGCTCGACACCGCATTCCTCCTGCGTCCGGGCACCGACCTGACGCTCGTCGCCTGGGGCGCGATGACGCACGAAGCGCTCGCCGCGGCCAACGAACTCGCCGCCGAGGACGTCTTTGCCGAGGTGATCGACCTCGCGACGCTGAAACCGCTCGACCTCGACACCATCCTCGGTTCGGTGGCGAAGACTCGCCGCTGCGTAGTCGTGAGCGAGGCGCCGCGCACCTGCAGCTTCGCCTCCGAAGTGTCGGCAAACGTTTCCGAGCAGGGGCTGATGTCGCTGCTCGCGCCGGTGGAGCGCGTCACGGCATGGGATACGGTGACCCCGATGTCGCGGCTCGAATCGCGCTACATGCCGGACAAGCGGCGGATCGTGGCGGCAGCGCACAAAGTGATGCAATATCACTAGGGAAGTTGCACTGAGGTTCCCTGGTGCGGATCTTCAATCTCCCCGACCTGGGCGAGGGCCTGCAGGAAGCCGAGATCATCGAGTGGCGAGTCGCGCCGGGCGATGAGGTCGCGGCCGACCAGGCAATCATCTCTGTCGAGACCGACAAGGCGATCGTGGAGATTCCTGCGCCTTATACCGGCCGCATCGAAAAGCTCTTCGCAAGCGCCGGCGACGTGGTGCACGTCGGCGCGCCGCTCGTCGGCTTCGCGGGTGAAGCGCCCGATACGGGCACCGTGGTCGGCGAGCTCGAACGGGTCAGTGCGCCTCCGACAGGGGAGACGGGGGAAGGGCGGGCGCGTTTCGCGCGGCCCGCGCAAGGCGAGGTCCGAGCGGCGCCCGCGGTACGCGCGCTCGCGCGCAGTCTCGGCGTCGACCTTTCATCCATCGCGCCAACCGGGCCCGGCGGGATCGTCACCGCGGAAGACGTCGAGCGCGCGGCCGCGGCTCCGGCCCGCGCCGCCACGCGGGAGACGCTGCGCGGCATGCGGCGCACGATGGCGCGCAACATGGCCCTTGCGCACGCCGAGGTCGCCTCGGTCACGGTGATGGACGACGCCGACGTGGAGGCCTGGACGGCGGGTGCCGCGCTCATGCCGCGGCTGCTTCGCGCGCTCCTCGCCGGCTGCCGCGCCGAGGCCGGCCTGAACGCGTGGTTCGACGCGAAGAGCGCGGGCCGGAGCGTGTTCGACGAGGTGCACGTCGGCATCGCCGTCGATACGGCCGAAGGGCTGATCGTTCCGGTGCTGCGCGACTGCCATGCGCGCGATGCCGCCGATCTCGCCGCCGCGCTCGAATCGCTGGTGCGCGACGCCCGCGAGCGGAAACTCCCGCCCGAAGCGCTGCGCGGCGCAACGATCTCGCTGTCCAACTACGGTGCGATCGCCGGGCGCTACGCCTCGCCGATCGTCGTGCCGCCCGCGGTCGCGATTCTCGGCGCCGGAAGGCTCGAGCGCCGCGCGGTGGTGACCGCAGGCGGCCTCATCGCCGCGCACCGCGTGCTGCCGCTTTCGCTCACCTTCGATCACCGCGCCGTGACCGGCGGCGAGGCGGGGCGCTTTCTCAACGCGGTCATCGCCGACCTTGCGCGCGCCGGCTGATTGCAAACTGCGTTTATCAGATCGATCGTCGCGTGGCAGAATCGCACCGCCACGCCACCGCACCCAAGGAGGTTCTCGTGACCGAACTGCCCGCGTTATGGCTCCCGATCCTGCTGTCGACGGCGATCGTTTTCGTCGTGAGTTCCGTGATCCACATGGCATTGCCCTGGCACAAGAGCGACTACCCCGGCGTGCCGAACGAGGACAAGGTCATGGACGCGCTGCGCCCGCTCGCCGTGCCGCCGGGCGACTACATGATTCCGCGTGCTTCGAGCATGCAGGAGATGCAGTCGCCGGAATTTGTCGCAAAGATGAACAAAGGTCCGGTGATGGTGGTGACGGTGATGCCGAACGGTCCCGTGCCGATGGGACAAAGCCTCGTGCTCTGGTTCCTCTACTCCGCGGTGGTCGGGCTGTTCGCCGCGTACCTCGCGGGGCGCGCGCTGCCCCCCGGCGCGCCTTACCTTCGCGTATTCCAGTTCGTCAGCGTTACGGCGTTCGTCGGATACGCGGTCGCGCTCTGGCAGATGTCGATCTGGTATCGCCGCGCGTGGGGCACGACGATCAAGGCGAACGTCGACGGATTGATCTACGCGCTCCTGACCGCAGGCACATTCGGGTGGCTGTGGCCGCGATAGGCCCGACACCCCGGGTATTCATCCGCCGGCGTCACCGGGCGGGCTGACCTGAAGCCAGAAGGTCACGGGGCCGTCGTTCACAAGGCTCACTTGCATATCGGCGCGAAAGCTCCCGGTTTCCACCCGGGAAAGCCGCTCGCGGGCAAGCGCGACGAAACGCAGGTAAAGGCGTTCGCCGTCCTGCGGCGGCGCCGCTGACGAAAAGCTCGGCCGCGCCCCCTTTCGGGTGTCCGCGGCAAGCGTGAATTGGGGTACCGCAAGCAGTCCGCCTTCAATGTCGGCGAGCGACCGGTTCATCTTGCCCGCGGCGTCGGGGAAAATGCGGTACCCGATCACGCGCTCGGCAAGCCGTAGTGCTTCCGCTTCGCCGTCGCCGCGCTCGACGCCGATGAATGCGACGATGCCGCGGCGGATCGCTGCAATGGTCAAACCGGCCACCTGAACGCGCGCTTCGCTGACGCGCTGGATGAGCGCGATCACGCGATGATGTCGGGAATCAGGCGATCGCGCAGCCGCGCAATGCTGTCCTTGAGAAGGAGCTTCCGTTTCTTCAGGCGCCGCAACTGGAGCTGGTCCTGAAACCGATCGAGCGCGAGCCGCGCGATGACGTCATCGAGGTCGTGATGCTCGATTTCCAGCGCCTGGAGCCGCGCCTCGATTTGCGCCCGCTCTTCGTCGGTAAGCGGCTGGTTGCCCAACCCCGCACCCCCTTTTCGCTAGTACGTCGGCTTCCGCCTGAAGTATTCGATCCGGTCGATCGAGCGCACGTTCAGTTCCCTGATCTGCACGCCCTGCAGCACGTTGAGCGGCACCTCGATCCCCGCCGCGCCTCGCGCCCAGACCTTGCGGTAAAACTCCGCAAGCGAGGATACCTGCTCGCCCCCCACGCCGATCACGATGTCCCCCGCCCGGACGCCGGCCCGGTCCGCGGGACCCTCGGGCGACACCCGCGTCACGAACAACCGCGCGTGCAGTTCCTCGGCATTGATCCCGAGCCAGGGCCGCGTCTGGCCGGAGCGGCGGCCGTTGGCGATCAGGTCGTCCAGGATCGGCTTCAGGAGGTCGACGGGAACGAACATGTTTCCGGGCGACTGCGTCCCCGAGCCGGCCGAGTCGTTCACGATCAGCGAACCGATTCCGAGCAGCTCTCCCTTGACGTTGATCAGCGCGGCCCCCGACCAGTTCATCACCGGCGGGTACGTGAAGATTGCCGAATCGAGCAGGTATTCCCAGCTCCCCGAAAACGGCCGCCGCGAAACGATGTATGCCAGGCTCACGCCTTCGCGTCCGCCGTAGCTCGCAACCATCGCGGGCTCGCGCTCGGCGGCCGCGCTCGCATCCCCGAGCGGCAGCGGCTTTCCGTCGAGCGGCGCAAGCAGCTTGAGCAGGCCGAATCCGCTCGCATGGTCGTACCCGGTGACCGCGGCGGGCACCGATTTTCCGTCCATGGCCGTGACTTCGACCGACTCGGCTTCGATCAGGAGATATCCGATCGTGGCCACATAGCCGTCGCGGATCAGAACGCCGGAGCCCTCGCGCTGCGTGCCGAGCGTCGCCGCGCTCCTTGCGTCCTGCAGGATCTTCGATTTGACGCGAACGATCGCCGAGAGCGTCTGGTCCGCGTCTTCCTTCGCCTTGTCCTGGGCCGGGGCCGCCGCCGCAAACGCGGCGGCCAGCAGCGCCACGGCCGCGAGCTGAATCTGCCTCATGACGACCCCCGGTGCGTGCAGCGCCATTGTGGTCCTCGTTCGAGCACAAATCCAGAGGCGCGCCCGCCTTGTCCGTTGCGGCCGGACCCGATAATCTCGGCTGCGTGAATTACCGCAGCGACGCGGTCATCGTAGGGGGAGGGATCGCCGGCATCTGCGCCGCGCTGGAGCTGCTGGAAGGCGGCGCGAGCGTGCTGCTTCTCGATCGCGACGAAGAAGACAATTTCGGCGGCCTGGCGAAGGAATCGTTCGGCGGAATCTTCGTCGTCGGCAGCCCCGAGCAGCAGCGGGCCGGGTTCCGCGACACCCCGGATGCGGCCTTCGCGGACTGGTGCTCGTTCGGGGAACTCCCCCAAAGCGAGCATTGGCCTCGCGCCTGGGCGTCCGCATACGTTCACCGCTCTCTCGGGGACATCCACCGCTGGCTCAGGGACCGCGGGATCGGCTTTTTCCCGATCCCGCACTGGGTCGAGCGCGGCGAAAAAACGATCGGCAATACGGCTCCCCGCTTTCACCTCGTCTGGGGAACCGGAAGAGTACTTGCAACCGTGCTGGCGGGCCGGCTGCGCGAGCACCGCGGCGCGGCGCGCCTGACGAGCAAATTCGGGCACCGGGTCGATGCGCTCCTCGTGCGCAACGGAGCGGCAGCCGGATGCCGCGGCACGATCGAGGCGAGCGGCGCGGAATTCGAGGCCGACGCCGCGAGCGTCGTCGTCGCCGCCGGCGGCATCAACGGCAGCGGCTCCCTGGTGCGCAAGCACTGGCACCCGGATTGGGCGAGCCCGCCGGAAACGATCCTGAACGGCTCGCATCGCTACGCCGACGGTACGCTGCATGAAGCGGTGCGAGCGGCCGGCGGCCGCATCACGCACCTGGACAAGATGTGGAACTACGCGGCAGGCGTGCATCATTACCGGCCGCGCAAACCCGATCACGGCCTTTCGCTGGTGCCGCCGCGCTCCGCGCTGTGGGTGAACTGGCGCGGCGAACGCGTCCGCCCGCCGCTCGTATCGGGCTTCGACACGCGGGCGCTGGTGGCCGCCGTGTGCCGGCAGGAACGGCAGTACTCGTGGCAGGTCCTCAACCGCAAGATCGCGCTCAAGGAGCTTGCGGTGTCCGGCGCCGAGTTCAATCCGTCGATCCGGGAAAAGCGGTTTCTCGCTTTCCTGCGCGACACGTTGATCGGCAACCGGTGGCTGGTCGACGAGCTGACCGCGAACTGCAAGGATTTCGTGGTCGCGGCGACGCTCGCGGAACTGGTCGCGAAGATGAACCGGCTGCAGGGCGATGAGGCCGTGAGGCTCGACGTTCTGGAGCGCGACCTGCGCGATTTTGACGACAAGGTGGCGCGGCGCGCGGCAAGCGAGGACGAGCAGGTTGCGCGCATCGTCGAATTGCGCAAGTACCGCAGCGACAAGGTGCGGACCTGCAATCTGCAGCCGATCCTGGATCCGAAGGCCGGGCCGCTGATCGCGATCCGCGAGTTCATCATCAGCCGCAAGAGCCTCGGCGGCATGCAGACCGATCTCGGCTCGCGCGTGCTCGACGAATCCGGAAAGCCGATCCCCGGCCTATACGCGGCGGGCGAAGCGGCCGGTTTCGGCGGCGGCGGCATGCACGGCCTGCGCGCGCTCGAAGGCACGTTCCTCGGCGGCTGCATCCTCACCGGCCGCGTTGCCGGACGCGCCATCCGGGGCGAGTCCAACCCATGAGGAACGACCGATGAAGCGCACGGCGGCATGGCTTGCGGTGCACGCGCTTGAGAACCTGGGCGTTCGGTTCACCTTCGGCATCCCCGGAGTGCATAACACCGAGCTGTACGACGAATTGAACAACTCGGAGCAGATCACGCCGATCCTCGTGACCCACGAGGGCTGCGCCGCCTACATGGCCGACGCGGTGAGCCGCGTCTCGGACTCGGTCGGTGCGCTCGCGATCGTGCCGGCGGCGGGCGCCACTCACGCCGCAAGCGGCATCGGCGAAGCGTATCTTGCCGGGGTGCCGATGATCGTCGTCGCAGGCGGCGTGCGGACCGATCTGCCGTTCAAGTATCAGCTGCACCAGATCGACCAGCACGCATTCCTCAAGCCGCTCACCAAGGCGACCTTCAAGGTACTCGAACACAAGGACGTGGTGCCGACCTTTTTCGAGGCGCACAGGATCGCGACGAGCGGCGAGCCGGGTCCGGTGTTCATCGAGCTGCCGGTGAACCTGCAGCTCTTTCCCGGCGAGGCGGGGGAGATTCCTTCCCTCGCGCCCGCGGCGCCCCCGCCTCCGCCCGCGACCGAGCTGATCTCGCGCGCCGCCGAGCTGCTGTGCGCTGCGCGTCGGCCGGGCCTTTTTGTCGGATGGGGCGCGCGCGACGCGGCGAGCGAGACGGTCGCCGTTGCCGAGCATCTGCAGGCGCCGGTGAGCACCACGCTTCAGGGGCTTTCGGTTTTCTCCGCTTCGCATCCTCTGCATACCGGATTCGGCTTCGGTCCCTCGGCGGTGCCCGCGGCGCGCAACGCCTTCGCGGGCTGCGACGCGCTGCTCGCGGTCGGCACCCGCTTCGCCGAGATCGCCACCGGCAGCTTCGGCGTCACGGTGCCCGACAACCTCGTGCACATCGACATCAATCCGGGGGTTTTCAACGCCAACTATCCGGCGAAGGTGGCGATCGAAGCGGACGCCAAAGCGGCTCTTGGGCTGCTGCTCGAGGCGCTGCGCGGGCGCGGCGCGCCGCGGGCGCGCAACGAAGCGCTGCACGCCCAGATCCGCGACGACAAGCGGCGCTACCGCGAGGAGTGGTATGCGCACGACGCGCAGGGGCGCGTCAATCCGGCGCGTTTCTTCGACGCGTTGCGCGAGCGGCTGCCCGACGACGCCATCGTTTCGGTGGACGACGGCAACCACACCTACCTCACCGCCGAGCTGTTCCCGGTGCGCGTGCCGAAGACGTTCATCCTGCCGACCGATTTCAACAGCATGGGCTACGCGGTGCCGGGCGCGATCGGCGCCAAGCTCGCGCGGCCCGAGCGCGAGGTCGCGGCGATTGTCGGCGACGGCGCGTTCATGATGAGCGGGATGGAAATCGCGACCGCGGCGCTGCACCGCCTCGGGATCGTGTTCTGCGTGTTCCACGACGGCGAGCTGAGCCAGATTTCGCAGGCGCAGGCGATCACCTATCGGCGCGCTCCGTGCACCACGCTGGGCGCGCTCAATCTCGAGGGAGCGGCGCTCGCCACCGGCGCCGCATACGTGCGCATGGCGGATGACGCGGGCATCGCGGCCGCGCTCGACCGCGCCAGGGAACTCGCGCGCGCAGGCCAGCCGGTCGTGCTCGACATCAACATCGACTACTCCAAGCGCACCGCGTTCACGCAGGGCGCTGTGAAGACCAATTTCATGCGCTTTCCGCTGGCGCAGAAACTGCGCATGGCGCTGCGGGTGCTCAAGCGCAAGGTGACGGGATAGGCGCGCGGTGCGGCTGCTGCAATGGAACATCCAGTGGTGCCGCGGCGTGGACGGCCGCGTCGACCCGGCGCGCATCGCCCGCGTCGCGCGCGAACTGTGCGATCCGGATGTGTGCTGCTTCCAGGAAGTGGCGGTGAACTTTGCCGCGCTTGAAGGCAGCGCGGGCGAGGATCAGGCGGCGCTGCTGGCACAGGCGTTTCGCGGCTACGACGCCCACTGCGCGTGGGGCGTGGATACGCCGGACGGCGCAGGCGGCAGGCGCCGCTTCGGCAACATGGTCCTGTCGCGGTTGCCGGTCCAGCGGGTCCTGAGGCACTCGCTTCCGTGGCCGGCGCAGGACGACGTTCCGAGCATGCAGCGCGCAGCGCTCGAGGCGGTGGTCGAAGCCCCATGGGGTCCGGTGCGCGTCACCACCACGCACCTCGAGTACTACTCGGAGGCGCAGCGCGCGGCGCAGGTCGAGCGGCTGCGCGAGCTGCACGCCGAGGCCTGCGGCCGTGCGCGCGCGCGAACATCGCCGCGCTACGACTCGGGTCCATTCGAACCGTTTGCGCGGCCGGTGTCGGCGGTGCTCGCCGGCGATTTCAACATGCGTCCGGGCGATCCGCCCTACGCGCGGCTGCTTGCGCCGTTTCCCGGCGACACGCCGCGGCTACTCGACGCCTGGCAGCACGCGAATCCGGGAACCGATCACCCGCCGACCTTCTGCGTGTTCGAAAAAGAGAACGGCGCGGCGCCATACTGCTGCGATTTCGTGTTCGTGAGCGAGGACCTCGCGCCGCGGATCGCAGCGGTGCGCGTGGATCCCGACTGCACGGCCTCCGACCATCAGCCCGTGATCGTCGAGTTCGATTGACGAATCGGTCTCGCGCCTGGTGCGTCACGCCTTGACGCGACCCTCCAGGACCGAGCGGATTTCCTCGATGCGCGCGCGGTTGACGCCGAAGTCGCGCCGGCCCAGGCGCGAAGCCGAGCGCACGTGGATCACGCCCGCCTTCTCGTCGAACGCGAACTCTGTATCGTCCACAAATCGCATGACATTGGAGCGAAACTCGACGTAGAGATAATTCGCCTCGTGCCGGATCACGGTGGCGCGAGGCATCGATTCCACGGCCTTGCGCACCGCCGCCATCGCCTCGAGCGCGCTGCCT
>Ga0209640_10005313_pt1 | contig 11260 bp, 9 predicted proteins | sample RifCSP10_1_FD_184018 | JGI IMG/M metagenome (GOLD analysis project Ga0209640, IMG submission 184018) | Soil microbial communities from Rifle, Colorado - Rifle CSP2_sed 10_1 (SPAdes) (version 2) | ecosystem: Environmental > Terrestrial > Deep subsurface > Rock core/Sediment | place: Rifle...
AAGCCGATGGCCCGCAAGGCGGCGGTCAGGCGAAACTCTCCCCCCTCCGAGCCACCCGCGTCACTTGCTCCGCACGGCTCATGGCACCGGCCGCAAGAAGTTTTTTAGCAGAGCGAGCTCGACCTCTTTCTTGCCCAGCAGCTGCTCCAGCTCGGCAATCCGCCGCTCCGCGTGGTCTGTCTTGCCGCTGGCATCGAAGAGCGCGGCGCCGTGCTCGAGGAACTGTTTCTTCCACAGCCCCACCGCCACCGGGTGCACGTCATAGGCCCTAGCAATCTGGCCGATGGTCTTCTCCCCCCTGAGGGCTTCCAGCACCACCTGGAACTTCAGCTTCGGAGAAATCTGCCGTTTCGTCCTTCCCATGGCTGTGGCCTCCCATGTGTTCGGCCTCAACCATGACCGTACCACGTCCCTACAGGGGGAAGTTGTCCCTCAAATCATGTCTCGATTTTGGGGCGCATAGCCAACATATATGTCCCAGTTAGAAAAGTGGGTGCCGATTGCGTGGAACCACTCGGGGAGTCCTGCTTCACCAGTGTTGATTTCTTGGCCACCGCCAATGAGACACACGAGTACGGCCCAATCGGCGTGCCGATTCATGACATCGAGAAGAAACGCTGGCTCAGAGTAGGCGAAGTCAGAAACACCCTTCTTCTGAGCCATGAACTTCTTGAGATGCGCGCGAGTCCAAGCGCGTTGTGCTTCATCGAAAATGACAACTTTCTCTGGTGGTGGGGTGTCGCTCATCAAAGACTCGTCTCGAAAGTGGTGGATGAGCTGAATGAACGCCTTGGTCTTTGCGAGCGCTTCTCCCTTCGAGGCAGAGCCACCGTTGGCAACGTCGGAGCGCGCCAAGGCTTCCTGAAGAACCTGGACGAGTGGACCATTGCCTGAAAGGAATACGGCGTGCTCGTCGGTATCGGGATTTCGTCTCTGCGTGGCCAAATTAAGACCTGCAAGAGTCTTCCCAGAGCCAGGGACACCAGTGATGAAACAGATCGCTTTTCGGGATTCCGCTTTGGCTCGTTCGATGATCCGTGACACGGCATCTGTCGTAATCGTTATGTTGGCTGCATCAGATCTGGCGATATCGGCGACATTGTGACCTTCGTAGAGAACCTGGGCAGCTTCGACGATTGTTGGGGTTGGATTGTAACTGGCCGACTCCCAAACACGAGGGTTGATAGGAGGACCATAGTCGGTGGACAAGGCTTCGGCGATCGTGGGGCTGAACGTTGCCGGATTGACCTTCAGCGGAGCCCAGACCCTGTCCGGATAGACTATTGGAGTGTTTCCAACGCTGGGAGCAGCTGAAGCCATGAGGACGGGAATAAGAGAAACGGCTTGGCTCTCTCCATGGAAGTACTTAAGGTCCAGAGCGTAGTCAATGACCTGTGTGATGTCGTGCCTTAAGTAGGACTCTGCTCCGATTTTGAACTCCAGGAGGAAGATCAGGCCACCTGTGATCAGGATGCTATCGATTCTCTTCCCCATTCGGGGGATGAAGTACTCAAGAAGAATGTAGGCTTCAGGCAGATGGAGCAGTTCACTCCTTAGGAAGTCAATCTCATATGTCCATGCGTTCTTCTGAAGGTCGGTTATGTCAAACGAGTGTGCGACGGATAAGGAGCCGAGAATGGCACGAGGATCCGTACCAAGGAACTCACGGACTGGACCTGACCAGTACGATCGTTTCACGGGTGAATAGCCGGCGGCAGTGTGTGGCGGCAGGCTCGCTCCCGCACCGTGTGGAGCCGGCGAGCGGATTCGAACCGCTGACCTGCGCATTACGAGTGCGCTGCTCTACCACTGAGCTACGCCGGCCCGGACATAGAGCATTTTAGCAGAAGGGCGCAGACGGGGTAAGCGCCGAAACACCGGCGATATGGCGTTCGCGGATCGCGTGCTCGCCGGACAGAGTTCCCGCTGGCTTGCCCTGGGAATCATCCCGCTGGCGTCGTTTGCCGCACTGTACCAACTCGACGCGTACGACCCCCTCCTCCAGACGTCGATCGGACACATCATCCTTGTGGGGGGCAGCAGCCTGCTCGGGGCCATTCTCTCCTACATCGCCGCCGCGGCTGCCGGACGTCTCAAGGATGCGCGGATCCTCCTGTTGTCGCTGGCCTTCTTCGCCGTGTCGGGGTTCTCGGTGGTCCATGCGGTGTTGACCCCGGACGTGTTCTTCCCGTTCTCGTCTACGGGCTTGGGATGGACGCAGGTCGGCGGCTACCTGATCGGAGGTGTTCTGCTCGCCCTCAGCAGTTTGCCGCTCTCCCCAGCCGTCCAGCAACGTTTGCTGCAGCGCTTCAACGCCCTGTATATTGGCCTGTTTGCCGCGATGGCCGTTGCGTTAGGGGTCTCCGTGCGGTGGCCGAATCTGCTGGTGGCGTCCCATGCCATGAGCATCGGCGTGCAAGAGTACGGGACGGGATACGGGTTGACCTCGCTCAGCGGCGTGGTCGTCATCGCCCTCACCGCGCTGAATGTCGGATTGCTCGGGGTGTCGCTCTACCGCTACATCCAGGACTATCGCCTGACGCGATTGCCCATGCTCGCGCTGGTGGTGTCCGGCCTGCTGCTCTTCACCAACGGGGTGATCGGGCTGCCCTACTCCCGCGTCTGGCATCTCTCGTGGTGGCTGTACCACGTCCTCGTATTTGCCGGGTTCGGTGCCATCCTGGCGGGAATCCTCACGCACGTCGGCCGGGGGACGACCGTGACCGATTCTGTCCGCACGATGTTCGTGCAGGACACCGTACAGAAACTCGAGCAGGGCTATAATGACGCGATCGTCGCGATGATCAATTCGGTGGAAGCCAGAGATGCGTACACTCGCGGCCACTCCGCGCGCGTCACGCTGCTGGCGTCGGTCATTGCGGAAGAACTCCGTCTGTCACCGGAACGCCTGCGGATCCTCCACCAGTCCGCCCTCGTCCACGACGTCGGCAAGATCGGCATTCCGGATGCAATCCTCAACAAACCGGCGCGGTTGACCGAGGACGAATACGCGGTGATCAAGGAGCACCCGGCAAAGGGCGTCGCGATCCTGCGCAACGTGCCCTCGCTGCGGCCGATGCTCGGCGGCGTGCGGTCGCATCATGAGCGGTGGGATGGCAAGGGGTATCCGGACGGCCTGGCCGGGGAAGCCATCCCGCTGGAGGGCCGGATCATCGCCGTTGCCGACGTCTTCGACGCGCTCACGTCCGCGCGGGCCTATCGCCCGGCATGGACGTTTGAACGGGCGGTGGAGGAAATCCATCAGGGCGCGGGCAGCGCGTTCGAGCCCCGTATGGTCGACGTGTTCGATCAGGCGCTCCCCCGCTACCGAGAACAGCTCAAGCGCGTCCCCGAACTGGCCCAGGATCTGGCCCCCGTCACAGCCACATAGCCTCGCAGCCACGTAGCCATTAGAAGTTGAAGACCGCGGTCACGCGGGCGATGACCGACACCGTCCCCGGTTCAATGGGTGTGGGGGCGGCGGGGGCCGGCAGGGCGCGCTCGAGTGTGCGGACCTGGACGTCCACGCCTTCCTCGACGATCCGCTCGACGCCCTTGATCTGGAGGCCGGCGGCCCTCGCGATGACGTCGGCCTTCTCCCGCGCGTCGCGCACGGCCATCGTCAGCGCCTCCCGCCGCGCCGCCGAGGCATCGCGCAGCCCGAAGGAAATTCCGGCAATCGTGTTGGCCCCGGCTTTGACGGATTCGTCAATCGCTGGCCCGACCAGCTTGAGATCGTTGAGGGTGATCGTCAGCGTGTAGGAGGCGCGGTAGCCGACGATGGTCGGGGCGCCGTCGCGCGGCGTGCTGTACACCGGCGTCAATTGCAGGCCTGACGTGCGTATGTCGGGACGCCGGAGGCCGAGCTGCTGCAACCGGGCCAGGATCTGATCGGCGACCCGGGCCGCCTCTGCGCTCGCCGCCGCCGCGGTGGGCCGCTGCACCAGCACGCCGACGGTGACGATTGCCTGATTGGGTTCGGCCTCGACCCGTCCCATGCCGGTGGTGACGATCTGGTTCTTGCCGGCTTCAGGGACCTGTGCCGCAACGGGAAACGCCACGAGCATCAGGGCCAGCGCTGTCAGGAGAAGCCATCGCATGACGCACCTCGCAGATGTGTCACCCTCTTGGACGGATGCTGTGAGTGAGAAGTTCGCGGGCACAGCGAGGCTGGCCCTCCGATCCGGTGCCTGGCACCGGGCTCTGATTTTCCCCTATATTGGGGTGACCCGCCATCCCTCATTTGAGTCATTGGCACTGGCGGTCCGCCGTGGGGGCGAACCGGCAGCAGGAGGCATGCGTAAGGAAAGATAAGGGAAAATCAATCACGGCATCATCCATGAACAGGAGGCGTTGATCCGATGCGCAAGACTCTCGTCGCGGCCCTCCTCATCGCCGCGCTGATCGTAGCCGGCGCGCCGGCTCTGCCGGCGCAGGCGCAGACGATCCGTGTGCTTGTCGACGGGTCGCCGATCGTATTCGATCAGCCGCCGGTGTCGATCGGCGGCCGGGTGCTCGTACCGTTGCGCGGGGTCTTCGAGCGTCTCGGCGCCTTCGTCCAGTGGGATCCGCGGACGAACAGCGTCACGGCGACGCGCGGCAGTACCACGGTGCAGCTGCAGATCGGGAGCACGCGGGCGGTTGTGAACGGACGGGTCGTGGTGCTCGACGTCCCACCGATGATCGTTCAGAGCCGCACGCTCGTGCCGCTGCGGTTCGTCAGCGAGGCCATGGGCGCCCGGGTGGACTGGGACGCGGCCACACGCACCGTGTTCATTACGTCGGGCGTCGTCGTCCAGCCGCCGCCCCCACCACCGCCACCCCCACCGCCCCCGTCGCCGCCTCCACCGGCGACCCCCGCCGTGGTCGAAGGGACCGTCTTTCGAGTCGACCTGGGCATCGTGCCCTCGCGGCTTCTTGTGCAGCGCGACGGACAGATCTTTACATTCGTGGTGACGGCCGACACCGCGATCACGCAGGTCGATCCTGACACCGGTCGCGGCGGATCGATCGCGCTGTCCCGGATCCGTCCCGGCGACCAGGTCCGGGTGACCGCGGATACGGCCACCAACGCCATCACCATCCGCGTCCTCGTCCGTGAAGTCACCGGCCGCATTGATGCGGTGACGACGCGGGCGATCGTACTCCGGGATGGGCGCGCGTTCAACTTCGCCGAGGGCATCCGCTTCGTCCTCGACGGCCGGGACGCCGCCCGTGAGCAGCTGCGGTCGGGGATGGAAGTGACCCTCCGCGTCAACCCTACGACGAATCTGGTCACCGAAGTCGCCGCCCAGTCGGCCGGGGCCGCTCCACCGCCTCCTCCGCCGGGGCCGGTGGCCGTGCGGATTACCTCGGTCACCGTCGCTCAGGTGACCGCCGCCGCCCTGCGCACCGGGCAGCGCGTCGAAGTGACCCTGCGGGGAACGCCCGGCGGAACCGCGTCGTTTGACATCTTCGGCGTCGTCGCCGGCGTGCCGATGACGGAAATCTCCTCCGGTGTGTACCGGGGCAGCTACGCGGTGCGCGCGGGTGACACGATCGTGGATGCGGCGGTCATCGGACGCCTGCGGGTCGGCACCCAGGAGGTGCTGGTCGCGGCGGACCGGCCGGTGACCATCGATACCGTCGCGCCGGCCATTACCAACCGCTCGCCTGCCCCGAATTCCACTGTTAACAACGCGCGGCCCAACATCGTGGTGCTGTTTCAGGAAGAGGGCGCCGGACTCGACCCGGATGCGACCCGGCTGCTGGTGAACGGCGAGAATGTGACCCGAAACGCGACGATTACCGCCGAACGCCTAACCTACAATCCGCCGCGGGCGCTGTCGGGGACCGTGCGCGTCGAGGTCCATCTGGTGGACCGCGCCGGCAACCGGACCGACAGCGCGTGGACGTTCCGAATTGCCCCGCAGGCCGGATCGCTCATCCAGTCGGTGACGATCGGTCCGTCGACCACCCTGCGCGCCGGCGAGACGCTGATGGTGACCGCGGTCGGCGAACGCGGTGCCCGCGCGACGTTCTCGATTGAAGGCGTCGCCGAGAACCTCCCGATGGCGGAGGCCGCCAACCAGCCGGGGGTCTACTTCGGCAGTTACACGGTGCGGCCGGCCGATGCCGTCGAGAACGCCAGGATTACCGTCCGGCTGACCAAGGACGGGCGGACGTCTACCGCCGAAGCCACGGCCGAAGTCACGCTGGTGGGACAGGCGCCGGCGGCCCCGACAATCTCCCAGCCGCGGGAGGGCGAGCGGGTCGGTGCCACCTTTGAGATCCGGGGCCGGGCGACACCCGGCTACCGCGTGGTGGCCCGCATCGACTACCGCGGACTGGTGCTGGGTGTGGTGCCCATCGCTGGGACCTACGGAGAGTTCAGCGCGACCGTCGGCCGTGAGGGGAACTTCCGGATCATCGTCAACCCGCGGACGCGGATCCCCAACGCGGAGCTGACGATTACGGTCTGGGTCATTGATCCGGCCGGACGCCGTTCACCTCCGGCGACGGTGAAGGTCATTCAGGGCTAACGACCGGAAACGGGAAGCGGGAAGCGGGAAACGGGAAACGGTAAGAACAAGAGGGACGGGGCCTTCGAAGCCCTGTCCCTCTGCTTGTCTGGTTTCGCAGTGACTGATTCCCGATTCCCGATCCCCGATTCCGTGGGTTGTCGTTCAGCCCGCCCGGCTTCCACCACCGCCGCCTCCGCCACCGCCGCCTCCGCCGCTGCTGAAGCCGCCTCCGGATCTGCTGGAGGAGGACAGCGACCGGGCCAGACCCTGGAAGTTGCTGAACGACTTCGCCATGGACTGCATCGAGGTGACGAGGCCGGCCGATCCCACGCCGTCGCGGAACGAGCTCCCGCGGTACCAGTACGGCGTCGCCATCGTGGTATTGAGTTCGGTGGCGACGAGTTTGAGGTTGGCCAGCAGCTTGTCGGCGACACCGAGGGCCGTGGCGTAGACCAGGTAGTGCTCCCACAGCGGCAGCACTTTGGAACTGGCCTCCTTCAGGGCCGAGAAATCGGTCATGAAACTGGCGAACGCATCCCACCGTTTGACTTCCAGGGCGGCCTCCGGCGTCCGGCGCGACAGCCCTTTGGCGGCCACGGCGATGAGGATGAACCCGATGGGGATGACAAAGAACAGCGACACCCCCACCCCCAGGACCGCCGCGAGGATCATCGCCCCGATGGTGACGCCGATGAAGACGGTCTTGGCACGTTCGCTCTTCTTGTCGTCGAGTTTGAAGTACTTCCCCTCGAACCACTGCCGGAGTTTCGGGCCCCACGATTCGATGAACATCAGGTAGTTGCTCTTGCGGGAGGGGATCTTCTTCCCCCACTGCTCGATCTGGTCGCTGGTGGCTTCGGTCCCGTTCCCGGCCCGCTTGAACACCGCGGTGAGGACGTCGATCTCAAACGGGAACAGGCCCCGCTCGCCCGCTTTGGCCGGCGGCGTGGGATCGGTGAAAACCGCCTGGCCCATCGGCGTGAGCTTGTACACCAGATCGGTGTCCTTGAACAGTCCCGTGCCCAGGATGCCCTGATCTTCGCGTTCCTCGATGGTGAGATAGCCCAGGCGGGCGGCCTCCAGCAGCGTGGCGGCAAAGCCGCGGGACAGCGAGGAATTGTCGACGCTGCCCTGGGGGAGAATCGCCGGTACCACCGCCGGCGGCAGCGGCCGCGGGGCGTCGTGCTCATAGGACGCTTCGTACATGACGGCCGGCTCCCGGCCGAAGCGCGCGTACGTCCAGATCAAGCCTCCGATCAGCAGGACCATCAACAGGCCGGACCCGCCGATGCCGTAGAGGAAGATCCGCTCAAAGCCCTCTCCCTCACGCAGCGTGCGCGCCGACTGCGCCCGCTCGTCCTCGAGCAGGCTCTCGTGCGTCTGGCCGGTGCTGGCCGGCACTGAGGGGAAGAGTGCCGGGTCGAGCAGCGCCCGCACTTCGACGAAACTACCGTCGGGGATGTTCGCTTGTTCAATCGTCGCACGGCTGAAGTCGCCCGCGATGTCGAGGTCGCCCGGGGGCGCCGAACTGTGGATGAAGACCTTGAACAGGTTCAGGCTCGCTCGGGGTGGGATGATCGCGATGCGCACGGTATCGATCGGCGCATGATCGGGTCCCTCGGCCTGCCAGTAGAACTGGGCCGCGTCGGTGTAGCGCTGCACGGCGTCGAGGATCCGGTAGCGGATCAGAAAGCGTTTGGTGGTGTCCTCCGCAGAGTACTCCCACCGTAGAATCACGTTGTTGCCGGAGCGGGTCTGGGTAAAGCGCAGCGGCTGGTTGGTGTCGGCGTCCCACACGCCCTGGTACTGGATGTCGTAGGTCCCGTATTGTCCCCGCGTGCCCCGCTCGATCTCCGCCCAGGTGAACGGGCCGTCGAACCGGAACGCCCGAATCTCGGTCACGTCGGCCGAGCCGTCGGGCTGCAGGCGGAACGTGATGTCGATGAGCGGATGATCGTACGACTTCGCCCACGCCGTGGGGCTGAGGATGGCGACCGCGAGCAGTGCGACAACGACAATGGTGCGCTTCATCGTGTCCTAGATGTTTGCGACGCCGACTCCGAACACCTCTCAGAAGCCGGGTTCCCGGTGTCCGGCTTCCGGGTTCCGGCAGTATCGTATAATCAGACCCATGAAATCCGGCGTCGGGCGTTTTCAGGTCATGGCCACACTCCAGGCCGCGCGGGCGAAATTGCTCGGACTGTCCCTGGTCTCGGCGAAGTCCTGGGGCCTGAACCGCGCCATCTACATTGCCGCGGCCAAGCGCGGCTTCAAGCCGGGGACCTCCGGACCCACCAAACCCAAGAAGTACGCGGCCACGTTCGCCGAGTACCACCTGGGCGAGGACAAGGCCTACAGTGTGAAGGCCGCCGGCCGGCTGCTCTTTACCATCGGCGGCGAGATTCAGACGCCCGACGATTTCACACGCCAGGTCGCGCAGCGCTTCGGGGGCACGTTCCGGCAGGCCTGGGCGGAAGCGATGGACATCGTCCGGCGGTACGACCGCGCGGTGCTGGAGCACCCCGACGATTTCTTCGCCCAGGTCTACCGTCCGCGCCGGGACGAGCTGGCCAAGAAATGGACCGCGGCGGCCGCGCGATGACCGTGCCGGCGATCGAGACGCAGGATCTCGTCCGGACCTACCGGACCAAACGATCCCCGCACAACCCCGAGGCCGCCCCGGTGGTGGCGCTCGACGGCATCACCCTGACCGTGCCGCGGGGCGAATTCTTCGGGCTGCTCGGCCCCAACGGGGCCGGCAAGACCACGCTGATCAAAGTGCTGGTCACGCTGCTCCTGCCGACGTCGGGACGGGCGAACGTCGTCGGGCTGGACGTCGTCACGCAGGCCCAGGCCGTCCGCGAGCGGATCTCGATGGTCTCCGGCGGGGAGCACTCCGGCTACGGGCTGCTGACCGTCCGCGAGCAGCTGTGGATGTTCAGCCAGTTCTACGGGCTGCCCACCGGCCCGGCGCTCACGCGCATCGATGACCTGCTGAAGGTCGTGGGCCTCTACGATGAGCGGCATCGCCGGGTCAGCGCGCTGTCCAGCGGGATGCGGCAGAAGATGAACATGGTGCGCGGCCTGCTGCCCGATCCGGACGTCCTGTTCCTCGACGAACCCACAGTCGGACTGGACGTCGGCGCGGCGCGGGACATCCGTACGTACATCAAGACGTGGGTCCACGACCGGCCCAACCGGTCGATTCTCTTGACGACCCACTACATGCACGAGGCCGAGGAACTGTGCGACCGGGTGGCGATCATCCACAAAGGACGCATCGTCGCCTGCGATACCCCCGCGGCCCTGCGCCAGCGGGCGGCGGGCGGGACGTACTTCGTGCTGACCACCGAGCCCCTGGACGGCGCCGTCACGCTGCAGGACGTCGCCGGCGTCGACCGGGCCGACGTGCGGCCGCTGGACGGGAAGAGCGAACTGCGCCTGCACCTGCGAGACGACGGCGCGATTGCGTCGGTGGTGCAGACGCTGGCCGCGCACCAGCGGCGCATCTTCTCGCTCCAGAAGGTCGAGCCCACGCTGGAAGAAGTCTTCGTTCAGATGGTCGGGCAGCGTCTGGAAGAAGCCGACGAGCGGAGGGGCGGGCCGTGAGCGTCCAGACCCTGACACCGGCCCGCGGGGCGGCCCGGACGATCCGGGCCATGCTCGGCCGCTCGTACCCGCGGATCATCGGCGCCAACCGCGAACGGTCGTGGCTGTTCTACGACACGGTCCTGCCGCTGCTGGGGACGGTCGCGTTCGTGTACGTGTACAAGGCCCTGGGCGCGCCCGAGCGGTTCATCGGCTACGTGATCATGGGGGGTGCGACGACCGCGTTCTGGCTCAATGTGATGTGGAGCATGGCCGCCCAGTTCTACTGGGACAAGCAGGGCGGCAACCTGGAACTCTACATGGTCGTGCCCTGCGGCGTGCCGGCCATCTTACTGGGCATGTCGCTGGGCGGCATGGTGGCCACGGTGCTGCGCGCCATCGCGATTGTGCTGTTGGGGTCGTGGTTGTTCCACGTGGACTACTCGCTGGTGCAGATCCCGCTGTTCGTCCTGGTCTTCGCCGTCGCGATTGTCGCGCTCTACGGCCTGGGGGTGACCTTTGCCAGTCTGTTCCTCCTGTGGGGGCGGGAAGCGTGGCACACCGCCAACCTGTTCATGGAGCCCGTGTTTCTCGTGTCGGGGTTCTACTTTCCGGTGAGCGCGCTGGGATTCTGGGTCGGGATGGGCGCCTCGATCATCCCGCTCACCCTGGCGCTGGACGCCATGCGCCAGCTCCTGTTCCCATCGGTCCATCCGGGCCTGCTGCCGGTGTCGTGGGAGCTGGGGATCCTGGTCGGCCTGGCCGCGTTGTTCATCGTGGTCGCCCGCCTGTCGCTGAAGAAAATGGAATTCCTCGCGCGGCGCGAGGGCCGCCTGAGTCTGCGATTCTGATGAGCGATCGTCTGCGGCGCTGGTGGACCACGCTGCGGGTGTCCTACTGGCTCGGCTGGCAGATCGAGAGCAACTGGACCGATCCGTTTCTGTTCTTCATCTACTCGATCGCCCGCCCGCTGGGCAGCGCGCTGATCCTCGTGTTCATGTTCTTCGTCGTCGCCCGCGTCCGCCAGGGGCCGATCCTGGGATTCTTCATCGTCGGTACCGCGTTCTGGCCGTTCATCGTCAGCGGCATGCAAGGGATGGCCTGGAGCATCATCAGCGACCGCGAGCACTGGCGGACGCTGAAGTATGTGTATACGTCGCCGATTCCGT
>Ga0209640_10005314_pt1 | contig 11259 bp, 9 predicted proteins | sample RifCSP10_1_FD_184018 | JGI IMG/M metagenome (GOLD analysis project Ga0209640, IMG submission 184018) | Soil microbial communities from Rifle, Colorado - Rifle CSP2_sed 10_1 (SPAdes) (version 2) | ecosystem: Environmental > Terrestrial > Deep subsurface > Rock core/Sediment | place: Rifle...
AGTCATAGCCGGGCCGCGGCGCATACGGCCCGTCCTGGCCGAATCCGGTGACTGAGCAGTAGATCAGGCCGGGGTTGACGCTCTTCAGGTCGTCGTAGCCGAGACCGTAGCGCGCGAGGGTTCCGACCTTGTAATTCTCGATCAGGACCTGGCACTTGGCGGCGAGTTCCCTGGCGATCGCCTGGCCCTCGGGCTTGGAAATGTCGAGCGTGACGGATTTCTTGTTGCGATTGACCGAGAGATAGTAAGCCGACTCCCTGGTGTCCTTGCCCGTGCCGTCCTTCATCCAGGGCGGGCCCCAGCCGCGCGTGTCGTCGCCCGCGCCGGGGCGTTCGATCTTGATCACCTCCGCGCCGAGGTCGGCGAGATTCTGCGACGCCCAGGGACCTGCGAGCACGCGCGACAAATCGAGCACGCGAATATGCGAAAGAGGGCCGGCCATCAAGGCGCCTACAGTTTGAACAGTTCGAGCAGCGACTGCGCGTCGTGCAGCGATACGGGCGTTTCCGGCAGCAGCGCGCCGGCCAGCTCGCTCTCGAAGGCGGCGCGGGCGGGGCGCAACGGGTCGCGCGCCCGCAGCCTGTGCTCGTGCACGAGCGCGGCGAGCAGCAGGCGCCGCGCGTCGCCCCAAGCGGCGAGCCGCTCGCCTTCGCGCCACAGCACCGCGGCGGCAACCGCGTAATACAGAGCACTGGCGGCCTGGCGCGCGTGCGCGTCGTCTCGATTTCGCGCGGTCTGGTCCGCGAACGCCGCGGCACTTACCAGCGATTCGTTCAGGGCTTCGCCGGACGCATCCGATGGACCGACGCCTTTCAGCGCGGGCAACAGCGCTGCAAGCGCATCCTCGCGCCGGATCGAGCGCATCACGTCGAGCGCCACGATGTTCGATGTGCCTTCCCAGATCGAGCCGAGGTGGGCGTCGCGCACCAGGCGCGCATCGGACCACTCCTCGATGTAGCCGCAGCCGCCGCGCACCTCCATCGCATCGCCGGTGGCGCGCCGCGCGTCGCGGCAGGCACGGAACTTGATGAGCGGCGTGAGAATCCGCACCCGGCGGCGCGCCGCGTCGTCGCCGGCGTCGGCCTTGTCCAGCTCGGCCGCGGTGTAGAGCATCACCGAGCGCGCCGCCTCGGCGGCGAGCATGATCTTCATCAGCTGGCGCCGCATCAGCGGCAGGTCGACGAGCCGCTCGCGGAAGGCGACGCGGTTGCGCGCGACGAAAAGCGACTCGCTGAGCGCGCGGCGCATCATGCCGGCCGCGCGCATGCCGTTCGAGAGCCGGGACATGTTGATCATGTCGGTCATCTGCACGAAGCCGCGGGCGGGGTCGCCGACCAGGTACGCCAGCGCGCCTTCGAGCACGATCTCGCCGCTCGCCATGTCGCGGGTGCCGAGCTTGTCCTTCAGCCGCACGACGCGGTAGCTGTTCGCCGAGCCGTCGGGCAGCGTGCGCGGCAGCAGGAACAGCGCGAGCCCGCTGGTGCCGGCAGGCGCGCCGTCGGGCCGGGCGAGCACCATCGCCAGGCCTGCGTCGGCGTTCGAGCAGAACCACTTTTCGCCGTACAGGCGCCACTCGCCGCCGTCGTTCGCCGCACGCGTCGTGACCGCACCGACGTCCGACCCTGCGCCCTGCTCGGTGATGAACATCGAGCCCTGCGTGAGCGCATCCAGGTCCTGCTCGGTGAGACCCGGCAGGTAGCGCGCGGCGAGCGCCGGATCGCCGTACTTGCGCAAGGTCCTGGTCAAAGAGTCGGTCATCGAAAGCGGGCAGCACACGCCGAATTCGGCCTGCACGTACACGTAACTCAGCGCGTACTTGGCGACCGGCGGCAGCGGCTCCGGCCAGCCGAGGACGCCGCCGCGGTGCGACATCGCCGCCAGGCCGAATTCGGAAAACGCGATCTCCTCGAGGCGGCGGTACGCCGGATGTTTCGCGATCCACTGCGATTCGACGCCTGCTCGCGAACGGTGATGAAGAACGGGCGGATTCTTGTCGGCGGCCAGAGCGAGATCGTCGAGTTCGGCGCCGGCAAGCGCCCCCAGCCGCCTGAAGTGCGGCGCGAGGTGCGCATGCAGCTCGGGAGCGAGGTAAAGCGCGAGCAGCGGTCCGAACGAGGGGTCGGCTTCGAACAGATTGGTTCCCCGGCTGTCGGGAAGCGCCTGCGCCGGGGGTACCGATTCGTTCTTCACGGCTTCAGTCCAATGGCGGCGAAACGTCTCAGATCGGGTCCCACGAAAACACGTCCTGCGAGCGGTCGAGCGCATAGAACTGCGCGCGCATCGCCGGAATCGCGATTTCGCCGACGGCCTCGGGCGTCCAGCCCTCGGCGCGGTGCACCGAGCGCAAGGGGCGGTTCTGCGACATGAGAAAGATCTCGTTCGCGCGCACGGCGAAGATCTGCCCGGTGACGTCCTGCGCTGCGTCGCTTGCAAGGTACACCGCGAGCGGGGCGATCTTCGCCGTCTCCATGCGCTTCAACTTCTCGAGGCGGGCCTTCTGGTCGGGCGTCTCCGCGGGTATCGTTCCTATCATGCGGCTCCAGGCAAAGGGCGCGATGCAATTCGAGGTCACCTTGTACTTCGCCATGTCGAGCGCCATCGACTTCGAGAGCGCGGCGATGCCGAGTTTGGCGGCGGCGTAGTTCGCCTGCCCCAAGTTGCCGATCAGGGCCGAGGTCGACGTCATGCTGATGTAGCGCCCGGAGTTCTGGCTCTTGAAATGGGGCGCCGCGGCGCGCGAGACGTAGAACGTGCCGTTCAGGTGCACGTCGATCACCGCGCGCCACTCCTCGACGGACATGTTGAAGAAAAACCGGTCGCGCAGGATCCCGGCGTTGTTGACGACCGCGTCGACGCGGCCGAAGCGCTCGATCGCCGTCCTGACGATACGGTTCGCGGATTCCCAGTCGGCGACGCTGTCGGCACTGGCAACCGCGCTGCCGCCATTCGCCTGGATCTCGTCCACCACCCTCTGCGCCGGACCGGCGTCCTTGCCTTCGCCCGAAACCGAAGCGCCGATATCGTTCACCACGACTCGCGCCCCGTGCGCCGCCATCGCGATCGCGAAATCGCGTCCGATCCCGCCGCCGGCGCCCGTGACGATCACCACTTTGCCCTCCAGCATGCTCACGCGTCCGCTCCCTTGCGCACTCACTCCCGGAACGACGGGTCCTGCCGATCGAGCATTCGCAGCAGCGCCGGCCACTCGAGCGGTCCCCAGCGCCTGCGCGTTTCCGGCCGGTAAAGGTGATGGGTCTTCTCGACCACTTCCTGCGAGGGGAAACGGAGCTTCGTATTGCAGGCCATGGCCGCGAGCTGCGCCTGGCACGCGCGCTCGAGCCAGAACAGGTTGGTGAAGGCTTCTGAGACGCTTGCGCCCACCGCGAGCAGGCCGTGGTTCCTCAGGATCATCACCTTGCTTGTCCCGAGGTCGCGCACCAGCCTCGCCTGTTCGTCCGGGTCGATCGCCACGCTCTCGTACTCGTGCATGCCGACGCCGTCGAAGTACATCGCCGTCTGCGTGAGCGGCAGGAGGCCGCAATCGAGCGCCGAGACCGCCATTCCGGCGATCGAATGGTTGTGGATCACGCAGCCGACGTCGGGACGGCCCTTGTGCACGGCGCTGTGGATCACGAACCCCGCCTGGTTGATGCCATACCCGGTCCCCGAGTCGAGCACCACCTTGCCCGCGAAATCGATCTTCACCAGGCTGGAAGCCGTGATCTCCTCGTAGAGCATGCCGTAGGCATTGATGAGGATGTGGCCCTCTGCGCCGGGGACCCGCGCCGAGACGTGGTTGTAGACCATGTCGCTCATGCCGTAGTGGGCGATGAGGCGGTAGCAGGCCGCGAGGTCCACGCGCGCCGCCCATTCCTGCGCACTCACCTTGTTCTTGAGCGAGGCGATCTTGAGTTGCGAAAGGTCGCTCATAGCGTCTCCTGCGTTCCAAAAATTGCCCCAACCCGGCTGGAAGTCATCCCGCCGCTGCCGTGCGTGCGCAAGCGCCGCGCTTCCCAGGCACTTCAGTCGCGTGCGATCCGCAGGACAAGCTTGCCGAGATTTTCGCCCCTGAACAGCCTCAGCAGGGCTTCGGGAAAGTTCTCAATCAGGCGCCGGAGCGCTGGCGAGCTCGAAATCGCTGCGCCTGGGAAGGCCGATCGGGCGCGCGATGAGCTTGAACTGGCGATTCGTGAGCGCTGTCATTGCATTGCGCGTTCCTGCCCGCAGTCACTTCGGCTGCAGCATTTTCCTCAGATCCTCGAGATTTTCCTGGAAGCGCCTGTTCAGTACTTCGTACGCCTGGGCCTGCGATTTTGATGCCATCTCGGCGAGTTCCCGCATGTTGGTCAATGCCTTGCCGAACGCCTGAGTGGCCAGTTCCGTGCCTTTCGATGCCATCTCCGCAGGGTTCTTTCCCGCCATCGCGGCCATCGCCGCCTGCCACTCCGACATGGTCTGCTGAAGGATTTCGGCTTCGCGCCGGGCGAGCGCCTGCATGCTTTCGTACGCCATCTGGTTTGCCTGCGTCAGCGCCTCTACGTCCTTGCGGCGCGCCTCCATGATGGCTTGCATGTCGATACCGGGAACTTTCAGTTGCTCCAGGATCTTGCCGATGTCGGGGAAAGTCATTCCGGAATTGCTCATGGTGATCCTCCCGAGGTGTTGGGTGTCACGGGTGCCGCCCCGCTTTGGCGCTCAGGGGAGCGCGGCCATCATACACGCCTGTTGCCGGCCCCGGATTGCCCTGGAACAACTGCGCAGCGATACCTGCCCGGGCGCTTGCGCCCCTCTACAGAGACCTGAATGAGCGGTTCGGGGCGTCCGTTGCCGTCCGGTCGGCGAGGTGCGCGCGCTATAATTTGCAACTCCCCGGGTTTCGTTCACCCATGAAAATTCTCGTCAGCGTCAAGCGCGTGGTGGACTACAACGTCAAGGTGCGCGTCAAGGCCGACGGCACCGGCGTTGAGACCGCCAATGTCAAGATGTCGATGAACCCGTTCGACGAGATCGCGGTGGAGGAGGCGATGCGCCTGAAGGAGGCGGGTATCGCGACCGAGGTCGTTGCAGTGTCCTGCGGCGTCCAGGCCTGCCAGGAGACCCTGCGCACGGCGCTTGCGATCGGCGCGGACCGCGCGATCCTCGTCCAGACCGACGTCGAGCTGCAACCGCTCGCGGTCGCCAAGCTGCTGAAGGCGGTTGCGCAGAAGGAAAACCCCCAGCTCGTGATCCTCGGCAAGCAGGCCATCGACGACGATTCGAACCAGACCGGCCAGATGCTCGCCGCGCTGCTCGGCTGGCCACAGGCGACCTTCGCCTCGAAAGTCAAGATCGCCGACGGCAAGGCCGAAGTGACGCGCGAGGTCGACGGGGGCCTGGATACGATCTCGGTAAAGATTCCGGCCGTCGTGACCACTGACCTGCGCCTGAACGAGCCGCGCTACGTCACGCTGCCGAACATCATGAAGGCGAAGAAAAAGACCCTCGAAACGCTGAAGCCCGAGGCGCTCGGAGTCGATGTGACGCCGCGCCTCGAAACGCTCAAGGTGAGCGAACCGCCGAAGCGCAAGTCGGGCATCAAGGTGCCGGACGCGAGGGCGCTGGTGGACAAGCTGCGCAACGAAGCCAAGGTGATATGAAAGAAACACGACGCGTTGCAGCGCGTCAGCCGGCTGGCGCGCGGCAACGCCAACTGTCCGAAAAGGCCCTGTAGTACATGGCCATCCTCGTTTTCGCGGAGCACGACAACAAGTCGATCAAGAAATCCACCTTGAGCACGGTCGCCGCCGCGCAGAAGATCGGCGGCGAGATCCATGTGCTGGTCGCCGGTCACGGCTGCGCGGAAGCGGCCAGGGCCGCGTCGGGCATCGCGGGTGTAGCCAGGGTTCTGCATGCCGACGGCAAGCCGTTGGACGACGAGATCGCGGAGAACGTCGCGGCATTGATCGTCACGCTGGCGAAGAATTACACTCACGTACTTGCTCCGGCGACCTCGAACGGCAAGAACGTCATGCCGCGCGCGGCGGCGCTGCTCGACGTGCAGCAGATTTCGGACATCATCTCGGTCGAAAGCCCGGACACGTTCGTGCGCCCGATCTACGCGGGCAACGCGCTTGCCACCGTGAAGTCGAACGACGCAATCAAGGCGATCACCGTGCGCAGCACCGGATTCGACGCCGTGGCTGCGACCGGCGGCAGCGCCGCCGTGGAGACCGTCGCCGCGCCCGCCGACAGCGGGCTTTCCAGTTTCGTCGGCCGCGAGGTCGCGAAATCGGAACGCCCGGAGCTGACTTCGGCTCGCGTGGTCGTATCCGGCGGCAGAGGCATGGGCTCGGGCGACAATTTCAAGCTCCTCGAGCCGCTTGCCGACAAGCTGAATGCCGCCATGGGCGCCTCGCGGGCGGCCGTGGATGCGGGCTTCGTGCCGAATGACTGGCAGGTCGGCCAGACCGGCAAGATCGTCGCCCCGGAACTGTACATCGCGGTCGGAATCTCCGGCGCCATCCAGCACCTCGCCGGGATGAAGGACAGCCGCGTGATCGTCGCCATCAACAAGGACGAGGAAGCGCCGATCTTCCAGGTCGCCGATTACGGTGTCGTGGGCGACCTGTTCAAGATCGTTCCGGAATTAGTCGAGGAATTGAAGAAATGAGTGCCTACGTTGCCCCGCTCAGGGACATGCGGTTCGTGCTGAACGAGCTCGCCGGTCTGGACCAGATTGCAAAGTTGCCTGGCTGCGAAGAGGCAACCCGGGATACCGTCGATGCAATCCTCGAGCAGGCCTCGAAGTTTGCTTCCGAAGTCCTTGATCCACTGAATTATTCTGGTGACCAAGAGGGCTCAAAGTGGGACGATGGAGCGGTCACCACGCCCAAGGGCTTCAAGGAGGCGTACCGGCAATATGTCGAGGGCGGCTGGGGCGCGCTGCCCGTAGCGGCGAAGTGGGGCGGGCAGGGCCTGCCCCGGCTGGTCTCCACCCCGGTCGAGGAAATGTGGTGCAGCGCGAACATGAGCTTTTCGCTTTGCCCGATGCTCACGCAGGGCGCGCTGCATGCGCTCGAGTTGCGCGGGTCGGACCGGCTGCAGAAGGCGTTTCTTCCGAAGATGGCGAGCGGCGAGTGGACGGGCACCATGAACCTGACCGAGCCGCAGGCGGGCTCGGATCTGGCGCTGATTCGCACCCGCGCCGAGCGCCGCGGCGATCACTACCGCATCTTCGGGCAGAAGATATTCATCACGTTCGGCGAGCACGACTACACCGACAACATCATCCACCTGGTGCTCGGGCGCACGCCGGACGCGCCCGAGGGCGTGAAGGGAATCTCGCTCTTCATCGTGCCCAAGTACCTGGTGAACGCCGACGGCTCGCTCGGCGCGAGGAACGACGTGCGCTGCGCTTCGATCGAACACAAGCTCGGGATTCACGCGAGCCCCACCGCCGTGATGATCTTCGGCGACAAGGGCGAGGGGGCGGTGGGCTACCTGGTGGGCGAGGAGAATCGCGGCCTCGAGACCATGTTCATCATGATGAACGCCGCGCGCTTCGCCGTGGGGCTCGAGGGGGTTGCGATCGCCGAGCGCGCTTTCCAGCGCGCGCTCGCCTACGCCAAGGAGCGCGTGCAGGGCAGGGACCTGGTCGCCGGGGGCAAGGCCGTTCCGATCATCCGCCACCCGGACGTGCGCCGGATGCTGATGCTCATGAAGTCGCAGGCCGAGGCCATGCGCGCGCTCGCCTACGTGGCGGCCGCGGCGCTCGACGCCGCGCACCGCCATCCGGACCGACAGGCACGCCAGCGCAACCAGGCGTTCGTGGACCTGATCATCCCGGTGGTCAAGGGCTGGTCCACCGAGACCGGGATCGAAGTGGCCTCCCTCGGCGTGCAGGTGCACGGCGGCATGGGGTTCGTGGAGGAAACGGGTGCCGCGCAGCATTACCGCGATGCGCGCATCGCCACCATCTACGAAGGCACCACGGGCATCCAGGCAAACGATCTCGTCGGACGAAAGATCGCGCGCGAGGCGGGCGCGACGGCGAAGGCGCTGCTTGCGGAGTTGCGCAAGTTCGACGGCGAGCTTGCCGAGTCGAAGAACGCCGACATTCAGATGTTGCGGGCATCGCTCTCCACGGGGGTCGCGGCGGTGTCCGATTGCGTGGAGTTCATCCTGGCGAACGCCGGGAAGGACCCGCGCATGGCGTTTGCGGGTGCGGTACCCTTTCTCAAGCTCATGGGGATCGTATGCGGCGGCTGGCAGATGGCGCGCGCGGCGCTCGTCTCCGAGCAAAAACTCGCCGCGAAAGAGGGCGACCTGCCGTTCTACGCCGCCAAGATCGCCACCGCGCGCTTCTTCGGCGACCACGTGCTTTCGCAGGCACGGGGCCTGCGCGACGCGGTGGTCAACGGCTCGGGGACGGTGATGGCGCTCGACGAGGAGCAGTTCCTCGCCGCGTAAAGGAAAATTGGGGTCAGAGTAACTTTTCCGGTCTCGTTGCCCGAAGGGAGCGGACCGGCAACGGAAAAGTTACTCTGACCCCAATTCCAGCGTAACGCGCGTGACGCTGGAGTCCTCCGGATGCCGCGCGAGCTCGAAACCGAGCGATTTTGCGAGCTCGAGCATCGGTCGGTTGGTCGAGAGCGTGTCGCCGTAGATCCGCCGCAGCCCGCGATGTTCCGCCACGGCGACCAGCTTTTTCAGCATCCTCTTGCCGATGCCGCGCCCCTGCCACGCATCGGCGATCACGAGGGCGAACTCGCCGCTTTCACCGTCGGCCTCCAGCGCGTAGCGTGCAACGCCGATCAGTGTTTCCCTTCCTTCGAGCATCAGGGTCGCCGCGAGTGCCATGTCCCTTTCGTAGTTCACCCGGGTCAGGCGCTCGAGGTACTCCCGCGTCACGCTGATCGTGCCGCCGAGCAGGCGGCTGGCGCGCGTTTCGGCGGACAGCCCCTCGACAAACGCGGTCTCGATGTCGAGGTCCTCCGGGCGCAGCGGCCGCAGCGTCACCGGCGCCCCGATCACGGGCTGGAACGATTCGTCGAATTCTTCCGGGACGCGGCTCAGGTTCTGTATTCTTCCGTTGTTGCGGTTTATTGTATGTCGTGAGCGCATTGTCCGGCGCGCAGGGGAGGGAAGGGGTGCGGGTTCGGGTTCTCCAGTTGGGGTTCCTGATTGGGGTGGTCGTCATGCTCGTGAACGTCGGGTTGCCCTATCTGCTGGTCGACTCGATGAACGAAAGCGCGCAGGCGACCGAGCGCAGCAAGCGGCTGCAGGAAGCGCTCGCCAGCCTGCTTTCGAGCCTGAAGGACGCCGAGACCGGCGAGCGCGGCTACGTGATCACCGGCCTTCCCGGGTTTCTCGATCCTTATCGAGACGCCCAGCGCCGGACCGAGCGCCTGCTGGCCGATCTCCGGGCGCGCGCCCGGAACGACCGGGGACTGGGCGCCCATCTCGAGTCTCTGGACGGGCTGATCGCGAAGCTGGACGATCAGCATCGCAAGGTCATCGACTCGCGGCGCGACCGCGGTTTCGATGCGGCGCAGTCCCTCATCCAGAGCGGGGCGGGCAAGGACGTGATGGACTCGATCCGCGGCACCATAGCGCGCATGCGCGAGCGCGAGTCGCAGCGCATCCAGTCGCTGCGCGAGGAAGAGGGGCGCAGCGAGGCGCGGTTTCGCCTGTCGCTCGTGGCGATCACATTGTTCAATCTGGCGGCCTTCCTCGCCGTGTTCTATTACGTCTTCCGCACGCTGCGCGAGCGCGAATCGGACAGCGCGCAACTGGCGGAAAACGCGTCGCGGCTGGGAGCCGGCATGCAGGCGCTGGAGCGGCGCAACCGCGAGATCTCGCTCCTTTCCACCATGGCGAGCGCGCTGCAGTCGGCGGAGAGCGAGACCGAGGCGTTCGACGTCGTCGGCAGGTTCTGCGCGCAGCTTTTTGCGCACAAGGCGGGAAGCATCTACCGCATGCATCCCTCGCGCGACCTGCTGGAGGAAAGGGCGAGCTGGGGCGATCCGGTCGGCCGGTCCGACGACCTCGAGCCGCGGCAGTGCTGGGCGCTGCGGCGGGGACAGCCGCACGAGGTGCTGTCGCCCAAGGGAGACCTGGTGTGCGAGCACATGCGCGCCGCGGAGGAGCATCGCGTGCCCTATGTCTGCATCCCGCTGATGGCGAACGGCGAAGTGCTCGGGCTGGCGACCATCGAGCGCCGGCCGGCGAACGGGGCGCCGCAGTCCGCCGATTCCCGCGAAGAGCACTCGCTGGAACTCGCGGTGAGCGAGCAGATTTCGCTCTCGCTGTCGAATATTGCGCTGCGCCAGACGCTGCGCCGCCACGCCACCGTGGACCCGCTCACCGGCCTGTACAACCGGCGTTTCCTGGACGAAACGCTGGTGCGCGAGATCGCGCGCGCGGCGCGCAGAAAGTCGTCCATCGCCTTCCTGATGGCGGACGTGGATTTCTTCAAGCGTTTCAATGACCGCCACGGGCACGACGCGGGAGACGCCGTTCTGCGCATGGTCGCAGCCGAAATGCAGAAACAGGCTCGCGGCAGCGACCTCGCCTGCCGCTACGGAGGAGAGGAGTTTCTGCTCGTGTTGCCCGAAGCGTCGCTGCAGGCGGCGCAGGAAAAGGCGGCGCGGCTGCGGGAGGCGGTGAAACGGCAGCGCGTTTCGTACGGCGGCCAATTGCTCGAGCCGGTCACGCTGTCCATCGGCGTGGCGGCCTTTCCGGCGCACGGCGGCGACGCGCAGTCCGTGATCAGCTCAGCCGATGCCGCACTCTACCGCGCCAAGCAGGACGGTCGCGACCGCGTCGAAGTGGCCGCGGATCTTGCCGCTTGAGCGGGCTTCAGGCCAGCTTGCGCGCGCAGACCAGGATCCCGTCCTCGTCGGCATAGAGCCACTCGCCGGGGGTGAATTTGACCCCGCCGAACGCGACCGGCGTTCCGCGCTCGCCGAAGCCTTTCTTTTTCGGGCGAACCGGAGTGGAGGCGAGCGCCATGAGGCCGACGTCGATCCGCGCGCAATCGGCCACATCGCGCACGCAGCCGTTGATCACGTATCCGGCGTAGCCCATGTCCTTTGCACGCTGCGCCAGGACGTCTCCGACGATCGCCGAGCGCACGCTGCCCCCGCCGTCGATGACGAGTACGCGGCCTTCACCCGGTTCCTTCAACTGCTCGTGCACCAGCAGATTGTCCTCGTACACCTTGATCGTGCAGATCGGGCCGCAGAAGCGCTTGCGCCCGCCGTAGTGCCGGAGCCCCGG
>Ga0209640_10005317_pt1 | contig 11257 bp, 10 predicted proteins | sample RifCSP10_1_FD_184018 | JGI IMG/M metagenome (GOLD analysis project Ga0209640, IMG submission 184018) | Soil microbial communities from Rifle, Colorado - Rifle CSP2_sed 10_1 (SPAdes) (version 2) | ecosystem: Environmental > Terrestrial > Deep subsurface > Rock core/Sediment | place: Rifle...
CGAGCTCGCGAAGAGTCTCAAGTGACCACTGCGTTTGCAGTCGTCATCCCCGCGAAAGCGGGGACCCAGGACAGCAGCCGAGACAGAGTAGATTCCCGCTTGCGCGGGAATGACACGCTGTGAAAAGCGTCGCCACGCTGATCCGGCTGCAGCGCCACGCGCTGGTCGAGCGCAAGAAGGCGCTGGTGCAGCTCATGGAGGAGGCGGCGCAGATCCGGCAATCGCTCGCCGCGCTGGAAGCCGCGCTGGCGCACGAAAAACACCTGGCCACGCAAGACCCCGTGCTCGCGCAGACGTTTCCCCGGTTCTTGCAGGCGACGCTGCGGCAACGCGCCATGTTCCAAGACATGCTCGCCGATGTCGCACAGCGTATTGCCGCGACCGAGCACGAGATCGCCGAGGCATTCCGTGGCCTGAAAGCGTACGAATTGGCCGAGCAGGGCGCGCGCGCGCGCGCCGCGGCCGAAGCCGCCCACCGCGAGCAGAAGGTGCTCGACGAGGTCGGCGGCGCGCTGCACCACCGCGCGACCGCGCGACCGACCTGACCGTCAGGCCGTCAGCACGTCGTGGACCGGGGTGAACGCCGGGCCCAGGATGATCAGCGGCAAACGGCCCACCTTGAAATTCAAGCCGCCGCCGAATGCGAACGCGCTTTTCGCGTCGGCGAAAATCGATTCGATCTGCGCCACCACAGCACCGGGCAGCGGGTCGACGCTGCGCACCAGCACATCGAGGTGGCGGTAGCGCACCAGCGCCTCGATGCGCACCTCGCCCAGCGTGTGCAGCGGAAACTGCACCGCGATGCGCTGCGGCGCCGCGGCTTCGGTGCGCGGCGGCTCGCCGCGCACCATCAGCGCCAGCACGCCCAGCCTGCAGCCATCGTGCAGCGGGATCGGAAACCCGCGCCAGCCCTCCGGGTTGGGCGCGGTCAAAGATCGCACCGACTGGAAATCATCGCCCAGCGAATCGCGGATCATGCCCCACGCGGCGGGACCGAACGCCACCGCGCCGTCGCCGACGCTGAGCGCTTCGGTCCAGCGCAGCATCGCATCGGCCAGCCGCCGTCCAGGACGCGCCACCGCGGCATCGATCACGATCGCCGCCCACAGCGGATCGCGCTGCGCCAGCGCCGACAGGGTCTGGTTCAGCGCGGGCCAGCCGAACAGCAGCCGCTCCGGCACCGCCGCGGACGGCGCGGGCTGGGATGCCGCCGTCGCGCCGGGCTGGGCCGGCGCCTGCACGGTCAGGATCGTTGCGCGCGCCTCGGTGGCGTGAAGGTGTAGCGTCGCCGTGCTGCCGACCGGGATCGGCACCGCGGTACGAACCACGACGATCGCCCCTTCGGGCGCTTTCAATGTGACCGTACCGTCGGCGGCGTGCGCGATCGCAACGGCGGTCACGGTGCGGCCGGCAAGTGCCGGCGGGCTTTCGACCAGGACCGCGGACCGCACCGCCTCCGGCGCCGTGCCGCCGGTCAGCGGCGGCTGGATCGACAGGATCTTCGCCTGCTTGCCGCCACGCGTAAGGTCCAGCACGACGATGCTGCCGGGCGGAAGCGGCGCGGCGGTGCGCACCACGATCTTGCCGTCCGCGGTTTCCAGATGCGCCACCCCATCGGGCGTATGGGCGGTGACGATGGCGCGGACGGCGCCCTGCCGCGCCGCCAGCGCCGGCGCTGCTTCGGTCACGTCGGCCGGCGCCGGATCGCGCAGCGCGCCGGCCAGCACCTCCGATTGCACCGACAGGATGTGCGCGCGGCGGCGCGCCGCATCGATCTCCAGCACGACCACGCTGCCGATGGCGACCGGCATCGGGGCGCGCACCACGATATTGCCCTCGGCGCTGAGCAGTTGAAGCAGGTTGCCGGCGGCAACGCCGGTGACCAGCGCGCGGATGATTTGTCGGCCATCCCGGCCAACCGCCGGCGGGCTCTCCAACAACAGCGCGGCCTGGGCAGGGTCCACGCCCGCCGGGGCCGATACTGTCGGGAGGATTTCCATTACGCCGGCGCGATCAGGCCGCGCGCCAGCGCTTCGACGTCGACCGCGGCGTCGCACAGCGGATGCCGCACCATCAGCGGGCTCTGCGCGCGAATCGTATCCGGCACCTTGGCATCGCGCCGGATCACGCCGACCAGCGGCGGAGCGAACCCCAGGAAGTTGCTGCAAGCGGCGCACAGCGTCGCATGGGTGCGCTCGCCCGCCGCGCGGCTTGCCGCCATGTTCACCACGATGCGCAGGTCGGCGTCGGGCTGCGACTGCGCGGTCACCTTGATGAAAGCATATGCATCGGTGAGCGATGTCGGCTCGTCGGTCGCCACGACCAGGCAGGTCCGCGCAGCCTCGGACAGCAGCCGCACCGGCGGCTCGATGCCGGCGCCGAGATCCATGATCGCGATGTCGTAGCGATTGGCGAGCACGCTGAGCCGGGCGCGCAGCTCGTGCAGCTTGAGCGCAGGCAGCGCGGCCAGCACGCCAGATCCGGACCGTCCGGCCAGCACGTCGAACCCGGCGTGGTGCCGGATCACCGCCTGGTTGAACGGGATCTTGCCGGCGATCGCCGCGCTGAGATCGTGCTCGGGCGCGATGCCGAGTTGCACATCGACGTTGGCCAGGCCCAGATCGGCATCGAGCAGCAGCACGCGGCGGCCCTGCCGCGCCAGCGCGTGGGTGAGCGTGACCGAAAGCCATGTCTTGCCGACGCCGCCCTTGCCCGAGGCGACGGCGATGATGTTGCGCGCGCGCGGCTCGCTCGCGGGATGACGTAATGGAACTGCGGTCATTATGTGGCCTCCGCTTTCGGCGCCTCGGCGACCGCGAGCGGATCGCGCATGATGAGGCGGGCGAGCAATGCTGCGCTCAAGGATTCCAGCCCGCCCGCGATGCGCGAGGAGATGCCGGCATCGGCGAATTTCAGGCCGGCCGCTTCCGCCGCCGCGATCACCGAGCCCAGCCGCCGCGCCATGTCGAGCCGCGTCGTGATCAGGCGGCTCGGCGCGACCAGCGCCAGCGCCTCGGTGATTTCTCCGGCTTCGATCGGATCGAGCCCGGCCGGCAGCACCAGCACCGGCTCGGCGTCGGCTGCGAGCGCGAGCTCGTTGAGTTGCGCGAGATCGGCGGCCGCGAACGGGTTGAAGCCGGGCGAGTCGATGATCGTGTTGGGCCCCAGCAGCCGGTTGGTGCGCGCGTGAACCAGTTTTTCCGGCGTCTCGACCTCGATCAGCGGAATGTCCAGGATGTTGGCGAACGCGGCGAGCGCCTCGCCGGCCTGCGAGCGCTGGCCGTCGGCGTTGGCAAGCGACACCTCCACGCCGGCCAGATGCGCGCGCGCGGCGAGCTTCGCGGCGGTCGTGCTCTTGCCGGCGCCCGGCGGGCCCACCAGCAGGATCGGCCGCCCAACGCCCTGCACGGGGATCGGCGCAAAGCCGTAGGCGGCGTCGAGCGCGGCGGCCAGCGCGAACGCCGCGGTTCCGGTGTCGTTGGCCGGCAGCGCGCGCAGGATGCGCGCGGCGGCGTCCTGCGGCGCACCGTGATAGGCGAGCGCGCGGCCGAGGATGTCGGCGGTCTGCGGCGCGCGCGGCGGCGGCGGGGCCGCGCGTTCCGGCTCGGCCGCCGCGGTCACGTACACCGTGTTCTCCTCTTCGCGCGTCGAAAGGATGATGGCGGCGGGGCCGAGCTCGTCGCGCACCCGGCGCATCGCCTCCATCATCGTCGTCGCCGAAAAAACCCTTAGCCGCACCGCGTGGTCCTCACACCTGATCGAGCGTCTTGATCTTCACTTTCGGATGGATCTCGTTCTGCGACAGCACCATGGTCGCGGGCCGGATGCGCTCCATGATGGAGCGCACATACGGCCGCAGCAGCGGGCTGGTGAGCAGCGCCGGCGTCTCGCCCATCAGCGCATGGCGGTCGAACACCGTGCGCACCTTGGCGATGAATTCCTGCAGCTTCGATGGCGCGAGCGCGAGCTGTCGCTCGTCGCGCTCGCCTTTGAGCGCCTCGGCGAAGGTCTGCTCCCATTCCGGCGACAGCGTCACCAGCGGCACGAACCCCGCATCGGTGGTCACGGCGTGGCTGATCTGGCGCGCCAGCCGCACCCGCACGTGCTCGATGATCGTGGTGGTGCTCTGGGTGAACGAGCACGCCTCCGATATGCCTTCCAGGATCGTCGGCAGGTCGCGGATCGACACCCGCTCCTTCAACAGCGCCTTCAACACGCGCTGCACGCCGCCCACCGAGATCTGCGACGGGATCATGTCGGCGACCAGCTTCTGGCGGTCCTTGTCCAGCTCGTCCAACAGCTTCTTGGTCTCGGCGTAGGACAACAGCTCGTCCATGTTGTCCTTGATGATCTCGGTCAAATGCGTGGTGACGACGGTTGCCGGATCGACCACCGTGTAGCCGCGGAACTGCGCGTCCTCGCGCGTCGATTCCTGCACCCACATCGCGGGCAGGCCGAATGTCGGCTCGGTGGTCTTCTCGCCCGGCAGGTTGATCGGCTCGCCGCGCGGGTCCATCACCAGCACCATGTTGGGGCGCAATTCGCCGCGGCCGGCCACGATCTCCTTGATGCGGATCGCATAGCCGTTGGCGGCGAGCTGCAGATTGTCCTGGATGCGCACCGCCGGCAGCACGAAGCCGAGCTCGGTCGCAAGCTGGCGCCGCAGCCCCTTCACCTGCTCGGTCAACAGCGTACCGCCCTGGCCGTTCACCAGCGGTAGCAGCCCGTAGCCCAACTCGATGCGCACCTCGTCGACCGGCGGCGAGCCGGCGAGCTGCGGCTCGGCAAGCGAGGCCGGCAGCGCGGCTCTGGCGGACTCCTGCGCCGCGGCGTCGGTCTTGCGCTGGCCCAGGAACCACGCCGCCCCGCCGGTGAACCCCGCGAGCGACAGGAACGGCAGCATCGGAATGCCGGGCAGCAGCGACAGCGCGACCATCAGCACGCCGGACAGCGCCAGGGCGCGCGGATAGCCGCCCAACTGGCTGAACAGCGCCTTGTCGGCCGAGCCGGTGGCGCCGGCCTTGGATACCAGCAGGCCCGCGGCGGTCGACACCACCAGCGCCGGGATCTGCGACACCAGCCCGTCGCCGACCGTCAGCAGCATGTAGGTGCTCGACGCGGCGCTGAACGACATGCCCTTCTGGGCCACGCCGATCACGATGCCGCCGATGATGTTGACGAACACGATCAACAGGCCGGCGATCGCGTCGCCGCGCACGAACTTGGCCGCGCCGTCCATCGCGCCGAAGAACGTGTTCTCGTCCTCCAGGTCCTTGCGGCGCTTGCGCGCGCTTCCTTCGTCGATCAGACCGGCGGACAGATCGGCGTCGATCGCCATCTGCTTGCCGGGCATCGCGTCCAACGAGAACCGCGCCGCGACTTCGGCGATGCGGCCGGAACCCTTGGTGATCACCACGAAGTTCACGATCACCAGGATCGCGAACACGATCACGCCGATCACGAAGTTGCCGCCCATCACGAAGTTGCCGAACGCCTCGATGACGTGGCCGGCGGCGGCGGTGCCTTCGTGGCCATGGCTGAGGATCAGGCGCGTGGACGCCAGGTTGAGCGCGAGCCGCAGCATCGTGGTGAGCAGGAGCACGGTCGGGAACGAGCTGAAATCCAGCGGCCGCGAGATGAAGATCGCGGTCATCAGCACCAGCACCGACAGCGTGAGCGAGATCGCCAGGCTGAAATCCAGCAGCCAGCGCGGCATCGGCAGGATCAGCACGACCAGGATGGCCACCAGGCCCAAGGCCAGCGCGATGTCGCCGCGCTGGCTGACCTGGTCGAACACGCGGGTGAGCCCGCCCGGCACGCCGGGCGACGGTGTCGCGTTCGTTGTGGTTACTGCGCCCGCCATGACACGCTACGCGATGAGCTGGCTCAGACGGCGGCCCGGTATTCGCCCGGCATCGGGATGGTCTGTCCCTCGTCGCCGTACAGCTTCAGCTTGTTGCGCAAGGTGCGGATCGAGATGCCGAGGATGTGCGCGGCGTGGGTGCGGTTCCCCAGGCAATGCTTCAGCGTGTCGATGATCAGGTCGCGCTCCACATCGGCCACCGTGCGGCCGACCAGCGAGTTCACCGTGGCGCGCGCGGCCGCCTCGGCGCGGGCGACCTGCCCGGGCGAACCGGCGGCATCGCCGTTGGCCGGGTGCGGCGCGGCCAGGACCACCGCGTCCTCGTCCACCTCCGGCCCCTTGGCCAGCAGCACCGCGCGATGCATGGTGTTTTCCAGCTCGCGCACGTTGCCGCGCCACGCGTGCTGCAGCAGCCGGGCGCGCGCGCCCGCCGATACCGGACGCTGCGGCAGGCCGTTGGCCTCGGCGTATTTGTGCGCGAAATGCTCGGCCAGCATCTCGATGTCGCCCGGCCGCTCGCGCAGCGGCGGCAGATGCAGGTTGATCACGTTCAGCCGGAAGAACAGGTCCTCGCGGAACGTGCCCTTGCGCACCAGCTCCTCGAGGTCGCGGTTGGCCGTCGCGATCAGCCGGATGTTCACCTTGATCGGCTGGTTGCCGCCGACCCGATCGATCTCGCGCTCCTGGATGGCGCGCAACAGCTTCGCCTGCAGCCGCGGATCCATCTCGCTGATCTCGTCGAGCAGCAGCGTGCCGCCGTTGGCCTCCTCGAACTTGCCGATGCGGCGCGCAACCGCGCCGGTGAACGCGCCCCTCTCGTGGCCGAACAGCTCGGATTCCAGCAGGTTCTCGGGGATTGCCGCGCAGTTGACCGAGATGAACTTCTCCCTCGCGCGCTTCGATTTGCGGTGCACATAGCGCGCAACCAGCTCCTTGCCGGTGCCGGATTCGCCGCTGATCAGGATGCTCGCCTCCGACGGCGCGACCTGATCGGCGACCGACAGCACCTCCCGCACCTGCGCATCGCGCGTGACGATGGCGTTGTTCTCCTCGGTCACCGCCTCGAGCACCGCGGCGATCATCTCGGCATCCGGCGGCAGCGGGATGTATTCCTTGGCCCCGGCCTTGATCGCGCGCACCGCGGCCTCGGTGTCGTTGCCGATGCCGCAGCCCACCACCGGGACGATGATCCGCTCGCGCGCCAGGCTCTCGATCAGGGTTTTGATGTCGAGCTTGACGTCGGCCATGATCAGCTCGGCGCCGCGGCCGAGCCGCAGCGCCTCCAGCGCGCCCGCGATGTCGTGCACATGCGAGACCGTGGCGCCGCGCGCCATGGCGATCTGGCTTGCCGCGCCGATCTGCCCGTCCAGCGATCCAATGATAAGCAAACGCATGGTCTCGTTCCTTGTCGACTACCGGTTCCGGTTAGTTCCGGTCGGCCTTGATGATTTCGGTCATGGTCACGCCCAGGCGGTCTTCCACCACCACCACCTCGCCGCGCGCGACCAGCCGGTTGTTCACGTAGATGTCGATCGCCTCGCCGACCTTGCGGTCGAGCTCCACCACCGCGCCGCGGCCGAGCTTCAGGAGCTGATTGACCTGCATGGTGGCGCGGCCCAGCACCGCGCTCAGGTTCACCGGAACGTCGTACACCGCCTCCAGCTCCTTGGCGGTGCGCATCGGCTCCTCGGGCTCGGAGCCGCTCAACAGCTCGCCGCCGGTCGCAGCCTGGTCCTTGAGGTCGGCAAGATCCAGATTGCCGCCCGGCGCGCCGGGAGTCGGGGTTTGCGGGTTGTCAGCCATTGCTTGGCTCCTTAGTCAGGCAGTCGGGTGTCGCGCCGGGTAGGCCGGCCAGGAATCGGGCAACCGCCGCGTCGGCTTCGGCGGCGATGCGGGCGGGGTCGTATTCGGCGCCGCCGTCCGCCCATTCGATGCGGCATGCGGCTTCGGTGAGTTGCGGATCGCCGATCAGCACCACCTTGCCGTGATAGCCGGCGCGCTCGGCGGCTTGCGTGACATGGCCGCGCAGCGGGTCGAGCGCGGCTTGCGCCACCCGCACGACGATGCGCGGCTCGTCCAAAAGGCGCGGCAGGCATTCGGTGATCAGCTCGGTCACCGGTGCGGCGATCTCCCGTGCCGCGGCCGCGCCGGCGATCTTGCGGGCGAGCACGGCGGCGATCTCGATCGAGGCGCGCGCGTTGGCGGCCAAACCGTCGGCGATCGCGGGCTGTATCGCGGTCAGGCTCGCGGCGATGGCATTCAGCGAATCGGCCAGCCGATGCGCATCGCTCTTGGCGTATTCGGCCCGCGCCGCCGCCCGTCCGGCTGCAATGCCCTCGGCGCGCGCGGCGTCGATGTCGGCCTCCGAGAAGGTCGGCTCCGGCTCCGGCGGCTCGATTTTCGGCGCCTCCGGCCGGTCGAATGACGTGTCGAACAGGAATTTCTGAGGGCGTGCCAACGGGCGCTCCGATCAATAGACCAGCTGGTCGTCGGCGCCGTCGGAGATGACGATCTCGCCCTTGTCCGCCAGTTCCTTGGCGAGGTTGACCATCGCCATCTGCGCCTCGTCGACGTCCTTCAGCCGCACCGCGCCCATCGCCTGCATCTCCTCTTTCAGGAGCTTGCCGGCGCGCTCGGACATGTTGGCGAAGAACATGTCGCGCATCTTTTCCGAGGCGCCCTTCAGCGCCATCGCCAGCTTCTCCTTTTCGATGGCGCGGATCAGCGTCTGGATGCCGGAGGCGTCGAGCTTGGTGAGATCGTCGAAGGTGAACATCAATGCCTTGATCTTCTCGGCCGCATCGCGGTTCCGCTCTTCCAGGATCGCGATGAACTTCTGCTCGTTCTCGCGGTCGAAGTTGTTGAAGATCTCGGCCATCATCTCGTGCGCATCGCGCCGGTTGGAGCGGGCGAGGTTCGACATGAACTCGGTGCGCAGCGTCTTTTCCACGCTGTCGAGCACCTCCTTCTGCACCATCTCCATGCGCAGCATGCGCATCATCACCTCCACCGCGATGTCCTCGGGCAACAGCTCGAGCACGCGGGCGGCGTGGTCGGCGCGCACGCGCGACAGCACCAGCGCGATGGTTTGGGGGTATTCGTTCTTGAGATAATTGGCCAACACCTCTTCGTTTACGTTGCCGAGCTTGTCCCACATGGTGCGCCCGGCGGGGCCGCGCAGGTCTTCCATGATCCCGTCGACGCGGTCCTTGGGCATGACCTTGGCCAGGAGCCGCTCGGCAGTCTCGATCGAGCCGTGCAGCGACCCGGTGGCGGAAATCTGGTCGATGAATTCGGCGAACAGCCGCTCGACCATCTCGGAATTGATCCGGCCGAGCGAGGCCATGGCCTGCGACACCTCGCGGATCTCGTCGTCGTCCATCAGGCTGAACAGCTTGGTCGCCTGCTCCTCGCCGACCGACAGCATCAGCATCGCGGCCTTTTGCGGCCCGGTCAGGCCGCGGAAATCTTCATTGGTCGCCATATGGCTTCAGTTCCTCGGCCTTACGCGTCCTTGTACATCCACTGCCGGATGATCGAGATCGTCTCCTCCGGATGGCGCGAGACGACCTCGGATATCTTCTTCACGGTCGACTGGCGCACGCGGCCCTCGACCTTGGCCATGTCCACCATGGTTTCGACCTGCTCGGCCGACATGCCGGTATCGCCGGGACCGGCCAGCGCGGGCGCGTCCACGCTCTGGTCGGCCAAGAGCGCCTGCTCGCGATGCGCCGCCAGCGCCGAGGGCAGCGCTTCCAACGTGCGCATGACCAGCGGCCGAACCACCAGCAGGATCACCAGGATGCCGACCACCGCGAGCACGAAGATCTCGGCGATGCGGAAATAGTCGGCCTTGGTCAGCCCGAACAAAGGCGGCATGGTTTCCGCCACCTGCTCGGTTTGCGCGAAGCGCAGGTTGACGATCTCCAGCGTATCGCCGCGTTTCTGATCCAAGCCGATCGCCGAGCGCACGAGGCTGGCGAGCTTGTCGAGCTCTTCCTGGCTGCGCGGCTGGTAGGTGCGCTGGCCACCGGCGTCGGCCGCGTAGGTGCCGTCGACCAGGATGCCGACCGAAAGCCGCCGCATCACGCCCGATTCGCGCACCAGGCTTTTCACGGTCTTGGAGATCTCGAAATTCGTGGTCTCTTCGTTGCGCGCCGAGCGGCTCTGGTTCTTGGACTGGTTCCCCTTGTCCTGCTTGGCATCCGGCAGGTTGTTCTGCACGCTGACGTTGCTGGCGCTGTCGTTCTCGCTCGATTGCTGGTTCTCGGTCACATTCTGCACCGAACGGGCGACCTGGCCGTCCGGGTCGTAGGTTTCGGAGCTCGTGGTGAGCCGGTCGAAATCCATCTCGACCGCGACCTGGGCGCGCACCTTGCCGACGCCGATCGACTGCTCGAGCATTTCCTCGATGGTGCGGGTGAGGCGGCTTTCCTGCGCGCGGCGCAATTCATCGTTGGCCGCAGCGCCGATATCGCCCTCGCTGCCGTCGCCGCCGGCGCGCGCCAACAGGCGGCCGAACGCGTCGACCACCGAAATGCGCGACGGCTTGAGCCCCGACACCGCGGCGGCGACCATGTTCTGCACCGCCATCACCTGCGACTTGGACAAGCGGTCCGCGCCGCGGGTCTTCAGCATGACCGAGGCGGACGGCTCCTGCTGCTGGCGGCTGAACAGCTCGCGCTTGGGCAGCACGATGTGTACGCGCGCCTCCTGGACCTGCGAGATCGAGCGGATGGTGCGCGCGAGCTCGCCCTCCAGCGCGCGCACCAGGTTCACGTTCTGGACGAAGCTGGTGGTGCCGAGCGATTCGCCGCGGTCGAAGATCTCGTAGCCGATCGAGCCGCCCACCGGCAGCCCTTCCTCGGCCATCACCATCCGCAGGCGAAGCGCGCGCTCGCCGGGCACCAGGATCTGGCGGCCGTCGCCGCGCAGCTCGTACGGCACGCCCAGCGCCTCCAGCTTGCCGACGATCTTTCCCGAATCCTGCGGGTCGAGATCGCCGTACAGCAGCGACATGCCCGGGTTGGCGAAGTGAGTCGCGAGAAACGCGAAGAACACGACGCTGCCCAAAACGACGGCGCCAATCGCCGCAAGGCGAACCGGACCGAGGTTGCGCAGCGTTTGAATGAGGTTTTGCACGTTTGCCAGTGAAGATGGTTAGCGATCGCCGGCTTCGCGGCGATCGCCGCAAGCCGCAGCCCGACACTAGGCACGCGCGGTGAAGAAGCGGTTAATACGCGGCAAAAATTGCCGGAGTTCGGGAAAGTTTTGCCGCCTTTCCGGCGGCCCGCTCTTCTTCGGTGGGATCGCGATGCGATCCCACCGCGCTCCGCAGAGGCGGAGCGCGTCGACCGATCAGGCGGAGGTGTTGGTGCGCGTCGCTACCGGCTC
>Ga0209640_10005319_pt1 | contig 11254 bp, 8 predicted proteins | sample RifCSP10_1_FD_184018 | JGI IMG/M metagenome (GOLD analysis project Ga0209640, IMG submission 184018) | Soil microbial communities from Rifle, Colorado - Rifle CSP2_sed 10_1 (SPAdes) (version 2) | ecosystem: Environmental > Terrestrial > Deep subsurface > Rock core/Sediment | place: Rifle...
CCTCGGCGCGCTCGTCGCCGGTGAGCTTCGCTTCGGACTCGCTCGGCTTGGGCCGGTAGCAGTGATGGGCTTCGTCGTTGATGACGACGAGCTGCTTCTTGCCCGACAGCTCACGGCACACGCGCCGGACCATCTGGTCTGGCGTCTCGACGAAGGGGTTGATCTCTCCCTTGGTCAGGATCGCCTTGGTGAGCCTGGCGGCTTCTCCGCGCTCATGGAGCAGAAACGCGTGGTAGTTCGTGATGACAATACTCGCCTGGCCGAGGCGCTCGAGCAGATCCGCCGGTAGGATGTCTCGCTGGCGGTAGTAGTTGTCCGGGTCCGTCGGCAGAAGCACGCGCAGACGGTCGCGAATCGTGATGCCGGGTGTCACGATCAGAAACGCGTCGCTGAAGCGGCGGTCCTGGCGATTCTCCAGCTTGTTGAGCGCCTGCCATGCGATGAGCATCGCCATGACAACGGTCTTGCCAGAGCCAGTCGCCATCTTGAAGGCCAGACGAGGCAGGCCGTTGTTGAAGCTGGCGTTCTCCTCCCGCAGCTCGTTCTCGATCCAGGCGTCGCCGTAGTGGCTGGCAACCTCGCTGAGGTAGATGGCTGTTTCGAGCGCCTCGATCTGGCAGAAGAACAGCTTCCGCTCTCGCTCCGGGTCGCTCCAGTAGCGCAGGAGTCGCTCCGTCAGGCGCGTGCACCCGGCGTAGCCTCCCCGGCGCCACTTCGCGACCTGCTGGCGGATGCGGTTGATGCGCGGACTCGACTCGAACCGATCCTGTGTCCACTCGGTCTCGAACTTGAGCTGGCCGCCCTTCTTGCGAGGGCTCGCGATGGGGAGGAAGTATCCGCTCTCCCGCCGACCATCGACCGCCTCGTCGGTGATGCCGTCCTCTGAGAAACGAAAATGGCGCGCCGGTTCCGTGAAGGGCGAGTTGAGGATCGGGTTGTCGATGACGACCGGCGGCACGGGGCTCAGTATAAGAGAGGTCTCCGGTCGCCGGTCTCCGGTCTCCAGTTTCCGGTCTCTGGTCTTCGGTCCGCGCGCAGGCTTCAGGCCGGAAGGGGATGGAGCTTCACGGGGAGCACGAGCGAGTAGCGCCTGAAGTCCTCGTCGGTCGTGAGAATCTGAAAACGGTGGCGCTCGGCGACGGCGCACAGCAGGAAGTCCGTATTCGACCCCTGGAGACCACTGGCGCGGCACGTGTTGAAGTGCTCGGCGGCTCGCTCGTAGTCGGCTGCGGTCAGCGGCTCGTCTGGAAACGCGCGCAAGTGGTCCCGCAACCGCTCGAACGCGGCTCGCTCGCGGATACCGCTGAGCACTTCCTGCCGGATTGGCCCCACCATCGCCGCGCGCCCGTTGCCGATCAGGCGGCGCAGTTCCTCGACGGCCGGATGGCTGGGCATCCGCCGTCGGAGGGCCAGTGACCAGACGGAGGTATCGACCAGCACCTTCATCGACGACGGCGCTGCTTCTTGTAGTCGTACTTCGGGTCGTAGTCGACCGTGCCGAACAGGTCCGTCACGCGCGCCTGCTTCCGCCGGCTGATGTACTCCTGCAACGCCTCGGTGACCGTATCCTTCTTCGTGGCCTTGCCGCCAATCTTCAGCGCCTCCTCGAGGAGGCGGTCGTCGAGCGCGAGGTTGGTCGCCATCGACACATTATATTACACATCGCTATGTGTGACGGATCAGCGCTCAGACCGCGACGACTCTCAGCCCTGACGGTCATCAACACGAAGGCCGGACACACGACGTGCCGGTCCGGCTAGAGCCTTGGCTAAAGCCGGACACTACGTCTGTACGAATTTGCGCGGCGTGGGCGGGTACCGATAAGGTGATCCGTGGAGATCACGCCGTGCCCGCCACTGCATCGCTCACCAGATACCAGATGTACATCGACGGCCGGTTCGTCGATGCCTCCTCCGGTGACTGCTTCGAAAGCGACGACCCGTTCCTCGCCAGTCCGTGGGCGCTGATTCCACGGGGGACGGCCGTGGACGTCGATCGCGCCGTGTCCGCCGCACACCGGGCCTTCACCTCCGGTGAGTGGCCGACGCTGACCGCCTCCCGCCGCGGCGCGCTCCTGCGCCGATTGGGCGACCTCGTCACCGAGCGGTCGAAGGCGCTCGCCGAGGTCGAGGTGCGCGACAACGGCAAGCTGTACGCCGAGATGAGCATGCAGACGGCGTACATGGCGCAGTGGTACCACTACTACGGCGGGCTCGCAGACAAGATCGAAGGCGCCGTCCTGCCCACCGACAAGCCGGATACCTTCAACTACACCCGCTACGAGCCGCTCGGCGTCGTCGCAGCCATCGTCCCGTGGAACTCGCCGCTCCTCCTGACGGCGTGGAAGCTGGCGCCGGCACTCGCTGCCGGCAACACGGTGGTCATCAAGCCGTCGGAGTTCACGTCGGCGTCGGTGCTCGAGCTCATGAAGCTCGTGGAGGACGCCGGCTTCCCCCCGGGCGTCGTCAACGTCGTCACCGGATTCGGCCAGGACGTCGGCGTGCCGCTCGTCGAGCATCCGCTGGTAGCCAAGGTGGCGTTCACCGGATCCGATGCCACGGGCCAGCGCATTTACGAGGCCGCGGCCCGCGGCATGAAGCGAGTGACGATGGAGCTGGGCGGGAAGTCGCCGAACATCGTCTTCGACGATGCGGAGATCGAGAATGCGGTGAAGGGGGCGATCTCCGGCATCTTCGCGGCAACCGGCCAGACGTGCATCGCCGGGTCACGGCTGCTCGTGCAGGAGGCCGTGTACGACCAGTTCATGGAGAAGCTGGTCGCGTTTGCCCGAACGGCGAAGATGGGAAACCCGATGGATCCGGGGACGCAGATCGGGCCGGTCACCAACAAGCCGCAGTTCGAGAAGATTCTCCGGTACATCGAGATCGCGAAAGGGGAGGGCGCGCGGGCGGTGCTTGGCGGAGGGCGCGCCGAGCGCCCCGAGTGCGGGAGCGGCTGGTTCGTCGAGCCGACCATCTTCGAGGGCGTCACGAGCCGCATGCGCATCGCGCAGGAGGAGGTCTTTGGCCCCGTGCTGTCCGTGATTCGGTTCACAGACGAGGAGGAGGCAATCGCGATCGGCAACGACGTGGTGTATGGTCTTGCGGCCGGTGTCTGGACGCAGAGCATGCGCCGGGCGCTGATGATGGCCGAGAAGCTCCAGGCGGGCACCGTCTGGATCAACACATACAGGGCGGTGAGCTATCTGTCGCCGTTTGGCGGATACAAGCGCTCAGGCCTCGGGCGAGAGAGCGGTCAGGAGATGATCAAGGAGTATCTGCAGGTGAAGAGCGTGTGGATCTCGACGGCAAAGGACGTGCCGAATCCGTTCATACAACGCTAGCCGGTAGCAGGTGACTTGTAGCCGGTAGCTGTTCGAAAGAACCTCGAACTCGCTACGAGCCACCAGCTACCGACTACGAGCTGGGCAAAGGGGACACATGGGACAGGTGCTGGGGTTCGTGGGTGTAGGGCGCATGGGCGGGCCGATGGCGGGGCGGCTCCTCGATGCGGGTCATGCGCTGTGTGTCTTCGATACGAGTGCGGAGGCCGTGAAGCCGCTCGCCGCGCGCGGCGCAACGGTTGCGGGCTCGGCCGAGGAGGTCGGCTCATCGGCCGACATGGTGTTCACGAGCTTGCCGACGCCGCCCATTGTGCAGGCGGTGTGCCTGGGCGAGCGCGGCATCCTCAAAGGGACGCGTGTCAAGACGCTGATCGATCTGTCCACGACGGGACCAACCGTCGCGGGGGTCGTGGCGAAGGCGGCGCGGGAACGCGGTGTGTCCTGGGTGGATTCGCCTGTGAGCGGGGGCGTCGCCGGGGCAACGAAGGGAACGCTCGCCGTGATGGTCTCCTGCGCGAAGGACACGTTTCCCGTCGTGGACCCGGTGCTGAAGACATTCGGCAAGACGTTCTACGTCGGCGAGAAGCCGGGCCTGGCGCAGATTGCGAAGCTGGCGAACAACCTCCTTGCCGCGGCAGCGATCGTGCTGTCGTCGGAGGCCGTGGTGATGGGCGTGAAGGCCGGCCTCGACGCCAGGACCCTCATCGACATCATCAACGCCGGCAGCGGGCGCAACAGCGCGACGCAGGACAAGTTCCCGAAGGCCATCCTGACGCGCACCTTCGATTTCGGCTTCGCCACGGGGCTGTCGTACAAGGACGTGCGACTGTGCCTGGACGAGGCCGAGGCCCTGGGCGTGCCGATGGTCGCCGGCGCGGCTGTGCGCCAAGTGCTGGCGATCACGCAGGCGAGGTTCGGGCCGGACTCCGATTTCACGTCGATTGCCAAGGTGGTCGAAGAATGGGCAGGGGTGGAGATCAGGTGAAAGTGGGAAGTTCGAAGTGAGGAAGTGGAAAGTAAGTCGGTAAGTGCTGAAGTCGTAGTCCCGTAGAGCGGGGGCTTCAGCCCCCGCGGATACCATCAGCAACAGTCTGGAGACGAGATGGACAAAGCGACGTTCGACAAGGGGCGCGAGATTCGCAGTGCAGTGCTTGGCAAAGAGTTCGTCGACGCGGCGTTCAAGGCGGCCGACAGCTTCAGCATGCCGATGCAGGAGCTCGTCACCGAGTACTGCTGGGGCACCGTGTGGGGGCGCGAGGGGCTCGACCGCCGGACGCGGAGCCTGCTCAACCTGGCGATGATCAGCTGCCTGAACCGCCCGCACGAGCTGCGGCTGCACGTTGCCGGCGCGCTGAAGAACGGCGTCACGCGGGACGAGATTCGCGAGGTCTTCATGCAGGTCGCGATCTACGCCGGCGTACCCGCGGGCGTGGACTCGTTCCGCGCGGCCAAAGAGGTGTTCGCGCAGATCGACGGGAAGTAGGCTCTGGGCTCTCGGCTCTGGGCGGTCCGGCCCACTGCCTACTGCCCACTGCCTACTGCCTACTGCCTACTGGAGGTTCACATGTTCTCAGACCGACGCGCTTGGGCGGCGGGCGGCGTCGCCGTGACGGCCGTGCTGCTCGCATGTTCCAGTGCCTTGGGGCAATCAGGTCGCTGGTATCCGTCCAGGTGGGGCGCCGACGATCAGCGCGGCGCCGCCAACCGGCTCACACCCGCGAAAGTGCTCGGAGCCAAAGACGTCATCACGAAGGGGACCGTCTATCAGCTCGGGCACGTATTGGAACCCGGCATGCCGATGTACGGGACGCGGCACTTCAGCCTTCGCATCCCGCAGGCGTTCAAGATGCCCGGGCGCAACGAGGCCGTGTACCACGACGAGATCATCAGCGGGGAACTGGGGCAGATCGGCACGCAGTTCGACGGTCTGGGACATCTCGGGATGGGCGACCTGTTCTACAACGGCAATCGACGCTCGGAGTTCGCGCAGGCCGAGGGGTTGACCAGGCTCGGCATCGAGAACGTGGGACCGATCGTCACACGCGGCGTGCTCATCGACGTGGCGCGTCTCAAGGGTGTTGATCAACTGCCGCCGCGCTACGAGATCACGGTCGCCGATCTCACAGGCGCCCTGCAGCGCGAAGGCGTCCAGATCCGAAGTGGAGACGTGGTGCTTCTTCACACAGGTTGGGGCTCTCTGTGGATGAAGGACAATGCGCGGTTTGGCGAGAGCGAGCCGGGCATCGGTGTCGCCGCGGCGCAGATGCTCGCCGACGCCGAGGTGGTCGTTGTCGGCGCCGACACGTGGGGCGTCGAGGTGATGCCCAATCCTGACAGCTCGCTGTCGGCGCCCGTGCACCAACTGCTCCTGGCGCGCAACGGCATCTATCTGCACGAGAACCTGATCACGGCCGACCTCGCGCGGGACGGGGTCTACGAGTTCATGTATGTCTTTGCGCCGCTTCGGCTGAAGGGGGCCACGGGATCGCCAGGCAATCCGCTGGCGATACGTTAGCTCTAGCTGGTAGCCGGTAGCTGGTAGCAGGTAGCTCGAGCCCGTACTCGTTCCGTTCCAGGTTCGCGGTATGGCAGTTCTGCCGTACTCTCGGTCGGTTTGCCGCTTTGTTTCTTGCCACGTTCGCGACGCTTCACACGAAAAAGCGAGAACAGAGTGCGCGGCATGAGGCATGCTTGCTCGAAGTGGGCGTGCAGCATCCTGCTCAGTTGTTTCGAAATTTGAAAGTGTGGCAGGCGTCGATGGATCTCGTCGAGGAGGTCTTTCGAGTCACACGCACGTTCCCTTCCCATGAGCGATTCGGTCTGACCTCTCAAATCCGGCGTGCAAGTGCGTCGATCGCATCAAATATCGGCGAAGGAAAGCGACGGAAGCGCGAACGTGCCTTTCTCCACCACCTCGACATCGCGCTCGGATCCCAAGGCGAAGTCGAAGTGCAACTGGAAATCGCGCGACGCGTTGGCTTTCTTCGTGAGCAGGACTACCGGGACTTGCAAGCCAGGGTCGAGGAAGTGGGCCGAATGTTGAACGGCCTCATGTCTTCGATTCAGAGAGGGGGAACTCAACAGAACGATGAACCCTGAACCCCTGAACCAGCTACGAGCTACCGGCTACGAGCTACCGGCTAGTACGGCGCCGATCGTGACCCGGCGGAACTGGCGCCTGGGCCCGCCGCCGATCCGGCTTGACACGAAGGGACGCGACCCCGTCGGCGCTGGTCTGGTCAGGCCGGTCACGACGGGACGCCTCGGCGGTCGATCGGTCTGAATCGGTGAGACTGGGCCTGCGCGAGGCCTTGTCGGAAGGCTGCGAAGGCCTCTTCTCGGACATCATAGTGGTCGTCATCAACGGCGAGAGGCGTCAAATGTACACCCTCGTGGGACAGACGACCATAGGGATCATGCCGAATGGGCCTAGGGGAAATCCCTAATGTCAGTCCTGTATGCGCGATCAGGCGTCGCTGAGCCAACCTTGTAAGACCGCGTACTTGACGATATCGATCCTGCCCTTGAGTCCCAGCTTTCGAGCGGCGTTCGCTTTGTGGACCTCGACGGTTTTCACGCTGAGATCGAGTTGAGCCGCGATTTCCTTGTTGCTGTAGCCAGCGGCAATGAGCCGAAGCACGGCAGCTTCCCGATCGCTCAGACTGGCGCCCGTGGCCTGGGCCTTGCGCGTCCGTGCGAGAAATCCCGCCGTCACACGAGCGGTCAGGGCGGAGTCCAGGTATTGGCGCCGGGCGGCTGTGGTCCGGATCGCCTGCAGCAGCTCGGATGGCGCGCTCTGTTTCAGGACGTAGCCGTCGGCGCCCGCCCGTAACAGCTCCTGCAGGTACGCGTCGTCTCCATGACGGGTCAGGATGACCACCACCGCGTCCGGCTGCAGCTGCTTCAGCGTGCGCGTCGCGACGAGCCCGTTCATGCCGGGCATCGAGATGTCCATCACGACGACGTCCGGATGCAACTCGCGCGCCTGCTCGACGGCCGCGGCGCCGTCGCTGGCCTCTGAAACGACCGTCATATCGTTCTGGCCGTCGATCAACAGCTTCAGACCCTGACGCACGGTCACATGGTCGTCGGCGAGCAGGATGCGAATGTTCGACGTCTGGTCACTCATACGGAACCAGTGCCATTCGCCACCGGAATCGGCATTCGAACGATGATCGTGGTTCCTTCCCCAGCAGCCGATTCGATCTGCACCGTGGCGCCGACCAGCGCCGCGCGCTCCTGCATGCCCAGCAGCCCGAATCCCGAGAGGGGGGCCTCACCACTGGCCGGCTCGAAGCCCACGCCGTCGTCTTCGATGATGAGCGAGACATGGTCGAGACGGCGCTCGAGGATGACGTCCACCGTGTCGGCGCGCGCGTGCTTGGCGACGTTGTTGAGCGCTTCCTGCGCGATGCGATAGAGCGTGGTCTCGATCTCCGACGTCAGGCGACCGGCGCTCAGGCCCGTGGTGTGGAGATCCGCACGGACACCCGCGCGGCGGGACCAGTCCTGGACGTAGTTGGCGAGGGCCGCCCGCAGACCGAGATCGTCGAGCGCGGTGGGGCGCAGCTCCCAGACGAGATGATCGACGTCGCGATCGAGCTGCTGGGCCACCTCCTCGAGGGCGTCAACCTGCCCGCGCAGCCGGGGATGGCCCGCGCAGGCATCCTTGAGCGACCTGATCCCGAGCCCGAGCGCCGTCAACTGCTCACCGAACTGATCGTGCATCTCGCGCGCGATCCGCTTGCGCTCGTCCTCCTGCGCGAACACGAGGCGCGAGAGCAGCTCCGTCCGCGCGCGTTCCGCGCGCTCCCGCTCCGCAATCTCCGCGCGCAGCGACGCGTTGGCGAACGCGAGCTCCGCGGTGCGCTCCCGGACGCGCAGCTCGAGCTCCTCGTGCGCGCGCCTGAGGGCTTCCTCGGTCTGCTTCCGCTCGGTGAGGTCGAAGTGGGTGCCGACGATGCGCACGACGGCGCCGTCAGGGGCTCGCCGCACTGGAAAGCCGCGCGAGAGCACGTGCACGTAGTGGCCGTCCTTGTGTTGAAGCCGGAACTCCACGGTGTAGTCCCGCTCGCCGCGAATGACGCCGCTGACGACTTCCTGCGTGCGCGCCCTGTCGTCTGGATGCAGCAGCCGCTCCCAGGCGCTCACGTGCGGCTCGATCTCCTCGTCCGCGTAGCCGAGCATCTGCTTCCAGTGCGTCGAGTAGACCACCTCGCCGCTCTCCAGATTCCAGTCCCAGACGCCTTCCTGCGCGCCCGCGAACGCCAGCGACAGCCGCTCCTCGCTTTCGCGCAGCGCGGACTCCGCGCGCTTTCGCTCGGTGATGTCGCGCGCGATCACCTGAATCGCCTGGTCGCGGGAATCCTCGAGCAGAGCGCTCGTCACCTCGACGTGGGTGGTGGTGCCGTCGAGGCCGACGATCGTCTCCTCGACCGGCGGAAGCGACCTGCCCATCAGAAGCTGGCGGAGGCGCTCGCGGATGATCGTGTGAAAGCTGGGATGGAAGAAGCGGAGCGGCGACTGCCCGAGCACCTGATCGGGCGTGGTCGCGCCGAACAACCGCATCGCCGCCGGGTTGGCGAAGACGATGCAACTCTGACGGCTCACGAAGATCGCGTCCGGCGACAGGTCGACGAGTTGGTGATAGCGAACTGCTGTTTCACGCACCGATGGCTCCCCTTTAGCTGGTAGCTGGTAGCTGGTAGCTGGTGGCGGGTTCGAAGTTCTTGCTACCGGCTACAGGCTGCCAGCTACCCGCTAGTCGACCGCCCGTCGCCCGGACGACAGAGTCTACTCCGCCGCGGCACCCGTGTCAGGACTTCCTGCAGTAGGGGCTGACCGTTGTGCCAAAAGACGTTAGGATTGAAGTCAGCCATGGAACCCGGCGGCCTGCCCCGCGACCGGATCCCGCGCCGTCTGCAACTGGCGTTCGCCGCGCTGGCGCTGGTGTGCCTGGCGGCCGCTTCGTCGGGCCGTCACATGCAGGCGGCCCCCCGGCAGGGCGGCGCGCCGGCGTCGCTCGAGGCGGCACACCGAGCCACGTTCGACCGCTACTGCCTGACCTGCCACACGCAGAGACTGAAGGAGCGCGGCACCGTCCCGATTGCGCTCGACGGACTCGATCTCACACGCGTCGGCGCGGATGCGCAGACGTGGGAGAAAGTGGTCCTGAAGCTGCGCGCGGGGCTGATGCCTCCCGCGGGCGCGCCGCGACCGGACAAGGCCTCACGCGAGTCGTTCACCACGTGGCTCGAGACGGAGCTGGATCGTTCCGCTGCCGCCAGTATCAACCCCGGTCGCACCGAGCCGTTCCATCGTCTGAACCGGGCCGAATACCGTAATGCGGTTCGGGACCTGCTCAACCTCGATGTGGACGTCGCCGCGCTGCTGCCGGCCGACGACGTGAGCTACGGGTTCGACAACATCGCCGGCGTGCTCAAGATGTCGCCGACGTTGATGGAGCGCTATCTGACGGCAGCGCAGAGAGTGAGTCGGCTCGCCGTCGGGACGCCGCTGCCCGCGCCGAACATCGACTACGTCCGGATCGCCGACGACCTGTCGCAGGACGAGCACTTGCCCGGGCTTCCGCTCGGGACCCGCGGCGGCACGCTTCTCCGATACACGTTTCCGATGGACGGGGTGTACGAGATCCGCCCGCGGCTCACGCGCGACCTGAACGAGAGCATGCCGCTCTACACCGAGGACCAGCAGCTCGAGATCAGCATCGACGGCGAGCGCGTCGGCCTCTTCATGCTGCCTGGCGTGGGTGGCCGCGCTGGTGCGCCGCCGCCCAGTGACAACCCCGACGCCGACGATCCAGCGGAACCTCCCGCGCCGCCCGCCGCGGCTCCGGCCCCACGTCAGGAGGGGCAGGCTCCGCCTGCGCGGCCGGCCATCTCGCAGATTCAGCAGACGGTCCGCGCCTCGGCGCGCGAACGCGCGGCGAGGAACCGTGCCGACGAGTCGTGGAATCTGCGCGTGAGGGTGAAGGCCGGCGCGCGAGACGTCGTCGTGACGTTTCTCAACCGCGTCTCCGCGCTCGATGAAACAGCGCGTCTTCCGTTCGAGCGTCCGTACCCGGCGGGTGTGAACATTCCCGAGACGCGGCTGGGCGCGTACCTGCGGAGCGTGGAGATCAGCGGTCCACACAACCCCACCGGCCCTGGGAACGGGCAGAGCCGCGAGCGCATCTTCGTCTGTTCCCCGCGTTCGCGCGCCGTCGACGCCGCAGCGGACACGTGCGCCCGGACGATTCTGTCCACGCTGACGCGGCGGGCCTATCGGCGGCCGGTGACGACCGCGGATGTCGAGCCGCTCATGGCGTTCTACCGGGAAGGCCGCGCGCAGGGCGGGTTCGACGCCGGCATCGAGCACGCGCTCCGGCGTCTGCTGGTCAGCCCGGAGTTCCTCTTCAGGGTCGAACGGGATCCGGCCGGCGCCGCGCCCGGCGCCGCGTACCGCATCGGCGACGTCGAGCTCGCCTCGAGACTGTCCTTCTTCCTGTGGAGCAGCATCCCCGACGACCAGCTGCTGGATCTGGCCGAGAAGCGCCGGTTGAGCGATCCGTCCGTCCTGGCGGCGGAAGTGCGGCGCTTGATGGGGGACCGGCGGGCCGATGCGTTCGTGCAGAACTTCGCGGGGCAGTGGCTGTTCCTGCGGAACCTCGATGCGGTCGTCCCGGTGCAGAGCATCTTCCCCGATTTCGACGACGCCCTGCGGCAGGCGTTCCGGCGCGAGACGGAGCTGTTCTTCGACAGCATCGTGCGCGAGGACCGCAGCGCTCTCGATCTGCTGCGCGCCGACTACACGTTCGTCAACGAACGGCTGGCCGAGCACTACGGCATTTCCAACGTGAAGGGGAGTCACTTCAGGCGCGTCTCGCTCGGGGCCGGCAGCAAGCGCCGGGGG
>Ga0209640_10005320_pt1 | contig 11254 bp, 7 predicted proteins | sample RifCSP10_1_FD_184018 | JGI IMG/M metagenome (GOLD analysis project Ga0209640, IMG submission 184018) | Soil microbial communities from Rifle, Colorado - Rifle CSP2_sed 10_1 (SPAdes) (version 2) | ecosystem: Environmental > Terrestrial > Deep subsurface > Rock core/Sediment | place: Rifle...
GCACGTGCCAATCGCAGGACTGGCATTGCTACCGCTGCTGTTTGGCTTGCCGATTCTGTTTGGGCCTATGCACATCGCATTCTTGGAGATGGTGATCGACCCGGTGTGTTCGCTCGTCTTCGAGGCCGAGACGGAGGAGGACGATGTGATGCGCCGACCGCCGCGTGCCCCCGATGAGCCGCTGTTCTCGGGCCCATTGATCGGCTGGAGCCTCCTGCAGGGAGCGTTCGCGTTCGTGCTCGTTGCCGTCATTTTCATTGTAGCGTTCAGGCGGGGCATACCGGAAGAGGAAGTGCGCGCACTGGCATTCTTTTCGCTGGTACTGACGATTGTCAGCTTGATTTTTGTCAATCGCTCCTTCAGTGCGTCGCTGGTTACGGCTCTCCGCCGGCCGAATCCTGCGCTTGTATTGGTCCTGCTTGCCGTCACGACGATATTGAGTCTGACGCTTCTATGGCCGTTCGCGAGCGGACTATTCCGTTTCGGGCCTCTGCACTTTGACGATCTCCTGTTGACGCTTGCCGCTGGCGTTCTTGCGCTTGTTTTCCTTGAGCTCTTGAAGCCCCTATGGCGCGAACGGCTACAGTCTTGACTGGACGCAGATGGGAAATTCATGGCAGCCGGATTTGCTCTCGCGCCAGATCTGGTTCTCCGCACTGCCCAAGGATCGCGGCGCGGGCCGCGTCGCGAAGGCGCACCGCGGCCGCGAAATCATTGCCGTCAGGGACGAGCGCCTTGCCGATATGGACATGGACGGCGCCGAGCCTTGGTAGCCATTGCTCGCCTCGGAGGATCGAACGGGTCCCCCGCAGGGTGACCGGGATGACGGGGATTCCAGCTTGCGCCGCAATAAGGAAGGCGCCGAGATGAAATCCCAACAAACCCGGCATACGCGTGAAGGTTCCCTCCGGCATCGTGACAATTTGTTCACCCGCCCGCGCCGCCACCAGTAAGGACGCGGTGTCTTCAATACCGCCACGCGGATCGGTTCGTCGAACGAAAATCGTGCCGAGACGGCGCAAGAAGGGACCGGCAATGAGTTGTCCCGCAAGTTCGATCTTCGCGACAAATGACGGTTCACCGGGGATGATGGCTGCTAGAATAATTGCGTCCAGATAGCTCGCATGATTAACGGCGATCATCACGGCGCCGTCGGGAATTGGAGCAGTGGTTTCAAGCGAGACGGCGATTCCGGTAGCCTGGAGAAACAGCTGTGCGGCCGTTCGGACCACCGCGTGGCGCCATCGCTGGCGCGGCAACGCAAGCACAAGGGGCCATACTGGAATTGCGATCAAAATCAGAACCGTCCCCCACCATGCCGCGTATGCAAATTCCCCCGCCAGACGGCTTACCCGACGGGAGCGGCGGACAACGCCGGCGAGCGTAATGCGGGCGAGCTGCCACCAAAAGGCGCGTGGCTTACGTCCGATCATCCCACTCTCATAGAGAAGACGGGCTTCCGAGCGACGTATCTTGCCGCTCGACGTCTTAGGGACGGTCTGCGGCGGCGCGAGAACCACGTCGTCCGGCGCCAATTCGAGTAGGCTCATGGATGCCTCGCCTATCCGTCGGCGAATCTGATCGTGTTGCTCGGGATCGGTGAGCCGCGTCTCAGCAAGCACAATCAATCGTTCCGTGCCGGTACGGGGATCGTCACTCGCAAAAGCCGCCACGCAGCCCCTGCGTACGCCTTCGATGTTCCCGACAAATTCCTCGAGCTCATGCGGATAGATATTACGTCCGGCTCGTTTGATGATGTCCTTGGTGCGCCCAGTGATGAAGATGTCCCCGGCCGCGATATAGGCGCGGTCGCCGGTTTCCAGCCAGGGACCTTCGAACAGCTCTCGGTTCTTTTCCTCGTTGCGGAAATAGCCCGCAGTAGCGGATGGCCCCTTGAACTGCAGCCGTCCTTCGCGACGCTCGGGCAGTTCGAACCCCTGGTCGTCAACGATCCGCACCTGATGGCCGGGAAGCGGCTGGCCACAAGCAACGAACTCGAGCGCGGAGCGGTCGCGCGACTTCACCGGCAATGCGAGTCCCATGCTTGCGAGGTCGTCGCGCCTTATGCGGTCGACAATAGGAGCGCGACCGAGCGGTGGGAATGCGAGACCCACGGAACTCTCGGCAAGCCCGTAGACCGGCCCCAGGGCCTCCGGCCTGAAGCCGTAGCGAGCGAATCGTTCCGTAAACCGGGCAATCGTACTCGGGCTCACGGGCTCTGCCCCATTAGTAACCACACGCAGGCTGCTCAAGTTCAAGCCTTCGATGTCTTGGTCGCGGATGCTCTTGAGGCACAGTTCGAAAGCGAAGTTGGGGGCAGCCGAAAGGGTCGCCTTATGGCGGTGAATCGCCCACAGCCACCGGGCGGGGTCGGCGAGAAAGGCGAGTGGAGGCATGATAACGGTTGGGGCCCCATAGTAGAGACAGCCGAGCCACGCACCGATCAGCCCCATGTCGTGGTAGAGCGGCAACCAGCTGACGAATACGTCTGACGAGCTTGCCTCCAGCACTTCGCCCATGGCGCGGATGTTGGCGAGCAGATTGGCGTGCGACAGCACGACTCCCTTGGGATCACCGGTGCTCCCAGATGTGTATTGAATGAGTGCCGTGGTATTCGCATCGGCTGGATGCGCCTCGGCCAAGGGCGTAAATCGCCGCAACTCGGCGACGATCTCAATGCGACGCAGAGACTCGGCGAGGCCGTAGAGAAGCGTTCCAACGTTCCGAATTTCTTCATTGGTGATCAGGACGCTGGCCTCGGCGTTGCGCAGGATGCCGGCTTGGCGCCGCAGGTGGTCTTCCACCTGCGCACGACGGAAGGGCGGATAAATCGGCACCGGAATTCCGCCAGCGAGCAGCGTTCCTAGGAAGGCGGGGAAAAAGCCGCGCTCGGTCGGTAGCATGATCGCAACGCGGTCGCCGGGCTGCAGCCCGTGCTGGAGCAGTCCGCTGGCAACCGAACGGCCCTCCTGATCCAAGTCGCGATAGGTGATGCACTCTTCTTCAGTGTCACTGTGCCAGAGCCAAAGGTGGGAGCGATCGCCGTGATCATTCACGTGCGCAGCCAGAACCTCAATGAGCGTCGAGCACTCGCTGGGCTCGGCCGTCTCGGGCAATGCTAGAGGCCGAACGGCAGCTCTTTCCCCTGCGCCTCCGCGTTGTGGCGAGGCCACACGGATGGCATCGAGAAGATCCTGCGGAGTTTCGGCGTCACCAATCAGTTGCTCCGGCAAACGAACTCGGAAAGTGCGATCGAGCCGAAGCAGAAGCTCGGCGCGTGCCAAGCTGTCGAAGCCGAGATCGCGATCGAGATTGCTGTTGAGCCTGACGACCAGCGTCCTGCGCATGTGGGGATGCAGTTCGAGGACGAGCTCGCGAATTATCGCGACGAGTTCGGTGCCTGCATCATCCGCGGGCCGCTGACCGGCCAGATTCATTCGTCCTCTCCTTTCGCTCAATTGCTCCGTTGCTCCCGCCACTGCTCCTTAATCATCACGATGTTCCGGCTTGGCCGAATGACCTAGATCAAAGACGCCCGGCCCTGCCGGCTCAATCCTACGTAGAGAAGTCATCTTTTTCGGAGGACCTGTGAGGTGAAGGGCCGCCTTAATGTGGGTTCGGAGCAGCCGTTCCGCCGGTTGCACGACTTCATCCGCTACGACAAGGCACAAACGTTGTGGGGTCTATTCTGCGAGCGTGTCCGGCGCACGCCGGCCGGCATTGCGTATCAGGAGTACGATGGTGTTGCCGGAAACTGGCGCGACTATGAGTGGCAGGCTATCGCGAACCGAACTGACCGGTTCCGATCGGCGCTTGCGCACGAGGGACTAACCCCTGGCGATCGAGTTGCGGTCCTTCTCCCCAACAGCACCGACTGGGTGTGCTTCGATATGGCCGCGCACAGCCTCGGGCTTGTCGTGGCGGCGATTTATCCGCACGACAGCGCCGCCAATAGTGCCTTTATCCTCGGTCATTCCGATGCACGCGTGTTGATCGCCGATACACTGGCGCGATGGGAAGCCTTGCACACATATCGCTCGGAGTTCCCGTTGCTCAAGTCCGTATGGTTGCGGAGCGGAGACCCCGCCACAACCGCCGCGAAAACCCATCCAAACATGAGACGCCTCGACGATATCCTAAATGAGGAGTTTCCACTCCCAGCAGCTTACTCGACCGCGCCGACTTCCCTGGCAACCCTGATTTACACATCGGGGACAACCGGCCGACCAAAGGGCGTGATGCTGTCGCATCATGCCTTGCTGTGGAATGCGGAAGCGACCGCTGCGATCATCCCGCCTCGAACCGACGACGTATTTCTTTCCATTCTTCCGCTCGCTCACGCATTCGAGCGCACGGTCGGTTACTACCTGGCCATGGCTGGGGGCGCGGCTGTTGCATACGCACGATCGGCCCAGCAGTTCCGCGAAGATCTGGTTGCCATTCGTCCGACCGTGCTGCTCGGAGTTCCTCGCCTCTACGAGCGAATGCACGCCGCGATACTCGGACAGGTGGGAGGCAGCGCACTGAGAAGTGCATTACTGCAACGGGCGAAGGCGCTGGGTTGGCGACAATTCGAGACCGCGCAACATCGAGGTCCAAAGCTTGATCTTGCTGCACGGCTCGCATGGATCGTGCTCAAGAGCCTTGTCGCCGATCGCGTGATGTCCAGTTTTGGCGGGAGATTGCGAGCCGCCGTCAGTGGCGGCGCTCCACTTGACCGATCGGTCGCCGAATTCCTCATTGGTCTCGGCTTGCCGGTAGTCGAAGGCTACGGTCTGACCGAAGCCGCGCCCGTCGTTTCCGCGAATGCCACCGAGGACAACCTGCCGGGCTCGGTTGGGCGACCGCTGAAGGGCCTTGAGGTCAGACTGAGCGATCAAGGCGAGCTCATGGTCCGTTCGCCGGCAGTCATGATGGGTTACTGGAAGGACCAAACGCAAACTGAGCGCGTGCTCGACGCCGCCGGCTGGCTCTCGACCGGAGATCTCGGAGAGATCCGCGACGGCCGCATCTTTATTCCCGGCCGCCTAAAGGAGATCATTGTTCTGTCCACGGGCGAGAAGGTGAACCCGAATTTGGTGGAAGCCGAGATCACGCGCGACACCCTATTTGATCAGGTGGCTGTCATTGGCGACAGCCGGCCGTTCGTTGCCGCCGTCGCCGTTCTCAATCGCGCGGCGTGGAATCGCCTTGCGAAGGACTTCGGCGCGGACCCAGAGCGCCCGAATGCGGAGCCGGTCAAGACAAGAATCCTTGCGCGGATCAAGTCACTGCTCATGGCATTGCCCGCTTATGCACATGTTGGAGCGGTCCATCTCACTCTCGAACCGTGGACAATCGATGCCGGGCTGCTCACGCCGACGCTGAAGGTCAAACGGGAAGACGTTCAACGCCGGTTCGCGAAGGAAATCGAAGCGCTGTACGCCGGGCATTGGATCCCGCGAGCGGAGCGTGGTGACGCATGAATATTGTCGAAGGACCAGGTTCAAAAGAACGTTTGCGTCATGAGCGCCGGGGTAGGATCAGGATGCCTAACAGGATCGTTCTCGATGGCTACGATTGCTTATTACCCCTTGACGCAGACCAGCGGCCGTAGCCGCGCCACGCGATTAGCAAGGCCCGCCTGCTCCGCCGCGAGTACAACGGCATCGCAATCCTTGTAGGCTCCCGGCGCTTCCTCGGCCACGCCACGCATCGATGGACTGCGAACCAGAATCCCTCGAGCCGCGAGATCATCCAAGATTCTCCGACCACTCCAGCGTCTTGTTGCAGCATGGCGAGAAAGCGCACGCCCGGCGCCGTGACAGGCCGATGCAAACGCCTTCTCCTCGCTCGTCTTCGCGCCGACGAGAATGAATGAGTCCGTGCCCATGCTGCCGCCGATGAGAACCGGCTGCCCGACCTGTTGCAGCGCGGCCGGCAGGCTCGGATGGCCCGGCCCAAAGGCGCGTGTCGCGCCTTTTCGATGAACGAAGAGCTCGCGCGGCTTCCGGTCCACAAGGTGCGTCTCGACTTTGCAAGTATTGTGCGAGACGTCGAAGAGGAGATCGATTTTGGCTTCGGGAGAAAAATGATGAAATATCCGTCGCACGTAATGCCCAAGGATTTCCCGATTGGCGAGCGCACAATTGATCGCCGCGCGCATCGCGCCGAGGTAACGCGTGCCTACTTCGGACTTGATCGGTGCGCACGCGAGCTCACGGTCAGGCAAATTGATGCCGGTCTCCTTCGCCGCGACCGCCATTTCCAGCATGAATTCCGAACCGATCTGATGCCCGAGACCCCGCGAGCCGCAATGAATGGTGATTACGACCTCGCCCTGTACGAGACCAAACGCACGGGCTGCTTGCTGATCGAAAATTTCTTCTATCGCCTGAATTTCGAGATAATGATTGCCTGATCCGAGCGTGCCCATCTCACGGCGTTGACGTTTCTTGGCACGATCCGACACGTAATCGGGACGCGCCCCCGACATTTGGCCGTTTTCCTCGATCCGTTCGAGATCGCGCGTCTCGCCCCAGCCCCGCCCGACCGCCCACCGCGCGCCGCCCTTGAGCATCGCATCCATTTCCGTCGCATCGAGCGTGATCGCGCCTTCACTGCCAACGCCGGCTGGGATCTGGTGAAACAGCGAATCCGCGATCGCTTTCTGCTGCAGCAAGATGTCAGCGACCGGGGTCCCTGTAAGCATGGTGCGGACGCCACAGGAAATGTCGAAACCCACACCTCCGGCGGAGACAACACCGCCCTTCTCCGCGTCGAAGGCGGCGACACCGCCGATCGGAAATCCGTAGCCCCAATGGGCATCGGGCATCACATAGGATGCGCTTACGATGCCGGGAAGGGTCGCGACGTTTGCAGCCTGCTCATAGACTTTGTCGTCCATGTCGCGGATCAATGCCTCATCGGCATAAATGATTGCCGGCACACGCATTGCGCCGTTCGGTTCGATCCGCCAGGTCGTGGCATCGACACGGGTGAAGCGCGCAGGATCCATGCGGATAACCCTCGTCTAGACGTCCACCACGCAACCAGCGGCCCAGCCGCCATTGGGCTCTTCGCCGACGTGCAGAGCCGTGAACGTCGCTCCCTTCGGCTCGCACGCCGGCGCATGCCGACCCGTGTCAACTGCTTCACCCCACAACGCCCCATCAAGATGCGAACCGGCGATGCGCACGGAAAACTTGCTGAACAGCATTTTACGTACGGCCATCTCGTAAATGATCGCGTTGAGCCATTCGACGAACAACAGCTCGAGATCGGGCGCGTCGCAGAAAACCTCGATCTGCACAGTCGGAGCGATCTCTGCATCGCTCACCGTGGCCGTCAGCGCCAACGCCGCCTGCTCAAAAGCCCGTTCAACCGTGGGGCCAAAACCGCGCACTCCCACATCGGCATCGTGTGGGAAATGCTCCCAGCCGAGTCTCGCCTTGGTCTCCTGAGTCGAAGGCATCACGCTGACGCCAATTCCCTCGCTTAGTGCGAGAACAGACAGCAGGCCGGATTCATCCGGAGCATATCGCGCGTCATTTCACCGAATGTATATTTGTTAATTGATATGCATGAAACTCATTACGAACCTTGATCTCGATCAACGTACTGGCCCGAGGCGCGCGATACTACAAATGGTGAAAGCCATTCGGTCGATGACTTTCTACAACTCGTTGAGCAAAGAGCAAAAGAGGCGCCTCGGGAAGAGCCGATGGCCCACCAATCTCAAGAAAATTCCGCGATCATGACGAGCTCATCCCCGCGCAACCCAGCGATCTTCAATCTTGACATAGGAACGCTTTACTGCCGCCCACGCGATCCGGTGCGCAATCTCTTCCCGGCGCGGATCGTCGATGTGCGCAGCAAAAGCGTTGTTGAAGGCTGCCCGGTAGATATCCTGCGCATGTTCCGGGAGATGGGAGCGGACGGAAGCAGGAAGGTCCACGTTAGCACGATACGGCATCACTCATCCCCCGCACACGCGCGATAGCATTTTTGAAGAGCTCTTACGGGAAAAATGATGGACCCCATGCACTTCTCGCCCACGACGAACTACGACTAGAGCACAACACGCAGGCCTAGCTTCTTCGCGCCTGTCGCCCGAATAAATCGGGCCGCCGGATTCTGAGTGTCTGCACGAGCACGAGTGTCTTGACGTCGGTCAACTCGCCCCCATCCGCCATTTCGGCAAGCTTCTCCAACTCCATTTCGACCACGCTAATCCTTTCATCATCGTCAACTAACCCGCCTCCTGGCGCGATGCGGTCGGCTGTACGATAGACCGCAAGATAGAAATCCATACGCTCCGTCGAGACGCCGGGCATCGTCCAGCCGGTGACGACGTGCTCAAGCTTCGCAAGCTTGAGGCCGGCCTCTTCGAACGCTTCGCGTTGCGCGCATTCCTTTGGGTTGACCCCCTCGACTATGCCGGCAATAGCTTCCAGAGTCTCTTCATCCTTCGCTGCGAAAAAGACCGGCGCGCGAAATTGGCGGACCAAGATGGCCGTCCTTCGCACGGAATCGTACGGGAGGATGCACGCAGCTCGGCCGTGATCTTCAATTTCGCGACGCAGAATTCGCCCATCGGATGAACGAATCGTTGCGACAAGCAGCCGACACCAGCCTTCGTGAGCAACCTCGATTTCAGCGAACTTCATCGGTACCGCTCCCCTTCTTCTCGCGGTCAAACCAAATTGACTTGCCTCAAGGTACCTCTCGGGCCGTCATTGTATTGGCTAGCCACATGGTTGTGGCATCCTCGATTTCGATCTGGTCGCCGCGGAATGCGGCTCCAGAAGGGCTGCAAGGCCGCGGGTTGCAGCTCTTTGCGCTGCATGCGACTGCCGAGTTCGGCGCCGCGATCGCGCAAGAACTCGGGATCTCGCTCGCCGCGCACGAGGAGCGCGAGTTCGAGGACGGCGAGCACAAGGCACGCCCGCTCAACACTGTGCGGGGCGCCGAAGTCTACGTCGTGCAGAGCCTGCACAGCGGGCCGACCCAAAGCGCTAACGACAAGCTCTGTCGGCTTCTTTTTTTCATCGGCGCATTGAAGGATGCTGGAGCCGCGCGGGTTACGGCGATCACGCCCTACCTCTGCTACGCGCGAAAGGACCGACGCACAAAGCTCAACGATCCGGTCACCACCCGCTACGTCGCTGGCATGTTCGAGGCGGTCGGAACGGACGCCATCGTCACGCTCGAGGTGCACAATCCGGTCGCCTTCGAGAACGCGTTCCGCTGCCGTAGCATCACGCTGACCGGTGCTCCGCTATTCATCGAATTCGCAAGAACGCTGGGTAATGAGAAGCTCGCCGTCGTCTCGCCGGATCCGGGCGGCACCAAGCGGGCCGAACTGTTCCGCGAGGCGCTGGAGGTGGCGCTTGGGCGCCCGATCGGAAAGGGCTTCGTCGACAAGCGCCGCAGCGCAGGTGTGCTTTCCGGTGATTTATTTATCGGTGATGTCGCGGGCGCAACGACTTTGATCATCGACGATCTCATCAGCACCGGACATACCTTGCTGCGCGCGGCGCGCGCGGCACGCGAGGCCGGCGCACGCCGCGTCATCGCCCTCGTCACTCACGGCCTATTCATGCCTGGTGCGGCAGAGGTGCTGGCCGACCCTGCAATCGATCGGCTCGTCGTTACCGACGCGGTGCCGCCTTTCCGGCTAGGTGTTGGGCCGGCGCGCGATAAGGTCGAGATCCTACCCGCGGCGCCGTTGTTCGCCGAAGCGATCCGCCGGCTGCACGAGAAACGGACGCTCGAAGATCTCCTGGTCTTTTGAGCATGCGCTCAATCTGTGCCGCGTCTCTTGCGGCGATGCCTAGGTAGATGCGGGCGAGTACCGGCCATTTTTCCGGCGTACGTGGATTTGGCTCCAAGAGATGTGCGATGGCCAAACGCGCCCGTAGAGTCGCGCGGTGGCAGCGATAGAAGGTAAACAGTTCTCCAGTGGGTCCGTCGCCGAGGCCGCGGATCACATGCTGCTTGATGTAAGCGCCGGCCCATGAAGCACCCAACCGTTCGCATTCGATGCTGAGAAACGCGATCTCGTCGTAAGGATCGACCGCCCGCAGACGCGGGTTGAACTCCAGACAATCGATGATCTTTACCGGATCGCCGAGCCAGATGTGCTCCGGCCGCAGATCGCCATGCCCGTCGACGATGCGGCGACGGCGGACGCGATCGGCAAGCATGTCCCCATGCCGGACGACAAAGCGGCGTTGGATGCAGTCGAGGTGATTGACAAGGCCGGGCGGGATGCCGAGCGACGGATCGAGCAAGATGTTGCGGTTAAATGCGAGGCTTCGGCGCCACTCGGCGAGGTGTAACGCTGGAGATGCGTAGTCCCGGGTGGTATGCCGGTAAAATCGCACAAGCGTGGCAACGAGTTGATCGAGCTGCCAAGTTTCGAGCCGGCGCTCGATAATTGTTCGATCGAGCATGTAGCGCTCGTCGAGCCGCCGCATCACGACGAGCCAGTCCGCCACATTGCCGACTCCGCCGATGGAGAAGCCCGCAGCGGAGCTCACGAGCGGCACCACATCGAGATAGATGTCGGGGGCGAGACGCCGGTTCAGCTCCAATTCGGCCCGGCAGGCAGCTTCGCGCCGCGCCAGCGTTGAGAAGTCGAGATAAGAAAAATGGACCGGTTTCTTCAGCTTGTAGACCAGACCACCGGCAAGAAATACCCATGACATATGGGTTTCGCGAGGGCTCACCTCCGCGGGACGATGCGGATAGGCAGTAGCTTGGCTAAGGAATTCCACCTTCGCCCTAAGCGTCGGCTCGGAGGCGGTCTCGATGGCTTCATGCACGGGGAAACCCCCAAGGAAAACTAGCGCCTGTCTTGGTTCGCGCGGTTGATCCCGATCAATCCGGTACCCGGGTGTTCGCGGCAATATCGCTCGAAAAAGGAAGACGACATGGTAGTACGCGCCGCCTTCAAGCTGGCTCACGTGGATGTCGAAACGCGCGAGGTGCGAATTTCGCCGCTCGGCCTTGCCGGCACGCTTCGCCTGCCGCACGGGGCGACCGCGCTCGTCGTCTTTGCGCATGGAAGCGGGTCGAGCCGCCTCAGTCCGCGCAACATGATGGTAGCCGAAGCGATGAACGCTAAGGGTATCGCGACTTTCTTGTTCGATCTCCTCACGGTGGAGGAGGAGGACCAGCGCGCCAAAGTGTTCGATATCGCGCTCCTGGCGGAACGATTGATCGATGTAATCCGCTGGATCGACCGCGAGCGCGAGCTCCAGCCGCTCCC
>Ga0209640_10005323_pt1 | contig 11254 bp, 8 predicted proteins | sample RifCSP10_1_FD_184018 | JGI IMG/M metagenome (GOLD analysis project Ga0209640, IMG submission 184018) | Soil microbial communities from Rifle, Colorado - Rifle CSP2_sed 10_1 (SPAdes) (version 2) | ecosystem: Environmental > Terrestrial > Deep subsurface > Rock core/Sediment | place: Rifle...
TGACGCGCGCAAAGTGAAAACGAACTGACCCCAGAATTGACACCAGCGATTCGACGCTTCATGTCTTTCGATGAGCAACCCGTCAGGCTGAGCGGCGGGCCAGTTTGTTCCCCGTCTTGAGCAGTTGGAATGGCACCGCCCCATATCTGGGTGTATACTTTCGCTCATGAAGCTCTGGAGTTGGCGTCAGGTTCTTGCAACCTACTTACTTGTTTGGACCCTGTTGTGTATTTGCGCTCCGATGACGTGCCCGCAAGACCGGGCCGCGCTTCCAGAGGTCGGTTCAGCCAGCACTCTAGTCTTGGCGACCGATTCGGGCCGGACGAACGGTTCCGGAGCCAACTACGAAGAAGATTGCTTTTGCTGCTGTGCTCACATTGTCCCGAGCCCCTACTTTGACGTCGGTGCCCCGACACACCTTGCTCCCGTCGCACTGACCTTCTCATACGGTGAGCCTCACAACCTCGCACTCTTCATTGATCACCCTCCTCGCAGCTAGTTCCCCAAACACTTGAGCAGTTTCTGGCGGTGTCTGCCGTCAAAGGGTGACCTGTTCATCCATCTTCAGAATTGGCCAACGGCCAGGAGCGTCGAATGTGTCTTCGAGTTGCAATGGGCGTAGCCGTTGTCTTGCTTTTCCCTCTATCGTGTCCTGCCCAGGAAGGGGCAATTTCGCTGGAGCAGGTACGCATGATTTCGTGTGCAGCGATGCGAAATGTTCGCCAGCTCTTGCAAAGGAATTCTGACTAAGGAGCGCGGTTCATGAATACAGCTTCGGCCAAACTTGTTGCATTTGTTTTGTTCGGGTTCATGTCCATGGCGTGTCCGCTGGCTGCCCAGGAAGCGAAGGAGGCCCAGTCGGTTCCGACACGCTTGACCCTTGATCTGGCCAACGATATCCTCCTGGCGCGCAATCCGACCCTTCTGCGGGAACGGCAGAACCTGGTCGTCGCGCGCGCGGGCATTACTGACGCGCGTCTTCGCCCCAACCCCGATTTCGACCTGGTTTCTGAAAGCTACCCACTGTTCGAGTCCAATCCGGGACCTTTCTTCCAGCGCAACGAACTCATCGTGCGTGTGGGCCAGCCGATTGAGACGGCGGGCAAACGCGGCAAGCGCACGCGTGTCGCCGAACAGGATTTGGTTGCTGCCGAGGCTTTCTTGCAGGACACCGTCCGCCAGTTGAAACTCGAACTCAGGACGCGCTATTACCGCATCGTGCTGGCCCAGGCGGAATACGATCTCGCTCGGCAAATCCTGAGCCAGTTCGACGAAATCATTCGCCTGAACCGCGCCCGATTTGAGCACGGCGAAGTCTCCGGTTTGGACTTGGCGCGGCTGGAAACCGAGCGATTGCGCTTTTTCAATGACATGCTGGCCGCCGAGCTCCAATTGCTGAACTCCAAGGTTGCTCTGCTCGAACTGCTCGGAGTTAGCAGCATGACGGCGCAATTCGAGGTGCAAGAGAAGCTGGCCTTCCGGCCCATTGCCGTCGGTCTGGACGAGCTACAGCAGCAGGCTCTTGCAACCCGTGCAGACCTGCGCGCGCGGGAGGAACTGATCGAACGCGAGCGCCGCCAGGTGTCGGTAGAGAAGGCGCAGGCCGTGCCTAATGTGACGCCGTTCTTCGGCTACAAACGCAACCTCGCGGACAACACGGTGGCTTTCGGAGTGAATGTCGGACTGCCGTTCTTCAATCGTAACCAGGGCGGCATCGCGCGCGCCGTCGCGCGTGTGGATCAGGCGGGTTACGAGAAGCAACGCACGGAGTTGGCTGTCCGGCGCGAGGTTCAGCAGGCCTACCAGACTCTGGAAGTCGAGGGGCGCCGGGTCCGGGCCCTGGAAAGCACTTATGTCGCTTCTGCCCGCAAGGCCCGTGACATTGCCCAGGCCTCTTACCGGCTGGGCGCGCTCGATCTGATTGCCTTTCTCGACGCTGAGCGTGCTTACCGGGAAACTCTCCGTGCCTACAACCAGGCGCTCTTTGACTATCAGACGGCCATTTTTTCGCTCGAAGCAGCCGTAGGAAGGGAGTTCTAAGGTGAGCAAGCGGAACTTATTGATTGGAATTGTCGCGCTGGCACTCCTCGTTGCGGCCTTGGTCTGGTTTCAAAGGAAGCCGGAGGAAGCAACCGAGCAGGCAGTCGCCGGGGACCCAAACATCGTGGAACTGAGCGCCGAGGCGCAACGAAATGCGAACCTGGAAGTGGCAGAGGTGAGCGAGCGGCCAATGGAGAGGATGCTTGTGGCCACGGGTGTTGTCGCGGCAGACCAAAACCGTGAAGCGCATTTGCGCCCGCTTTCGCGAGGCGTGGCCAATCGAGCCCTGGTTCAACTCGGCGACCGGGTGGAGCGCGGCACTCCGCTGCTGGCCTACGACAACATTGAGATGGGCGAGCTTTCTGGCGAATACATCAGCCTGCTCAACGAACTGCAGAGGTTGCAGGCCCAGACGGAGGTGTCGCGCCGGCTTGTAGAACGCGCACGTGAACTCCTCAAGGTCGAAGGCATCTCTCAGAAAGAGTTCGAGCTTCGAGAGGCCGAATACCAGCAAGCACAGTCGGCGGTCAAGAGCAAGCAGGCCGAAATGGAGCGTGTGGAGGAGAAGCTGCACCGCTTGGGCGTGAGCGACGACGATTTGAAGGATCTGGTTTCGGCGGGGCCTAGAACGCACCGCAAATCGTCACCGGATCTGATGCGAGCCCCGTTTGCGGGTGTGGTCACTAAGTATGACGTCGCACCGGGAGAGTTGCTGGGACCGGAGCGCGAGGTTTTCACGGTAGTGGATACGTCGGTAGTGTGGGTTCTCGCTGACATTTACGAACGGGACTTGGGAAAGGTTCGGGAAGGTCTGACGGCGCGAGTAAAAGTGCCCGCATACCCGGACAAGGTCTTCACGGGAAAGATCACCTATGTCGGAGACGTTCTCGACCCCGACTCTCGCACGGCAAAGCTCCGTTGCGTGGTGGCCAATCCGGACGGGCGCTTGAAGCTGGAGATGTTCGCAACCGTGGAGATTCCTTTGCCCGTCAGGGAAGAAGCAATCGTTGTCCCTGCTGCTGCGGTGCAGGTTGTGGGCGACCTGCAAGTGGTTTTCGTGCAAAAGGGCGAAACGCAATTCGAAAAGCGCGTGATCGAAACCGGGGAGCGCTCCGGTGACTGGATCGAAATCCGCAGCGGGCTGCGTCCCGGCGAGCGCGTGGTCACGATGGGGGCATTCTATGTGAAATCAGCGCTGCTCAAAGACCAGATCAGCGGGGAGGAGTAGCCGATGCACCGACTGATTGATCTCTGCCTCCGCTATCGCTTTCTTGTGCTGGCGCTGACAATACTGGTCGCCGTGCTCGGGATTGCCGCGCTGCGCCGCCTCACGATTGACGCGGTTCCCGACATTACGCCGGTGCAGGTGCAGGTGTTGACGCGGAGTCCCGCGCTTGGCCCCGTCGAAGTCGAACGATACGTCACATTTCCCATCGAAGCCGCAATGACCGGCATACCCGGCGTGAGCGAAATCCGATCCGTCTCCCGCTACGGAATTTCCGCAGTGACCATTCTGTTTGAGGATGGATTCAATCTCTACCTGGCGCGGCAACTGGTGAACGAGCGGCTGAGCGCGGCCATCAAAAACATCCCGCCCGAATTGGCCCGCCCGGAGATGGGCCCCATGACCACCGGCCTCGGCGAGGTCTACCACTTCACCGTCGAGGGTGACGGCTATTCGCTCATGCAGTTGCGCACCATCCTGGACTGGGACATCGTTTTTCGCCTGCGCGCCGTGCCCGGAGTCGTCGAAGTCAACGCCTGGGGCGGGCTGGCCAAGCAGTATCACGTCGATGTCGATCCCGCCAAACTCATCGCTTTTGGCGTCACTTTGGAAGATGTCTTCAAGGCCTTGCAGCGGAACAATGCCAACGTGGGCAGCGGCTACATCGAGCACAACCAGGAGCAGTACATCATCCGCGGCGAAGCGCTGGTGAGCTCCATGAAGGACCTGGAAAACATCGTCGTTGCGACAAAACATGGGGGTGTGCCCATTTACGTACGGACCCTCGCCGAGGTGCGCGAGGGTTCCATGCTCCGCATCGGGGCCGCCACCGAAAATGGCAAGGGCGAAACGGTGATCGGCATGGTGCTGATGCTGGCTGGCGTCAATGCCAGCCAAGTCGTCAAGGATGTGAAGCAGAAGATTGCGGAGATTCAACCTTCGCTGCCGCAGGGTGTGCGCATTGTCCCTTTCTACGACCGTGCTGACTTTGTGTCACGTGTGATCGGTACAGTGGAGAAAAACCTCATCGAGGGCGGTTTGCTGGTTGTGGCAGTCCTGCTTCTTTTACTGGGTAACGTGCGGGGAGGGCTGATCGTCGCCTCGGCCATACCGCTGTCCATGTTGATGGCGTTTACGGGGATGGTGCAGGCCGGGATCAGCGGAAACCTGATGAGCCTGGGCGCCATCGATTTCGGGCTGATTGTGGACGGCGCAGTGGTGATGATTGAGAACATTTTCCGGAGGCTGCAGGGCAAAGGCAGCTTGGCCGGTGAGAGGCGGCTCTCGGTGATCGCAGAAGCGGCCCGCGAGGTCGTGCGGCCCGTGGTGTTTGCGGTCACCATCATCATCCTCGTGTACGTTCCCATCCTGACCCTCACCGGGATCGAGGGCAAGATGTTCCGCCCGATGGCGATTACGGTCATGTTCGCGCTGGTGGCCTCTCTCATCCTCGCCGTCACGCTGATGCCGGTGCTGGCTTCTCTTTTTCTGCGCGAGGCGAAACACGACGAACCCTGGCTCCTCCGAAAGATTCGCGCCGCCTACAATCCCGCGCTGGATTGGGCGATGCGCAGGCCGCGAATGGTGGCCGCCTCCGCCCTGGCGATCTTTGCCCTCAGCGGAGCCGTGTTTTATTTCATGGGCGCTGAGTTCATTCCGCGACTGGATGAGGGCGACATCACCATCCAAGCCTGGCGGCTGCCGAGTATTTCCCTCCAGGAATCCATCAATTCCACCTCCCAAGTCGAGCAGGTTCTGCGGCGCTTTCCGGAGGTGAAGACCGTCGTATCTCGAACCGGAAGTCCTGAGGTGGCAACGGATGTGATGGGCATCGAGCTTTCTGACATCTTCGTTATCCTGAAGCCGCGCTCCGAGTGGCAAACGGCAAGTACCAAGGAAGAACTCATCGCCAAGATGAACGAAGCCCTCCAGAAGGAAGTACCCGGAGCGGGGTTCGGCTTCACGCAACCCATCGAGATGCGTTTCAACGAGTTGATCGCCGGCGTGCGCTCCGATGTAGGCGTGCGTATATTCGGGGACAATCTCGAAACGCTTGCGCAGAAGGGGAACGAGGTTGCGCAGGCGCTCAGCACCGTTCGCGGCGCTGCCGATGTGCGCGTGGAGCAGACTGCGGGACTTCCCATGATCCGGATCACGATTGACCGGGAGCGGCTGGCGCGCTACGGGCTCAATGCCGCCGATGTGCTCGACACCGTGCAAGCCACCCGTGTGGGCAAGGTGGTGGGGACCATTTTCGAAGGGCAGCGGCGCTTCGACTTGGTTGTCCGCTTGCCGGAGGAGGTTCTGGGCAATCCGGACGTCATCGCCACGCTTCCCGTCGCGAATGACAAGGGCCGCTTCGTGCCTCTCGCGCAGGTGGCTGACGTGCGGCTGGATACGGGCCCCTCGCAAGTCAGCCGCAAGAACGTACAGCGGCGGATCGTGGTGGAATCCAACGTTCGCGGCCGTGACTTGGCAAGCTTTGTGGCGGAGGCACAGAAAAAGGTCAGCCAAGCTGTTCGCCTTCCCGCCGGGTATTACATCGAGTGGGGTGGGCAGTTCGAGCAGCTCCAGGAGGCCCGCCAGCGGCTTGCCGTGGTCGTCCCCCTGACTCTGCTGGCGATTCTCCTCATCTTGTACATGGCATTTGGCGCGCTTCGTCCGGCACTGCTGATCTTCCTCAACGTCCCGCTCGCAGCGACAGGTGGGATTTTCGCTCTTGCATTGCGCGGGTTGCCCTTCAGCATTTCGGCGGCAGTGGGGTTCATTGCTCTTTTTGGGGTCGCCGTGCTGAACGGCGTGGTTCTCGTTTCCTACATCACTCAGCTTCGGCAGGAAGGCCGCTCGATCGAGGAAGCGGTGGTGGAAGGGGCAAAAACGCGTCTCCGGCCCGTCTTGATGACGGCGATGGTCGCGAGCTTCGGCTTCGTCCCGATGGCCATGTCAACTTCCATGGGTGCGGAGGTTCAACGACCACTCGCCACCGTGGTGATCGGCGGTCTGGTCACCTCCACGCTGCTGACCTTGCTCGTGCTTCCCACAATTTACCGCTGGTTCGAAGGAAAGCGCCGCGAAGTGGAGATCTAAGAGGAGGCGACATCTATGAAAGAGATCAAAGCCATTATCCAGCCATTCGTGGCGGACAAGGTTATCTCATCGCTCCGGGAAATGACGGACTTGCCCGGCGTCACCGTTTCCCAAGTCAAGGGATTCGGTCGCGGGAGGGCGCTAGGTCGCCCTGATTCGCCTGAGGAAGCGGAAATCTTCGGCGTCAAGAAGATCAAGCTGGAAATCGTGGTGCCCGACGATCTGGTTGAGAAGGTCGTCCAATTGATCGCCAAGCACGCGCACACCGGCAACCCCGGCGACGGGAAAATCTTTGTCTCAACGGTGGACGATGTGGTCAAGATTCGGACGGGCGAGCGAGGTGAGAAGGCGATCTAGCCGAAAGCAAGAAGGAGAACTGTCATGAACTCATTTGAGCGAACAGTGACAACCGACAAGTCGTTTGACGAAGCAGTGTCTAGGGTCGAACGCAAAGCAGCAGAAAAGGGCTTTCGGGTTCTGCACACCCATGATGTCGCGGCGACCCTGGCCGAAAAGGGCTTTCCACGCGAGCCTCTGAAAATCATCGAAATCTGCAATGCCAAGTATGCGAGCCAGGTGCTGAATAAAGATGTCAAACTCTCCTTGATGCTTCCTTGCCCCATCAGCGTCTACATCGAAAAGGGCAAGACGAACATCAGCACGCTGCTTCCAACCTCCATCGCACAGTTTTTCCCTCAAGCCGGAATTGAGGGGCTGGCGTCGGAGGTGGAAAAGATCGTGCTCCAAATCATCGAAGAGGCACGCTGAGGAGATCGGGCATGGTGGATGACGTCGTAAAGATTCGCACCCGCGAGCACACGGTGGAAGCGTCATAGGGTTGGATGGAAGGGTGGACGGGATGCAAAGCTTCGAGTTCAGAATTCGAGGAATGGATTGCGCTGAGGAAGTGGACGTTCTGAAGCGCGAAATCGCTCCGCTCGTCGGCGGCGTTGAAAATCTGGCCTTTGACCTTTTGAAATGCAAGATGACCCTACTGAAGCCGCCGAGCGGATTGACCGAGCAAGCTGTAATCCAGGCGGTCGAGCGCACGGGGATGCGTGCCGAGCTGTGGCGCGAGTTGGACGAAAAGTCGGCGGAAAAAACCCTTTGGCGGAAGCGCGGCAGGACAATCCTTTCGGGGTGCAGCGGGGTTCTCACCGCAATAGGCTTTGCTGTCCATTCTGCGCTCGCTGGGGGAATCGCCGCAGCCCTGGGCTCGGAAGGCATGGGAATTGCGCACGGGGTTCCCTGGCTCACGAGAGTTCTGTACTTCCTCGCAATCGTAAGCGGCGGGTGGTACGTGGCACCCAAAGCTTGGTTTGCGCTCAAACGGTTGCGTCCGGACATGAACCTGCTCATGACCATCGCTATCGTGGGAGCAATTGGCATCGGCGAGTGGTTTGAGGCCGCGACCGTTTCCTTTCTCTTTGGACTATCGCTCGCGCTTGAATCCTGGAGTGTGGGCCGCGCCCGGCGTGCTGTCGAGGCGCTGCTTAGCCTTTCGCCGACGCAGGTTCGGCTGCTCCGCGAAGACAATCGTGAAGAGGTGATTGCCGCAGAAGAAGTCCCCGTGGGTTCACGTTTTATCGTCAAACCCGGTGAACGGCTGCCGTTGGATGGCTTGGTACTCGAAGGCGCGAGTCAGGTAAACCAGGCTCCGATTACTGGAGAAAGCCTCCCCGTTCTAAAGGAACGGGGTGCACAAGTCTTTGCGGGAACCGTCAATGGTGACGCTGCGCTCGTGGTTCAGTCCACAAAACCGGCAGGCGAGACCACACTGGCTCAGATCGTCCGGATGGTCGGTGAGGCCCAAAGCCGGCGGGCACCATCGGAGCAGTGGGTGGAAAAATTTGCACGCGTTTACACACCGGTGGTATTCGTCGTCGCACTTTTTGTGGCCGTGCTGCCGCCCGCCGTGTTCGGAGAAAGCTGGATTCCGTGGTTTTACCGATCCCTGGTGTTGCTGGTGATCGCGTGCCCATGCGCTCTGGTAATTTCGACACCTGTGAGCATTGTCGCTGCCTTAACCGCGTCGGCCCGAAATGGAGTGCTTGTGCGAGGCGGCAGTTACATGGAGGCCCCGGCCTCTCTGAGCGCAGTTGCGCTGGACAAGACCGGAACACTGACCGAGGGGAAACCGCGCGTCGTAAGGATTGTGCCGGTCAACGGCCACTCGGAAGTGGAACTGCTGGCGCGCGCCGCGGCTTTGGAATCCCGCAGCGATCACCCGCTGGCACAGGCCATTGTTGCCTATGCTCAGGCGCGCGGCGTTGAGTTTGCCCCTGCCGAGGACTTTCAGATTCAGCCCGGAAAAGGTGCCACTGGACGATTTAACGGGAAGAACTACTGGCTGGGTTCTCATCGCCTGCTCGAGGAACGCGGTCAGGAAACGCCGGAAGTGCACCGGCAGCTCGAACGGATGACCGAGGCAGGAAGGACCGTCGTGGTGGTGGGAACGGACGATCACGTTTGCGGCTTTATTGGACTTGCGGACACGGTGCGTCCCAACGCGAAAGATTCGATTCATGCGCTGCGAAAAGCGGGAATTCAGCACGTCGTGATGCTAACGGGTGACAATCGGGGCACTGCGCTGGCCATCGCCGGTGAAACAGGCGTGGATGAGGTGCTTGCCGAACTGCTTCCCGCCGACAAGGTGGCTGCAGTCGAGAAACTGGTCACGCGATATTCGAGGGTGGCAATGGTGGGCGACGGAGTCAATGACGCCCCGGCTCTGGCACGCGCTACTGTGGGTATTGCTATGGGGGCCGTGGGCAGCGATGCCGCAATCGAAGCGGCTGACGTGGCCCTGATGTCAGACGACCTCTCGAAGTTGCCCTGGCTCATTCGCCATTCGCGAAAAACGCTGGTCATCATCCGGCAAAACATTGGTCTCTCGCTCGCTGTGAAAGCACTTTTCGTCGTCTTGACGTTTGTTGGTCTTGCATCCCTTTGGGCCGCCATTGCTGCCGACATGGGAGTTTCGCTCTTGGTTATTGTCAATGCTCTGAGGCTCGTTCGCTCACCAGCCGGATAGCAAGGGAAAGCCGTCCGGTTGGCAGAACGCGAGAGATATGTGGATTCTGGAAGGCTGGAGCGAGTGGCAACGGGAGTGACAGGAGCGGGGTGCGATCGGCGTGTCCGTCCGAAGATCATGACCGCAGCGACAGCCATCCTGGGGCTTCTGCCGACACTCCTTCTTCGCTTGCACGGCACCGAGGTCGAGAGACCGCTGGCCGTGGTGATGACCGGCGGCCTCATCACCTCGACCGTTTTCACTCGCCTTGCCCTCCCCACCTTTCATGCCTTCGTCCACCAGTGGGTTCAGAAGCGATATTCCTCGACTTGACGGTTTCGTGTCGTACGCTTCTAGACAGGCAGGACGCGCAAAATCATTTCGGCGTCCCCGCGTCCTCCTGCGACACTCTGTTCCGATGACTAGGCGGAGGCGCGCTGGGGCTTTTGGCACTAACTTTAAGGAAAGCACGCGCGATTTCCCGCTCGTCCACTTTGGCAGTGCCACACAAGTGCTTGAAACCATTGGTTTTGTGCTGCGGCTTGCTTTAGGCACTTAATCTGCTATTCTTCTAGCTGATGCTAAGGCGCACTCTGAGTCTATCTATCCTGCTGGGCCTCCTGATTCTGGCTCCGACTCCGCTCTCCATTTGCGCGATGCTGGCCGACCTGCCGGGGGAATGCACTCAACCTTCTGCGCAGCCCGATTGTGAGCAAATGGAAATGGTTCAGCCTTCGGTTGCTATGAAGGCAGGCGGCGACCTGTTGTGCTGCCAGATAAGCCAAGCACCCATTCCGGAAGCGCCGGGCAAGGTGGTTGCGCCCCAGGCCAGCGTCGAGACGTTGCGCCCAGATCATCTGGTCGCCCTTTCGCAGCCGGCTCGACTCGCACATTCTGAACTATCTCCAGCCGTCTCTCCTCCTGATCGCCAACAGCTTCTCTGCGTCTTCTTGATCTAACCCCTCGCTGAACCTGTGTCCGCGCGCACGTGTATCTACGCGTGCGCATTGGCAAGAACCCTGAACAAGCGAAAAGGGGAAGGTCATGAGAACGCAACAGGTACTGATTTGGACGTTGGTAGTTTTGACCTGCACAGGCAGGGCCGCATGGGCGCAGCAGCCAGCGACCTCAGCAGACGTTGTAAAGCTGGCAGATTTGGTCGCGGAGGCTGAACGCAAGCACCCAGCCATCCTGGCCGCGGCACGAATGGTCCAGGCTAAGCGCGCCCGCGTTCCACAGGCGCGGGCCTTGCCCGACCCACAACTCTCCATTGGCTACATGGGCGATCCCGCGCCCTTCAAAACGCAGGCCAACGACCCGGCCAGCTACCGGCAGTTCGGCGTAATGCAGGAATTCCCCTATCCGGGCAAGCGCGAGCTGCGCGGCAAGATTGCTGAGAAGGAAGTTGACGCCGAAGGCTGGAACGTGGAAGCCGCGCGTCGCCGCGTGCGGGCCGAGGTCAAGCTCGCCTACTTCGAACTCTGGGGCGTGGATCGCGCGCTGGACACCACCCAGAAAAACAAAGATTTGCTGGAGAAACTCGCGCGCATTGCCGAGGAACGCTACAAGGTCGGCAAGGGCCTCCAGCAAGACGTACTACGGGCGCATGTGGAAGTCACCCGGGTCTTACAACGTCTCACCATCCTCCGCCAGCGCCGGCGCACACTCGAAGCTCGACTGAACAGCCTCCTCCTGCGCCCGCCGGATAGCCCGTTCGGGCCGCTCGAAGCCGTCGAGAAATCCTCCTTCGCCTACACACTCGATGAGCTGCTCGAAAAGGGCGTGGCCAACGCGCCCGAAATCCGCCGGCAGGAACAACTCATCGAGCAAAGCCAAGTCGCCGTCAACCTGGCCAAGAGGGACTACTACCCGGACTTCAGCGTCGGCTG
>Ga0209640_10005324_pt1 | contig 11253 bp, 10 predicted proteins | sample RifCSP10_1_FD_184018 | JGI IMG/M metagenome (GOLD analysis project Ga0209640, IMG submission 184018) | Soil microbial communities from Rifle, Colorado - Rifle CSP2_sed 10_1 (SPAdes) (version 2) | ecosystem: Environmental > Terrestrial > Deep subsurface > Rock core/Sediment | place: Rifle...
ATTCGACCATACGAAGTTGCCCGGAAAATGCTCGATCCAGGGACCGTTCAAAGACATTTTTTACTCCCGTAAAAAATCGTGATTGGTGATTCGTAATTCGTAATTTGTAATTGGTGATTAGTGATTGGTAAATTCAAAACCAACTTTCGACAACGCTTTAATCAACACTAATCGCTAGTCACCAATCACCAATCACCAATCACTAATCACCAATCACGATTTTTTACGGGAGTAAAAAATGTCTTTGAACGGTCCCTGGATCGAGCATTTTCCGGGCAACTTCGTATGGTCGAATGCGGTGCTCGTCACCAAAGGGATGGCACCCTATGGCGCGGTCGCGCTGGGGGAAATAGACGAAGTTTGCGAACGGCTCAGGCAGCGCCAGAGCGAACCCGATGCCTGGCGCGAAGAATGGTGCGCGCTGGCGAGCCGGCTCGAAAAAGTGGCCGATCAGGCTGCCGCGGCAGGGCACCAGTTCAGCGCGGGCAACTATTATCTGCGCGCCGGCATGTATTACTTCACCGGCGAGCGTTTCGTGGAGCCGGGCGAGCAAAAGCGCAATATCGGTCGCAAGTCCCTGCAATGCCAGCACGCGGGACTGGAGCGGCGCTACCCGAATCTGGAGCGCGTGGAAGTTCCGTACGAAAACATCACGCTGCCGGCGCTGTTCATGAAAGCGCCGGGCGTGTCGGAGCGCGCGCCGACGGTGGTGGTGTTCAACGGCATGGACAACTGCAAGGAAATGAGCGTGCTGTTCGCGGGCCTCGAGTTTGCCGCGCGCGGCTGGCATACGCTTGCGATCGACGGGCCGGGGCAGGGCGAGTCGCTGCGGCTGCGCGATCTGCACGCCCGTCACGATTACGAAGTCCCGGGCAAGGCTGCCTACGATTACGTCGCCGCGCGGCCGGAAGTCGATCCCAGGAAGGTCGTGATCATGGGCTACAGCTTCGGCGGCTATTATGCCGCGCGCATCGCCGCGTTCGAGCAGCGCTATGTGGCCGGCGTGGCTTTTGCGGCGCTGCACTGGGATCTCGCCGCGTGGCAACTGGAGATCAAGCGCCGGCACGAGACCGATCCGAAGACGACCGCGCAATCGACTTTCCACTTCCGCTGGGTCATGGGCACCGATACGATGGATGCGGCGATTGAAAAAGCAAGAAAGTTCTCCCTGGCGGGAGTCGCAGAGAAAATCACCGGTCCGTTTCTGATCGTGCACGCGCAGGACGACAAGGTCGTGCCGGTAGCGTCAGCCTACCAGCTCTACGAGGCGGTCGGCTCCCCGCGCAAGAATCTGAAGATTCTTACCGCCGCGGACGGCGGCAACTACCATGCCCAGGCCGACAACCGGCAGGTCGGGGTCGATTACATTGCGGACTGGATAATCGCGAATATCCAATAGGCTGTTTCCGTGCGTTAATTCACTTGGGCGCCGGACTCGCGCACGATCTTCCTCCATTTGGAGTATTCGGACTTGATGAAAGCGCCGAATGCCTCAGAGGTAGAGCCGGCGGCATCGAAGCCGATGCTCACATAGCCGCTTTTGACATCCGGTGTCTGCAACACCTTGTTGATTTCCACGTTGAGCGTGTCGATGATCGGCTTGGGCGTTCCTTGCGGCACCACGACGCCCAGCCACAAGGCGGCATCGTAGCCCGGTACCCCGGCCTCCGCGACGCTCGGGACATCCGGCATTTGCGGCGAGCGATTCGCGCTCGTCACAGCCAGCACGCGCAACCGCCCCGCTTTGATATGCGGCAGCACGGTTGCGATCCCCGGAAATCCGACCGACACCTGGCCGCTGATCAGTTCGGTCGTGACCGGGCCGCTGCCCCGGTAGGGGATGTGCGTCATGTGGGTTTTCGTCATGGACATGAACAACATGCCGAACAGGTGCGGCGAAGTACCGTTGCCCGGTGACCCGAAATTGATCTGCCCCGGCTGAGCTTTGGCAAGCGCAATGAGCTGCTTCACCGACTTCACCGGCAGCGACGGATGTACGACGACAAGACAGGGTCCATCGCCCACTCGCGTGACGGCAGCGAAATCCGTCAAGGGGTTATAAGCCAGTTTCTTGTATAGACCGGCACTGATAACGAACGCCGGCGCGGTCAGCAACAACGTATACCCGTCAGCCGGTGCTCTTGCTGCGGCCTCCGTGCCGATGGTACTACCGGCTCCGGGACGTGGATCGACTATCACTTGCTGTCCAAAAACATCGGACAGTTTCCGCGCGACGATACGACCGGGAACGTCCACCGAGCCCCCCGGCGAGTACGGAATGATCATGCGTATGGGTCGGGTCGGATAGCTTTGTGCGCCTGCGCTTTGCGCAACCACGATTAACGCGGTGGCTACGGCCAGCAACCCGCCGATTCTTAGCAATGTCGTTTGCATGACGTGTTTCCCTCAATGAACTGACGACTCGCCTCCAAGGCTGCGTTGGGGTTGCGGCAGCCTTACGAAACGGCAGCGGAAGTCGATTTCGGCGCCTGCGTCGCTGGTTGCTTCGGCACATCCCAATCGGTGTTGTATCGCTCGAATCTGGTGGGAACGCGCTGGATCGCTTCCACAACCTCGCGCAGCGGGACGGGATCGAAATCGCCTGGAACGGCGGTCAGCGCGATCGTGTCGACCACGCCGGTATAGCGCTCCTTGAGTTGCTCCGCGATCGTGTCGTAAGTGCCCACCACGGCAAACAGGTTGAGCACATCATCCGGCACTTGAGCAGCCATTTCTTTCCAGCGTCCCTCGCGTGGATAGGAATTCAGCTTCTTGCCCAGGTCTTCTATGCCGTGCAAGCGCAAAACGTTCCAGTATCCCGGAGTCGAGCAATAGAAAGCGATTCGGTAACGCACGTACTCACGGATTTTCGCAACGGTCGCTTCGTCGGGCCCGGTCGCGATGAAGCTCCCTGCCATGACCTCGAAGTTCTTGCGATTGCGTTGGCCTCTTTTGATGCCTTCATCGATCTGCACGTTGATGACTTCTTCCAGCAAGCGCCGCGTCGTCAACGGATGCAGCCGTACCCCGTCGCAGAATTGCCCTGCGACGCGTAACATGGCCGGCCCTACGGCAGCGATCGAAATCGGTGGTGTCGGCAAACCGTTCGGGCGCGGAGAGAAATTGGGCGTCATCAGGGTGAGGGTGTAATGCTCGCTGTGGTAATCCAGCGGCTCCTCAGTCTGCCAGCAACGCCAGATGGCGCGGATGGCGCCGACATAATCGCGCATGCGAGGTGCCGGCGCGCTCCACGGAATGCCGTAGCGGCGCTCATTGTGCGCCTTGATCTGGGAACCGAATCCCATATAGAAGCGCCCGCGGGACGCGTGATGGATGTCCCAGGAAATCATCGCATTGATGGTTGGCGAGCGGGGAAATGCCATCGCGACTGCGGCACCTAACTGGAGGCGTTCCGTAGCCAAAGCCGCCGCCGCCAACAGCAGATAGGGATTGTGCGCATTCTCCGCCGCGATAACGCCATCCAGCCCTGCCTGCTCGGCTTTGCGCGCAAAAGCCTGCGCTTCCCGCAAATCATCGTACGGAACTTTTGTTACCACCCGCATGGCTATTTCCTCCTGGAGAGTTTCTGGCCCATAACAACTATCATGCCATAATGCCACTGATAATCAAGATCCACCGCGAACGCGGTCCGAGATGAGCGGGAGCATCCCTTGAAGAACGAACTTGACGGCGGCGAAGCGATCCTCAACGTCATGCTCGACGAGTAGGCGGGCAATGACAGATTCAAGACTCGCTCAAGCTTTATTCTCACCGCGATCAATCGCGCTGATCGGCGCATCGGGCGACGCGAAAAAAAATACGTCGCGGCCGCAACGCTTCCTGCATAAGCATGGTTATACGGGCCGAATCATCCCGATCAATCCGGGTCGTGACAATCTCTTCGGAGACAAGGCATATCCCGATCTCAATTCGGTGCCGGGAACGATCGACCATGCGTTCATCATGGTGCCGACCGCTGCAGTCGCTGCTGCCATCGAACAGTGCGCAGCCAGGAATGTGCCGCTTGCGACGATATACAGCGATGGCTTCGCGGAAACCGGTGAGGCGGGTCGGCGCAGACAGGCAGAATTGATCAGGATTGCGCGGCACGGCGGCGTGCGGCTGCTCGGACCCAATTGCATCGGCTTGTACAACAGCAACCCCCCGTGCGCGCTGTCGGTGATCGCCGTGCTCGAAGAACTCGATATCAAGCCGGGACCGCTCGCCATCGTCTCACAATCCGGCAGCATGATGGGTGGACTGCTCTCGCGCGGGCATGGGCGTGGCGCCGGTTTTTCGAAGCTGGTTTCGGTCGGGAACGAATGCGATATCGGCGTCGGCGAAATCGCCGATCTTCTTGTCGACGACCCGCACACCGGTGCGATCGTGCTGTTTCTCGAGACGATACGCGATGCGGATCGTCTGGCGCATGCGGCGCGGCGTGCGTTTGCCGCGGGGAAGCCCGTTATCGTCTACAAGCTCGGACGTTCGAAGGTCGGTCAGCAGGTTGCCGCATCGCACACCGGCGCGATCGCCGGCGCCGACGCAGTGGCGAATGCTTTCTTTCGCGCTCACGGCATGATACGGGTCGATATGCTGGAGAATCTGTTCGAGCTGCCTGCGCTGCTCGCCGGTCAAAGACCGGCGCTTCGCCACCGTGTCGCCGCGATGACGACGACAGGTGGGGGTGCCGCGATCGTGGTCGACCGGATCGGCGCATTGGGCCTCGACGTGGTGGCGCCCAGCGCTGAGATCATTGCCAACCTCGCAAAGAAAAACATCAAGGTTGCTCCGGTCCCGCTTACTGACCTCACACTGGCCGGCGCGAAAAAGGAAATCTACGGCGCGGTATTGAACGAACTGTTCACATCGGATCATTGCGATCTGGTGCTGGCGGTTGCCGGGGGTTCGGCGCAAACCCAGCCGCACATTGCAATCGAACCGATGATCGAGGCCGACCGTCGCGGTAAGCCGCTCGCCGTATTTGTCGTACCGCACGCCGAGGCGTCGCTCAAGCTGCTCGCCGCTGCCGGCATCGCGGGTTTCCGCACGCCGGAAGCCTGCGCCGACGCGCTTCGCGTCTGGCGTGAGTGGCGGGCACCGTCGGCTGTACCGGACCCTGACACGTCGCGTCTCGCGGCCGCCAGCCAGATGCTCGCCGCGATGTCAGGCCAGCAGATCAATGAAAACGACGCATGCTGCGTGTTCGGTGCGCTCAGTATTGTGCACGCGCAGACCGAAATAATCGTCGCGCCGGCACAGCGGACCCATATCGCATTTCCGGTGGCGGCCAAGATCCTTTCGCCCGATATCCAGCACAAGACCGATGCGCAAGGGGTGATGCTCAATATCACCACGCCTGAAGAGCTGGAGGCGGCGGCCTCCGGGATGCTCGCGCGAGTCCGGGCATCCCACCCAGATGCCCGTATCGACGGGGTGCTGGTACAGAAGATGGAACGTGGGCTCGTGGAGGTCATTGTCGGCTACAAAGTCGATCCACAGGTGGGTCCAGTCATCATGCTGGGCGTTGGCGGCACACTCGCCGAAATCTATCAGGATTTTGCGCTCCGCCTTGCGCCCGTCGACATCGATACGGCGCGCTCGATGATCGAAGAGGTGCGCGGGCTCGCCGTGATCCGCGGTTACCGCGGGTTGCCGCGTGGCGATTGCGAGGCGCTGGCCCAAGCCGTGGCCGCGATGTCGCAGCTCGCGCTGCTCCAGGGCCGCACCGTAAGCGAGGCGGAGATCAATCCGCTGATCGTGAAGCCGGAGGGCGAGGGCGTGGTTGCCGTGGACGGTTTGATCGTGTTACGAAACGACGCGCAGGCCTGACAGGAAGAGCCCCATGCCGATGGGGCTTTGGCTAACGGTAGCCGTAATTTGACATAATATACATTATACGACATAAGACGCCGGCTTTCCCTCTGGCTAATGCCCAGGTGGACGACATTCTGTTAACCATGCACGCCCCCCCCGACAGCAAGGCAATGCGTGACAGACCTATTCGGGGATATTCCGGTCACATGGCCCAAAGTATGAGCATGGATCGAGGCTGCCCTTCTTTACAATGTCAACAGCGCGCCTCACACGCTAACCGCATCCGCAGCAAAACTTTTCACTTTGATTTTTTTGGACCGTTCTTCGACCTGGGCCGCATCATACTGAAACTGCAATCGCATCCATCCCTCCGACGTACCGCCAAACGCCTTCGCCAAGCGAATAGCCATATCCCAAGACAGGTCTGCACTCTCGTTCACCAGATGACTCAGCGCAGACCGCGACACACCAAGGACCTTGGCCCCTTCGGTCACGCTCAACCCATGCGCTTCCAGACAGTCCACACGCACCGAAAATCCCGGATGTGGTGGATTCTTCATTTTCAAAGCCTTCATAGCGCGCTCCATTTTCAATGGTAGTCCTCTAAATGCACCTCTAGCGCATACCCCGCCTCAAACCGAAAGGTAATACGCCAGTTTGCCCTCACCGTTACGCCCCACTCCCCTTTCCGGTTTCCTTTCAACGGATGAAGCCTGTAGGAATGGACGTTCATATCCTCAATCACTTCCGCTTGATGCAACCGTGCGAGAATTGCCCTAATCCGGTCCACCATGTCAGGCGCCAGCTTCCGGGGATCATCCTCCTCGAAAAACCTTTTAAGCCCCCGGTGCCTGAAACTCACTATCATATTTATACTGTAGCGTGTAGCGCGTCACTAGTCAATTGAAACTTGAGAAGCATTGTAATGCTTTACTGCGCGCCCGCCTTAACCAGCAACTCGACGATGTCCTTGCGTCCTCCCTCGCGCGCGGCGGCAAGCGCCGTGACGCCGGCATGGCTTTTGAGGTTGGGATCCGCGTCGCTCGCCAGCAGAAACGCCACCAATTCATGGTGGCCTTCGCGCACCGCCATCATCAGTGCCGTCACGCCATTGCGATCGGCAGTGGCATTGATCTGGGCTCCGTAGGCCAGCAACAGGCGGCTGATCTCTACACTGCCTTTGACTGCTGCGTAGATCAGGGGCGTCCAGTCCCCCGGCGGATTGACCTCCGCGCCCTGGACCAGCAACTGCCTGACCACTTCCAAATCCCCTCGCAACGCGGCCAGCATCAATGCCGTTTCGCCGAGCGCGTTGCGTGAATTGACATTGGCGCGCGCCGCAAGCAGCACCTTGACCGTCCCGACGCTGCCTTCCTTGATGGCCAGAATCAGCAGCGAATTTCCTTCCTGATCGACAGTACCGGCTTCCACACCCCGTTTGAGCAGTTGACTTACGGACTCAACATGGTCTTTCTTGACCGCTTCCAGCATGTCCTCATAGACCCCCGCAAGCGAGACTTGCCAGACCAGGGCCAGGACAAAGCCCGCGATAAGCTTTATATACCACATTAGATTAGTCCGCTATTATATTGAATAATCTTAAATAATTATTTGTCGTTTCCTGGGCGACTTGCTCCAAAGTCACGCCTTTGAGGCGAGCAATTTCCTCCGCGACGTGCCTGACGTAGCCGGGCTGGTTGGTCCTGCCGCGATACGGCACCGGCGCCAAATAGGGCGCATCGGTCTCGACCAGCATGTTTTCGAGTGGCACCCGGCGCGCGACCTCCTTGAGTGCTTTGGCGTTCTTGAAGGTCACGATGCCGGAAAACGAGATATGGAAACCCATTCCCATGGCAGCTTCAGCCATTTCCCAGCTTTCGGTAAAGCAGTGCATCACCCCGCCCGCCTCACCGGCGCCCTCTTCCCGCATGATGCGCAGCGTGTCGTCTGCCGCTTCGCGCGTATGAACAATCAATGGTTTGCCGCACTCCCGCGCGGCGCGGATGTGCGTGCGGAAGCGCTCGCGCTGCCATTCCAGGTCACCCTTGAGCCGAAAATAATCGAGCCCGGTCTCGCCGATCGCGACTACGCGGGAATGGTTGGCGAGCGCGACCAGTTGCTCGACACTCACCACTATACCTTCGTAGTCCGGATGCACCCCAACGGAAGCATGGAGATTGGGATAAGTCTCCGCCAGCCTGCGCACGCGCGGAAAATCTTCGAGCGTCACTGACACGCACAGCGCGCGCTCGACCTGGTTGGCGCGCATCAGTTCGAACACCGAATCGAGCTTGTCCGCGAGTTCGGGGAAATCGAGGTGGCAATGCGAATCAACCAGCATAGACGCCTGTCATTGATTCCCCGCGCAGCAGTGCCGCATACGACAACAGCAACTCCTCGATGAACAAGCGCGCATTGAGCGGGTGGTTGACGATGCGCTGCTGACGCACGAGCTGCCGGTGATAGCACGCGAGATCGGTGACGCGCAGGCCGCCTGCAATCCGTGTCAATGCGGTTTCGAAATCGGGGTTGTAACGTACTTTGCCGCCGGATCTTGCACTCAGTAAATCGTAGGTCCAGCGTTGCAGCCAGCCCAGCAGCCGGCCAACGGGAAATTCGCGCACCTGCTCGGCCAGCGTCAGTGCATCAACCTTGAGCGCAGCCAAGCTCTCCAGCAGCGCTTTGCGTTGGGCCCAGAACTCCCCGTCATCGAGCGCGAGCGCCGCGAGCGGCGCGTTGCCGGTCTGCGCCAGACTCAACGCCGGGTTGGCCATCCCCTGTTCGAGCAGCCATTGCTCGGCCGCTGCAACTTGCGGTGTCGGCAGGGCTACCTGCTGGCACCGGCTGATGATGGTCGCCGGCAGATAGCTCGGCCGGTGTGCAATCAGCATGAAGCGCGTTCCGGGCGGCGGCTCTTCCAGGTTTTTCAGCAGCGCGTTGGCGGCATTCGGATTCAGCGTCTCGGCCGGGTAGAACACGATGGTCTTGCCGCCGCGGCGGTGCGCGGTCAGGTTGATGAAATCCTGCAAATCCCTGACTTCTTCCACCCGGATCTCTTTGCTTGGCTTGCGTTTGCCGGCCGATGGCTGGTCGGATTCAGCGATATCCGATTCGTCGGACTGGAATTCAGCAGCACGCAATGCTTCGGGTTGGAGTTCGCGGTAGTCGGGATGACCGGAGCCGGCAAACCAGCGGCAGCTCTGGCACGCGCCACAGGCCGCGCCGTCAGCGGCGGGGCTCTCGCATGCGAGCGACTGCGCGAGCTTGCGCACGAAGTCGAGCTTGCCGATGCCCTCCCTGCCCCTGAACAGCAGCGCGTGCGGCAACGCAGCCTTGCGTTGCAGCAGCTCCCGCCATTGCGGCTGGTGCCATGGATAAACCGCTACCGCCATAGCGCACCTGCAATGTCCGTGAGCTGCCGCTGAATGTGTGCGATGCTCTGGCTGGCATCGATCACGCGGATGCGCGACGGGGCTTCGCGCGCGCGGCGCAAATAGGCCTCGCGCACGCGGCGGTAGAAATCATCCTGTTCCCGCTCGAAACGGTCGGCACGGCGTGCGCCTTGCGCGCGCTGCCGCCCGATTTCAGGCGCCAGATCGAACAACAGCGTGAGGTCGGGTTGCAGCCCGCGTTGCGTCCACGCCTCGAGTTGCGTCAGGCGCGCCCAGTCTACGCCGCGCCCACCGCCCTGGTAGGCGAAACTTGCGTCAGTAAAGCGGTCGCACACCACCCATTCACCCTTCGCAAGTGCTGGTTCAATTACCCGGTCGAGATGTTCGCGCCGCGCAGCGAACATCAGCATTACCTCGGTTTCCGCGTGCATCGGGTTTTCCGGATCGAGCAGAAGCTGGCGCAGTTTCTCGCCAAGCCCGGTGCCGCCGGGTTCGCGCGTGATGTGCACGGTAAACCCGCGCTGCCGGAACAAATCCGCAAGCCACGCGAGATGCGTGCTTTTTCCGGCACCGTCGATACCCTCCAGCGTGATGAATTTTCCGCGCATGATTCTATGGCTGCAACGCCCACATGTTTCGTTATGGTACGGACTCTCAGCGCTTGCCGCGCTTCTGGTATTTTGTCACGGCGCGCTCATGCTCGGCCAGCGTGGCCGAAAAATACGTCGTGCCGTCGCCGCGCGCGACGAAATACAGCGCTTTGCCCGGCGCCGGATTAAGCGCCGCGGTGAGAGCGTCCGCACCCGGCATCGCGATCGGCGTCGGCGGCAAGCCTTCGCGCGTGTATGTGTTGTAGGGTCCGTCGGCGAGCAGGTCGCGCTTGCGCAGGTCGCCGTCAAACTGCGCGCCGAGACCGTAGATGACGGTTGGATCGGTTTGCAGACGCATGCCGAGCCTGAGACGATTCATAAACACCGCGGCGATCATGCCTCGCTCGTCAGGCTGTCCGGTTTCTTTCTCGATAATCGACGCCAGTATCAACGCCTGATAAGGGTTTTCCAGCGGCAAGCCGCTGGCGCGCGAATTCCATAATGAATCGAGCTGGGCCTGCATGGCACGATAGGCGCGCTGCAGTATCGCAGCATCGCTGGTGCCGTTAGTGAAATAGTAAGTGTCCGGAAAGAACAGTCCCTCGGCCGACGCCTGGGGAATGCCGAGGCGCTTTGCGATTTCAAATTCCACGACGCCTCGCGTGTCATGCCTGATTGCGGCATGAGAATCCAGCGCGGCGCGCACCTGGCCCAAGGTCCAGCCTTCGACAAAAGTGATCTGGTCCTGGCCGCGGTCGCCTGAAGTGATTTTTCGCAGCAGCGCGAACGGCGTGATGGCGCCGCCGAGTTCATAATTGCCGGCCTGAATGCGGTTCGAGTCACCGAAAATCCGTGCCAGCAGCTCGAATTGCCGCGGTGAGTCAAGCACGCCGGCTGCCTGCATCTGGTGCGCTGCGCTGCGCAGGCTGCTGCCGTGCTTCAGACTGAACTGGAGCGGCTTGCCGATCGCGAGATCGGTGAACGCGTAGCCCACGAACCACGCGGCAAACGCCGCCAGCAGCACCCCTGCCAGCCAGATTGCGCGCTTAAGCATCGCGGTGTTGAATATGCTCGATCCAGCGCCGCATTTGTGCGGTCATCGGCCCGGGACCCCAGGATTTTTGACCGAATTCGGCGATCTGCCAGACTCCAATGACGCTGTTGACCAGGAACAACTCGTCGGCCGCGAGCAGCTCATCGATACTGACGTTCGCAATCCGGGCCGGGATGTTGTTGCTGCGCGCAAGTTCGATCACCAGTTCGCGCTGCACGCCAGCGACCCCGCAACGCGCGAGGTCCGGCGTTACCAGTTGACCGCCGCTCATCAGGAATACATTGCTCATGGTGCCGCAAATCACGTTGTCGTCAGCGTCGCACAGCAGGCCTTCGGCAATCCCGGGATCGCTCCATTCCGCGCGCGCCAGCACATTTTCGAGCCGGTTCAGGTGTTTGAT
>Ga0209640_10005326_pt1 | contig 11247 bp, 11 predicted proteins | sample RifCSP10_1_FD_184018 | JGI IMG/M metagenome (GOLD analysis project Ga0209640, IMG submission 184018) | Soil microbial communities from Rifle, Colorado - Rifle CSP2_sed 10_1 (SPAdes) (version 2) | ecosystem: Environmental > Terrestrial > Deep subsurface > Rock core/Sediment | place: Rifle...
ACAATAATATCCAGTGGCATGCTGGTCTCCGATTTACAAGATGCTGTAAAATAGGCAGGCTATCATAAGCCATGTTCATTCTAGCACAAACGGGACTAAGCGTGAAACGTGAAGCGTGAAACGTAAAACGTGAAGCGTGAAAAGTAGGGCGTAAAGGAGTTCGAATGGCAAACAAAATGACTGTTGGTTACATCGGATTAGGATTGATGGGTAAACACATGGCCCGTAACATCCTCAAGGCAGGTTATCCCCTTGTCGTACATAATCGCAGCCAAGGGCCGGTAAAAGAGTTGGCGGCAGAAGGGGCAATGCCGGCAACTTCCCCTGCTGAGGTTGCCTCACAGGTCGATGTGGTCTTCACAAATCTCCCTGACTCCCCGGATGTTGAACTGATCGTTTTTGGGGAAGGGGGTATTCTGAAGGGTTCTCACGATGGCTTGATATTCGTCGACAACTCCACCATAAAACCCGCCACTGCTCGCCGCATCGCTGAAGAACTGGGTGAAAAAGGTGTACTCTGCCTGGATGCCCCTGTCAGTGGAGGCGATATTGGCGCCCAGAAAGGCACGCTTGCAATCATGGTTGGCGGACCGGCGGCAGCTCTAGAAAGGGTCAGGCCAATCCTTGAGGTGCTGGGCGAGACCATCACCCACGTCGGTGATCCTGGAGCCGGGCAGATAGCCAAAGCTGCCAACCAGATCATGGTTGCTGCCCAAATGGTTGCGATGGGCGAGCTGCTGATCTTTGCCCGCAAATCTGGCGCGGACCCAAAAAAAGTCATCGAGGCTATTCGAGGTGGTGCTGCACAGTGCTGGACTCTGGATGTCAAGCCTCCCCGATTGTTTGAAGGCGTCCGCACGCCGGGATTCAAAGCCTATATGCAGGCCAAAGACCTGGCCATCGTCATGGACACCGCGCGGCAATACGGCATCCCTCTGCCATCTGCCGCCGTTCACACCCAGTTATTTAACGCCATGCTGGAGATGGGCATGGAAAACCTGGACAACTCCGCCGTTATCGGCGTAATCGAATTCCTCTCCGGCACCAGCCTTCTTCCAACTTGACATCCTCTTTTTTATCGGCTACTATGTGTTTAGCAAGTGGCAGAAATAACTATACCCGGTTTGTTGAGGAGGCTTTCAACTATGCGTAAGGCTCGATCTCTCCAGGTGCTAATTGTTGCCAGTTTAATCGCCATCTTCTTGCTTACCGCGGCAGCACCGGCTCCGCTGGCTGTCTCGACTGCGGCCGTCCAGGCCCGTTCTGAATTGGTCCGTCTCACTGTGGAAAACCGTACGTCGAGCCCGATTTTCATGCGATTGCAGGGTCCCTCCTTGTACTTCTTGCGGATTGAAGCCGATGGATCTGAAGTCTTCACGGTGACGCGAGGAGAATATGAATCGACGATCACGGCCTGCGGGGTTACCAAAACCGACACGCTCGATATGAGCACGCCAAAAAGAGTGGTTATGCCGGTTTGCGGCGGCCGCGCCCCTGCTGCTCAGAGCGCGCCTCAAAAAGTAGATCTTTCGGATATCTTCAGAATCGTCCCCGTTACAGTGATAAACGAAGCTGATACGCAGGTGCTGGCTGTGTTAACCGGCGTGGGCACCTACGTGTTCCTGCTCAACAAAGATGCGGAAAGGGACGTCACGATCGTTAAGGGCGATTACGATGTCAAGATCTATGCGTGCCGGTCAGTTACCACGATTGAATTCAGTTCCTACAAAAACGCCAATCTCGTTCTGCGCTGTCCACAGCATTACACGGACTGAAAGCTGAGCAGTCTGCGCTTAGTCATCTGTGGATTTTCTGATTTGCAGCAATTCTCATTATCGTTTTGTGCGGTGATGCCGTTCCTGCCGTCCACGAATAATTACACGAATACACGAATGACTCGCCTGCAAATTGACTTATTGAGATTTGCTGTTTGATCTGCTGCTCCTGCATTGCCTATTAGGACCTGGTCAGGTATAATAGAAAAAATTGATGATCCAAATGCATTGACCGGGACGAGTAACCGGGGCGCTGCCGACAGGGAATGGAGACCATCGATTGAGAGTCTCCAACGGAAAGTGCCCGGCGAAAACCACCCGCGAGCATGACCCAGAACGGCCTCCGGAGTAACCTGACCGGGCACTAAGTCTTGGATGAGGTAATCTGTGGCAGGCCAAGTAAGGGAAACGGCAGACCCCGTTATCGGTCCAAAGAGAAAAGCCTTTCGTAGAAATCGATAGGGTTTGAATCTGGGTGGAACCGCGTGAGAAGGACTCTCGCCCCAGTGGGCGGGAGTTTTTGTTTATCCATCAGGAGGTAAGCATGTCCGAGCAGAAACAAGATAAATATGAGGAAAGCGATCTCTTCCGTATCCGCCACTCGGCCGCCCACGTCATGGCGCAGGCTGTGCTTGAAATGTTCCCTAATGGCAAATACGGAATTGGACCGCCCATCGATGATGGTTTTTATTATGACTTTGATCTTCCGCGTACCCTGACTCCCGAGGACTTAGAAGTCCTTGAAAAGCGCATGCGCCAAATCGTCTCCGGAGAACACGAATTTAGGAAGAAGGTTGTTTCCGCCGCGGAAGCCCGCAGTATTTTTTCTGACCAGCCCTACAAGCTGGAATTGATCGAGGAACTGGAACGCGGCGGAATCGATGAGCACGGACAGCCGCTTGAAGAGAAGCCTGAGATTTCGATCTACACACACGATGATTTTGTGGATCTTTGCCGTGGTCCTCACGTCGGCAGTACGCAACAGATCAACCCCGAGGCCATAAAGCTGCTCAATGTAGCTGGCGCGTATTGGCGTGGTGATGAAGGTCGCGCCATGCTGCAGCGTATCTATGGCACGGCCTGGAAGACGGCGGACGAGCTCGAACAGTACCTGTGGAAGCTTGAAGAGGCCAAGAAGCGTGATCACCGGAGATTAGGCCGGGAGCTCGACCTCTTCAGCGTTAGCGAAGAGGTTGGTCCTGGTCTGATCTTATGGCATCCGAAAGGTGGCATGCTGCGCAAGCTCGCGGAGGATTACAGTCGCGCCGAACACGAAAAAGGAGGCTATGACTTCGTCTACTCCCCGCACATCGGAAAAGCTGCGCTGTGGGAGACGAGCGGTCACCTGGACTGGTACGCAGAGAACATGTACTCGCCTTTAGACATCGAAGGTCAGCAATACTACCTGAAGCCGATGAACTGCCCATTCCATATAGAGATCTACAAGAGTCATTTGCGCTCTTATCGCGATCTGCCTTTGCGTTTTGCCGAATGGGGCACGGTATACCGGTATGAGCGCAGCGGCGTGTTGCATGGACTGTTGCGCGTGCGTGGCTTCACTCAAGATGACGCACACTTATTCTGCCGTCCGGATCAGATGCCGCAAGAGATCGACCGCGTATTGCAGTTCAGCCTGAACGTCTTAAGAGCCTTCGGCTTTAAGGATTTTCAAGCTTATCTCGCGACGCGCAACCCGGAGAAAGCTGCTGGAGAACCTGAACAATGGGTGGCTCCAACCGAGGCTTTGCGGCAAGCTCTTGAACGTGCAGAAATTCCTTTCCAGGTGGACGAAGGGGAGGCGACCTTCTATGGACCAAAGATCGATATAAAAGTGAAAGATGCTCTGGAACGAGAATGGCAGCTCAGCACAATTCAGTTCGATTTTACGCTACCGGAGCGCTTTGACCTGACCTATATCGGCGATGATGGGCAGGAACATCGTCCCTATATGATTCACCGGGCGCTGCTTGGATCCATGGAGCGTTTTATTGGCGTTTTGATCGAGCATTTTGCCGGCGCATTTCCCGTCTGGTTGTCCCCGGTCCAGGCGGTCGTCATCCCCATTGCCGACCGGCACTTACCGTATGCTCGCCAGGTTGCTGATCGCCTTGAAGAAGCCGGCGTGCGCGTGGAGGTGGATGACCGCGGCGAACGGATGAACGCAAAAATCCGCGACGCCCAAAACCAGAAGATCCCATACATGTTGGTAGTAGGGGATCGCGAGGTTGAGCAATCCACAGTTTCTGTTCGTCTCCGGACAGAGGAAAACCTCGGAGCGATGTCCTTGAGCGCTTTCCTGGAGAAAGCAAATCAGGATATCGAAGCCCGCATGTAGAGGCGGACACTCACAGCGCCTGACCGGGCGCAGGCCGCCGCCGAGGACGGCGGCTGAGCACATGGGCGCAAGACGGTCATAGGAATGACTCAGCCGGGGACGGCGGCAGAGCATATGCCTGAGCCTGTACTCATGGCAACCCGCGTGCACGCCATTTCGCTGGTATGGTTGACGATTCGGTTGCCTTTATGGTATCATGCAACCCGTCAAGGCTATGGGCAAAGCTTATCTTTGCCTTGAATTAGCTTAAGAATAGGAGTGATTTATTAGCGCATCAGATTATCGTGTCAACGAGGCAATTCGAAATCCTAAAGTACGCTTGATTGGCCCGGATGGCGATAACGTCGGAGTTGTGCCGATTCAGGAAGCACAGCGCACTGCTCGAGAAGCCGGGTTGGATTTGGTCGAGGTCGCTCCCAATGCTGATCCGCCGGTGTGCCGGGTGATGGATTATGGGAAGTTCCTTTATGAACGCACAAAGAAGGAACGCGAAGCCCGCAAATCTCAGGCTAAGGTCGAGGTCAAGGAGATCCGCCTCAGGCCGAAAACAAACGAACACCACCGCATGTTCAAGGTTCGCGATGCCCGGCGCTGGCTCGGAGAGGGCAAGAAGGTGAAAGTTCGCATCCGCTTCCGTGGTCGGGAAATAACCTACCCGGAAATCGCGCTGAAGGATCTTAAATCGATTGCTGAGGATTTGTCTGATGTCGGGGTTGTAGAGCAAGCGCCGTCTATGGAGGGTCGCAGCATGCTAATGGTAATGGCCCCGGCGAGAAACAAGTAAGCCTGTCCCATCGCCGCTGATTTTGCTATAATTGATCCGTCTCATCCGCGGACGAAGGTTGTTCCGCGGTGTTTTATGTGAAAGGAGATTAACCGTGGCACGCAAGTCGACGAAAGGCAAAAATAAAATTAAATCTCATAAAGCCACGACCAAGCGCTTCCGCCTATCTGGTTCTGGCAAATTGATGCGCACCAAGGGCGGGAAGAGCCACCTGCGCCGTCGCACGCCGAAGCGTACGAAACGACTGTTTGATGAGATGATCCCCGTGAAAGGCCGGGGCATCCGTAAACGCGTCAAGCGCCTGGCTCCTTACCTGGACTAGAAAGACTAAGGAGAGTGAACTATGGCACGGGTAAAGACCGGACCTCACCGCCGCCAGCGACATAAGAAGATCCTGAAGATGACCGAAGGTCAGTTTGGCACTCGCAGCCGCTTATACCGGCGCGCTAACGAGTCCATGCTAAAAAGCCTTTGGTATGCCTATCGCGACCGCCGCAATCGCAAGCGCGATTTGCGCCGTCTATGGATCATCAGGATTAATGCCGCCGCTCGCCAGAACGGCACCACCTACAGCCGTTTTATTCATGGCATGAAGCAGGCTGGCATTTCGCTCAATCGCAAAATGCTCGCCGACTTAGCGGTACGCGATCCCCAGGCATTTTCTGCTGTGGTCAACCAGGCGATGAGCAGCTGAGCAATTTGTTCTGTATTATCTGGATAAGTTAGGAATGGCGCCCTCAAAGAGGGCGCCTTGCTTGTTAAAAACGATCACAACGGTTGTATTCAGCTTGGCACTATCTTGAATCCCCCCGGCCCCCCTTGATAAGGGGGGAGCAGAGGCTCCCCGAAGTGCAGCTCTCTGTCGCAGGCCCCCTTGAGGAGGGGGGAGAAAAGTGTCCTGCACCTTGATAAGGGGGGAGAAGAATGTCCCCAAGCGACGCTCTCCGTCGCCGCTGCCACCGAGAAGGCAGGAGAATCCCCCCCAGCCCCCCTTGATAAGGGGGGAGAAGAGGCCCTCCAAGCGACGCTCTCCGTCGCCGCTCACCTTGATAAGGGGGAAGAGGTTCTTCTGCCAATGACACCTGGCAAGGTTTTCCGACTTTACGAAAGCCCTGTGGAGGGAATTCGCCAATGTTGACCACCTTTTTCCCCCATGCTAGAATTACCAGGGAGGTTCGGATGAATAGGGTTTTGCGCGAACAAGAATTGCGATCCTGTCAGCTGCCCTATCCCCTTTTCCCTATCCCTTAACCAATGATCACCTCCACCAAAAACCCAAAAGTTCAGTATGTCCGGGAGCTGCAATCTCGCTCTCGCGCTCGCCGGCAGGAGGGAGCGTTCGTTGTGGAGGGAGTGCGCCTGGCGGAGGAAGCCCTGGCAGCCGGCTGGGAAGCTCGACTGGTCTTTTATACCGAAGACCTGGATGAACGCGGCCAGGCTGTTGTCCGGGGCTTCATGGACCGGGGCACTCAGGTTGAGTTAGTTGATCCAGCTGTCCTGCGGTCTGCCTCAGATACCGTCACCCCGCAAGGAATCCTGGCCGTGCTCTCCATGCTAACTGTGCCGCTGCCAGAGACCCTGGATTTTATTTTCATCCCCGACGCCGTGCGCGATCCGGGCAATTTAGGGACTATTTTGCGCACGGCCGCGGCGGCCGGTGTAGATGCAGTCTTTTTGCCCTCCGGTGTTGTGGATCCATTTTCACCCAAAGTCCTGCGATCCGCCATGGGCGCTCATTTCCGTCTTCCTGTTCTGACCATTGCTTGGGATGAAATTCGCAATTATTTGGAATTCCACTCGCTGCGAGTTTTTCTCGCTTCTGCGCGTGCCGGAAAGGTGTATACTCAGGAAAATTTCCGTATTCCTCTGGCGCTGATCACGGGAGGTGAGGCCGAAGGAGCCGGAGCATCGGCTTCCGAACTGGCCGATGAAACCGTTCACATCCCGATGCCCGGGGAGGCCGAATCCCTCAACACCGCCATCGCTGCCGGCATCCTCATGTTCGAAGTCGTCCGCCAGCGAAATCCTGCGATCTCTTGAGTCCTGATCAACCCATTTCTAATTGCCATTTCCCTAACTATGAACATCCGCTCAATCACCTGCTTTGCCAATCCCCACTGGCCTGTCAATGAACCCGCGCTTGCGCACATTCAAAGCCTCATTGCTGCGGCTCGACCAGCCTTCGAATCCGCTGGATATACTGTCCAAACTACCCGGTTAGCGACCATACCTTTTCCCAACCTGCTTGCCGATTTGCGTGTAGACGAAGTTGTAAATCTGGCGCAGGTCATCGAAAAGGCAGCCAAATCCGCCGGTTTTGATTACCTGTCGCTTGGACCCGCCAATCCCGATCTTCCAGATAGTTATGGCGTGATCCCCGAGGTTTTGAGGGCCACGCAAGCGGTTTTCCTGTCCGGAATTATCGCTTCCCAAGATGCAGGCGTATCCTTGCCGGCTGTGCGCAGCTGTGCGCGGGTCATTCAGCAGACCGCGGGGATATCCCCGGATGGGTTTGGTAATCTTCGTTTTGCTGCCCTTGCAAATGTATCCCCCGGCGCGCCCTTCTTTCCGGCTGCTTACCATGCCGGTGGCACACCTGCTTTTGCGCTGGCCACCGAGGCAGCTGATCTGGCTGTGGAGGCTTGTTCTTCTGCGAGCAGCCTTGCAGAAGCCCGTCAAAATCTGGTTTCGGTCTTGGAGGGACATGCCCGGGTTCTAACGGCGGTGGGGAATGATCTCGCTGGGGAATACCAGGTCGAGTTTTCCGGTATCGATTTTTCCCTGGCGCCCTTTCCCGAGGAAGCGCGTTCCATTGGCGCGGCGCTTGAACGGTTGGGCATTTCTTCGGTAGGACAGCACGGCACCCTGGCAGCGGTTGCGTTTTTGGCGGAAGCCATTGATCGAGCTCGTTTTCGACGGGTCGGCTTCAGCGGTGTCATGCTGCCGGTATTGGAGGATGCAGTTCTGGCTGATCGCGCCGCCCGGGGCCTCCTGAGCATTACCGATCTTCTGCTTTACTCCGCCGTATGTGGAACCGGGCTGGATACAATCCCATTGCCCGGAAGTACCACCGAAGAAGAGCTTGCTGCGGTCCTGTTAGACCTTGCCGTCCTGGCGCAGCGCCTGAATAAGCCGCTCACCGCGCGCCTGATGCCTGTTCCTGGAAAATCTGCCGGGGATCCTACCGGATTCGACTTTGATTACTTTGCCAACAGTGTTGTATTGCCGCTCAGATCTTCTCCTCTTTCCGGCTTGCTGAGCGGCGGAGAATCCTTCGAAATTCAAGGGATAGGGCAGAGGGGATAAGGGGACAGCTATATCCCTTGGATTTGCCGGTGGTGGGCGTTTTGCAGGTGTTCCTTTAAGTACTCCCCCGTGTACGACCGCGGATGCAGGCAAACCTGCTCTGGCGTGCCTTCGGCTATGATGGTCCCGCCCCGGTCGCCGCCTTCCGGACCGAGGTCGATGATATGATCGGCAACCTTGATGATATCCAAATTGTGTTCGATGATGACGACTGTATTGCCCGCCTCCACCAGGCGATGGAGCACTTCGATTAACTTGTGCACATCAGCCGCGTGCAGTCCAACAGAGGGTTCATCCAGCACATAGAGGGTATTTCCGGTGGAGCGCTTCGATAGTTCGCGCGACAGCTTCACGCGTTGAGCCTCACCGCCGGAAAGCGTTGGAGCCGGCTGGCCAATCTTGATGTACCCCATACCCACATCCTGCAAAGTTTCCAGCCGGTTCATCATTGCCGTGAAGGCTGAGAATACTTCCGCAGCCTTATCCACGGTCATGTCCAAAACGTCTGCGATGGTATATTCCTTGAAGCGCACTTGCAGCGTCTCTCGATTGTAGCGAGCCCCATGGCATACATCGCAAGGAACGTAAACGTCCGGTAGAAACTGCATCTCGATGCGCAGCTGTCCCTGTCCCTGGCAGGCCTCGCACCGGCCGCCGCGCACATTGAAGGAGAATCGTCCCGGTTTGTAGCCGCGGATCTTGCTCTCGGGCAGCTCGGCGAACAAGCTACGAATCTGATCGAATAATCCGGTATATGTACCGGGATTCGAGCGCGGCGTCCTGCCGATGGGTGATTGGTCGATGTTGATGATTTTGTCGATGTGCTCCAGGCCCTCGATGCTCTTATGAGCGCCGGGGATGATCCGCGCGTTATGAAGTTCTCGCGCCAAAGCTTTGTACAGAACTTCTACCATCAGGCTGGATTTCCCAGAACCCGATACCCCGGTGATGCAAACCAGCTTGCCCAGCGGAATGTTGACGTCGATATTTCTCAGATTGTTTTCCCTGGCGCCCCGGATCGTTAATAGCTTGCCGTTCCCAGTCCGGCGTTCCGCGGGCAGAGGGATCTGGCGGCGTCCGGTGAGGTAAGCTCCTGTGATCGAATCCGGGTGCGCTTCGATTTGGTCGACTGTTCCTTCCGCTACGACATACCCGCCGCGCTCGCCGGCTCCAGGTCCCAAGTCCAGGATCCAATCTGCACTGCGGATCGTTTCCTCGTCGTGCTCGACCACCAGGACAGTATTGCCCAGGTCCCGTAAACCTTTCAAGGTCCGGAGTAAACGACCGTTGTCCCTGGGATGTAAACCAATTGAAGGCTCGTCCAAGACGTACAGAACACCCATCAAGCGCGAACCGATTTGGGTTGCCAGTCGAATGCGCTGCGCTTCGCCTCCGGACAAAGAGGCAGCTTTCCGTTCAAGGGTGAGGTAGTCCAATCCGACGTCGACGAGAAAACCGAGCCGGTCAAGCAGCTCCTTTAAAATCCGATCGGCGATCGCCTGCTGCATTGAGCTAAGCGGTGAATCTTTGCCGCTCAACATTTTTGCCCACTCCAAGGTTTTCAGCACCGGCCACCTGGTAACCTCGATGATGTTCACGTCTCCAACGGTAACAGCCAGCGCCTCTGGTCGTAACCGTGCTCCTCCGCAGGTTGGACAGGTGCGCTCGCTCATGTACTCGGAGATTTTATCGCGCATATATTCTGAGTTCGTCTCGTTGTAGCGCCGCTCGAGATTTCCTATTACCCCCTCGAAGGTGGTGTCGAAAGTCGCTCGCCGCCCGTTCTTGTTGCGGTAGTGAACGGTAACTTTCCGACCGTTGGTCCCATACAAGATAATCTCCAGTTTATCCTTTGGGATTTCGCTTACCGGAGCATCCAGGTCGACCCCGAATTCTTCGGCAGCCCCTTCCAGGGTCTGCCAGTAATATCCGCCTTCCTCCCTGGGGCCGCTCCACTCCGATATGGCTATAGCGCCTTCGTTGAGGGTCATGTTTTGATCTGGGATGAGCAAATCCGGATCAATCTCCAGCTTGCCACCCAATCCCTGGCAATCTGGACAGGCGCCGTGGGGGGTGTTGAAGGAGAATGTGCGCGGTTCGATCTCCGGCAAACTGACTCCATGCTCAGGGCAGGCCAGGTGCTCTGAGTAAAACAGATCGCGCCGCTCTTCAGGATCCGTTACGTCCTGGATGATCAGGTTCCCGTCGCCAAACTTCAGCGCGGTTTCAATGGAATCCGTCAATCGTGAGCGGAAGTTCTGGGCTTCTACTGGATCCTCCGGATGCTGAATGATCAGGCGGTCGACAACGGCCTCGATGTTATGGATCTTATAACGATCCATAGTGATCTCTTCTTCCAACAGGTGTACATCCCCATCAATCCTGGCCCGTACGAAACCAGCTTTTTGGATTTCAGTGAGCACCGCCTGGTGGGTGCCTTTGCGCCCGCGAATGACCGGCGCCAGCACCAGCAAGCGTGAGCCTTCCGCAAGGCCTTCTATCGCATCCACGATTTCCTGGGCAGACTGGCTGGTTACCTCTCTCCCGCAGATTGGGCAGTGCGGTATGCCTGCCCTGGCGTACAGCAGACGCAGGTAGTCATAAATTTCGGTGACCGTTCCGACTGTGGATCGTGGGTTGTGAGAGGTGCCTTTCTGATCGATCGACACCGCCGGAGATAAACCTTCGATGTGATCGACGTCCGGCTTGTCCATGCGGCCTAAAAACTGGCGCGCGTAAGCCGAAAGCGACTCAACGTAACGCCGCTGCCCTTCGGCGAAAATGGTGTCAAACGCCAGAGTGGACTTCCCGGACCCGGAAAGCCCCGTGATCACGACGAATTGATCGCGTGGGATCTCAACCGTAATATCTTTCAGGTTGTGTTCCCGGGCACCGACAACACGAATAGCTTTAATTGACATAGATATCTTTGCTTTTTAATTCCGAAACTGTCCCAGATCTCCGCTCAGATGGGAAAAGATTATAGCACGTTTGTTTCAGAAACTGAGGGGTAGTTCGGTAAAATTTAAGGTAGCGCCAAGGGGGAA
>Ga0209640_10005327_pt1 | contig 11247 bp, 13 predicted proteins | sample RifCSP10_1_FD_184018 | JGI IMG/M metagenome (GOLD analysis project Ga0209640, IMG submission 184018) | Soil microbial communities from Rifle, Colorado - Rifle CSP2_sed 10_1 (SPAdes) (version 2) | ecosystem: Environmental > Terrestrial > Deep subsurface > Rock core/Sediment | place: Rifle...
TATTTAACTCGGTTACCATCTCCCCGACAATCATTTTATTAACCGGCCATTCCAGGTGTTTTTTTAGCTTTAAAAACATCTCTTTGTGACCGCCTATGATAAGAAAATCAACTCCGTCATTTTTTACAAATTCGCTAGTTTTTGAAGCAACTAGTTTGAGATGTCTGTGCAGGTGGTTTTCTATGTGGCGAAAAATTTTACCTTGTGAATTCCACGTATCATCTCCCGATTTTACGCGTTGGGGAACATTATTTACAAAAATGTCTTTTTGTTCTTCAATCTCCCCCAAATGTACCGTGAACATCCTTGCTTTCTTTCTGTCAACCAGAAGTACCATATACTTTTTGTAATCTTCCAAAGATTCAAGAACGGGATTTAAATAAGGAGAATATGAAATTACACAAAGCGGCGGTAAGTAGTACTCAAACTCCAAAACTTCCGACAATTTTTGATCTTTTGAAATGAAGAATGCAACACTCCTCTTTCCTCTCGAATCAAATGAGTCGCTAAGGTATTTTTCAATTTTTTCTAAGCTCTTCGAAAAATACCTTTTTTCAAAGCTATCAAGGTTTCTATGAATAAGCGAATGGAAATAACTCATAACTAAAGATTTAGAAGAAGTCTTTTTACCGGGGAAACCTAAATAAACGGATAAGATGCAATACGGATAATTCCTAAATCTCTCCAATATTTCTATCTTTTTTTCGATCTTCCCGGCAAATACATCTTTTTTCATTTAACATCACTTCTTTCATTTTTAACTCCCTAGAACTTGCACAATTTCACGACTTTCGATTGTTTTATCCATCTCTAATTGAAGAATGATCGCGATATGCGCTATAACCTGAAAAATGTTTGCCTTTGTAAGTTTCCAGTTCTTTTAATAATCTTTCAAATCCAACATCCAGCGCTTTGTCGATAACCCCGCCTTCAAATTTCACAAATAGCGGTTTTTTGGGCAAAATCAACCTGATTGACCCATCAAAATAAACTGAGCTTGGGTATTTTGGATGAATAGTCTTAAGATAAGCTTTTGAACCATTAAGTTCCATCTCTTCAATGGTGTGATGGTTGAGGCGTTTTTTATTATGCTCCCGAACAATAACATCTAAAATCGGCAAGTTAGGATCCATATCCGACAAATCCTTCTCTATCTGTCTCAAATGTCTCAAAAAATGATCCCTTACTGTTCCCGACAATGTACAAACTTTAGTCGTGATGTGATAATTCATGTATTTTTCCCTTCTTTGCCTTTTGTGATTCCACCTCTGTCCTCTTTAAAAACTTCTAACTTGCTTTGACTGTAATTTTCTTAGGTTGTAACTTTGCGGTTTTTCCGAAAGTGATCATAATTACACCGTTTTTGCTTTCTGCTTTAGGTTCTGTTTTGGCACTTACTTCCCCTGGCACTGTTAAACGGTACGAAAAAGAAGAGGTTGCTTTTCTATAATACTTTTTATTTTTTTCTTCTTCTTTCTTTTCGCCTTTTACCCAAAGAATCCATTTATCAAAAGTGATTTCGATATCTTTTGGATCAATACCGGGTAGAGCAGCCTCGACATAAACGTTTTTATTATCTTCAGATACAGTCAGACCATCTGTTGCTCCTGTTATCGCAATTGGTTCTTCCTCCCAATCTAAAATTGACGGGAATCTCCAAAAAACACTCGGTATTCCGTTGGCCATATATTTTCACCTCCTCAAAGTGATTATGTAATCGATACTTTAAAAATTAAAAAAAGTTGGTAAATTATAGTTTTTTTGAAAAGTTCCTTAAATTTTAAACCGGATACCTTTATTAAATTTTCAAACGGGTAGAAAGTCGATTCAAAATAAAGCATTGTACCCTGCCCCAAAACCTTATCGCCTTGCATTTTCATATTGTTAAATCCGATTACTTTGACACTCATTTACAATCACCTTTTTAAAGCATTTCTCCGGAAGCCGAGAAGGCTGTCTGTTTTTTCAAAGTTGTTAGACCCTAAAGACTTGGCCTTAGGTATTATATAAACCTCCTCGAACTTCAGAGAACAAACATTAAAGAACAAACTTAAGTTAACCGAATTTAAAAATAAAATCAGTGCATAAAATCACCTAAAAAATGTGATATGAATCACAAAAAGTGTATAATCCAGCCAAAAGGGTAAGGTCATGAATAAGAGCGCGGATAAGAAAATTGATTCTTTCTTCTCTAAATTTAAACCCCTTTATTACAAAAAGGGAGAAATTTTAATTCGTCCGGATGAGTCAATTTTAGGTACATTTCTTTTAAAAAAGGGTCTTGTAAGAAAGTACGTTATCTCTCCGTCAGGTGAAGAATTAACCGTTCACGTATATCGGCCGATTACTTTTTTCCCGACAATTTTTTTAATTGAAAAATTCTCTAATCATTACTTTTATGAAGCAATCAGTGATGTTCAGGTTAATCGGGCACCGGCCAATCAGATTATTGAATTCATCAAAAGCGAACCGGAAGTACTTTTAGAACTTACCCGTCACTTCGCACAGGGTTTGGAAGGATTAACGGAAAGAATAGAAGAATTGACTCTTGAAAAAACCTCTGAGCGAATTATTAATTTAATAATATACTTATCAAACCAGTATGGTTCCAGAGTAAAAAATAAAATTATCATTCTAATGCCCCTAACACATAAAAATATTTCAGATTGGCTTGGTATGACAAGAGAAACGACCAGCCGGGAACTTGAAAAGTTAAAATCAAAAGATCTAATCAGTTATAACAATAAAACTTTGATAGTTAAAAATATTAATAAACTCAAAAAAGAAGCTGAAAAATACAAATAAAGAGGAAAAGAAATTGAAAATCTATACAAAAAAAGGCGATAAGGGGGAAACTTCGCTTTTTGGCGGCCAAAGAGTCGCTAAATCGTCTTTGCGGATTGACGCTTATGGAAATATTGACGAACTTAATTCTTTACTTGGTGTAATTTTAGCCAAAAATCCCCACAAAGAAATTTCACAAAACTTAACTCGTGTCCAGCGTCACCTTTTTGTTTTAGGAGCAGATCTTGCAACTCCCGAAGAGGTTAAAGTCAAAGTTCCCAGAATTAACACTTCGGCAGTAAAAGTACTGGAAAAGGAAATCGATAATTGGACAAAACAATTACCACAGCTTAGAAATTTCATTCTCCCCGGAGGCAGTGAAACCGGCGCATTGCTTCATATGGCCCGAACTGTTTGCAGAAGATCCGAAAGAACGGTTGTTGCCTTGTCGGAAATTGAAAAAATTAACGAAAACGTAATGATTTATCTAAACCGTTTGTCGGATTGGTTATTTACGTTAGCACGTTATGTTAATAAATTGGAGAAAATTAACGAAGTTCCCTGGAAAGGAAGAGGTTAGCTGCACTTGGACCAACCGCAGGTTGGATTAACGCACTTTCGGCAGCCTTCGGTGTAAACCAAGGGGCTGGCACAATCGGGACAAATCGTAAATTTATTTTCCAAAAGTTTTTCTTCGTCGTGTAGTTGCAGTGGGCCGGGCACTCCTCTTAAATCAGCCGTTTTTGCATTTGAGGTCTGATTGCCGGAACCGCTCGGCACGCCAAATTCAGAGTTTATGGACTTCGGTGATGAAAGCGGCATCTGCACTCCATTAGTAACCGTATCTTTTTGTGCCTTTCCATTCAAATATCCATTAGTCTGGCCGTTGGTGTGACCGTTGCTTACTCCGTTGGAGTGGCCCGCTTCGCCCGCGAAGCGGGGCGAGCTGTTTGCGTAACCGTTAGTGTGGCCGTTTGTATATCCCGCTTCGCCCGCGAATCGAGGCGAGCCGTTTAAATTTACTTTTGAAGGTTGAGCAACCAATACTTCTTCCGCAACCGTTTCTTCCTGTTGGTTATTTTCCATCGAGAATTGAAGTTGCTTGGTTTTGGCAATTTCAACCAAAGATTTACCGACCGCATCAAAGGCCGAAAGGATTGCGTTCTGTCCCAAACCGTATGGCGTACCGCAGGAAATACCGATTAAATCAGAAGCTACCTCTTCCAAACTCGCTCCGTATTTTAAGGCGCGCGATGCAAGTCTTCCGGTAACTTCTGCGGCTCCGGAAATATATCCTCCGGTTTTGCCGATATTTACAAAAACTTCAACCGGAGAACCGTCGGAATCTCTAAAAACGGACGTATAAACCTGACCGACGTCTGCCCGTTTTCTGACTCTCATTCCCCAGGCCTCTTGCGGAGTTGGTCGTTTTTTTGGAATGATAATTTCTTCTCCTGTCTCTTTGTCAATAATCTTTTTGCCGGCTATCCCCGCATATTGCGGGGCAAGCTGATCGTAATATGATTTACCTTTTTTGACTTCCAAAACCTGTTTGACTCTTGAACCGTCACGGTAAATTGTGATCATGTTGCAACCTAACTTGTAGCTCAGCCAATACGCTTCACGAACGTCCTCGACGGTGGCTTCGTTAGGAAAGTTGATCGTTTTGGAAATTCCGTTATCGGTAAATTTTTGGAACGCGGCAGCCATTCGAACATGGTTGGACGGAGTAATATCTCCTGCAACAACAAAGGCCCTTTTTATCTCATCGGGAATCTCATCCAGTCCCTGGACTGATCCTTTGTTATCTCCAATTTTTTCCAAGATTTCCTCGTTTTCCAAACCTTTCTCCTGCAAGGCTTTCAAAAGGTGTTGGTTTGTTGTAAAAAGTCTTTTTCCTTCAATTGTATTTTTAGCGTAAGTTAAGGCAAAGTGAGGTTCAATACCGCTTGAACAATCCGCAAGAAGCGAAATTGTACCGGTTGGCGCAATCGTAGTTCTGGCACCATTTCGGGGTTTTATGCTGCCCGGTTTATTATAAATTGAACCTTTAAACGCCGGAAATACTCCCCGGATTTTGGCCAAATCTACGCTTGCATTATCCGCTTCTTTTTGAACAAAGGACATTACTTTTTCAGCTAAATCAAATCCTTCCTGGGTATCGTAACCAATTCCAAGTTTGACAAGCAAGTCAGCCCAGCCCATAACACCAAGGCCGACTCTTCTTATTTTTCCGGTCATCTCGTCAATTTCGGCAACCGGATACTCATTCATGTCCAAAACATTATCCAAAAAGTGAATTGACGTGTGAATCGCTTGCTTCATCGATTTCCAGTCAATTCTTTGGGCAACATCAGCGCTTTGAACGTCACTTTTTACCCCTCGATTACCCTCGGGATAAACAAATTTGGATAAATTAATCGAACCTAATGTACAGGCGTCATAAGGATGAAGAGGCTGTTCTGCGCAGGGATTAGTCGCTTCAATTTGACCGATATTCGGAACCGGATTTGCCCTGGAATTATTGACTCTATCAATTAAAATCATTCCCGGATCGCCGTACTGCCAGGCAAGTTTAGTTATTAAATCAAAAACTTTTTTGGCATTTAGCTTGCCGACTATAACTTTGGATTTGGGATTGATCAGTTCGTAGCCTTCGTCTTCGTGGGTCGCCCGGCAAATTTCGTATAGTTTTTTAACTCCCTCTTCTACCCGAACATTCTTTAAGTCCAGGTCGCGAATGGTATAAGCATCCTTGATATCCTCGATAATATCGTCTGTATTTAATTCGCCTTCAACATATTTTTCATCTTCTTTAATTTGCTGCATGAATTCCTGGTCAACCGTTACCGAAATGTTAAAGTTGGTTAGGGAAAACTCATCGACTTTGTGAACGGCAAATCTCAAAACGTCGGGGTGGGTGTAGTGCAAAATTCCCATATTGGCTCCGCGCCTGACTCCGCCTTGCCTTATCTGGGAAGTTACGTCATTGTAGGCCTGCATAAAGGCAATCGGTCCGGTCGATTTGCCTTTTGAGGTACCGATAATATCATCTTTAGGTCTTAGCCTTGAGAAAGAAAAGCCTGTTCCGCCGCCCATTTTGTGAATCATCGCCATATCGTACATTGTTTTTAGAATCGATTCCATATTATCCTCAACCGGCAAAACAAAGCAGGCAGATAACGATTGTCCGACTTTTCCGGAATTAAGAAGCGTCGGAGTATTAGGAATGAAGCTTTGAGTAGCCATTAAGTTGTAGAACTCTTTTGCAGTATTTAAGTGAGTTTTCTTTAGATCCGCATCGGATCGCAAGCTTTGCTTATCGTGGTAAATCTGATCAGCGGCTCCGATATAATATGCAATCCTCCAAAACATTTCTTTTGGAGTTTCTTTAGGCTCACCGTCATCGTCTCTAAACGCGTAACGGGTTTTAGCAATATATGCAGCATTCTCGGAAAGTTGGGGTTCAATTAAATCGGAGGGGACCTGGGGGATTGCACGGCCGATTTCTCTGGCTTTTTCCCGACTAATTTTTGGTTTTATTCGCAGAAAAGCTCTGCTTACAATTTTTGTTCTTGCCATCCCTAAGTAATTAATTTAACTTCCTAATTTTTTAAGTTCTTTTGCAAAATCTTCAACGTCTGCAAATTGTCTGTAAACGCTTGCAAAGCGAATATAAGCAACTTTATCAAGCCTTTTTAAGGCATTCATTACTAAAAGCCCAATCTTTTTACTTTGAATTTCAGTTGTTGCTTGTCTGCGTAAGGTGGATTCTATTGAATCAACAACTTTATCGATCGCTTCTGCCGAAACCGGACGCTTTTCGCAAGCTTTAATTATTCCTGCCCGGACTTTGGCACGGTCAAAAGGTTCTCTTTGACCATCCTTTTTAATAACTAAAAGATCTAAAGTTTCAACCCGTTCGTGCGTGGTATATCTTTTTGCGCACTTCAAACATTCACGCCTGCGTCTGATTACCCTGCCGTCATCAGACTCTCTTGAATCAACTACTTTATCTTTGGTGCTTGTGCAAAATGGACATATCACGAAAAACTAAAACCTTTTTTCAAAAAAATTCGGGTCAGTCTTCTTTTTTCACAGCTGCCCGATATATACAAGATATTGTGTTACTACCCAATCGTATACCCTACATTTTGCGTTGTCAAGGAGTGAATTTTAGCAAAGGTTTTAGTCTTTGCCAAAGCCTAAAATGACAATGTCTACTTACTAAGTTAAAAGAAGATTTGCCCAAAATCAACCGGTAATTTTTTATATTCCAAGCATTAAGCGCAACTCTTGGTTTTGAATTTTCTCCGGTGACCAGGGCGGATCAAAAGTAAGGGTAACCTGAACATCTTTTACCTCATCTATTTCTTTTAATTGTTTGGTGACTTCTTCAACAAAGTAAGGAGACAAAGGACAACCCGGCGTTGTTAATGTTTGAACTACTTCAACGTGTCCTGCCTGATTATTTATCTTAACGTCATAAATTAGCCCAAGGTCAACAACGTTAATCCCAAGTTCCGGATCAATGCATTTTTTTAATTTTTCCATTACTAAATTACGGTTAATCATAATTTCAAAATAAAGAAACCGGAGTGTTTTTTGAGGATACTACTTTTTAGCCTGTTCTGCAAAATAATCTTCAACCTGGGTTACTACCTGCTGGGGCAATAAATTAGCTTTCATTAAGTATCCCTGAGCGCCGATTTTAAATGCTTCTTTAATAATATTTTCCTGACCTAAGTTAGTCAGTAAAAAAACCGGCGTATCTTTTGTTGAAGACTTATCATTCCTAAGCGCTTTTAAGACATCAATTCCGTTCATTTTCGGCATCATAATATCCAATAAAATTATATCGACCTTCGTTGATCTTGCTTTTGATAATCCTTCTTCGCCGTCACCTGCAACAATCACGTCGTATCCTTTTTTCATAAATAAAAGGCGGTACATATCACTGATAAAAAAATCGTCCTCAATTATTAAGATTGTCCGGTTTTCAATCATTTGTCTGCATACCTATAATATCACTTTTTTGATATTGGCAATGAGAAGGAAAAGGTTGAACCTTTATCAACTTCGGAATCAACCCAAATCTTTCCTCCGTGCATCTCAACGATCGTTTTTGAAATGTGAAGTCCAAGTCCGGTTCCTTTTGAGCCTTCGGCTAGCCTTGAACCGACCTTAAAATACCGGGTGAATAAATTTGGTATTGCCTCGCCGGGAATTCCAATACCGGTATCTTTAACTTCTGTTATTACCCCGTCATTACCCGTTTTAATATTCACTTCAACCCCACCACCGGGTTTGGTAAAATCAATCGCGTTAGTCAATAAATTAGACAATACTTCCGTAATTCTAAACGGATCAACCACAACTTTGGGGATTTTTTCTTTGGGTTGATTAAAAATTAATTTTAAATTTTTTTCTTCGGCTCTAATTGCAAACTCATCAGCTACTTTTTCGACAAAACTCGGCCATTCAATAAATTGTGTTTTCAATTGAATTGAACCTCTTTCAAAAACTGAAATCGTCAACAGGTTCTCAACCAAGGTTTGCAAAGAATCTGTCGAGGTTGACGCCCGCTCCAGAAAGGTTTTAGCTTGTTCCGGAAAGGCATTCTTATCCGCCTCTTCTCTTAAAAGTGATAAATATCCTCTTATTGAAGTTAAGTAAGCACGAAGTTCGTGGGCAACAATTGAAACGAAATCTAATTTTAATGATTCTTTTTGCTTAAGACTAATTAAATTAATTAAAATTATAAAGTATTTTATTTCCCCGTTATCGGATCTTGTTGCCGAAAATCTCATCGGAATCCTTTGGTCATCAAATAAAAAGCTGGTTTCTTCTCTTTCAAATGTTCCGGAACTTTTACAAATATCGCCAATTTTCAAAATTTTATCTTTTTCTTCAAATGAAAAAATGGAGTCAAAATCCTGACCAATTAGATTTTCTCTTTTAACAGCGTTTTGAAAAGATTTATTTATGTAAATTATTCTTCCTTTAGAATCAACTGCGCAGATTGCATAACCGGAAGAATTAAATATCACATCAAGTGGCAGACTTGCAATTGAAACGTTCGAAGTTTTGGGCATTAGTCTTAATCGTATTTGGGTTTCGATCTCTAGTCAAGTAATTGAAGCTTAAACTCTTGTAACTATTATCTTGATTCGAGCCATTTTTCGGAGTCCATTGCCGCCATGCATCCAAAAGCGGCGGCTGTTATCGCCTGACGGTAGTGATGATCGTGAACATCCCCTGCCGCAAAAACGCCTTCGATATTTGTTAGTGTATGACCTTTAACCTTTAAGTATCTTTTCTCGTCTAAATCGAGCTGGTTTTCGAAAATTATAGTATTTGGAGAGTGGCCGATTGCGACAAATACTCCGTCACACCCAAATTTCTCAATTTTACCCGTAACAACATTTTTCAAATTTACACCCTCAACCTTATCTTTTCCCAAAACTTCTTCAACAACGGTATTTGTCAAAAAATTAATTTTAGAATTATTTTTTGCCCGATCAAGCATAATTTTACTGGCTCTAAATTCCTCTCTTCTGTGGATTACTGTAACTTTTGTTGCAAATTTCGACAATGTTAAAGCTTCTTCCATCGCTGAATCGCCTCCACCGACAACGATTACTTTTTTATCCCTAAAAAAGTACGCGTCGCAGGGCGCACAGGATGAAACTCCCCTTCCAATTAATCTTTGCTCGCTTTCAAGTCCTAACCAATTCGTATCGGCGCCAGTTGCAACTATTACAGCTTTTGACAAGTAAGAATTTGACGCGGTTTTGACAGTAAACGGACTCTTTTTGAAATTAACTTCCATTACGTCTTCCAAAATTATTTCTGCACCAAATTTTACTGCTTGTTTGGAAAACTTATCCATCAGCTCGGGTCCCTGGACTCCTTCAGGAAATCCGGGGTAATTTTCAACGTCAGTTGTAAGCATAAGTTGACCGTAAGGTTTTGAACCTCCCAAGATTAAAGGTTTTAAATCCGCCCTTGCTGCATAAAGCCCTGCAGTTAAACCGGCAGGCCCGGAACCAAGAATGATCAGATTTCTAGTTTCAGGCATTGTTTTTTGAGACTATCATTTTTCTTTAAGTTTTAACAAGAGCTCTATAAAAAATTTAATACATTTCTGCTTCAACCCGTTCGGTTAAATTTTTAATATAGTTCAAACCTTCCTTCTCGTCTTTGGGTGCCCAGGGAGCGAACTTTTTGTGGGACTTTTCAATATACGGCCCTTCGATTATTTCATAAAACACGCAAGGATTTGAAAGCGGAATTATGGTGTGAAATATTCTGGGAGGTATTTCAACCCCGAAAGTCGGACCGTTTGAACTTATTTTAGCAGCGTTTTTTAAATTACCGTCGTCTTCAAATTCGGCAACATACGCCTCCCCGATTAATGCGATAAAAACTTCCAGCTTATCGGGTTCAAAATGGCGGTGGGGAATAACATAGCTACTAGGAAAGATAACATTTATCATCCTTTGAATCGGCTCTTCAAACTTGTGAAAGTTAAAGTTTAAACGGTGTCGAGGATTATCTTTTGCTTCCTCCACTAATTTATTTATCGTCTTTTGATCAACAAGTCTCATTAAAAAAATCCCCAACGTTTTCGCTATTCACCCTCTAAAATCTTAATTATTTCCTCGTTTGTCCAAAAGTTTTGTCCGTCGACAATTACGTGGGCTCTTAAATATAAATCTGCGGCTCTTGTTGCTGTTATGGATGCTGCAAAAGTATTTGGGATTGTAAACGTTCCGTCGGCATAATCTTTGGTTAAGTTTGGATAACCGGAATCCTGCGGCGTAACGGTTGTATCAAATTCGCCAGGATTTGAAAGTTCCCCAAAGTGGACGGCCGTATGTTTAACAATTTTTGAAGGACCCTCAACTTTCCAGGTTAAATTAATTTTTGCCCCGACTGTTGCTTCCTGGGGCAAGTTAATCAACTCGATAGCCGGTTCAACTTCTTTTGTCGGGACCGGAGTAGGAAGTTGGGTAATTGGACTTTTTAAGCTATTTGCCTGTTTTTGAACTAAAAATACCCAAATTCCAATAGCAACCAAAATTACAACAATAACAAAAATAACAGTTAAAATATAATTTTTCTTCAACTAAAATTCACCCCCTCCGGGCCGGTGGCCTTAATGGCCGGTGGCCAAGCAGGCAGATAGTTTCTCTTAGAGATAGTAATTTGCAAATTGCCGGTTGTCAATCGTTAAACCTTAGCGGGAACTGCAGATTGAGTTGGTCTTGTGAATTTATTCAGCAACGGGACAAATAAATTAGATATCAAAAGCGCAAACGGCAGGGGATAAACTCCTCCAAAAATAGAGACGCCAAAAGATAAAAGTCCCGTCAAAAAACCAAATAAGGCTTGGCCATATTTGTAAGCAGGCGAGGTTTGCGGTTCCATCAGCATTACGCCGATAAAAAACGGCGAGAT
>Ga0209640_10005329_pt1 | contig 11241 bp, 11 predicted proteins | sample RifCSP10_1_FD_184018 | JGI IMG/M metagenome (GOLD analysis project Ga0209640, IMG submission 184018) | Soil microbial communities from Rifle, Colorado - Rifle CSP2_sed 10_1 (SPAdes) (version 2) | ecosystem: Environmental > Terrestrial > Deep subsurface > Rock core/Sediment | place: Rifle...
ATTCCAACTCTTGGCCTGGTGCTCGCCGGCGGGCTGGCGCGGCGGATGGGCGGCGGCGACAAGCCGCTGACAAAAATTGGCGGCGCCACGATCCTTTCGCGTGCGATCGCGCGGCTCAGGCCGCAATGCGCGCGCCTGCTGCTCAACGCCAACGGCGATCCCTCGCGCTTCGCCGACACCGGGCTGCCGGTCGTTGCCGACGACGTGCCGGATTTTGCCGGTCCGCTCGCCGGCATTCTCGCCGGCCTGGACTGGACGGCAACGCATGCGCCGGACATTGCCTACGTCGTCAGCGTGCCGGGCGACTGTCCGTTCCTGCCGCGCGATCTCGTCGCCCGCCTGCACCAGGCGCGCGCGGCGTCGGGCCTGCCGCTTGCCTGCGCGCGCTCCGGCGAATGGCGGCATCCGGTGGTCGGGCTGTGGCCGGTTGCGCTGCGCGCCGACTTGCGCCGGGCGCTGACGGTTGACGGCCTGCGCAAGATCGAATCTTGGACCGCGCGGCATGGCGTCGCATTGGCCGATTGGCCGGCCGAGCCGGTCGATCCGTTCTTCAACGTCAACACGCCGGAAGACGCCGCTGCGGCCGAGCGCATTGCGGTGCAGCATCCGGATGCATGAACCCTTGATTGCACCGGCCCACGGCCCATAATGATTCTAACCAATAGCCAAGCGCTATGAGAGCCGGAGGAATGTTATGAAAGCCTTTCTCGTTGCCTGCGTGGCGATTGCCGCGATCGCCGTCGGTGCTGCGGTCATGCTCGACCAATACCAGGAGACCGCCGACGTGGCCTTTACAGCGCCGGCCAGCGTCCGGATCTGACGGCCGTCCCGCTTAAGCCATCAGCGTTGCGTAAGAGAGAAATCCGACGGTCGAGCCCGGCTCGACCGTCGTTGCGTCTTCGGTGAGTTCTACCAGGCCATCGGTCTCGGTCAGCGAGGTGATGACGCCGGCCCCGTCCTGCGGGTGCTTGACGGCCTCGATCGCGCCGCCGCTGTCCGTGCGCAATGCGACGCGCACGTATTCGCGCCGGCCCTTCTTCTTCTGGTAGGGAAACGCCAGCCGCACCGGTAGCGCGGTGAGCGGCTCCGGCAGCGCGCCGGCCAGCCGCAGGAACAGCGGCCGCACCACGCGCGCGAAGGTCACGAACACCGCGACCGGGTTGCCGGGCAGGCCGGCGAAGGCCGCGCCGGTCCCGGGCTTGGCGCCCGGGATCACACCCATCGCCACCGGCCGGCCTGGCTTGATGGCGACGCGCCAGAACATCAGCCGCCCGACCTTCTCCACCGCGCTACGCACGTGGTCGGCTTCGCCGGTCGAGACGCCGCCGGAGGTCAGCACCAGATCGTGCTCGCGCGCCGCAGCGATCAGCGCCTTTTCCAGCACCGCCGGATCGTCCTTGAGAATGCCGAGGTCGGTGACTTCGGCGCCGAGCCGGTCGAGCATGCCGCGCAGCAGGTAGCGGTTGGCGTCATAGAGCGCGGCCGCCGGCCGCGGGCTGCCTGGCTCCACGATCTCGTCGCCGGTCGAAAACAGCGCGACGCGGACGCGCCGGCGCACATTGAGCATGGTCAGCCCGACCGCTGCGGCGAGCGCCACGTGCTGCGCGGCAAGCCGCCGTCCGGCCGGTAGCACAGTCGCGCCCTTGCGCACGTCTTCGCCCGCGCGCCGCCGGTTGGCGCCGAGCTTCAGCCCTGCCGGCACGATGACGGTTCGACCCTCGGTCTGCACGTCCTCCTGCATGAACACGGTGTCGGCGCCGGGCGGCATCGGCGCGCCGGTGAAGATGCGGGTTGCTTCGCTTGGGCCAAGCGGCTGGCTCGCTGCCGCGCCGGCGGCCAGCCGGCCGGAGACCGCCAGCCGCGTCTCCGATCTGGCGGAGAGATCGCGATGGCGGACGGCGTAGCCATCGACGGCGGAATTGTCGAACGGCGGCAGGTCGAGCGGCGCGATCACATCGCCGGCCAGCACCCGCCCGCTCGCGGCGGCAAGCGGCACCGTCTCGGTCTCCTGCACCGGCGTCACGCGCTCGACGATCAGGCGCTCCATGTCGTGGACCGGCAGCAGTGGCCCGGAGAATGCGAAGCAGTCGTCGGTGAGCTGCGCCATCACGCGCTCCGCATGGCGGCCGCGACGCGTTGCAGCGGCGTCGCGTGCTCAAGCAGGACATCGGCGATCCGTTCGATGTCGTTGAGGTCGATCACCGGCACCGTCGCCTGCGGCAGTGGCGTATCGCAGGCGACAGCGACGATGTGCGGGTCGTCCGGATGGATCAGCGGTTTGCCGTTCGCCGCGCGATGAATCTCAAGCTTCGGGAACGCATCGCGCTTGAAGCCTTCGACCAGCACCAGATCGACCGGCGCGAGCTTGGCCAGCAGGTCCGGCAGATCCCATTCCGGCTCCTCGCGCAGCTCATGCAGGATGGCGAAGCGCTTGGCCGAGCTGATGACCACCTCGGTCGCGCCGGCGGTGCGGTGCATGAAGGAGTCCTTGCCGGGCTGGTCGAGGTCGAAACCGTGGTGGGCGTGCTTGAGGGTGGAGATCCGGCAGCCGCGCGCGATCAGGCGCGGCAGCACCTTGGTGATCAGCGTGGTCTTGCCCGAGCCGCTCCAGCCCGCGAGTCCGATGATGCGCATGCACTCCATCATAGCAAACATGAGGACACATGATGACCCAAACGCCCGTGATCGGTGCAGGCGGGTCGAGCCAAAGCAAACGCCCGGCGCGAGCGCCGGGCGTTCTACTTCGTTCGGCCGCCGATCGGCGGCTTAACGGGTCACTCGGCCGGCGTTGCCGCCGCGCCCGACGGCGCGCCCGCGCCGCGTCCCTTGGCCATCTCCTGCTCGACCCACAGCCTGTGGTGCTGCTTGGCCCAGTTGAGGTCGACCTCGCCCGTGCCCATGGCCTCGAACGCGCCCTCCATGCCGAGCGTGCCGATGTAGATGTGGGCGATGATGAGCGCGGTGAACAGCACGGCAACGAGTGCGTGCACGATCTGGGCGAGCTGCATTCCGGCAATGTCCGTGAAGTAGAACGGGAACATCAGGGCATAGCCGGAAACGGCAACCGCGGCGGTCGCGATCACGACGAACCAGAACAAGAGCTTTTGGCCGGCGTTGAACTTCCAGGCCGGCGGGTGCTTGTTGCCGATCATGCCGCCGCCTTCCTTGAGCCACTGCATGTCGGCCGCGTTCGGGAAGTTGAACCAGATCCACAGCAGCGCCATCAGCGCGACGCCGATGGTGAACGCGAAGCTCACGTAGTTATGGGCGTATTTCGCCCATTCCGACCACATGCTGAAATTCTCCGGACCCATCCACGGCAGCAGCAATTGCTTGCCGAACGTGATGTTGAGGCCGGTGATCGCAAGCACGATGAAGGATACCGCCACGGTCCAATGGACCAGGCGATCGAGCGCGTTGAATCGCACCATCGTGCGTCCCGAGCGGCCACCTTCGATCCGAATCGTGCCGTGCACCAGATAGTAGAGCGCCAGCAGCACGATCGCGCCGATGATCAGAATGCCGCCGATCCAGAGCAGCATGCCCTGATCGAATTCGCGCCATTCGCGTCCGGCCGGCTGTTCGAGCGTGCAGGCCTTCTGGTCCGGCAGCGTACAGCGGCCGGAAATCCGGTTGAGCTGCTGGAGCAGTTGCTCCTCGTTGACGCCGGCGCCCGGAGTGCCCTGCTGCGCGAACGACGGCGCCGGCGTCGCCACCGCGACGACAAACACAAGCGCCAGCGCGCCGATGATGAAACGAGCCTGCGCGAGGAATCTCGCCATGCCACGCCCTCCTTTTTCTTGTGCCCCGCTATTGAACGACGGGACGGCACCGCGGGTGTGTCCGCGGTGCCGCCGCCGATCGTTCACGATGCGATCGATTCCTTGTACGCCGTCTTCCAACCCCAGGCGCCGGAGCCGTAGCCGCGCTTGACGACGCGCTCCTTGTAGATTTGCGCGATGATCTCGCCGTCGCCGGCGAGCAGCGACTTGGTCGAGCACATTTCGGCGCACAGCGGCAGCTTGCCCTCGGCCAGCCGGTTGGCGCCGTACTTCTCGTACTCTGCCTTGGAGCCGTCCGCCTCCGGACCGCCGGCGCAATAGGTGCACTTGTCCATCTTGCCGCGCGAGCCGAAGTTGCCGACCTTGGGATATTGCGGCGCGCCGAACGGGCAGGCGTAGAAGCAATAACCGCAGCCGATGCAGAGATCCTTGGAGTGCAACACCACGGCGTCGGCGGTGGTGTAGAACACGTTCACCGGGCACACCGCCGCGCAGGGTGCGTCGGTGCAATGCATGCAGGCCATCGAGACCGAGCGCTCGCCCGGCTTGCCGTCGTTGAGCGTGACGACGCGCCGGCGGTTGATGCCCCAGGGCACCTCGTGCTCGTTCTTGCAGGCGGTGACGCAGGCGTTGCACTCGATGCAACGGTCGGCGTCGCAGAGAAACTTCATCCGAGCCATTGTCGAGCCTCCTTATGCCGCTCTGATCTGACAGAGGGTGACTTTGGGTTCCTGCATGCCGGTGGCTGGATCGTAGCCGTAGGTCGTGATCGTGTTCGCGCTTTCGCCAAGCACGATCGGATCGGTGCCCTGCGGATACTTGCTGCGCAGGTCGTCGCCCTGGAACCATCCGCCGAAGTGGAAGGGCATCCAGGCGACGCCCTTGCCGACGCGCTCGGTGACGAGCGCCTTCATCTTGGCCTTGGAGCTGCTTTCCGCGCCCGTCACCCAGACCCAGCCGCCGTCCTTGATGCCGCGGTCGGCCGCATCGGCAGGACTGATCTCGATGAACATGTCCTGCTGCAATTCGGCCAGCCACTTGTTGGACCGGGTTTCCTCGCCGCCGCCTTCGTATTCGACCAGACGGCCGGAGGAGAGGATGAGCGGGAACGACTTGGCGATGCCCTTGTCGACCGCCGCCTTCTGGACGGTGTGCCCGATATTCGGCAGCCGGAAACTCACTTTGTCCGGATAGGTCGGATATTTCGCGATCAGGTCGATGCGCGGCGAGTAGATCGGCTCGCGATGCGTCGGCACCGGATCCGGCAGGTTCCAGGCGACCGCCCGGGCCTTGCCGTTACCGTAGGGGATGACGTTGTGCTTGATGCACAAGCGCTGAATGCCGCCGGAGAGGTCGGTCGACCAGGCCACGCCGTCGGACTTGTCGGGCCCGCCGCCGATTTTCTCGATGACGGCAAGCTCCGCCGGCGTGAGTTCCTTGTCCCAGCCGAGCTTCTTGAGCACGCCATAGGTGAACTGCGGATAGCCGTCCTTGATCTCCGAGTCCTTGGAATAGGTCTCGGACAACAGGCTCACCTTGCGGGTGGTGCCGTCGGGCAGCTTCTCCTCACGCTCGTTGCCGAAGCGCGCGCGGAACGTGCCGCCGCCGTCCTGGATGCTCTTGGTTGTATCGTAGAGCAGCGGCGTTCCCGGATGCTTGACCTCCGGCTTGCCCCAGCATGGCCACGGCAGCCCGTAATAGTCGCCGCCGACCTCCGGGTCGTCCTTGGGTGCGCGCATGGTCACCAGGTCGAACTTCGACTGGTTCTTCATGTGCGCCTTCAGCCGCTCCGGCGACTGGCCGCAATAGCCGGTCGACCAGCTGCCGCGGTTCATTTCGCGCAGTACGTCCTCGGCCACGACCTTCGTCCCGTCGACTTTGATGTTCTTGAACATCTTGTCTTCGAAGCCGAACTTCTTGGCGAGGAGATAGACCACCTCGCTGTCGTCCTTCGACTCGAAGATCGGTGGAACGATCTGCTCGCCCCACTGGATCGAGCGGTTGGAGGCGACGCGCGATCCAGCGCTCTCGAACTGGGTGCAGATCGGTAGCAGATAGGTGTTGTCCTTGCGCCCGGCGTTGGTCGAGAGCGACGCCCAAGTGGTGGGATGCGGATCGGCGATCACCAGCAGGTCGAGCTTCGACATGCCCTTGGTCGATTCCGGGATGCGCGTGATCGAGTTGCTGGCGTGACCGAACACCATCATCGCCTTCACATTGTCGCTCTGTGCCACCTTGTCTTTCGGCAGCAGCACGGCGTCGAACCACCGGGTCAGCGGGATTCCGGGGGTTTCCATCATCTTCTTCGGGTCTTTCGGGTCGAACCGCGACTTGACCCACTCGTAATCGACCTCCCAGACGCGGCTCCAATGCTTCCAGGCGCCTTCGGCGAGGCCGTAGTAGAACGGCAGCGTCACCACATCGAGGCCGATGTCGGTGGCGCCCTGCACGTTGTCATGGCCGCGGAAAATGTTGGCGCCGGTGCCGGGCGCGCCGACGTTGCCGGTCGCCAGCAGCGCGATGCAGCTCGCCCGCACGTTGGCGGTGCCGACCGTGTGCTGGGTCTGGCCCATGCACCAGATCAGCGTCGCCGGCTTCTGCGTGGCGAACATCTTGGCGACGCGCTCAAGCTGCGCGCCGGGAACGCCCGAAATCTGCTCGACGACTTCCGGCGTGTACTTATCGATCTCCTTGCGCGCCTCGTCCATGCCGTAGACGCGCTGCTTGATGAACTCCTTGTCTTCCCAGCCGTTCTTGAACACATGCCAGAGCATGCCCCAGAGCACGGGAATGTCGGTGCCGGGCCGGATGCGCACATATTCGGTGGCATGCGCCGCCGTGCGCGTCATGCGCGGATCGATGACGATGAAGTTCGCCTTGTTGAGCTCCTTGCCTTCCAGCAGGTGCTGCAGCGACACCGGATGGGCTTCCGCTGGGTTGCCGCCCATGATGAGCATGGTCTTGGCGTTGCGGATGTCGTTGAAGCTGTTGGTCATCGCGCCGTAGCCCCAGGTGTTGGCCACGCCGGTCACCGTCGTCGAATGGCAGATGCGCGCCTGGTGGTCCTGGTTGTTGGTGCCCCAGAACGCCGCCAGCTTGCGGTAAAGATAAGTGCCTTCGTTGGAGAATTTCGCCGAGCCCAGCCAGTAGACCGAATCCGGACCCGACTTCTCGCGAAGCTGCGTAAGCTTGTCACCGATCTCGTTGATGGCCTGGTCCCACTTGATGCGGGTCCATTGGCCGTTCACCAGCTTCATCGGATATTTCAGCCGGCGCTCGCCCATGACCAGTTCGCGCACCGCGGCGCCCTTGGCGCAGTGCGAGCCGCGATTGATCGGGCTCTCCCAACTCGGCTCCTGGCCGATCCAGACATTGTTCAGCACTTCGGCCGTGACCGTGCAGCCGACCGCGCAATGCGTGCATATGTTCTTGCGGATGGTAGCGCCGGCGACCTGTGTCCCTGCGGCCTCGGCCTTGCGCACGGCGCCGAGCGGCAATGCACCGAGCGCGGCCAAGCCGCCGGCGGCAAGGCCGGAACGGCGAAGGAAGGTGCGGCGGTCGACCCCGCCGGCGGTTTGGTCGAGCACGGCTGCGAGCGTGCCGCGGCGTGCCTGGCGTTCTGTTCTCTTGATCAGCACGTGTGCCTCCCTCAGCGCGGATATCGATTGACCCGGTAGTAGTTCTGGACGCCGGCGGCGTTGGCCTGGTAGCGGGCCTTGCGCTTTTCGTCGTTGCTTTCGCTGTCGGCCTTGGCCTCGGTTGCAAGCGGTGCGGCGGCGGTAACCGCGGCGCCCGCCCCGGCACCGAGCGCACGAAGGAACTCGCGACGGCCTACCGTCGACATTCGATTTGTTTTCATCGTTCCCTCCTAGGATGAACCGGCTCGGCTCTCGCCTTCGTTGGAAGGCAGAGCGAAAGCCTTTGTCTCGATGTCCACGAACACGCGCCCGAGCGAGCCGACGCAGCGGTAAAAGTCCGCCCCCTCGGCACGTTCGAGATCGGCAAAGAAGCGGCCGATCCAGGGCGCAAGATGTTTGTCGAACAGTTGCTGATCGCTGCCGGCGGGCGCCGCGAAGCGGCCGCTGACCAGCCCGGCCATGATTTCGAGCAGGATGGCCGCGTGGTCCTCGGGCTCGTATTGGTCTTCGGCTCGCTCGATGCCGAGCACGTTCAGGTCCTCGCGCAGCCGCGCGAGCGGACGTTCATGCAGGAAGCCGGCGATGTAATACGAGCCGTAAGGCAGCAGCTCCCCGCGTCCGATACCGATAAACAGATCGAAGAACTCGCGCTCGATGCGCTCGACCGTGATTTCGCTTGCAGCTTGCGCCAGCGCGGCGTGCGCGACGCCAAGCGGTGTCGGGTCGCCGCGCAATGCCGCAAGTTTCTCCAGCAAGTCGGCGTCCGGAGCGCGCGCCAGCAGCGCCGAGAGCAGCGCATACTCCTGCGCCCGGGCTATCGCTACGTCATCGGTTCCGCCGGACAATTTGTCGGTCTTGCCGTAGTCAGTCTTGCCGTAGAGGTCTGGCCGCAGGATATTTCGGTCGATGCCAGTCGCGGCTTCCACGACCAGGACTCGTTCCGCCGGCACCCGACTCCAATTCGATACAGAAGGCTGCGAAATGCCGATCTGACGCGCAAGCTCACTCACTCCGCCGGCAGCCTGCACCGCTTCGTTGAGGCCTGCATCCCGCATACGGGACCTCGTTCATTCAAATTATTAGAATGTAAAGGTATCGGACCGACTACGGGTGCGGTCAATAGGTTGGGGCTATGGGCTGTTCACTATTTCGGCAGCGCCCGCCCAAGTTGGCGGCGTCCCACCGGCTTCCGCGACAGGTTGGGAGCGTTATTGCGCAATGCAGCATCTTCTTCGCATTGCACCAAATCGTCTCGTTGCGGTTGTTCAGCTGCCGCTTGGCGTTCATCGGCTGTCGCCGCCAGCTTTGCGCTGGAAGACAGCTTGAAATCGGCGGGCCTCGTCGATGACGCGGATTCTTCCCTGATCGCTTCGCCTTGCGCTTCGGGTGCCGATGTTGTTGGCGGTTGCGGCGGAGCATGCTCGCTGTCTCGCTCCGCCTCGCCGAAGACTTGCGCAACCAGTCTCTCAATGTCGATGTCCGCCGGCAGCTCTCCGAATCCCGGCACTCCGTTCAGTGCGTTGAAGTCCCAATCGTTCTCCTGCAATCCCACAAAATCGCGGATGGCGGGATCGGCGGACCAGGCGCGGCGAAGCGCCGCACGGGTGAGTTCCGGCGGAACCCCCGGCGCAAAGAAGCCGCGGATGTCGGTGTCCGCGGCAATCGAGTCCAGCGACGGCAGGCTGGCGAGGTCGAATTGCGGTGCCGGCGCGGGCGGCGGCGACGGCGGCGCGCCGGACTTGTCGCGTTCATCAAGCGCGGCGGATGGCGCCGATGGTGCAACCTCGGTTGTCTTGCCCGGCGCTTCGGAGGCGGCCTCCCGCTTCTTACGCGACCAGCGTTTCAGGAATTTTTCCCGATCGGTCATCGCTCGTCCCTTGACGTCGTCGTCCGCCGCCCAAGCGCCTCGGGGTTGCCACGATCGCGCTTGCGCTTGACGAACTCATGCTCGACATGGTGCTCGGCGACGAATGCTGCAACCTGCTCCTGGATCGTATCGGGCATCGGAACCGGCTCGACAATGTCGTTGCCGGCCTCCGTCATGGCCTCGCCCTCGGCGGGATCGGCCGTCACGAGATAGAGCGCGTAGGACGGTTCAACGCCGCTCTCGCGCAGCACCACCCACAGCGAAGGCGCGCCGTTTGCGAGATTGTCGCGGTAGTTGCTCGTTTCGGTGCGGTACAACGCGATCTCCGCCGGACCGGCATAGAATGTCGCGCGGTCGGCGGTTTCACTGAGCTTGGTCCACGGCGGCGTCTCCGGCTGACCCGCGAGCGCGGCGATCGGGCGCCAGACGAACTCGGTCCATTGAGTGATGCCCTTGGTCCGCTCGACGATGATGCCGACAGGGATGGTCGCCAGCGGCGGCGCGGCGCTCATATCACCGCCTCCAGGTGCTTGATCGGCAGCCCGGCGATGAGATTCTGCGGCTTCATGCGCAGCACGTTTTCGCGGTCCATGGCGAGGATCAGATAGACCGGCTCGCCCCTGACATTGTCCTGAACCACGCCTTGGTCGCGGAATGTCAGCCGATAGAAGCCGACCAGGCGGGCGCGCGTGGTTTCGTCCAGCTCCTCGCCGTTCCAGACGGCGTCGCCGATCTTGGTTCCGTCGGCATCGAGGCCGACGTACCAGGCGAGATTGGCGTCGTGCAATTCGGTGAGCGCTTCGACCTCGACTTCCACCGCGAGCAGATGCTCGATCCAGCGCGCGATCGCCGCGCCGAGCGCCTGCAATCCGCGCCGGCCGCCGGTGAGATCGAGCGCCACATGGAAGCTGTCGCTGTGCTCGAAATAGTGCCCGGCGTTGTCGTCGTTCATCACGTCGATCTCGGCCTGCGCCGGAATACCCAGCATCGAGACCAGCGGCGAGACCGGCGTGTCGCTCTTGCCGGCGACGGCTTCCTCGTCGGCGGCGATCAGCGAGCCTTCGTGCAGCGTCATGCGCTGGGGACGGAAGAACAGTTCGGCCGCCCGCAACACATAAGCGTCGTCGCAGCCATCGAGCGCATTGCGCAGGATGACGTGCACCAGTTGGTCGATGAACAGGTGAGGGATACGGATGCCACGACGGATGATGTCGACATAGGCCGCCTCCAGCGTGCGGTGGCCGATCAGCCGGTCGCGAAACGCCAGCATGACCTGCCAGTTCTCGCGGGCATCGGCGTCCGCGATCACCGCAATCTCGCCGGCCGACACCGGCCGTCGCGGATCGGCGAGGAGTGCTGCATGCAGCGTGCGCTCCGCGACGCAGGCCTCGGGCGGCGGGGTCAGCTCCGGCCGCGCCAGATAGACCTTCAGGAATTCGTCGGTGACCATTAGCCCGCCGCCCTCGTCGCGGTCGAGCAGATGGTGCCCGCAGGACAGCCAGAAATCCTTGTTCACCGGGGAGTCCATGTCTTAGCGATCTGTGTTGCAAGCAGTGGAAATCATATCACGCGCCGGCCTCTCTCCGCCTCATCCTGAGGAGCGCCCGCAGGGCGCGTCTCGAAGGATGGGGCGGCCGCATGCTTCGAGACGCCCGCCTTCGGCGGGCTCCTCAGCATGAGGCCGGGGGAGGCCGTCACTTGCCATCACGCCCTCTTGTCCGCGCCAGCGCTGCAAGATCGACTTGCTCCCCGGGTTCCTCGTCGCCCTCCACCTCGAGGAAGGCGAAGGCGCGCAGCGGCTTCGGCCCGCCGCGCGGACGCAAGGTGCGAAACGCCTCGCGGATTTCCCCGCCCTCGTGCGTGCGCTGCAGCGCGATCAGCGTGTCGTTCTCGTGGTTGCAGAGCGAGGCGGCGAATTCGAATTCCTCTTCGGCGGCGGCCGCCGCCGCCGCCA
>Ga0209640_10005330_pt1 | contig 11240 bp, 6 predicted proteins | sample RifCSP10_1_FD_184018 | JGI IMG/M metagenome (GOLD analysis project Ga0209640, IMG submission 184018) | Soil microbial communities from Rifle, Colorado - Rifle CSP2_sed 10_1 (SPAdes) (version 2) | ecosystem: Environmental > Terrestrial > Deep subsurface > Rock core/Sediment | place: Rifle...
GAGGCCCTCCCTGCCTGCAGCCAGATCGAGCCCGGCGATCACCTCGAGGACGTCGCCGTGGACGTCCAGCATGTCCGTACGCTCGACCAGCTCGAGCGCCTCGAGCGCCACGTCGTCCGCCTCCGCACTCTTTCCTTGCGCGGCGAGAGCCGTCGCCTCCGCAATGCGTATGCCGATCTGACCGAAAAAATGGTCGGTCTGCATCTCGCTACGGACCCGAGCCGCGAGCTCGAGCGCGCCTGCGGCATCACCGCGGAGCGCCAGGATTCGCGCGAGCCGCGGAGCGATCCACGAGAGGTAGCCGAGGTCGCCGATCTCGCGCATGCGCCCGTATGCCGAACGAAGAAGCTCCTCGGCAGCCTCGAAATTGCCCGCTTGCCGCTCGACGGGCTCGAGCTCGACAGCGGTGCCGATCGCCGAGACGGCGAGGCCGAGCTCCTCGTAGGTCTCGATCGCGCGCGCGATGTGCGCGTGGCCGAGCTCGAACTCGCCCGTCATCGAGTAGAGAACGCCTCGGTTGCGGTCGGCGAACGCCTGCACGAGCTGCGCACCGCCGGCGCGCTCGACGAGCTCGTCGCAGCGGCGCAGACCCTCGGCCACCGGAGTCGGCCCCCACTTCAGCGCCATCGCGATCGCTCCGAGCGCGCGGAGCTCCTCCCGCCGATGACCTGCGCTCCGCGCATGCTCGACAGCATTCTCGGCAGCCTCGAGCGAGAGCGCGTACCGGCCCGACCGGAACCGCGACCAGTGAACGAGCCACCACGCTGCCGCAAGTCCACGCTCGTCGCCCAGTTGCTCGAACTCCTCGAGCGCTCGCTCAGCCGTCGAGGCGACCTCGGCCATCGTGATCTCGATGTCGGTCTGAGTGCGGAGGTTGAGGAGCCCGATGTCGGCGCGAAGCTCGATCGAGCGCTGTCCCGCCCGCTCCGCGGCTGCAGCCACTTCTGAGAAAGCGGCGCGGGCGGAATCGAGCCGACCGGATCCCGCGAGCGCGCTTCCGAGATCGAGCCGCATCGCGAGCCCTACCGGCTCGTCGACCGGCACGAGCTCCGTCGCACGCTCGAGCAGCTTGGCCGCTGCGCGATCGTCGCCGAAGTCGAGCGCGCGCTGCGCCGCTTCGCTGAGTCGTGCAGCCGCGCGGCCTGCCAGGTCGCGCGTCAACTCGTCCGTCGCACCCAGCTCGCGCCGGTAGCGAACAGCATCGGCGACGTGGAAGCCGACGAGCTCCCCTGCCCCGTACGCGCCCTTCTCCAGGTAGTCGGCGACTCGGAGATGCAGGTCGGCTCGCTGCTCCTTGGGCATCGACAGGTACACGGCGTCTCGAACGAGCGCGTGGACGAACGCGAACACGTCGTCCCCCGGCACGGCGCTACGCACCGGGCGGATGAACTGGCGGCGCGCGAGCCCGAGCAGGATCGACGCGACGTCACGCCGGTCCCGGGACTCGACGAGCTCCACGACGAGCTCGCGATGGAACTCCCGCCCCTCGATCGATGCGCATTCGAGCACCCTGCGATCCGGCTCCTCGAGCTGATCGAGGCGCGCTGCAAGCAACGCCTGGATCGTCGGCGGGATCACGAGCTCGCCTTCCCGGTCGCGTCCGGCGTCCAGTGCCAACAGCTGCTCGAGGAACAGCGGGTTGCCGTCGGCCGCTGCGACGATCTGCTGCACTTCGGCTTTCGAGCGCTCGCGATCGGCGCTCAAGCTCTCCACGAGAGCGAAGGATTCGTCGTCGGCGAGCGGTGAGAGCACCGTGACGAAGTTGTTCTCCCGCGGCGCAGCCCAGGTAGGGCGCTCCTCCAGAAGCTCCGGCCGTGAGAGGCAGAGAATCATCATGGGCGAGCCCGTCGAGAAGCTCGCGATGTACTCGAGCAGGTCGAGCAGCGTCGGCTCGGCCCAGTGGATGTCGTCCACGACGAGGACGAGCGGCAGCTCTCGCGCGAGCGACTCGAGGAGGCGCCGACATGCCCAGAACGTCTCCTCGGTCGACGCGGTGCTGTCGCCGAAGCCGAGAGCCGACCCCACGGCGTCGGCCACCGACGCAGCGCGATCGTCAGGCCCGAGGAGCTCGAGCACGCGGGCGTGCGGGCTGTCGCCGAGCACGGGCCCGAGCGCCTCGGACAATGGAAGGAACGTGATCCCTTCGCCATACGAGACGCACCGCCCGACAAGCGTGAGCGTCGACTCGTCGACAGCGTCCAGGAATGCACGGGCGAGGCGCGACTTCCCGACTCCGGCCGGCCCGACGATCGTCGTGAGAACGCATTGCCGTTCAGCCTCGGCACTGCGTAGCGCGTCTCTCAGGCTCGCGAGCTCGCTCAAGCGACCGACGAGCGGCGCATCCTCCCGCCGCGCGTACGGCGACGTGGCGGGGAGTACGTCGAGGAGTCGGAATGCGACGAGAGGCTCGGCTTTACCTTTGACGTCGAGCGGTTCGACCACCTCGACCACGATCGCGTCGCCGCCGAGCTCCCTGGTGAGCGCCCCGATGAGGATCTCGCCCGGCGAGGCGCTCTGCTCGAGCCGTGCTCCGACATTCATCGTGTCGCCCGAAGCCCGGAAGCCCTCCAGGCTCGTCTCGCCGACGATCACCTCGCCCGTGTTCACGCCGGTTCGCACTCCCAGCGTGAACCCGTGGTCACGCTCGAAGTCGTCGTTCAGCGCAACCAAGCGCGCGCGGATCTCGCATGCCGCCCGAAGCGCCCGGAGCGCATCGTCCTCTCGCGCGACCGGCACGCCGAACAGAGCGACGACCGCGTCGCCGATGAACATCTCGACGCTGCCCCCGTGCCGCTCGACGACCACACGCGCCTCCTCGAAGAAGCGGCGAATGACGCGTCGAAGCAGCTCGGACTCAACGGCTTCGCCGAGGCTGGTCGAGCCGACGACGTCCGAGAACAGTGTGGTGACGGTCTTGCGCACTTCGCGACCGTCGAGCTGCTGCTTCTCTCCGCAGCTGGGGCAGAAGCGAAACGGCTCGGCGCTCTCGTAACCGCACCCCGCGCAGACCGGCACGGCCGGAGTCTACGGCCGTCATCGCACGACCCTTCTTGCTTCGTGCGCCGGGCGCAGCCTACGATGGCGCGCGAGAACGCCAACTCCGGTGGAGGTCAAGCATGTCCGAGAAGATGTGGGGAGGGGAGCCCTTCTGGGGGCTCGGCTACGACTGGGATCCCGATTGGGTCTTGACCGAGCGCCAACAGGAGCTGCGTGCGCTCCTGATCGAGCTCTGCGAGAAGGAGATGCGCGCCAACGCGAAGCGCTCGGACGACGAGCTGCTCTTCCCGCGCCGCAACCTCGAGCTACTCGGCGAGCACGGCTTCCTCGGGCTCACCGTTCCCGAGGAGTACGGCGGCCTCGGCGAGAACCACGTCGCCTTCGCGATGACCTGCGAGACCATCGCGCGCTACGGGTGCGCCTCGACCGCGATGTGCTACGTCATGCACATCGGCGCGGTCGCGGCCCTGATGCTGCGCCCGACTTCCGAGATCGTCGACAAGTACATCCGGCCGCTGAACTCGGGGCTGATCGGGACGCTCTCGTACTCCGATCCGGAGACCGGGTCGCACTTCTGGTATCCGGTCAGCTCGCGCGCCGAGCGCGTGAACGGCGGGTACCGGATCAGCAAGAAGGCCTCGTGGACGACCTCCGGCGGATTTGCCGACTTCTACGTCCTGCAGACCACGAGCCCCGACTTCAGGGGCTACGACGACCTGTCCGTCTTCGTCGTCGACAAGGAGTTCTGCGAGGCTCAGCCCTCGCTGTGGGACGCGCTCGGGTTGCGCGGCAACCAGTCGGGTGCGATCTCGTTCACCGAGGTCGATGTCCCCGGCACGCAGATCGTCGGCCCGGAAGGAGACGGTGCGACCTCCAACGACGAGGCGGTCGACCCGTGGTTCCTGATCGGATCGTCCTCGGTCTGGAACGGGCTCGCGTTCGGAGCGATCGACATCGCGAAGCGCCACACGACGCGCAAGCGCCACGTCGACGTCGGCCTGCGCGTGGCCGACTACCCCACGATTCAGGACTACGTCGGGCAGGCGGTCATGGAGACGAACGCCGCGCGCTTGTTCGTCTACTCCGTAGCGCAGGCCTTCGACGGCGCGACCGACAACAACACCATCGTGCTCGAGCCGGGAACGCTGGCGCGCGGCAACTTCCTGCACTGGGCCTGGCAGATCAAGTTCGTCGCAGCCCAGAACACCGCCCACGTCGTCGACAAGATGCTTCACGCCTGCGGCGGCTCGGGCTACAAGCGCGACATGGAGCTCGAGCGCTACCTCCGCGACGCCAAGGCGGGCTGGGTCATGGGTCCGACGAACGAGGTGCTCCGTCAGTTCGTCGGCAAGGCGGTGTTGCTCGGCTTCGATTCGCTGGACTACTGGAACCAGTCATACAACAGGCGCGCGGTCGAGAACGAGATCAAGAAGCTCGACCCGGACGCCAAGCGCGAGCTCGCCGAGCAGCTCACCGCGCAGGCCGCCGAGGAGGAGGCGAAAGCGCCCGCGAGAGCCTGAGGTGAGCCTCGTTCCGACACCGTCGCTCGTCAGGGGACTGCTCCCGCAGGACCCGTTCGTCGAGACGTACCTCGTCCGGCCTGGCGGCGCGACCGTGTTCGCCCTCGGGCCTGACGAACGCATGACGGTCGTGGACACCCACGGCGGCCAGTCCGCGGAGGTGTCGGTCCTGGGAGTGGACGGGCGGGACGACGCTGCGGCGCTCGCAGCGAAGGCCGATGCGCCCGCGACGGTGATCCGTGCCGCGATGGTCGACCGCGACGGGAGCCTGCTCGCGCGCGAGCTGGGTTCGCGAGGGCTCGATCCGTCAGACGCGGAGGCGATCCACTTGTTCGGTGAGTCGGCGCCGCCCGGGTCGTCGCAGGCTTTCCGCGCCGAGCGCGCCGTCACCGTCGTCGTCGCCGCGCCGGCCGGGCGGATCGTCGACGGTGCGCCGCCACCTTCCGAGCTGCTGGTCGAGGTACGACGAACGACGGCGCGAGCCTACGACCAGCTGGAGCTGCCTCCCCCGCTCGCCGATCCTCGACTCGACTTCCGGGTCGACGCCGCCACCGCACTCGCCTACGAGGTGCGGGCCGGCGAATTCATACAGGTCATCGACGTCGAGGGGAAGCAATGCTCGGACTTCCTCGCGTTCCACCGGCACAAGCTCGAGTCAGGCCTCGAGCGCGGGCTCGACGCGACGACAACCCGTTCGCTCATGGGGCAGGCGTACCCGCAGCCCGGGCTCCAGGGGAAGTTCTACGACGTCGACCAGGACCCGCTCGTCGAGGTCGTCCGCGACACCGTCGGCCGACACGACACGTTCGGCCTCGCCTGTACGGCCAAGTACTACGAGGACAAGGGCTACCCCGGCCATGTCAACTGCACGGAGAACTTCAACGGGCAGGTGACGCCCTTCGGGATCGCGCCGCGGATGGGTTGGGAGGCGCTCAACCTCTTCTTCAACACCGGTTTCAACTCCAGCAACGTCTTCGTCATGGACGAGCCGTGGTCGCGCCCCGGCGACTACGTCCTGTTCCGGGCGATGAGCGACCTCATCTGCGGGTCATCCTCGTGCCCCGACGACATCGACCCGGCGAACGGATGGCAGGTCACGCCGATCCACGTGCGCGTGTACGCACCGGACAACACGTTCTCGGTCGCAATCGCGCGGCGCGTGACGGCCGACGCCGACCCGGTGCTCACGAAGGAGACGACCTTCCATCCGCGGACGAGCGAGCTCACGAAGAGCTTCGTCGAGTACCGCGGCTACTGGCTCCCGCACTGCTTCGACAACGCGGGCGCGATCGCCGAGTACTGGGCCTGCCGCGAGAAGGTGGCGATCATGGACCTCTCGCCGCTGCGCAAGTGGGAGGTCCTCGGCCCGGATGCCGAGACACTCATCCAGCACGCGGTCACGCGGGACGCGCGGCGACTCTCGGTGGGTCAGGTCACGTACACCGCGGTCTGCAACGAGACCGGCGGAATGATCGACGACGCGACCGTCTACCGCCTCGGTCAGGACAACTTCCGCTTCGTCGGCGGCGACGAGTACGACGGGATCTGGCTCAAGGAGCTCGCCGAGCGGCACGAGCTCAAGGTGTGGGTCAAGCCCTCGACCGACCAGCTCCACAACGTGGCCGTCCAGGGGCCGGAGAGCCGCGAGCTCCTGAAGAAGATCGTGTGGACGCCGCCGACGCAGACTTCGCTCGAGGATCTCAAGTGGTTCCGCTTCACTGTCGGGCGCATCGGGACCTACGACGGTATCCCGATCGTCGTCTCGCGCACGGGCTACACCGGCGAGCTCGGCTACGAGGTGTGGTGCCATCCCTCCGACGGGCCGGCGGTGTGGGACGCGATCTGGTCGGCCGGCGCCGATCACGGTCTGACACCGCTCGGCCTCGAGGCGCTCGACATCCTCCGCATCGAGTCGGGGCTCATCTTCGCGGGCTACGAGTTCGATGGCGAGGTCGACCCCTTCGAAGCGGGGATCGGCTTCGCGGTCGACCTCGGGACGGACGACGACTTCGTCGGCCGCGCGGCGCTCGAAGACCGGAAAGAGCACCCGCAGCGGGTGCTGGTAGGGCTCGAGCTCGCCGGGAACGAGACTGGGGGCCACGGAGATCCGGTCTACGTCGGCCGCCGGAAAGTCGGCGTTGTGACGAGTGGCACGCGCAGTCCGATCCTCAAGAAGAACATCGCACTCGCGCGGGTGGCCGTGCAGTACGCGGAGCTAGGGACCGCCCTCGAGATAGGCAAGCTCGATGGCCTGCAGAAGCGGATCCCGGCGACGGTTGTCCGCTTCCCGTTCAACGACCCCGAAAAGACGAGACCCCGCTCCTGAGCACGACGTCTAGGTCCGTCGTCGCGTTGTCGAAACATCTGCTGGCCCTGGGCGTGAACGTCGCAGCGCTGTTGATCTGCCTTTGGGTCGCCCTCGGTGTGGACCACACGAGCCTTGGCGCCCTTTCGGCCGTCGCGGCCTGCGGTGCTGCTGTAGCAGCGGCGACAACGTCGTACCGACTCTGGCAGGTTGTGCGCGACCGCCACTCGTCCGATCATCTCTCGAGCTCTTTGTAATCCATTGGTCGACGTTTTCTCGCACGAGCAAGTCGAGACATTCAGCCGCGACGGCTTCCTGATCGTCGAGGAAGGGCTCGTGACCGAGCGCGCGCTCGAGCTGGTCCGCGAGCGCTACCTCCGCCTTTTCGACGGCCAGTACGAGACGGGAATCCGTCCCGACGAGGTGAACTGGGTTCCCGGCCGCGACCCCGAAGACCGCACCCGCCAGCTCTGCAACGCCTGGAAGTCCGACAACGTCGTGGCCGCCCAGGTGCTCTCCGAGCGAACCGGTCGCCTCGCCGCACAGCTCGCCGGCTATCGCGGCGTGCGCATCCTCCAGGACAACGTCCTCTGGAAGCCGCCCGGGACGAAGGCGATCGGCTTCCACCAGGACTCCTCCTATGCCGACTACCTCGTCCCGCCCGAGATGATCACGTGCTGGATCTCGCTCCACGAGACGCAGGCTGACGCGGGTCCTCTCGAGTTCGTGCGCGGCTCGCACACGTGGCCGAAGTCGCCGCCCGAGCGGACGCAGTTCCACGCGCCCGACGACTGGCTCGCGGGCCCTCGTGCAGCAGCGCCCAACGGCACCGATCTCGACCTCGTCCCTGTAGTCGTCAAAGCCGGCGGTGGCTCCTTCCACCACGGCCTCACCTGGCACGGCTCGGAGCCGAACTACTCGGGCACGGTCGCGCGGATGGCACTCGTCTCGCACTTCCTCCCTGTCGAGGCGCGCTTCCACGAGACCAACGTCGACGTCACGTACTCGCGCTACCGCCGTCGCGGCGACCTCTCCCTCGACGAGTCGTTCTTCCCAGTTGTGTGGGACGAGTCCGGCTACAGCACGCCTTGGCTCGCCGAGCTGCCGGACCTCAGCTAGCCCGGAAGGAAGCTCCCGAGACGCTCGAGCGTCTCGAGGATGAGCCACGGAGGCACCGACTCGGCCGCGCGACGCACGAGCGGAGCGACGAGCGACGGAAGGTCGCCCGCGTCGGCCGCGTCATCCACTGCCCGCACGAGCCCATCCGTGATCGCCTGCTCCAGCTCCCCTCGCTCGATGCCCTGCTCACGAGAGAACGCCATGAGCGCGTCCTCGCTGCGCAGCGAGAGCACGAGGTCCTCTCGCGACACACCGAGCTCGCACGCGACTCCGTCAACCGCGGTGAGGGCGATGCGCTCGATCGTCTCCCCCAGGCCGTCTGCTGGAGAGCGGTCCCGCGGCTCGCACGGATCTGCTACGGGCGTCGGCTCGAAGCGACCGCCCCCGAGCGCGAGGTACGGGACCACCACGACCATGACGAGTCCGAGCGCGGCGAGCAGAGGCGGCACGCGGCTCACGCGTCGCGCCTCCGCATGAAGAACACTGGAACCAGCGCGAGCAGGGTCAGGGCGGCCGCGAGCAGAAACGGGCCCGAGAACGCACTCGTGACTGCGCGGTCGAGCTGATCCTGGAGCCCCGCGACCAGATCACGCCACACGTCGTCCTTCGGCCGTCCCTCGAACGCGCGCTGGACGTCGGGGAGCTCGCCGAGCTCGCTCGAGCGATCAACCTCGTCGAGCACGTCCTGAGCGACGCCGAGCTTGTCGAGGGGAGGAATCGTGCTGTCGAGCACGATGGCAGCTCCGGCTCGGATCGCCTCGTCACGGTTCTCCTCGAGTGCCGTTGTAAGGACTGGAGCGAGCAGCAGCAGCCCGAGGACGACGCCCGCGTGGCGTGCGGCGAGCGTCCAGCCACCGTGAACGACCTGGTCCGTCCGGTCCCGGAGGGCCGCTTCGGTGAGCCCGGCGACCGTGAGCCCGAGCCCGGCGCCCACAAGAACTTGCGGCGCCACCGTCCACCCCCACCCCGCCCGCGGCATGAGTGCGAGCGCGGCGAGACCCCCGGCGAGGAGGGTCACGCCGCACGCCACGCCCTGGACCATGCCCAGCGAGCGTGGTCGCACGCGACCGACGACGATCGCCGTCACCGGCATCACGGTCACGACGAGCCCTGCCGCAGCGGGCGACATTCCCCACCCGTCGACCAGGAGGAGCACGACGAGGAAGAGCGCGGCCACAAGCCCGCCAGCGACGAGGAGGAGCGCGGCATTGGCGGTGATCGACGGTCGTCCGGCGGGCGCGGCGACGGGTCGGGCCGCTACACCACGCACTGCGAGCAGCAGAGAGAGAGCCACCGGCACCTGCGCGAGAAAGATCGACTCCCACCCGAGGAGCTGGGTGAGGATCCCTCCCGCGGCCGGCCCGAGAGCCGCGCCGAGCACCCCAGCGGCGACCCAGGCGCGCACGGCCCGCTCGCCGCTGCCCTCTATCTGCGAAAGGAGATCGAGTGCAGCGGTGACGATAAGTGCCGCTCCAACAGCTTGAACGCACCGCGCACCTACGAGGACGTCGAAAGACGGAGCGAGCCCGCATGCGAGCGAGACACCTGCGAAGAGAAGGACGCCGACCAGAAACGCCTCGCGTGGCCACCGCCGGGAGACGTACGCCGCCGGCACGGCGACAAGCGCGAGCACTAGGTTGAAGGATGTGAGGACCCAGGCGACCGTCGTGATCCCGACATCGAACCGCCCGAGAATCTCAGGCACAGCCAGCGTGACGATCGACGAGTCGGCCAGAGCGAGCCCGACGCCGAGTCCGAGCAGCGCGCTGCGCTGGCTCACGCAGTCTCGCGGAAGCGCGCGGCAAGCACCTCGATCAGCGCGATGGCGGTGCGCGGATCAGCATCGAGAGCCCCTACGAGCTGCTCGCGCGTCACCGCGAGACAGCGCACAGAACCCTGCGCGTAGATGTCGGCGATCCGCCCGCCGCCCGGATCGAGCACCTCGATCTCGCCGATGAGCTCACCTGGGCCGAGCATCACGGAACGACCGGGACGCTCGACGCGCACCGAGCCGGTGATGACGAGCAGGAGCTCTGCGCCCCGTTCGCCCGCCCGCATGATCACCTGACCGTCGACGTACTCGCGCGGCTCACCGAGCGCGAGAATCGGCTCCAGAAGCTCCTCGGGGAGAAGAGAGAACACAGGCGGATCCTCGACGAGCCGCTCGTAGCGCCCGCCGTGGAAGAGCAGCGGCAGGCCCTCGCCGTAGCGCGCGAACTCGACCTGGCCCAGGAAGAGCGAGTGGTCGCCGCCCCAGTACGAGCGCACCACCCGCGCGACCAGGTGCGCGAGCGCGCCCTCGACGAGCGGCGTCTCGTGCACAAGCTCGAACCGGGGTTCTGGCGTCCCTTCGACGGCGCGCCCCGCGAAGTGGTCCGACAACCGCGCCTGCCCCGCTTCGAGGACGTTCACGCCGAAGCGCGTTCCCTCGTGGAGCATGTTCGACATCCGCGCCCGGCGATCGATCGAGACCAGCACGAGCGGCGGTTGCAGCGACACGGACATGAACGCGTTCGCAGTCATCCCGTGCACCTGATCTCCGACGCGCGCGGTGAGGACGGTGACACCCGTGGCAAACATCCCGAGGGTCCTCCGGAAGGCGATTGCAGGATCGCCCTCGAGCCCGGCGCCAAGCTCGAGCGCCTCGCGTGTCGGAGCCTCCTCGAACGACGCGCCGAAGGCCTCGGGTGCGGAGATGGCCGTGGAGACGGCGATCTGGAACTCCCCTGGTGCCGGTGCATTCTCCATCACGGCGGATTCTGACGGGAGTGCGCGGCGTTACGCAGCCGGCGTAGCGACTTTGCGGTGCCGGTAGAACGGCACGGGCTCAGGCGACAGCGGCGTCAGGCCGAGGATCAGGTCGGCGGCCTTCTCGGCCACCATCGTCACGGGCGCGTAGAGATTTGCGTTCGTGACGGACGGGAAGACCGACGCATCCGCGACCCGAAGACCCTCGAGCCCGCGCACGCTCATCGTGCTGGGGTCCACGACGGCCATGTCGTCGGTGCCCATCTTGCAGCTGCACGAAGGGTGAAGCGCCGTCTCGGCGTCCTTGCGCACCCAGTCGAGGATCTCGTCGTCGGTCTGCACGGACGCTCCCGGCGAGATCTCGCCGCCGTCGAACTCGGCGAACGCGGGTTGTCCGAGGATCTTCCGCGCCACGGCGATCGCTTGCACCCACTCGCTGCGATCCTGGTCGGTCGAAAGGTAGTTGAACCGGAGCGCCGGCTTGACGCCCGGATCCCGCGACGTGATCTTGACCGAGCCGACCGCGTTCGAGTTCATCGGGCCGATGTGCA
>Ga0209640_10005331_pt1 | contig 11239 bp, 11 predicted proteins | sample RifCSP10_1_FD_184018 | JGI IMG/M metagenome (GOLD analysis project Ga0209640, IMG submission 184018) | Soil microbial communities from Rifle, Colorado - Rifle CSP2_sed 10_1 (SPAdes) (version 2) | ecosystem: Environmental > Terrestrial > Deep subsurface > Rock core/Sediment | place: Rifle...
ACTCCCCGGGATCGCCGCCGTCGCCGGGCGCAAGTGCGCGCGCGAGGCGCCGACCGAGCGCGGCGCCTTGACCGAGTTGTCCGCCGATCGACCAACCCGTCAGCACTTTCGCGAATTCGGTGACGTCCGTTTGCGTGTAGCCGCCGGCGACGCCGAGCGTGTGCAGCTCCAAAATCTCGCGCGCGAGATTCTCGTTCTGCCCGAGCGCGACGTCGCGATTGCGCCGCAACGCGCGCGCGGCCGTCGAGCTCGCGCCCATCGACGCTTGGTTGTCGAGGTAGAGAATCATCGCGGGATGGCGCTCGGCGGCCGTCAAGAGATCGAGAAAGGTGCCGGTGACGTGCGGGCGGATCGCTTCCTGCTCGTAGAGACCCGCGATCGCACCGATCGGCTGCTTGTCGGCCGAGACCGCAAAGTGGTTCGACCAGAAGTGCACGAGCCGCTCGACGAACGGGGCCTCGGTCGTGATCGCGCGTCGGTGACGCTCGGCGACCTGCGCGACGTAGCGTTCGCGGATGAATGCCGCGTAATCGCGGATGGCTTCGGCGTCGATTTGGGGTTCCTCGGCGGAGGCGGACGCGGTCTCCGCGGGCGGCTGGTCGGAGCGGAATCGCGTGCGGGCTTGGGCCGCGACGGCGCGCGCGAGGCGCAGATCGCGGATCTCCTGGAGCACGGCCGCCGATTCGGGCGGGCGCTTCGGTTCGGGCGCGCCCCCCGCAGCCGCCTCGATCTGGTCCCCGAGCCAGCCGGCCGGATCCCCGCTGATCCGCTCGGCGTCGCCGGGCCGGGCGCCGAGCCCGAAACGGTTCGCGGCGATCGCCGCTCTCTCCGTCAGCATCGCAATATCGCCTCTGTGCTGCGGTGGGCAGCGCTGCCAGATTAACGCCGCAACCGCGGATTCGGTTGACAGCGGCCGGGCGCGCGAACGTCCGGCACCGGCGTCGCCATCGAGCACTGCCTAGTTCGCATTTGCCATAACCGCCGCTTGGCGCGGCCGGCGCAACCCTGGTAGCGTTATTGCATGCGCTACTTAAGGACGATGGCGGTCGCGGTTGCGCTCGGGCTCGTGCTCGGGGCCTGCTCGTCGAGCTCGGGCGACTCCGGCACCGCCGTGGCGGCAAGCCCCGCCCCGGGCGCCGGCACGCCCCCGCCGCCGGCCGACGATATGCCGATGACGCCGCCCGACGACGGCGAGGTGCCCCCGCCCGACGACGGGGGGACGCCGCCGCCCGACGACGGCGAGGCGCCGCCGGCGGCAACGTCAGCGCTGCTCGTGCTCGGCGACAGCCTCTCGGACGTCGGCAACGCCGCGGCCGTGTTCGACTATCTGCTGAGCTTGCCGATTCATCCCCCGACGGTCGGTCTCTGCAATCCGGCGGACGTGCTCGTCGTGCCCCGCCCCTGCGACGACCTCTTTTATCGCCAGAGCCGTGTTAGCGACGGTGCGACGGCCGTCGAGCACGTCGCCGCGCATCTCGGCCTCGACGAGCTTGCGCCGTCGCTGCATCTCTTGCCGGACCGTCCGGGCGCCGGCACGAACTATGCGGTCTCGAGCGCGAAGGCCGGGAGCCAGGGCGACGAGGATTTATCGCGGCAGGTGGACATGCTGCTGCTCGATTACGGGTTGCAGCTGCCCGCGGACGCGCTCTATGTCGTCATGATCGGCGGCAACGACGCGATCGACGCGCTTCAGGCCGCGGTCTCGGGCGCGCCGAATGCTGCGGCAACGAGCGCGGCGATCGTGACGGAGGCGGTCGCGGGAGTTGCCGCGAACCTCGGGCGCCTCATCGATTACGGCGCGCGCCGCATCGTCGTCGCGAACGTTCCGGATCTCGCGTCGCTGCCGGGCGTGCGTGCCCGTGCCGCCGAGACCGAGGACGAAGCGGCCGTGCTCGCGGCGGCGAGCGCGATTTCAGAGGCCTTCGATGGCGAGCTCGACGCGCTGCTCGACGGAATCGAAAGCGAGCGACAGTCGCTTGCGCCGGTGCCGCTCATGCTCGTGCGGTTCGACTTGCGGGCCGCTCTTCAGGCCGCGCAGGACACGGCGGCCGCAGGCGGAGGCAACGGGCTCGACGCATGCTTCGACAGCGATGCCTACCGGCAGTCGCAGACGGCCGAGCGCGTTTTTCATCCCGACTGTGCGCCGGGAGCGGGCGAGACGCCGAGGTTCGGCAATTTCGTGTTCTGGGACGGCATTCATCCGACCGGCGCCGCGCACGCCGCGATTGCCGCGGCGCTCATCGAGCTGCTGTAGCCGACCTCGACGCCGTCGGCGGGCCGGCCGACGTTCGCGCCGCTAGAAAAGACTCAAATCGATCGCCTCGGCGAGCGCGCGGTAACCCAAGTCGCTGCCGTGCAGGAAATCGCCGCTGTGCAAGCCCTCGCGCATTTGCGAGGGCTTTGCGGGGTCGCGGAGCACGGCGTCGAAATCGAGCACCGCGTCGAGCTCGCCGCTGTCGCGCATCCACGCGTTCACGGCTTGACGTGCCGCTTCGCCTTCGGCGGAGAAATACGCGGCGCCTTCGTACGGCGCGATCGTCGCGCCGTAGATTGAGAGACCCGCGGCATGCGCGCGGGCAATGAGCTGGCGATAGCCCGCAATGAGCGTGTCCTCGTCGACGGTAATGCCCGGCGGCATGAGATTTCGCAGTGCCGCGAGCGGGCCCTCGAACCGGCCGAACGCGAAGCCCAAATCGTTGACGCCTTCGAACACGATCACGTGCGTGACGCCCGGCACCGAGAGCACGTCGCGATCGAAGCGCGCGAGCGCGCTTTCGCCGGCACCGTCGCCGAGCACGCGGTTGCCGCTGATGCCATGGTTGACGACGCCGAAGGTGCCGCCGCGGCGGCGTTGTGCGAGACGCTCCGCGAGAACATCGGGCCAGCGGCGATTGGCGCCGGGCGTCGAGCCGATGCCGTCCGTGATCGAGTCGCCGAACGCGACGACGACGCCCGCGGCGTCTTCCGTGAGCACTTCGACGCCGGAGAGAAACGCGCGCGCCTGAATCGTCTCTGCGGGCGCGAATGTGCCGGCCGTGTGATCGCCGGGCGCGGACACGAACGTCGCCTGCATGCCCGTCGCGTGACACGTGCATGCGCCCGTGTCGCCGGGGAAGTAGAGGCTCACCGAAAGCGTCGCGAGCTCGTCGACCGCAAGATCGATCGGATCGGTCAATAGCGGCGTGCCGGCCGGAAGCACGGCCGTAGGCGCGCCCGCGAACGTGACGATGCGCTCTGTGCCCGCCGCGATCGCGCCTTCACCGTCGGCGATCGCGACGCGCGCCGCGCCGATCATGAGGGGCTGCGTGCCGTACTCGTTCGTTAAGCGCAAGCGAACCTGCTCGCCGCCCGCGCTCAAGCGCACGATCTGGCGGAGGGTCTGGTCGGCGAAGCTCGGCGTGCCCGGGAAGGGGCCCGCGGCCTGCGTCGGCGGCAGCGGCGACGCGCCCCAGCTGCCGATCCAGGCGGGCTCTTGCGCGAGCGCGGTGAGGGAAGTCAGCAGGATCGCGAGGCAGGTCATCGAGCGGCGCAGCATTATTGTTCTCCTTGTAGGCGGTGCTCGCGCCCACTGCGGGCGATGCTTCGGGCGAAGCCGCGCTTCGAGCGCAAACAACAACACGCCGCTCCGCGAGCGGCGAGCGTCGGGCGCGGTCGCAGTGAGTCAGAGCTACGTGAATCCCATGCGGCGAGTGTACCGCAAATCGGCAAGGACCTCGCGCGCGGCGTTGTGCCCCGGCGCGCCGGTGACGCCGCCGCCGGGATGCGTGCCCGAGCCGCACATATATAAGCCAGGTAGGGGGCCGCGGTAATTGCCGTAACCGAGCATCGGGCGCGCGGAGAAGAGCTGATCGAGCGCGAGCGCGCCGTGGAAGATGTCCCCGCCGACGAGACCGAACGTGCGCTCGAGATCGAGCGGCGTCAAGACTTGGCGCGCGATCACGGACGCCTTGAAGTTCGGCGCGTACGCGTCGACGGTGTCGATCATGAGATCGGCGACTTCGTCGCGGCGCGCGTCCCACGACTCGCCGTTCGGCAACGTCGGTGCGACGTGCTGGCAGAACAGGCTCGCGACGTGACGGCCTGCGGGCGCGAGGCTTGCGTCGAGCGTCGACGGGATCAAGAGCTCGACGATCGGCTGCTCTGACCAACCGCGCGAGCGCGCATCGAAGTACGCCTGCTCCATGTATTTCAGCGTCGGCGCAATGATGATGCCGGCCGTGTGGTGCGGCGCGCGCGTCTTGCCCGGCAGGCACGTGAAATCCGGTAGCTCGGCGAGCGCGACGTTCATGCGAAACGTTCCCGAGCTGCAGCGCCAGCGCTCCATGTGCGCGCGAAAGTCCGCGGGCAGAACGGCACGATCGATGAGCGTGAGATACAAGAGCTTGGGGTTCAAGCTCGAGATCACGGCGCGCGCGCGAAACGCTTCGCCTGATTCCGTCACGGCGCCGACCACGCGGCCTCCCTCGACGAGCACCTCGCGCACGGGTGCGGCGACGCGAATGTCGGCGCCGTGCACCGCGGCCGATTTCGCCATCGCCTGCGTGATTGCACCCATGCCGCCCTGCGCGTGGCCCCACACGCCTTGCTTGCCGTTGACGCCGCCGAACGCGTGGTGCAACAGCACGTACGCGGAGCCCGGCGAATAGGGGCTCGCGTAGTTGCCGACGATGCCGTCGAACCCGTATACGGCTTTGATTGCATCGCTTTCGAACCAGCCGTCGAGATAGTCGCCCGCGGAGCTTGCGAACAACGTCAGCAATTCCTGGCGCAGCGGTTGCGGCAGCCGGCTCACGCGGCCGCCGACGCGCACCGCGCGCAGGAGCTCGGGCAGCGCGCGGCGCCACCCACCTGCGACCGCATTCGGCGGCGTCTCGAGCACGAGCTCGCGCAGCACGTCGGCGACGGCCTCGAGGCGCGCCGCGTACGCGTCGAGCCGCTCGGCGTCCTGCGTCGAGAACTTCGCGACCTCGGCATGCGTGCGTCCGCCGCCGACGCTCAACGAGCGGCCGTCCGGTAACGGCAGAAAATTCGCGATCTCGCGCTCGACGATGGCAAGCCCGTGCGCCGCGAGATCCAAATCGCGAATGATCTTGGGATTCAAGAGCGATACCGTGTAGGCGGCCACGGAGTTCCGAAACCCGGGATGAAACTCTTCGGTCACGGCCGCGCCGCCTACAACGTGTCGGCGTTCGAGCACGGTGACTTTGAGCCCCGCGCGCGCGAGATACGCGGCGCAGACCAAGCCGTTGTGGCCGCCGCCGACGATGAGCGCATCAGAGCTATGAGGCATCGACGCAGTCTAGCGCGAGGTCACGGCGTCGAGTACGCGCTCGACCTTCGCAAATGTTGAACTGATCGACGTTCGTCCGGCCGCTCGAAGCCTAGACTTGAGCGGCTATGAGTCAGCTCGACGACCTGGTCCGCCTCGAGAACGCGAACTCCGCGCTCGCTTTCCGCGAGCACGCGTATCGGATGAGCGAGCGGGCGAAGCTCTTGCGCGACCTGATCGCGCTCGCGAACGCGGCGGTCAGGGGCCCGCGGTTTCTCTTCGTCGGGGTGCGCGACGTGGTCGGCGGCGAGCGCAAGTTCTCAGGCATCACCGAGCGTGCCTGGAGCGAGCTCAAACACTTGTTGACGGGCGTGCTCGCGAACGCCATCGACCCGCCGCTCAAGATTCAAGTGCGCGCGCTCGAGATCGACGGTGCGCTCGTCGGCATGCTGTGCGTCAGCGAGTGCGACGATCCGCCGTACTTGTTGAGCGCGCAGGCCGGCGACGGGTTGGCGCCGGGCACCGGGTGGGTACGGCGCGCGACGAAGGTGCTGCCGCTGCTCCGATCGGATCTGCAGCGCTTGTTCGAGGCGAGAGCGGCCGGCCATGACGGGACCGTCGACGTGCGCATCGGCTTTGCGCCGAACGGACACGTGCAACCGCACGCGGACGCTCAAGGATTGCACGACGAGATCGTGTTGCCGGTGTTGCCGCTCGAGGCGGTGCCGTCAGCGGTCGCGGCCGAGAGGCTGCATAAATTGCTCGAAGCGAAAGCGAGCGCGCGCGACGTGCTCGGCCACACGGAAACGCATCTGTCGCGTCTCGCGCACGCGAGGCTCTACGGCCCGGAATTCTCGTATCAGACTCACAGCGACGACTCGTTGCGCGCGCAGATCGCCGGCGCGCACGAGGAGTATCGTGGCGCGGATGCGCACTACGAATTCGAGGTGCGTGCGCATCCGTTGCAAGTGTTGGTCTCGAACCGCAACGGCACGGCGCTGCACGCGGTGACGCTCGCGCTCAAGTTGCCGCGTCTCGAGGGCATCGGCGTCGCCGAGCAGCGCTATCCGGCCGCGGACGCGGCGCCGTCGCATGACGGCTATCCCATCGTACACACGACTGCGCACACGATCGGGATTCACGGCGACCTCGGGGTCGTGCCGCAAGGCGCGACGGTCGCCGCGTTCCGGCACGCACCGCGGTTTTGGGTGCGCGAGCAGGCCGGCGGCAAGACCATCCCCGTCGACTACACGCTGCACGCGCGCGAGCTCCGCGAGCCGCTGCGCGATACCTTGCTGATCAAGATCGACTGAGTTCCGGCGATCGTGCGCGGGCGTTGCGAGCGGCTCAACGTCGCTCGATGACGATGACCTGGTAGCGGCCTTTCGGACCGATATACCAAGAAGCGAGCCAGCTTACGATCGAGACGATGAGCCAGCCGAAGAGCGCCGCGAAGAAGCCGCCGACCGTGAAGCCATCGAGCAGCCACGCGACGAGCGCGAACATGCCGGCGTTGACCACGAGCAGGAAAAGTCCGAACGTCACGATCGTGAGCGGCAGCGTGAGCAGGATGATGATGGGCCTCAAGATCGCGTTGACGAGACCCATGAGCAACGCCGCGAGGAGCAACGTGGCTGGGCTATCCACGGCGATGCCGGGAACGATCCAGGCCGCAACGGCAAGCCCCGCTGCGATCACGAGCATTCTGACGATCAAGCCGATCATTTAGAGCTCCCGGTAACGCATCGAGCCGCCGATGGGAAACGCGCGCGGCGGCTTCTTGCCCTGCGCGCGCACGGCCGCCGGCCAGTCGCGCAGATGGCTTTCGGCGTCGCCGATCGCGAGCACCTCGCCGTTCGGGCCCAAGTGAACCATTGCGCCGTAGACGACGAAGACGACATCCGTTTCCTCGGTATTGTGATCGGCTACCTTCAGCGTGTGCGTGCTGCCGGGCGGCTCGAACAGATACGAGCCTGCGCGGCTCGGCGAGTTGTCGGGATGCTCGAGATAGGACCACTCGCCCGACAGCGTGAACGCATGCACCTCGCCCGTGTGCTTGTGCGGGGGCAACAAGATGCCGGGCGCAAAACGGATGCGCACGGTGAAGCGCCCGCCTTCGATGTCGGCCATGAGCAATTTGAGGCGCACTCCTGGCGTCCCCGCCCAATCGTCCGCGAACGGCAAGTCGTCGGACGCCGTGTGGAAAGCCTCCGGAATGTTGATCATACGGAGCCCTCGATGAGCGGGACACGTGGGAGTGTAGCGCGTCGCGGCGCCCGCCGGAGAGTCTCGTTGCGGCGACATGCGGTGCTACACTTTGGCGACGCAAATAATGAAAGTGGGGGAAACCCTCATGAATACCGCCACGGCTCGATATCGGCGCGCTTTGCTGTTCTCGTGGGCGCCGCTCATCGCCGGCAACGCATGGGCGCAGGAGTCCCCCGTCGATTTCTCGGGTGTGTGGTCGATGGTGCAGCACTCGAGGCCGGGGGCGCCGTTCTTCATCCCCGTCGAGCCCGAGCAGAGTGCCGAAGGCAGGGCGATCACGCAAGCGTTCGTTGCAAAGTACGACGTCGTGACGTACGAGGCCAACGGCAATTGCGTCGAGCCCGGCATGCCGACTGTGATGTGGGGCATCGGCGGCGCGGCCATGGAGATCGTGCAACAGCCCGAGCGCATCACGCTGCTCTCCGAGCTCGCCAATCAATCGCGCCGCATTTACTTGGATGGCCGCGAGTTTCCCGAAGATTTCCCGACACAACGCGTCGGCTACTCGATCGGTCACTGGGAAGGCGAGACGCTCGTCATCGAGACGCGGTTGGTCACGGAGTGGCATGCGCCGCGTTGGCCGCACAGCGATCAGTTCCACGTCGTCGAGCGCTGGTCGCTCGAGAACGCGGCCGACATCGAGATCGTCGGCTTGCGGCGCGACCGCCCGCCGCCCGAGATCGCGGGCCTCGTGCTCGTCAACGAGATGACGATGAACGATCCGGTGTTCTATGCCGGCAAGGACGAGGTCGTCACGGTCGTGTACCGGCGCCAAGAGAACGGCGAGATGTTCGAGGACAACTGCTCCGAAGGCATCTGGATGGAACGATTGGAAGCCGCGGCCGCCGAGGCCACCCCGTTGTAGGAGCGAGCTTCGCTCGCGACTCTTCGAAGAATCGCGAGCAAGGCTCGCTCCTACAGCACAGCGCCCCGCAAGCTAGTTCGACGCGCCGCTTGGCGCCGGCGCGCTCGCGCCGCGCAAGAGATCCCACTCTACGGTGCGGCGCTTGATCTTCCAGTGGCCGTCCTCGCGCGTCCACGTGTCGATATAGAGCCCCGAGCCCGTGACGCGGAAGCTGCCGTCTTCCTGCTCGCCGAGAAACGTGAACCGCGAGCGCGCCTTCGCCGTATCGCCGTCGACCTCGACGAAGATGTTGCTCAAGAGATCGGCGCTCTGCCGCACGGGTTGCCCGCGGGCGGCGTTCGCCATGCGCTCGGACGCATTCGCCATGCGCGTGCGGATCGCATCGTGCCCCGTGAGCACGCCTTCGACGATGTCGAGCTCGCCGTCGCGTGCGAAGAGCTGCACGTAGTTGTCCCAATCGCGCGAGCCGAGCAGGTCCATGTACTCGTCGAGCAGCCTGCGAATCTCGGCTTCGGCTTCGAGCCGCTCGAGACGCTGCTCGATCGAAAGCTGCTGGGCGAACACGGCCGGCGCGACGAGCTGCACCACGAGCACTGCACCGGTCAAGCTCGCGAATCGAAACGCGCGGCGAAGTGTATTATTCATTGCGCTTTCCTCCACCCCTGGTGAAGATTAAGCATACATGCAAAGGGGAATGGCCATGAACATGCGCATGACGGCGTGGGCACTGAGAGCGTCGCTCTTGATCTTGCTGGTCGCGGCATCCTCGAGCTTCGCTCAGGACGCGCGGCCGACGACGACGCGACTGCTCGTGACCGTGTCGCGACTCAAGCCCGAGATGGTCGACCGTTGGATCGCGCTGCAGCAGAGCGAGGTCGTGCCGGCGCTCAAAAAAGCCGGTGTCACCGAGCGTGTCGTCTATGAGACCTTGATCGGCGAGGCGACGGAATTCGTGAGCGTGCGGCCGTTGCCGAGCTTCGCGGAGCTCGACGAAGCCGACCCGTTCGAGCAAGCGCTCGGCGTCGCCGGAGCGGCGCGGCTCCGTGCCGAGCTCAGGGCGTGCGAGTTGTCGACGCATCGACACATCGAAAACCGGCAAGACGAGTTCTTTCTCGATCCCGGCGATGCGGAGGCTCTGTTCGCGAGCCGTTACCGCGCGATGCCGGGCCGCGCCGGCGACTACATGAGCTTCGTGCGCACCGAGATGTTTCCGGTCATGCGCCAAGCGCAAGAAGAGGGCACGTTCTCGGGTCTCTCGGTCACCGTGTCGGCGCAAGGCGGCGAGGCCGGCATCATCACGCTCAACATGCACTATCCCGTGTTCGCGGAGCTCGACGGTCCGCCGCCCGTCGCGAAGACGCTCGGCCCCGAGGGCACGCGCGAGTTTCTCGCCAAGGGCGCGGGGCTCATCACGCCGATCGAGCAGCTCGTGTTGCGGCGCGTCGCGGCGTTGAGCTTTTGAGGGTGGTGATCGGGGGCGCCGGCTCGTATCATCATTAGCATCGTGCTCGACGAGGTGATTCGCGATGTCCAAATGGTGGTTCAAAAGCGAATACATAGAAGCCTGCAATTGCGCGCACGGCTGCCCGTGCAACTTGACGCAGATCCCGACGCATGGCGGCTGCAACGCGGTGGTCGGCTACAACATTACTGAAGGCGAGTGCGATGGCGTCGATCTCGGCGGGCTCAAGCTCGGCTACGTTGCCAGCTGGCCCGGGCCGATCCATAAGGGCAACGGCCGCGCAGTCCTGATCATTGACGAGCGCGCAAGCGCTGAGCAGCGCGCCGCCCTCGCGGCTATCGGCGCCGGCCGCGCGGGTCCCGGCGGTTGTTTCGAGATCTTTGCAAGCACGATGGCGGCGCCCCCAGAAATCGTCGTCGGCCCGATCGAGTTCGAGCGCGAAGGCAAGCGCGGCCGGCTCAAGTTCGGCAAGATCGCCGAAGCGACCGTCGGACCGATCATCGGCGATATGGGCGACGAAGCGAACGCGCGCATGCTCTTGCCGCAGGGATTCATCTGGCAAGACGCGGTGATCGGCAATACCGAAACGGGCCGCGCGAAAACGCGGCACGTCGATTTCAAGCTCGACAACAGCAACGCCTTCTTCTCGGACGTCGCGTATAACGTCTAAGCCGCGACATGCCGGGCATGGCCATGACCATGCCTGCGGTTGCCGCTTGGGGCATCGCGGACTTCGCGGCGATGTTCGCCATGTGGGCCGTCATGATGGCTCGCGATGACGCTGCCTTCGGTCATGCCCGTGATCTCCCTCTATGCCCGCGTCGGCACTAAGCGCGCAGCGCAAGATTCGCCGCGTCAACGCACGTGGCCGTCCGTCGCCGGCTACTTGCCGGCGTGGGCCGGCATATCCCTACTCGCTACGATCGCGAACTGGGGGCTGCACTCGGGGGGATATCTCACGTCGATGATGGGCAGCGCGACACCGCTCGTCGGCGGCGTTGTCCTGATCGTCACCGGCGTGTATCAGTGGACGCCGCTCAAGAACGCCTGCCTAGCGCATTGCCGCTCGCCGCTCGCGTTCTTGGCCGATCACTGGCGTGAGGGCCGCGCCGGCGCGTTGACTCGCTTAGCAGCGACTGCCGCGCTTAGTTCTTGACGAGATACGCCGTGAGTGCCTCGAGATCGGCGTCGCCGAGCTCGGTCTTGCGCAAGAACGGCATCGTCGCGATGCCTTCACGCACGTAGAGCGCCACAAGCTCGGGCGTCAAGTCCTCACGGTCCTCGAGCGCCGCCGGCAACGCGCCCTGGTATTTGAATTGCAGCGACGTCGTGCCGGGCGCGTTCTGCGGCCCGCGACTGTGACACGCGCTGCACC
>Ga0209640_10005332_pt1 | contig 11239 bp, 9 predicted proteins | sample RifCSP10_1_FD_184018 | JGI IMG/M metagenome (GOLD analysis project Ga0209640, IMG submission 184018) | Soil microbial communities from Rifle, Colorado - Rifle CSP2_sed 10_1 (SPAdes) (version 2) | ecosystem: Environmental > Terrestrial > Deep subsurface > Rock core/Sediment | place: Rifle...
CCAGGCGCGGCTCGGCAAGGCGGTCGGCGCCGACCTCAAGGAGGGCAAGCGCACGCTGCCCCTGATCGCCACCATCGAGCGCGCCGGCCCCGCCGACCGCGACCGCATCCACCGCCTGCTCAAGCAGCCGGCGCTGACGCCCCGGGAGATCGAGGAGATCCGGCGGCTGGTGGTCGAGCACGCGGGGGTGGAGTACGCCCTCGAGCGCGCCCACGAGTACGCCCAGAGCGCCAAGGCCGCGCTCCGGTCCTTCCCGGGCTCGGAGGACAAGGAGACGCTGGCGCTGGTGGCGGACTTCGTCGTCGATCGCGACCGCTAGACCCCTCCCCCCGCCCCTCTCCCCAGAGGGGAGAGGGAGTTCCCCGATCCCCCCTCGCCCCTCTGGGGAGAGGGCAGGGTGAGGGGCTTCGAGGGCGAGGGGGGATTCTCAATGCCGCGCGTCATCACCCTCACCACGGACTTCGGCCTCCGCGACCCCTTCGTCGGGATCATGAAGGGGGTGCTGCTCTCCATCTGCCCGTCGGCCCGCCTCGTGGACCTGACCCACGATGTGGAGCCCCAGGACGTGCTCGGCGGCGGCCTCGCCCTGGAGGCGGCGGTCGCGTTCTTTCCCCCCGCAACCGTGCATCTGGCCGTCGTGGACCCAGGCGTCGGGAGCGCGCGGCGCGCCATCGCGATCCGGGCGGACGGGTACTACCTGGTCGGGCCGGACAACGGACTGTTCACGTTCGCCCTCGAGGGGCCCGGCTCGACGGCGGTCGCGCTCACCGCGCCGGAGTACCGTCTTCCCGAGGTCAGCCGGACCTTTCACGGCCGCGACGTCTTCGCGCCCGCCGCCGCCTATCTGGCGGCGGGCGTCCCGCTCGAGCGCCTGGGTCCGCCGGTGGCGGACCCGGTGCGCCTGCGCCGGCCGGGCTGCCGCCTCGAAGAGGGCGAGCTGATCGGCGAAGTCCTCGACGCGGATCGCTTCGGCAACCTGGTCACGTCGATCCCGGCGGGCCGGCTCGCCGAGATCCCGGGCCAGGGCGCGCTGGCGGTGGAGGTGGCGGGGCGGCTCGTCGGCGGCCCGGTGGGCGCTTATGCCGAGGGCGGCGAAGGAGCGCCGGCGGTCATCGTCGGCTCGACGGGTCGCCTCGAGATCTTCGTGAGGGCCGGCAGCGCCCGGCGCTGCCTGGGAGTCGGCCGCGGCGCGATCGTCCGGGTGAAGCGGGGCGGGTGAGCCGGCCGGTCAGGCGCTGCCGGCGGGCTTGGTGGTCGTCGAGGAAGCGGAGCTGGGGCTGCTCTCCGTGCTAGACTTACTCTCCGATGACGCCGCCGGCTTGGCTTCGGCGCTTCCGCCATCTCCCTTCGACGCCGGCTCTTTCGCCGTCGTCTCCTTCGCCGTCGTCTCTTTCGCCTTCTTGCGGGCCTCGGACGGGTAGTCGGTGACGTACCAGCCTTCACCCTTCAGGATGAACGGCGCGGCCGACAGGAGGCGATGGACCGGCCCGCCGCATCGATCGCACGTCTCGAGCGCCGGCTCGGTGATGCGCTGCTTCAGCTCGAAGACGCGCGGGCAGCGCGGGCACTCGTACTCGTAGGTTGGCATGAAGCAAAGGAATACATGGCGGGCGTGACAGTGTCAAGGCGGACCCCGATGCTGGTTGTCGTCTGTGCGCTCTCCTTGCTGCCGGCGTGCGCGACGACCAGCGCCGACGACGAGATCCGCAAGCTGGAAGCCCGGGCCTCCTACGAGGCGGGCGTCAAGAACATCGCCGAGGGGCGGATCTCGTTCGGCCTCGCCGCGTTCCGCCAGGCCGTCGAGATCGAGCCCGGCAACGCGCTCTACCGCAACGCGGTCGGCGCGGTCATGCTCAACATCGGGCGCTACCCCGAGGCGCAGGCCGAGTTCCTGAAGGCGATCGAGCTGGATCCCACCTACGCCGACGCCTACCACAATCTGGGCTCCGCCTACGCGGAGCAGGCCAAGTGGGAGGAGGCGATCGGCGTTTACCGCAAGGCCCTCGCCCAGACCATCTACGCGCGCCCCGAGACCACCTACAACAACCTCGGCTACGCCTACTGGGCGCTCGACCGGCGGAAGGAAGCCGAGGACGCGTTCCGAGCGGCGCTCCAGCTCGAGCCCAAGCTGGTGCCGTCGCACTTCTGGCTCGGGGTGCTGCTCGAGAAGGAGGGGCGGGGGGCCGAAGCCAGGGCCCACTTCCGGGCGGCCCGGGACCTGGAGCCCGCCTCCATGCTCGGCCGCCGCGCCGCGGAGGTGCTGAAAGCAATGGGAGATGGCGGGTAAGTAGCTGTTTTATTTAGGTCCATGGCTCTGTCACGCCGTCGGCTTTTTTCTTGACCCGTGAACCTGCTTCGCGGTAAAAAGGTCGCGCCTTTTCCTATCCTTTCCTCGAAGGGGGTGACAACGAAGAACACCTGTTTCTCCAGCCGTACCGTCGTCGCGCGTACCGCGGGAATTCAGTAAGCACAAAACGTCGCAGCAATGCACGTCATCCACCTGATGAGGAGATTCTTGATGAAAAGGACGAGTGTCGTTGCCGTCCTGATGATCGCCTTGGGCCTCGTGGCCCTGGCGGCGCCCCTGGCATACGCCCAGGCGCCCGCCCCGAAGGTGACCATCAACGGCTTGATCGACCAGGTCATGTCGTACTCGCGGAACATCACAAACTACAACGGCGGGCTCTTCAACCGCCCGGACAGCCAGTGGTACGCGCGCACCCGCGGCCGGTTCGACATCACCGGTGAGGTGGGCAAGGTCAAGGGAGTGCTCGGTATCGAGATCGACACCTCGTGGGGTCAGACGGGCTCGACCGATACCAACCAGGCGGGTACCGCAGCCGGGCGCACCGCGTTCGGCACCACGTCCTCGTGGGACCTGAACACGGACAGCCAGGCGGTCATCGAGATCAAGTGGCTCTACACCCAGTTCGAGATGCCGTTGATTCCCGTCCCGACCACGGTGCGGCTGGGCGCGCAGCCCTTCGGCGCGGCCGCCACCTACAAGCTGACCTACGCCACCGGTGACTTCGCGGGCGTGAACGTCGTCAGCCAGGTCGCCCCCAACGTCAAGCTCCTCGGCACCTACGTGCAGGTGGAGGAGGATCGTGTCGGCATCGACACGGCGAGCTCCAGCGATCCCACCACGCAGACGCCGACCGGCGTCCTGAGCTCACAGGCTCGCGGCGATGACCATGCATACATCTTCTCCGCCGAGGTGACACCGTTCAAGGGCCTGGACATCAAGCCGATGTTCTCGGGCTTCGTGGCCGAGGGCACCACGAACGGGGCCGCCCGTCAGGGCCGCGGCGGCATCAACACCACCACCGCCTACAGCCCGACCGGCGACTTCCGGGGTGACATGGATGAGGCCCGCTACACGGTGGGCGTCGATGCCCGCTACCGGATGGGGCCGTTCTCGCTCGATCCGACCGTGTTCTACCAGTACGGTCAGCGCACCGTCATCGCTCCCGCCAACTTCGCAGCCAGCGGGGCGATCCCTGGCCGTCGGTACCGGGCGGACCTCGACGCCTGGTTCGTCGATGTGCGCGCCGGGTTCCAGCTGGGCCCGCTGCTCCTGCAGGCCATCGGGGTCTACAGCACGGGTAACAGCGCTCGCAACAACACGCTCGATAAGGTTCGGTACTTCCAGCCGCTGAGCACGGACACGGGTTACCAGGCCGACTGGGGCAACCAGCTCACGGGCCTGGGTATCGACTACCTCAACGCCTGGAACGAGGCTCAGGGCCGGATCGCGTACCCCGGCGTGGCCATCGGCTGGGACAAGTACGGCCGCCATCAGATCGGCCTCAAGGCCACCTATGCCGTCACCCCGGCGCTGAGCATCACCGGTGGTGTGAACGGCCACTGGACGGCCACGGCGGTCGATCGCAACGGCACGGCCACCGCGGGCGCCGGCATCTTGCCGGTGTTTGCCGGGGCGACGCCGCGTGACAACGAGCGGTACGTCGGGACCGAGTTCTTCGCCCTGATTGGCTGGCGGTTCGCCCCCGGCCTCAGCTGGGACAATTCGTTCGGCTACATGAAGATGGGGCCGGCGCTGGACGGGGTCACCGATCCGACGGCCGGTGGTCGCAATACCAACGAGCCGATGATCCTCACCTCTCGCATCCGCTTCACGTTCTAGCTCGCGAGAGCGCAGCAGCTTCGGGCCCGGGGGACCTCCCCCGGGCCCGTTGTCTTTCGCGTGGTTTCTTGCCGCGGCCAGGGCGCCGACGTATAGTCACCCCCATGTACGGTCTGCTCTTGGGCGTGGTGCTGCTGCTCGGGCTGGTCGCTCCCGCTGCGGCCGAGGAATACCGGCTGCAGGTGGCCAACCTCTATCAGGACGCCTTCATGCACTACTTCGACGGCCCGCTGGGCGCCGGCTCGGGTGAGCTGGTCATGGACCGGCTGGGCCGGGACCTGGATGACGGGAAGGTCCCGAGCGGTGCCCTCCTCGGGGACCGGCCCCTCCGGTACGCCTGGGAGGCTGTGGCCGCCTCGTTCGGCGCGGTCAAGGTGATCGCCGAGATCAAGCCATCCGAGGGCTCGCGGCGCTGGGACGAGGTGGTCTGGACCGGCAATCCCGGGGACCGGAGCGTCTGGGTGATCGGGCCGACCACCACGCGGACCCAGGAGGTGATCCACGTCGCGCTCCAGGGTCTCCCACTCAATGGCGGCTCGGCGGCGGCCCTGCGCTACTACGTGCCCTACCGGGTCACCGGCTCGCCCAGCCCGCAGACCGTGGTGACCTACCCGCTCGCCTTCCTGCGCTTCTACGAGGATCGGGGTCCCGCGCTCTGGGACCGGTATCTGTCGCGGTCCGTCGGGCTCGGCCAGGGGATCGCGGTGGTGGTCGGGGAGAACTCGAACCCGACCTTCGCCGACTGGGTCTACATCGTCGTCCAGCATCCGCCGCGGCCGGCCACCTTCAAGGCCGTGGTGGGCTGGGAGCGCCGTCGGGGCGCCGACCGCTCCAACCTCGAAGGGGCCACGATCAGGGAATGATGGCTCGCCGCCTTCGCGAGATCGTACTGGCGCTCCTGGCCGTGGTGGTGGCCGGCAGCGCGGCGGCCCAGTCACCGGCGCCGGCACCGCCGCCCGGGCCGGCAAGCTCCGCGCCGATGACCGCGCTGGTGGAACAGCTCCTCGACCTCTTCCCGAAGTTCGAGGGTGAGGTGCTGGAAGTCCGCGCCGGGGTGCTCACGCTCGGCGCGGGGGCGAAGGCGGGCGCCCGGCCGGGATTGGACGTCGAGCTCTTCCGCCAGGGGCGCGAGATCAAGCATCCCCGGACCGGCGAGATCCTCGGGCGCACCGAGGACGCGCTTGGGCTGGCCCGGATCACCCAGGCCCAGGAGGAGTTCTCGATGGCCCCGGTGCCGGACGGCGCTCAGATCCGGCCGGGCGATCGCTTCCGGGTCTCCTCGGGCAAGGTCAACATCGTCCTCCTGCCCCTGCTCGGGAGCGTGAAGGACACCCTCGTCGAGACCGCGACGCAGGAGCTGGTGGAGCGGCTGGCAGGCACGGGCCGGTTCAAGGTGACCATGGGTGACACGATCAACGTGTTCCTCGCCCAGCAGCGCCTGACCGCGGCCGACTTCCTGGCCGGCAAGGGCGTCCGCGAAGCCTCCGAGCGGTTCAAGGCCGACAATATCCTCGCCGTCCACTTCACCCGGGCCCAGGGCCGGCCGTTCATGGACGTGCGCTTCTTCTCGGCGCCGCGCCCGGACCCGGCGGTGACCACCTCGTTCTTCGTGCCGCCCTCGACCCTGCGGGCGGCCAATCCGGGCCCGCGGTTCTCGCAGGGAGGCCCGAACAACCCGCCGCAGGCCCGGCCCCGCTCGCTCCTGCAGCGGCTCCTGGGCGGAGACCTCGAGGCCGGCAGCTACTCCACCGGGGAGAACTCGCTGCCGCTCCGGGAGGTGGCGAAGTTCCGGTTCCCGGTGCTCGCCATGGACATCGCGGTCGCCCCCAGCGACAAGGTGCCCCGGATGGTGGTGAGCGACGGCGACCAGATCTACATGTACCGGATCGTGAATCAGAAGGTGGAGCCCGAGTGGAGCCAGTCGGTGCGGACGCTGGGGCGCGTGTTCTCGCTCCAGCTCGCGGACCTGGACGGCGACGGCATCCTCGAGGTCATCGGGAACCGGTACGCGCCCCGGTCCGGGCTCAACTCGTTCATCGTGGCCGCGAAGGACGGCAAGCCGTCCATCGTGCTCGAGTACGTATCCGACTTCCTGTTCGCGGTGGATCTGAAGGGCGAGGGCGTCAAGCAGACCCTGTGGACGCAGCGCTACCACTCGGAGAACTTCTTCACGCCGGGGCAGGCCGATCAGATGATCCTGAAGAACGGCAAGCTGGTGAGCGACAAGGCGGCGCGCGTGCCGTCGAGCTTCCGGCCGATGGGGGCCGCCTTCTCCAACGTGATGGGCAAGGACACCCGGGCCCTGGCCCTGATCGACGAGTCCAACCGGCTCCAGATCGTCAACGAGGGCGAGGAGCTCTGGCGGTCCTCCACCTCGGTGGGTGGCGGATACCAGACGGTGGAGCTGGTCGGCGCCATCTTCTCCTCTCGGACCGAGCGCAGCAAGTTCTTCAAGATCGAGCCCACGCCGCTGGCGGTGGATCTCGACGGCGACGGGGTGGACGAGCTGATCGTGCCGCAGAACGTGGTCCGGGAGGGCCTGCTGGCGGTCGTGTTCAAGGGGCCGGCGGGCTTCCGGCTTCAGTCCATCAACTCGGGCTTCGAGGGCGGCATCACCTGCCTCGGCGCCTACAAGACCGAGGACGCGAGCCAGCCGACGATCATCGCCTCGGTGGTGCGCTTCAGCAATTACCTGCTGAAGGTCGGTGGCGAGACGCAGATCATCATGACCGTGCCCCAGGACTAGCATGTCGATCGACGCGAGCGAGCAGCCCCCCGCGGGGCGCATCGTGCTCACCTACGAGGACTACTGCGCCTTGCCGGACGACGGGAAGCGGTACGAGATCATCGAGGGAGAGCTCTACGGGACCCCTTCGCCGAGGCGTGCCCACCAGGAGCTCGCCGGCAACCTGTTCGTCGTTCTCAAGCCCTTCGTGACTGCTCGTCGACTCGGCACGGTCTTCATCGCTCCCTTTGACGTCATCCTCGAAGAGACCTCCGTCGTGGTGCCGGATCTGCTCTTCGTCGCCCAGGATCGCGTCGAGATCGTGACCGATCGGGGGGTGCGCGGGGCCCCGGATCTGATCGTGGAGATCCTGTCCCCCGGCACGGCGCGCCGTGACCGGGTGGAGAAGGCCAAGCTCTACGCCCGGCACGGAGTGCGGCACTACTGGCTGGCCGATCCCGAAGCGCGGATCCTGGAGGTCTACGAGCTGGGCGAAGGGCAGTATCGCCGGGCGGCGAGCCTGGCCGACAACGACAGCTTCTCACCCTCGCTGTTTCCGGGTCTCACGATCCCGTTGTCCTCCCTTTGGGCGTAGCCCTTCTTGAGTGACGAGGCGCGTAGACCCGAGCCCCGGCTCGACGCCTCCCCGCCCCGCGGCATGCGGGACGTGCTGCCCGAGGAGGTCGCGCTGCGCGACTGGGCCCTGGCCCAGATCCTGGCCGTCTACCGGCGCCACGGCTTCGTCCATATCGAGACCCCCGCGGTGGAGAGCCTCCGCCTGCTGCTCCGGAGCGACGGCGGCGAGAACGAGAAGCTGATCTACAAGATCCTGAAGCGCGGCGAGAAGCTGGCCGCGGCGGGCGGCGCGGAGGAGCTGGCGGACCTGGGGCTGCGGTTCGACCTCACGGTGCCGCTCGTCCGCTACTACGCGCACAATCACGCGCGGCTGCCCCAGCCGCTCAAGGCGATCCAGATCGGCCCGGTGTGGCGGGCGGAGCGGCCGCAGCAGGGCCGCTACCGGCAGTTCACCCAGTGCGACATCGACATCCTGGGCGTGGCCTCCGAGGTCGCGGAGATCGAGCTGATCCTGGCCACCACCGAGGCCCTCGCCGCGCTGGGCCTGAAGGACCTCACGGTGCGGCTCAACGACCGGCGCGTGCTCACCGCGCTGGTCGGCCACTGCGGGTTCGATCCGGCCCGGGCGGGCTCCGTGTTCATCGCGCTCGACAAGCTCGACAAGGTGGGCCGGGACGGCGTTGCGACCGAGCTGCGGGAGGCGGGGCACCCGGTGGACGCGGCGGATCGCATGCTCGACGTCCTGGCCTCGAGCGCCACCCCGGCCGCGCTGCGCGCGCGGCTGGGCGCGCGGGTGGACGAGGGCGTCTGGCGCGGCCTGCAGCGCATCCTCGACACCGTCGAGACGCAGGCGGCGGGCCGCTTCCGCCTCGTGTTCGACGCGACCCTGGTCCGGGGCATGGGCTACTACACCGGGCCCATCTTCGAGGTGCAGCACGGCGGGGGCACCTCGTCGATCGCGGGCGGGGGGCGCTACGATCGCATGATCAGCAAGTTCATGGGGAGAGATGTCCCCGCCACCGGCTTCTCGATCGGCTTCGAGCGCGTGATCTCGATCCTGCTCGAGCGCGGCCCGGCCAGCGAAGCCGACGGCGAGCGGGTGGCGCTGGTGTTCGACGAGGCGGAAGGCCTCGGGCCCGTGCTCGCGCTGGCCCGCGATCTGCGGGAGCAGGGCAAGGCGGTGCTGCTGGAGACCAGGACCAAGCGGCTCGGCAAGCAGCTGCAGGACCTCGAGACCCGCGGATTCCGCAAGATCGGCGTGGTGGGCGCCGACGGCGCGGTCGAGTGGCGCGCGCCCCGGGCGGGGGAGGCGAGGACATGACCGAGAGTCTGGGCGGCTGGCGGCGGACCCACAGCTGCGGGGCGCTCCGCGCCGAGCACGTCGGGCAGGCGGTGACCCTCATGGGCTGGGCCTATCGCCGCCGGGACCACGGCGGCCTCCTCTTCATCGACCTGCGCGACCGGGAAGGCCTCACCCAGTGCGTGTTCAACCCCGGGTCCGCCGGCGGCGCGCACGCCCAGGCGGAGACGGTGCGGAGCGAGTTCGTGCTGGCGGTGCGCGGCACGGTGAGCGCGCGGCCGCCCGGGACCGAGAACGCCAAGCTCGCCACCGGCGCCGTCGAGGTCCAGGTCTCCGAGGTGCGGATCCTCAACGAGTCGCGGCCGCTGCCGTTCCAGCTCGACGACGACGCCGAGGTCGACGAGACCCTGCGTCTGAAGTATCGCTATCTCGACATGCGACGGCCCCACGTCCTGCGGGCCTTCCAGATCCGCGACCAGATCTGCCGGGCGGCGCGGGACTACCTCCACGGCCAGGGGTTCCTCGAGGTGGAGACGCCGTTCCTCACGCGCTCGACCCCGGAGGGCGCGCGCGACTTCCTGGTGCCGAGCCGCCTGCAGACCGGCAGCTTCTACGCGCTGCCGCAGTCCCCGCAGCTCTTCAAGCAGCTGCTGATGGTGGCGGGCTTCGAGCGGTACTTCCAGATCGTGCGCTGCTTCCGCGACGAGGACCTCAGAAAGGACCGCCAGCCCGAGTTTACCCAGATCGACATCGAGACGTCCTTCCTCGACCGGGACGACTTCCTGCCCATCATCGAGGGCCTGGTGGCCGAGATGTGGCGGAGGGTGAAAGGGGTGGAGCTCGCGCGGCCGTTCCCGCGCGTTCCCTACGACGAGGCGATGGCCCGCTACGGCTCCGACAAGCCCGACCTGCGCTTCGGGCTCCCGCTCCGCGACTGCTCGGCCCTGTTCGCGGGCGGCGAGTTCCAGGCGTTCGCCCAGACGGTGGCGGCGGGCGGCGCGGTGAAGGGGCTGCGCGTCCCCGGCGCGGGAGGCATGAGCCGCAAGGAGCTCGACGACCTCACCACCGAGGCGAAGCAGGCCGGCGCCAAGGGGCTGGTGTGGATCAAGGTGAACCCGGACGGGCTGCAGTCCCCGGTGGCGAAGTTCCTCCAGGCCATCCAGTCGCGGCTCCTCGAGGAGCTCGGCGGCGCCCCGGGCGATCTGCTCCTGCTGGTAGCCGACACGCCGAGCGTCGCGGCCACCGTGCTGGGGCGCCTGCGGGTGGACCTGGCGCGCCGGTTCAACCTGATCCCGACCGATCACGACGTCTTTGCTTGGATCATCGATTTTCCCCTGGTGGAGTGGAACGCCGACGAGAAGCGGTGGGACGCGGTCCATCACCCGTTCACCGCGCCGCGCGACGAGGATCTGCCCCTGCTCGAGTCCGATCCGGGGCGCGCCCGCGCCAAGGCCTACGATCTCGTGCTGAACGGCCAGGAGGCGGCGGGGGGCTCCATCCGTATCCATCAGCCGGCCGTGCAGGAGCGCGTGTTCGGCCTGATCGGTATCTCGAAGGAGGACGCCCGCGCGCGCTTCGGCTTCCTGCTGGACGCGCTCGAGTTCGGGGCGCCGCCGATGGGCGGCATCGCCTTCGGTCTGGACCGGCTGGCCGCCAACATGGCCGGGCAGGAGTCCATCCGGGAGGTCATCGCCTTCCCCAAGACCCAGAAGGGCACGTGCCCGCTCACGGACGCCCCCGCGCCGGTGGACGCCAAGCAGCTGCGGGAGCTGGGCATCCGCCTCGTGGAAGGCCTCGGACCCGCGTGATATGCTCACACTCAGAGGAATGAGCCTTCGTTGACTGAAGCCACCAGCGTCACCCGGCGGGTCGTCCTGCCCCCGGACCTCAACCACCTCGCCCTCCTCGGCCGTCACGACGAGCACCTGCGCCGCCTCGAAGCCCAGTACGACGTCCGGATCACCGCGCGCGGCCACGACATCACGCTGCGGGGTGAAGAGCCCCAGGTCGTGGAGGCGGAGAGAGTGCTGCGGGAGCTGGTGGCGATGCTGCGGGAGCGGCCGTCCCTGGGCGCCGCCGACATCCGCTCGGCGCTGCGCATCGCGGGCCAGGAGCCGGGCGCCGACGTCAAGTCGGTGCTGGCCGACGCGATCGCGGTGCCCTCGCGGCGCCGGTTCATCACCCCGAAGACCGCCAACCAGAAGCGCTACCTGGAGGCGGTGCGGGGGCACGACCTGGTCATCGCGATCGGGCCCGCCGGCACCGGCAAGTCGTACCTGGCGGTGGCGATGGCGGTGTCGGCCTTGCTGAAGCGCGAGGTCGCCCGCATCGTGCTGACGCGGCCCGCGGTGGAGGCGGGCGAGCGCCTGGGCTTCCTGCCCGGGGACCTCGCGGAGAAGGTGCATCCCTATCTCCGCCCGCTCTACGACGCGCTCTACGACATGCTCGAGCCCGAGAAGGTGAGCGCGCTCTCCGAGAAGGGCGCCATCGA
>Ga0209640_10005333_pt1 | contig 11236 bp, 8 predicted proteins | sample RifCSP10_1_FD_184018 | JGI IMG/M metagenome (GOLD analysis project Ga0209640, IMG submission 184018) | Soil microbial communities from Rifle, Colorado - Rifle CSP2_sed 10_1 (SPAdes) (version 2) | ecosystem: Environmental > Terrestrial > Deep subsurface > Rock core/Sediment | place: Rifle...
TGGCGCGTGCTGGGCGACCCTCCTGAACGGTCCGGCCGTCCGTCTCGAAGCCGGTGACATCCTCGTCGTGCCACACGGCGATCCGTATGCCATGTCGAGTGCGCCTGGTATGCGCTCTGAGGCGCCGGGGGATGCGGTCTTGTCGTTCTTTCGCCAGATGGTCACTGGTTCCGCTCCGTCCGTGGTGACCGAGGGCGGTGGCGGTCCGGAACGTGCTGATCTCGTGTGCGGGTTTCTCGGCTGTGACGTGCGGCCTTTCAATCCCGTTCTGGAGACGCTTCCGCGCCTGCTCCACGTACCGCGACCGGCGGCGGCACACGATCATCTGGCGCATCTCATCGGTTTCGCGCTCGCGGAGGCGCGCCAGCGACGGTCGGGCGCGACCTGTGTGCTTCTGCGCCTCAGCGAGGTGCTGTTTATCGAGGTGGTTCGCCGCTATCTCGATGGACTCGCGGCGGGGCAGACGGGCTGGCTCGCCGGCCTGCGGGATCCTGTCGTCGGGCATGCCCTTGCGTTGCTGCACGATCGCCCTGCTGCGTCGTGGACGCTGGAACGGCTCGCAAAGGAAATCGGCGCATCGCGCTCGGCGCTCGCAGAGCGTTTCACTCAGTTCGTTGGGCAGCCGCCCATGCGCTATCTCGCGCACTGGCGCATGCAGCTCGCGGCGAGGCTGCTTTCGGACAGTACGGCGAAGGTGGCCGCTGTTGCGCGGGACGTGGGGTACGACTCAGAGGCCGCGTTTAGCCGCGGCTTCAAAAAGATCGTGGGGGTATCCCCCGCAATCTGGCGCCGACGGCCGACGGCAGCGCCAGCAGCCCGATAACGCACATTCCCGGACTCTATCGACGCCACGCACGCGTCCGCCGCCGTGAGGCGCGGCAGGGAACACCAGTCGGCCCCACCCACAACAGAACCGCCTCGGCGACGGACACGACGATTCTGTGGCCACCATCTCTGCTCAGTGGCGCCCGGCAAGACCGGTTCAGGCTGTGCGCCTCCGCAAAGCGGGTCGCGTCAGAATTCTGGTGTGGGGAATGACGATCGCCAAGACAACCAACCAGATCGCGCCCGCCAGTACGAAGGAAAACGTGGCGAGGTTCGTCCCGGAAATGCCCAATGGGTTCAGAATCAGCAGGCTGGACGTGAAGCTCACGTGCATGAGCATACCCATGAGGATGCTGCCGGTCTGCTCGTAGACCCAGGCCATCAGCACCCTGAATGCCGTGAGGTATCCGACGAAGATGCCGACGGCTATTCCCGTCAGGTGCATCGACACAGGCAAGTCACCGGCTGCCGCCTGGGCCGCCCAGAGGTTCGGAAGCAGGTGCCACGCGCTCCACCCCACGCCCACCGCAAGCCCGGTCGCCAGCACGCCATATCCTCGGCGTGTCGCCGGCATCGCGAACCCCGTCCACCCCAGCTCTTCGACGACGCCGGCCGCCAGTCCCACACCCAGGCTAAGCAGAAGCAGCGAGCCTTTCTGATCCGAGGTGAAGATGCCGGGGAGAAACGCCGGCGAGGTGAGCGACAGTCCGAGCAGCGTGGCCAGCATCAGGATCGGGGCGGTCATGATAGCCACCGCGTACCAGACGACGCCAACCCTCCATGTGCCTGCGCGCGAGAGAAAGTCGCGAAGGCCTACGCGGCCGGAGACGAGCGCCGTCAACAGGATGCCGGAGACGCTCGGGCCGGCCAGCATCGCTATCAGCGCATACGGAAATCGCGGATCGCTTCCCGGCGTTGTTCCCCGCATTCCGGCGAGGCTGCCAAACGCCACCAGTGCGCCGCCCCACGAGATCACGAATGTGAGCGCGAAGTAGGCGGCGACCGGATGTCGTCCGACGAAGGCCCTGATCCGGGTCATGACGCAATCCTTTCGGGCACCACCCGCTGACGCGGACGAGACCTGAGCGCTGCGTAGAGTGCGTCCCTGAGCGCGACGTCGCGTGGATCGCCCGTGAAGACGGTGCCCATCCGGCTCGTCACATACCCGTATCCGATGCCGGCGTCCGGATCGGCAAAGCCCAGCGCGCCGCCGGTGCCCGGCGAGCCGAACGAGCGCGGGCTCCCCCCGAAGTGCAAGGTGTCGCTCGGCTTCATGAAGCCCAATGAGAACTGCACCTCGCCCTTGAGGCATTCGTCATAGAACCCGCGGGTCGGAGGAATCGCCGGCGCGGCCAGCAGGTCCAGGGTCTCCTGTCGCAGCCCCAGTTCGCGTCCTCCGGTGGCGAAGACGCCATACGCGTGCGCCATCGCGCGCGCGGTGCCCACTCCGCCGCCGGCGGGCACCTCCAGATTGCGCGCGTACACACGCGCCTCATCGAGGTAGACCGACGTGCCGGGGTTCACCGCAAGCGCGCGGGAGATGTTCGATCGCGGACTCAGGCCCTCGACCAGCAGTCGTACGGGCCGGAACCCGATCAACATTTTGATCAGGCCTGGACCTGGAAGGCTGGCGAGCCGGGCATTCGGAATGTCGTCGGGCAGCCGGATGTAGAAGTCCTCTCCAAGAGGTGTCGCAATCTCCTCCTGAAAGAACTGCCCCAGGGTGCGATGCCGGGGATCGACACGCCGCATCAGCTCGCCTTCGTAGAAACCGAGGGTCAGCCCGTGATAGCCCTGCTTGGTGCCGGGTTCCCACGCCGGCCTGTGACGGGCCATGACCGCCGCCAACTGGTCCGGGTTCGCGACAACGCTCCGGTCGACTGGTTCGTCAAAGGCAAACAGACCGGCCTGGTGCGCAAGGAGTTGCCGTACGGTGACGTTCTCCTTGCCGTTCTGGGCGAACTCGGGCCAGTACGTCGCGACCCGTTCTTCGTAGTCCAGCCATCCGCGAGAGTGCGCCACGGCGAGGGTCATCGCCGCCAGGCCCTTGGTGGCCGAATGGACGACGACCATCGTGTCCCGCTCCCACGGTTCGCCCGTCGTCCTGTTGCGGATCCCGCCCCAGAGGTCGACGACCTTCTCACCGTCCACATACACACAGCAGGCGCCGCCGAGTTCATGTCTCCGGACGAAATTCTCCGCGAACGCGTCGCGGACAGCCTCGAAGTCAGGGCTGACGTGTCCGTATACCCGTTGCGACGGGACGACGGCCATATGTTCCTCCCCGGCCGCCGCGGAGCGGCCTCTTGCCCTCTTCATGCCGCGTTCTTCTCTACCGGCTGTGCGCTGGGCGTCCGACGCGAGCGCGCCCACGGCTGTCGATTCGGCGCGCTGCCTAATGCCGAGCAGCTGCCTCCGCTGCATGACGAAATGAACTAGCCGGACGGCGGGCTTCGTCAGCGGCAGCGGCAAGCCGTGGAAGCGGTACGCCTGTCCGCCGCGGACCCGCACGCGTAGGCGACTCACGCCTGGCGATACTTCGTCGAGCACGAACGTCCACGTCACCTCGGGTGTGCCGTCCGGTGCCGTCCAGCCGAGCGTCAGCGTCCGCTCCGGTTCAATGGCCAGCAGCGTGAAGCCTGCGGCCATCCCGGGAGCTGCGGGAAAGATCGTTCCCACAGTGGGATGCTGCAGCTCGGGCATGATGCGGGTGGCGCTCGACTGCCGGCCGTTGTCGAGCCAGTCGTAGCTGTACCAGCCTGCGCGGCTGCCTGCCCCCATCTGCACGAGCCAGGGCCACACGTCATGCGGCGCGCGGCGAATCGTGATGGCGTGGTTCAGCGTATCGAGAGGCTGCCGAATCAGCTCGTCACCCGGGAATGCCAGGGCGCGTTCGCATCGAGTCGGCCGGACGGATGTCCAGGGACGCCACCGGATGCGGGCCCCGCCGGCGTGCGCGGCCCTTCGCCTGATTGCGCGTAGCAGCTGCCACGTGACAAATGCGCCCATCGGTTTAATGACGCGCCAGTACATGGCGAACTTGCGCGCCGCAGCGGGCGAGAGCGCGAGCGTCGCATGCTCCAGGATCAGCCAGTGTTCACCCGGCCGGCCGGTCGGCGTTACGCGCACGCTCATGAAGAGCTTTTCGTGGTCAGGATCGCTGAACGCGTGGAAGGCTTCGGCAGTGGTGAACCGACGCGGCGCCTGGTTCATGCCGTGCAGCTGCGCCGCGGAACCTGTGATCAGTTCGCGCGGTGGGTCATCGTGCAAGACAAGAGTGCCGCCCTCGATGAGCGTCGCCAGAAAGGGCCGCCTCGAGTCGGCGGCCGGCATATGCCCCGTAAGCCGTGAAGGCACGTAGCGAAGCTCACCGAGTAGCCAAGCAAGCCTCATGTCCCGAAGCGTGACCTCGTGCAGGGCTCGATAGATCGCCTCCGGCGAAGACCTGACTGTGATCGCGATACGGTCGCGGAACTGCGCGCCGCGTGCGAGCGCTTCGAATGCCGGGGACATCGGGGGAGCGCGGTGTCGCATAACGCCTCGCGTTCTTCTCCAGTCGAGACGCATCAACCTTGCCGATCGCCGGCGACCGGATTGCGCCCGAGAAGAGCGCGACCCGAGGACCCGACCCGTGCCTGTGCGAAAAATGCCCGGGACGCCGGGAAATTCTTGGCAGTCTGAGCGCGGCCGTCGAAGTCAGCGGTGCGATCGCCACACCGATTCCGAATCGAAGCCGAATGGTGCGTTCCTGCGGTCTGGCATCCGGCGTGCTCTCTCCTGCGTGGGCGCGAGGCGTGCTCTGATGCAGCTGCCGTTCACGACAGAAGAGTTCTTCGATCTGTTTGCCGCCTACAACGCGGCGCTGTGGCCGGCGCTGGTGGTACTCTGGCTCGCATCCGTTGTGACGGCTGCAGCGCTGTTGTCATCGCGGCGCCCTCCGGATCGCTGGATCAGCGCGCTTCTGGCCGCTCACTGGGCCTGGTCCGCACTGGCGTACCATGCCGCCTTCTTCACGCGAATCAACCCTGCCGCGTGGCTGTTCGCGGCGTTCTTCCTTGTCGAGGCGGCGCTCCTTTTCTGGTCGGGAGTCGTGCACGGGCGCATGTCGTTCGCTCCCCGGCGCGACGCGTGGGCGCCTCTGGCATGGATCCTCGTCGCGTACTCGCTGGTCTATCCCGGGATCAACGTGGTGCAGCATCTCAGCTTCGCCAGAATTCCGACGTTCGGCGTTCCGTGCCCGACGACGATCTTCACGGCGGGGGTGCTGATGCTGGCGACCCCACATTCGTGGCGTCTGTCGGTCGTGCCCGTGATCTGGTCCCTCATCGGGGGATCTGCGGCGTTCCTCTTGGGAGTACGGGCCGACTACGCGCTCCCGGTTGCCGGACTGGCACTGGCGGTGTTCTCGCTGGGCCGACGGAACGAGGCGAGGGCGCGCGTTGACGACCAGGGCGCACCTGGGCGACACGCCACCTTCAGGGGAAAGAGGAGGGCGTGACCCGCAACTTGCGCCAGCGGTCGGGCTGTGGACGGCTGGCGGCGGCTGTCGGACTGGCGGCCGGCGCGTACGTCGGCTATGCCAGCGTCACGTGGTGGCGTTATGGACGGGCCACACATTCGACGCGAGCGGATGCGGGCTCCGAGCTCGATCGGTTCATGCCGGTATACGAAGTGAGGGAGCATCATCAGATACGCATCGCCGCACCAGCGGCGGTCACGATCGCCGCGGCGCGGGAGATGGACTTGCTCGGATCGTTTATTGTGCGCGCCATCATTAAGGCTCGCGAGCTGATCCTGGGAGCCAGCCCTGACACACGGCCGCGGCCCCGCGGGCTGCTCGCCGAGGTGCAGGCCCTCGGATGGGGTGTGCTCGCCGACGTTCGCGGCCGTGAGGTCGTCGTCGGCGCGGCGACGCAGCCCTGGAAGGCGAACGTCGTGTTCCGCGCGCTGCGGCCCGACGAGTTCGCGGCATTCGACGAGCCGGGCTACGTGAAGATTGCCTGGACGCTCCGAGCGGACGCCCTCGGCCCGGACGACTCGTTGTTCAGCACCGAAACACGCGTCGTGTCGACCGATCGAACCGCACGCGCGCGGTTTCGATGGTACTGGGCGGCCTTCTCGCCTGGCATCATCCTGATTCGGTGGCTGTCGCTCCGTCCCCTCAAGGTCGAAGCCGAACGGAGGGCCTCCGAAAACAGTCCGGGGAATCGTCCGTTGCCAGTCGCTGAGGATGTTCCGTGAGAGTGGCGTTTGCCATCGTGCTCGTCGTGCACGGGCTCATTCACTTGCTTGGCGTTGCCAAGGCGTTCGAACTCGCGGAACTGCCGCAGCTGATACGGCCGATCCCGCCGGTCATCGGGATGGTGTGGCTTGCCGCGACGCTACTCTTTCTCCTGGCGGCGGGAGCGCTCTTCCTCTGGCCCCGCTGGTGGTGGGCGATTGGCGCAGTCGCGATTGCCGTCTCAATGATAGCGATAGTGCCCTCGTGGACCGACGCGAAGATCGGTGCGCTCGCCAACCTCGTGGCGCTTGCCGGCGTGGTGCTCGGGTTTCTGGCCGATGGGCCCGTCAGCCAGCGGGCGGCGTACGAACGCGATGTCGCGCGTCTTCTCACGCCTTCTGCCGGCGCTGGCGTGCTCACCGACGCCGACCTGACGCCTCTTCCAACGCCGGTGCAGCGTTACCTCCGCACGAGTGGAGTCATCGGTCAGCCGCGGGTCAGGAACCTGCGGGCGCGCATGCATGGCCGCATTCGCCAGGCTCCCGACTCGCGATGGATGCCGTTCACGGCCGAGCAGCACAACTTCTTCGAGAGACCGGCGCGCCTGTTCTATATGGACGCGTCCATGCTGTCGATCCCGGTCCATGTCTTTCACCGGTACGTGGCCGCTTCGGCGACGATGCGGGCCAGGGCCGCCGGGTTGGTGCCCGTGGCCGACATGTCGGGATCGGAGATGACGCAGGCGGAGACGGTCACGCTCTTCAATGACATGTGCATCATGGCACCCGCGACGCTCGTCGAGCCCACGATTACCTGGGAGACCATCGACGCACACCGGGTGCGCGCGAGTTTCACCAACGCTGGCCACACGATTCGTGCGGAGCTGACGTTCAATGATGCCGGCGAGCTGACGAACTTCTCCTCGGACGACCGCCGGAGAGCATCCCCTGACGGCAGGACGATGACTCCGATCCGGTGGTCCACACCGATCGGGAGCTATCGCGCATTCGGCCCCGTCCGTCTCACCGGGCGCGGCGAAGGGCGGTGGCACGAGCCGGGCGGAGAGTACGCCTATATCGAGCTCGAGCTCGACGAAGTGGAATACAACGTACAGCCGCGGTAAAGCGGCCCGATTTGGTAGGCGCGCAGGCGAATGGCCGCCGGGGTCCGACACTCACGCGCATCTCATTCGCGAGCTGAATGAGGGGCTGAACAAAGGACGGCGGGAGCACCCTTCGGAAATCCTGCGAAGACAGCCAGACGCCGGCGGACGGGGCTCAGAAAACCGCAGCACTTCGTACTGACCCACGCGTGCGCGATCCGACCTCGCCGCAACGTCCAATAACAGGCGTTCCCAGACGCTCCGGATTGCTACTGCACTTCTGGTCGCCGGACCGGCCGATCATTCGCATCGACCACCAGCAGTTCTATGGCGTCACTGGGGGCACCAGTCCGGGCCATCTGTGCCCGTGGACAATCTGGAGCAAGTCCTCTTCCCAGATCGGCTTGAAGCGCAGGTGCGCGCCCAACGCCTCGATTTCCGCGAGGATGTCTTCGTCGATCAGGTAGTCGGCCGTGATCACCGTAACGGGCGTGGACGCAAGACGTGGCGCGGCGCGGATGCGCCGGAGCACTTCTATCCCGTCGAGCGTCGGCAGACGCAGGTCAAGCACGATCGCGGCCGGAGGGCCGGCTTCGAGCTCACGCAGGCCGTCTTCGGCGGTTGCGGCCATGCGGGCCTCGAACCCGTTCTCGCGCAGGATCTGCCCGAAGATGGCGAGCGCTTCGAGGTCGTCCTCGATGAGAAGGACGGAGGGGCGGACGCCTGGCAGATTCCCGGCGGCCATCGCGCTATCCGGCCGCCGCCTGCCTGACTGCGTCCGGCTGGCGATCCAGAAGATCGCGTACGGTCAGCGTCAGCATCTCCGGGGTGAAGGGCTTGTGCAGGAAGGCCTGCTGCCCGCCAACCAGCTTCGAGGCGACCGCCATCTGTTGGCCGAATCCGGACATGTAAAGAACCCGCATAGCCGGGCGGCGGCGCACAAGACGCTGCGCGAGGTCAGGGCCGCTTAAGCCCGGCATCAGGACATCGGTCAGTAGCAGGTGAATGTCCTCGGCGTGACGTGCCTCGATCGCGAGGGCGTCCGCGCCGTCGCGCGCCGCGAGCACGGCGAAGCCACAGGCGCGCAGGACCCGCCGGGCGAGTTCGCGGATCGCCATGTCGTCCTCGACCAGCAGAATCGTCTCGGTTCCGAGCGCGGAACGCGCGGCGTGGAGCGGCGATGTCTCCGGCTCGACGGCGGCGTCGATGCGGGAAAAGTAAGCCGTGACGGTCGTGCCGGCCCCGACCTGGCTCTCGATCGCAAGGCACCCGCCGCCCTCCCTGACGATATCGGCGACGGTCGAGAGGCCGAGCCCTGTCCCCTTCCCGTGGGGCTTCGTCGTAAAGAAGGGTTCGGTGGCACGCGCGAGAACGTCCTGGGGCATGCCGTGGCCGGTGTCCGCCACCGAGAGCGCGACATGCGGACCCTGCGCCGCGCCTTCATGTGCGGCGGCGAACGAGCCGTCCAGGTCAATATTGGCCGTGGCAATGACGATGCGGCCGCCGCGCGGCATCGCGTCGCGCGCGTTGACGAGGAGGTTCATGAGCACTTGTTCGACGTGGCTTGGGTCCACTTTCACGTTGTGAAGCTCCGCCCCTGCGAGAACATCAAGCCGGACGTCGTCGCCGATGACGCGGCTTGCCATCGCGCGAAGCTCCTGAACGACCTGGTTGAGATCCGTGACGCGGGGCGCGGACACCTGCCGGCGGCTGAATCCCAGGAGCTGCCGAGTGAGGCGGTTCGCCCTGGCGCCAGCCTTTCTGATTTCGTCGATGTCGGCCGCAAGGGCCGGATTGTCGTGAAGCTGATCGAGCGCGAGCTCGCTGAAGCCCAGTATGGCGGTGAGGAGATTGTTAAAGTCATGGGCGATGCCGCCCGTAAGCCGTCCGATCACCTCCATCTTCTGCGCCTGCTGGAATTCGGCTTCCAGGCGCTTGCGCTCGGTCAGGTCGCGGACGATGGCGCAGCTCGTGCGCTGGCCGTCGAATTCGCGGTAGCTGATCGCGATCTCGACTGGAAATTCCGTTCCGTCCTTTCTGCGCAGCGCCGTCTCCACGGTGGCCTTACCGGACGGGAAATGTTCGCGGAAGTGTTCGGCGAAACGCGGCGGCGTGAAAGACGGCGCCAGGTCTGGCGCGGTCATCGAACAGAGTTCCCCGCGGGGGTAGCCGAGCATCTGCGACGCAGCGTCGTTGGCGTAGTGGATGCGGCCGTCCTGCGCGACCCAGAGAATCCCGTCTGCGGCCTCGTCCGAGGCGAATTGCGCCAGGCGCGCTTCGTACTGCAGGGCCCGTTGGCTGGTCACGTCGCGCTGCACGGCGACGAAACCGGTGACGCGGCCGTCAGTGAGAATGGGATTGGCCGAGCCTTCGATCTCGACGAGACGGCCGTCCTTGGCGCTGTTAACCAGCCGCACGGGCACGCAACGGCCGCTGAGAATCGTGCGCCAGTACTGCTCGTAATACTCCCGGGAGTGAATGCCGCTCTTGAGAATGCGGGGCGTGGTCTTCCCGACGACTTCCTTGGGCGCGTAGCCGTAGACGGCGGTGAATTTGGGATTGACGAAGGTGATGAGCCCCTGGGCGTCGGTGATGAAGATGATGTCGGCGCAGGCGTCGACGGCGCGCCTGAGTTCGGCGAGAAGGTGCGCCTGAGGGTCTTCGCTGCGCGTCGTCATGTGTTCATCACGGGAGCGCAGCCAGGGGCTAGATCCGGGCAGGCCCAGCCGCGAGCTTAAGAACAGGCCCAAGACGGCCACAGGCAAGTGCGACCCGATGTCGATTGTATCGGCCGTGCTTCAGCAATGCTGTAGTAATGCTCTGGCTATGGCTGCTCTGGCTACGGGCTTCGGCACGCAGGATGTGATAGCGCGTTGAAGTCAGGCAGTTGGGGCGCCTTATCCGCCGAAACGTCCGCGCTTGCCCCGCCGCCAGGGTGCCCGTCAGCGTCCATATCGCCCCACTTCGATCTTCGAGCGTCCAGCCAATGAGGGAGACGGATGACGTTCCCCTATTCCGCAGCGTGACTTCCTCCAGTTCATCGTCATCGCCAATTGGGTTTGGTAAGAGGCTCTCGATCACCACGTCAGGTGTCGAGGGGCCGCTGGTGAGCTCGCGGCTTTCACCTTGCGGGTACTGGCGCCGTACGGAACGGTATAGGTGTTCATCGGCCCGTCGACCGTCACGATGATGGTCCCGTCCTGATCACTTGTCTCGGGGTCGGCAATAAACGCGTCCGCCACGTTGGCGCAGCCTTGCCCGATGTGAGTCTCGGTTGAACGTCCGAGAATGTCTCTTATCGGACCTCCGTCCCGAAAAGAACGGTTTACGGAACGGGCCGCAAACGAGGCGAAACCGGACTATCCTCGGCGCTGGAGGCGAAAGCCTAGCGGAACATTTTCTCTTGCATTGATCCCAATGGAGCTCCGCGAGAAGGCGCGCATGGCGCTGGACGATCGCTTCTCGATCCAAAGCGTTCCACAACCTCGTCCTCGAGACGGGTAGCGTGCCGCTCGGGGTGCTGGGGCAGGAAGTCGACGCGTGGATTGCTGCCTCGCGGTAAATCCCAAAATCCAAATCCCAAACCCCAAAACATTGCACATAGTTGGGATTTGGGCTTTGGGATTTGGGGTTTGACGTGATCAGGCGAGAGGTGCGGGTAACTTCGAATCGCCCGTGAGGTACTGATCGACGCCGCGCGCGGCGGAGCGCCCCTCGGCGATCGCCCAGACGATGAGCGACTGGCCGCGCTGCATGTCGCCGGCGGTGAAGACGCCCGGCACGTTCGTCATCCAGCGCTCGTCGCGCCACACGTTGCCGCGATCGGTCAGCTTCAGGCCCAGGTCGGTGACGAGCGGACCGCGCTCCGGCCCCAGGAACCCCATGGCGAGCAGCACGAGGTCGGCGGGAATCTCGAATTCGCTGCCGGGCACCGGGTCGAAGGCGACGCGGCCGTCCTTGCGCACTACCTCCACCTTCACGGCGTGCAACGCGCGGACATGGCCCGAGGCGTCGCCCGTAAACCGCTGCGTGGACACGGCATACAGACGCTCGCCGCCCTCCTCGTGCGCGGGAGAGACGCGAAAGAT
>Ga0209640_10005334_pt1 | contig 11233 bp, 13 predicted proteins | sample RifCSP10_1_FD_184018 | JGI IMG/M metagenome (GOLD analysis project Ga0209640, IMG submission 184018) | Soil microbial communities from Rifle, Colorado - Rifle CSP2_sed 10_1 (SPAdes) (version 2) | ecosystem: Environmental > Terrestrial > Deep subsurface > Rock core/Sediment | place: Rifle...
CCAGACCGTTATGAGCGGTCGGCTCTAACCATTGAGCTACAGGCCCGATTCACGTCAGGCGGCAAGCGGGAAAATATAGCAACCCGCGGTAAGCGCAATGGAATGCGGGGCTCACTTGCGCGGCCGGCGCCAAAACGCAGCGCCCCTGCTACATCCGCAGCAGCCGCTTGACGTTGCCGCTGAGGATCTTGGCCTTGTCCTCGTCGCACAGCGGCACGGTCTTAATCCAGTCCACGCCCGGCGGGTTGGCCACGAACGGCCAGTCGACCGCGAACAAAATGCGGTCCACCCCCAACTCCTGCACGCAGCACATCAAGGCCGGGTTCGAGAAGTTGCCGCTGGTCGTGATCCAGAAGTTGTTGCAGAAGATGTCGCGGAAGCTGATCTTCTTGGCGGCGCCCGGACGCGCGATGGCGTGGTCGACGCGCCAGACCAGGAACGGCAGCGTCTCCCCGAGATGCCCGAGTATGACCTTCAGCTTGGGATGCTTGTCGAACACACCGGACAGCACCATGCGGATCGCGGTGGTCGCGGTTTCGACCGTGTAGCCCCAGGCCGCGCGCACAACCATGGGGAAGTCCTTGGCGTAGTCGTTATAGTAGGCCTCCATCACGCGGGCGTCGGGCAGGCCGGGATGAAAATAGACCGGCACATCGAGCCTCTCGGCGCGCTCGTAGATCGGCCAGAAGCGCTTGTCATCCAGGAACACGCCGCCCGAGAGGCCGTGCAGCATGGCGCCCTTGAAGCCGTGCCGGGTCACGGTGCGCTCGAGCTCGTCGGCCGCCGCTTTCGGATCATTCGAGGGCAGCGCGGCGAAAGCGGCAAAGCGCCTGGGATTGGCCGCGCAGGATTGGGCCAGGCGGTCGTTGACGCCGCGCACGATCGCCGCCGCGCCGTCGGCCGGTAGCTTCTGCGCCGAGGGAGCGCCGTGCGAGATAACCTGCATGTCGATGCCGGCTTCGTCCATCTCCTTGATCCGGAGCGCGCCGAGATCGAACAGCCGTTCCATCTGCGGCCCCGGCCGGCCGGATTCGAGCCCGGTGTAGGTCTTGGCCAGCTCCTGGTCCCAGTAATGCTCCTCGATCGCGATGACCGGGCAATTCGGCTTCTTGAACATTTCGCTCCCCCTTCGCCAGGCTGCGCCCGCTTGGTATCAGGGGCGCATGGGCGTGTCACGCTGGAGACAGCCGCGTTTGTGTTCGGCATAATGGCGGCCTCCCGACGGACCCAAGGAGAGCGGCGGATGCAAGCGTTTGATCTGGCGAAAGAGCAAGAGTGGAACCCCAAGCGGCACGTGGAGAATATCCTGGGCGAGATCGCGGGCGGCGATTACACCGCCGCCTGCTGGGAGCCCGGCCAGATCAGCCCCAATCACTGTCACCCGCACGCCACCGAAATCTATTTCTGCCTTTCCGGCGGCGGCAAGATGCACACCCCGACCGAGACGATCGATGTGGTGCCGGGCTCGTTCGTCGTGCATCCGCCGGGCGAGGTGCACGAATACGTCAATGGCCCCGAGCGGACGCTGCTCTTCCGCGTGCGCTATGGCTCCGACATGCTGTCCCGGCATATCGAATGGCGCGGCCATCCGGAATTCAAGCAAAGTGCAGAGGATGTCGAATACTACCGGCAGCATCCGCCGCGCTAGGCGCGACCGGCGCCGAAAGGCCGTGGTGCAACCAGCAGGCAGGAGCACCGACCAGATGAAATTCGGAGTCTTCGACTACATCGAAGGCAGCGACGCGCCGCTGCACAAGACCTATGAGGAACGGCTCCTCCTGGTGCAAGCACTGGAGGCCGCCGGCTTCTACGGCTATCACCTCTCCGAACACCACGCGACGCCGCTGTCGATGACGCCGTCGCCCAGCATTTTCCTCGCGGCGGCAGCGCGCGAAACCTCGCGCATCCGACTCGGCACGCTGCTCTATCTCCTGCCGCTCTATCATCCGCTGCGGCTGTTGGAAGAGCTCTGCATGCTCGACCACCTCTGCGGCGGGCGGCTCGACATCGGCGTCGGCCGCGGCATCTCCCCGCACGAGTTCGAGGCATTCGGCGAGGATTTCGAGCAGTCGGGCGAAGCCTTCGAGCATGCGTTCAATGTGCTCCACCAGGGCTTCACCCGCGACCGCATCGACTATTCCTGTCCGCGCTACAGCTTCAAAGACACGCCGGTCGTGCTCAAGCCGTTGCAGCGCCCGCACCCGCCGTTCTGGTACGGCTTGCGCGGCGATCACGGCCCGATGTTCGCAGCCCAGCACGGCATGAACGGGGTCACGCTCGGACCGGACGAGCGGATCGGCAAAATCCTGCAAGCGTTCCGCGAGAATTGGGCGAGCCAGGCGGATGTGCGCAAGCAATTCAACTCGCCCGTGCAATCGCCATTCGTTGGCGCCATGCGTGCAATGTTCGTGGCCGATAGCGACGCCGAGGCCGAGCGGATCGCACGCAAGGCGCACGAAACCTGGTTCGACAATCTCGCCTGGCTGTGGAAGGTTCGCGGCACGTTCCCGCCGATCGCCATCGCCGCCGATTTCGATCAAGCCAGAGCTTCGGGCACGCTGGTCGTCGGCAGCCCGAATACGGTTAGCAACATCCTGACGGCGCAAGCCGAGCGCTGTAGGTATAATTATCTTGTACTGTTGCTCGCCTTCGGATCGCTCACCCACGAACAGCAGATGCACTCGCTGCAACTGTTCCAGTCCGAAATCATGCCTGCGCTCAGGTATTTGAATACCGATCCGGCGCCGGCCGCATGGCCGAGCGCTGCGGCGTCCTAGCTCGAATGCGCGGCAGGGCGCCGCATCAATGATTTGCCAAGTCGGCTCCACCGCGAATAAAGAAGTCTTTAATGACATGCGGCTACGCTCGATAGCATGTCCGCTCAACCACAACCAAGCCCTGTCGAGCGTCGCAAAGTCTCGCGGCATAGGAGCTTTCTGCGCGGGATGATCTATTTCAACAACCGGCGCAGCGCGTTCGACTGCCTGGTCCGCGACATTTCTCCGTATGGCGCGCGCCTGATCTTCTCCGACTCGGTGACAACGCCGGACGTGCTCGATCTCTACATCCCGCAGAAGGACCAGACGCTCCGCGTGCATGTCATCTGGCGGCATGGCGAGGAAGTGGGCGTGACGTTCGCTCAAATCGCGGAACTGGAAAATCCAGCAGAAGTCGGTGGGCTCGCGGAGCGCGTCGCCCGGCTTGAAGTCGAGGTCGTTGCCCTCAAACGCGCGCTGAAGAAGCTAAGGTCGGACGCCGTGCAGGAGTTCGACGCGGACTGAACAGCCGGTCCGGTCCGCATCCCTGGGGCCGGCCGCATCCGCACACTTCGTCTGCGAATTCTCTTCAATACTATTGTTCTCTCTTTGTTCTTCTGGTATCCTTGGCCGCTCGGTCTCCAGCAGGCTACCGTCCGACCTGATGACTTTCTTTACCCCGCACCAAGACACCGCTCTCGAGGCGGTCGCCGCATGGCTGAAGGCCAAGCCGGGACGTGGCGGTACGCCTTTGGTCTTTCGGCTGTTTGGCTATGCCGGCACTGGCAAGACCACGCTGGCTCGCCATATTGCCGAGGCAGCCGCGGGCAAGGTCCTGTTCGCCGCGTTCACCGGCAAGGCGGCCCTGGTGATGCGCAGCAAAGGCTGCGAGCGCGCCTCCACCATCCACAGCCTGATCTACAAGGCGCGCGAAAGCGGCGAAGAAGTCCCAAGCTTCGATCTGTGGGATGACGCGCCGGCATCGAAGGCCGCTCTGATCGTGATCGACGAATGCTCGATGGTCGATGCCGAGCTCGGGCGCGACCTGATGTCGTTTGGCGTGCCGCTATTGGTCCTGGGCGATCCGGCGCAACTGCCCCCCATCCAAGGCGGCGGCTTCTTCACCGACGCCGAACCGGACGCCATGCTGACCGAAGTGCATCGACAGGCGCAGGACAACCCCATCGTGCGGCTGTCGATGGATATTCGCGCCGGCCGAAGCCTCGTGCCGGGCGCCTACGGCGAGACGCAGGTGGTGACGCGCGCGACGCTCGACGGCCAGCGGGTGGTCGACGCCGATCAGGTGCTGGTCGGCCGCAACGCGACGCGGCGCGCCTACAACGCCCGCATGCGGCAGCGGCGCGGCTTTGCGGGCGAACTGCCCTCGGCAGGAGACAAACTCGTCTGTCTGCGCAACAACAAGCGCAAGGGCCTGTTCAACGGCGCCCTGTGGTCGGTGAAGGAGCGGCCGACGACGCGGCGCGACATCATCAGAATGCGATTGCAGCCGGACGATGGATTCAGCGGACGCGGGATCAAGGTATCGGTGCGGCCGGAATGCTTCACCGGGGGCATCGAGGCAATCGAATGGCCACTGCGCAAGCGCTTCGACGAGTTCGACTACGGCTACGTGCTCACGGTGCACAAGGCGCAAGGCTCGCAGTGGGACGATGTGGTGCTGTTCGACGAGTCCGGAGCCTTCGCCGACAGCGCGCAGCGCTGGCTTTATACCGGGGTCACGCGGGCCGCAAAGCGATTGACAGTGGTGGTGTGAAGGCACGAGCCTGTTCCGACACCGTTCGTCGGGAGAGAGCACAATGTCCACTCAGAGCGCAGCCAGCCGCACCATCGAGGATCGCATCCGCGCCATCGAGGACCGGCTTGAAATCCTCAATCTGATCGCCAGCCACCCTCCGAGCGCGGACAGCGGCGCGGATTACTTCACCCGCAGCGTCTACACGGAGGACGGCATCATCGATCTCGGCGGTGGCAAGGGCGCCAGCGGCAACGCGGCGATCGCGGCCATGGTCAAGGAGCCCGGCCATCAGGCCGCGATCGCCGGCGGACTTGCGCACTTTGCCGGGCTCCCGCGCATCGAGATCGACGGCGATACCGCGGTCGTCACCTCGTATCTGCAGATCATCACGCCGCACCCGACGGCGGAGCCGCATGAGGTCCCCAACCACGGCGTCAGCAATGGATTCCGCATCCACCGCGTCGGTGCCAATCGCTGGGAGCTGGTGCGCACAGCGTCGGGCTGGAAGATCAAGCGCCGCACGCTGCGTCCGCTCGACGGCTCGGAGCCGGCGCGCGAACTCCTGCGTGCCGCGCTTAAAGCATACGAGCCGAAAAACTGAGTTCGGTGCCGCGCCTAGAGTTGCGCGTGCGACCGCCGTTTGCGCGCAGGCGGTTTCTTCGACTCCGGGGTGACCAGCGTCTTGATGAAGGAGAGCAGGTCGAATGGAGCGCCAGCCTTTGTCTTGACGCGCGCCGGCTTGCGTGGCGACGAATGAACCGGTTGGGCCTTTTGTCTGGTCGCCGGCTGCAACAGCGGCTGCTTGACACGAGGCAGCGGAACCGCTTCCGGCTCGCGGGCGGCTAGGACTTCCATCGCATCCGGTCCTTGCTTGCTGCCCGAGGTGGATGGTGCAGGGCCGGGATTCGGCCTGGCTCGCGGGAGTGGCGGGACGGCCGTCTTCGGTTCGGACCTCGCAACCCGCCGCTCCGGGAACGGTTCGTATTTGGACCGCGATATCGCCACCGTCTGGACCACTCTCGGCTTGAGAACGTCGGTCGACTGCGTCGTGACCGGCTCTGGCGCAGACTTCGCCACAGCCCGCGCCAAAACCGGTTCTTGCTCGACCTGTTCGACCGGCTGCGCCGACGCAGCCGCTCCCGTGCTCAGCCCCACGAGTTCGATCCGCGACGGCTGGGGCGAACGGCATCGCGTCTTCGCCGCGCCATGATAGCCGCGTTGATAGTACGCGATGGCGCGATTGGCATTGCATCCGGCCGCGCGATAGGCCCCGGCGAGATACTTCACCGCGAAGGTCATGTTGGTATCGGGATCGAACAGCCCCTGCGCCGTGCCGGCGTAGCCCAAGGCACGCGCCGTGCCGAGGCGGATCTGCATCAGTCCGTAGTTGCCCTTGCTCACCGCGCGCGGATTGCCGCGGCTCTCGATTCTGATGACCCGGCGCACAAGCGACTCCGGCACGCCGTTGGCGGCCGCGTGCTTGGCGACCAGCCCGTCGTGCGCGACCTGCGCGGAAGCGCCCGACGCAAGCACCAGCGCAACCAGAAATACCGGAATTCCCCACCGCATCATGGCGATTTGATAGCCTTGCCGCGGCCTCGATTCAAGCAAAAGCCAGTTGTGGCCTGGGTTTGATGCAATATAGGCCCGCCAAATCACCGCCTTTGCCTGCGCAATGCAAATTCCGACGGCGCATGGCGCCTCTTCCTACGGCCACCCGTCTGGACGGCCTCACGCCGCGGTGGCAAGAATTGCTCCCAACTGGGGCCTTCAATTGCGTCGCGGAGCAACACAATGCGCCACCTAATACCAACGTTGGCTGCAAGCGCCTGTTTCTTGCTTATTGGCTTTTCAACGGCTGCGCTGGCCGACGCAATCGACGGCGACTGGTGCCACTCCAACGGCAAGCGCATGTCGATCCACGGACCCGAGATCGTCACGCCGGGTGGCAAGCAGACCCGCGGCGACTACAGCCGTCATTTCTTCTCCTATGTGGTCCCTGCGGGCGAAGCCGGCACCGGCGAAACCGTCTCGATCACATTGCTCGGCGAGTACCTCGCGCATTCCCGCCAGGGTGGTGCCGATGCGCCGGTGCAGGAATGGCGGCGCTGCCAGCCGGGCGTAAGCTGAGGCTCCCGGCAATGACCGAGCTTTCGGGCGTGAAGGAAAACGTCAAGCGCGCGTTCTACGTGCGGTTTGTCAATCATCCCTGCTACCTCGAGATTCTGGCGCAGCGGCCGGAGATCAGGCTGGACAAGCTGGAGAACGACTCCCCCGATGCGGTCGCAGCTCCGGTGCTGGCCGCAGCCCACGCCTACCAGATCAGCTCGGCGCGCGACGAGTTGCCGACGAAGTACCACGCGCACAAGGAGCTCTTGGCGCGTACGCCGAACCTGCTGATCGTGTCGACCGGAGGCGCGGGCTTCGACACCGTCAACGTGAAGGACTGCACCGACGCCGGCGTCCTCGTCGTCAACCAGACCGGCGGCAACGCCGATGCAGTGGCGGCGCACGTGCTCGCCATGATGCTGATGCTGTCGAAGCAGATCATCCAGACCGACCACGCGCTGCGCAAGGGCACGATGCACGACCGCAACGCCTTCATGGGGAACGACATCAATGGCCGCACCATCGGGATCGTCGGCCTCGGCAATGTCGGCCGCCGCGTGGCGCGGCTGTGCCGCACGCTGTTCGACATGCCGGTGCTGGCCTGCGACCCCTATCTCGACGAGGCCACGCTCGCCGAGCGCGGCGCGACGAAGGTCTCGCTCGAGGAGCTGCTGCGGCGCTCGGACTTTGTCTCGATCAACTGCCCGCTCGACGACACGACGCGCGGCATGATCGGCGCGCGTGAATTCGGCCTGATGCAGAAGCACGCCTATTTCATCACCACGGCGCGCGGCTTCATCCATGACGAGAACGCGCTTGCCGACGCGCTGCGGGCGAAGGCCATCGCCGGCGCCGGCCTCGACGTCTGGGCGAAGGAGCCGCCGCCGCCCGATCATCCGCTCCTGCAGTTCGACAACGTGCTTGCGAGCCCGCACACCGCCGGCGTCACGCGCGAGGCGCGAGCCAACATGGGCAAATTCGCCGCCGAGCAGCTGATCCTGACGCTCGACGGCAAGCGCCCGCCGCGCATTGTCAATCCCGAGGTGTGGCCGGCCTATCAGAAGCGATTCGAAAGGACGTTCGGGTTTCGCCCGGAAGGATAGGCTTGTATGATCCGCCTCATCGGGATGAGGCCGGGAAATTCTGCAAGCGGCGTTAACGCGAAGAGAGCCACCATGGCCCTGACCAAGACCCAGATCTGCGATTTCGGCTGGAAGGCGCGCGATTTTTCGCTCAAAGGCGTGGATGGCAGGAGCTATTCGCTTTCCGACGTGCGCGGGCCGAACGGCACGGTGGTGGTGTTTCTCTGCAACCATTGCCCCTATGTGAAGGCAACGATCTCCCGCATCGTCGAGGAGGCCAAGGCGCTGAACGCCATCGGCATCGGCATGATCGGCATCATGTCGAACGATCCCGACGACTATCCCGAGGATTCCTTCGACAACATGAAGGCATTCGCCAGCAGGCATGGCTTCAGCTTCCCCTACGTCATCGACGAGACGCAGGCCGTGGCGCGCGCCTATGATGCGCAATGCACACCGGATTTCTTTGGCTTTAACGCCCAGGACGAGTTGCAGTATCGCGGGCGGCTCGACGCCTCGCGCACCAGCCTCGTGCCGGGCGCGCGGCGCGAACTCTACGAGGCCATGAAGCAGGTGGCGGAAACCGGCCGGGGACCCGAGCAGCAGACGCCGAGCATGGGCTGCTCGATCAAATGGAGGACGTGAGCGGACATGATCAAAAACTTCCATGTGCTTTACGTCGGCCAGATCGAGCTCGATAACATCGGCTTGAACGGCACCCCGGCCAACGACCGGCGCTATTCCGATGAAAAGCTGCGCGGGGTGTTCGCGACTGCCAAGGACGTCGCGCAGACCCTGGACGAGCTTGGGTTCGACGTGCTGTGGCTTGCCGAGCATCACTTCCAGCGCGAGGGCTACGAGGTCATCCCGAACGTGATGCAGACTGGGCTGTGGCTCGCGACACAGACCCAGCGGCTGAAGTTCGGCTGCGCCTTCAACGTGCTGCCGATGTGGCATCCGATCCGCCTCGCCGAGGACTACGCTATGGCGGATATCGTCACCGACGGCCGCATCGTCATGGGGGTGGGCCGCGGCTATCACACCCGCGAGATGGAGACCTTTGGCGCGCCGCTGCTCGACGCCGAGAAGAACCGCGAGCTGTTCGAGGAGCAATTGCAGCTGCTGCTCACCTGCTTCAACGAGAAGGAATTTCACTTCAAGGGCAAATATTACGAGTGCCCGGCGCCGGTGGACTACCGCGGCTATCGGCTGAAAGACATCACCATGGTGCCGCGGCCCAAGCACCTGCCGGTGGACATCTGGATGCCGATTGCCAGCGGCAAGACCATCGAGCTGATGGCGCGCTATGGCCTGAAAGCGATGGTGACGCTGAACGGCGAGAAAATCCTCGACGACGTGGTGCGCGCCTATCACGCGGCCAACATCAAGCACGGGCGCAACAAGAAGCTCGGCGAGGACATGATCTGGGGCGCCGGCGTCTATCTCGCCGACAACCAAGCCGAAGCCATGCGCCGGCTCGAGCCCGCCCACGACGAGCGCTTCAAGTGGTTTGCACCATTCGGCTTCGTGCGCTACGCCGACGAGCAGGGCCGTACCTGGGGTTCGCCCGGGGCGCCGGCGAGCGTGCCGACGCTGGCCGACGGCGTCAAGCAGAAGGCCTGGTTCTGCGGCCCGCCCGCGCAGGTGATCGACGGCATCAAGTCGATCGAAGCAAAATACCCGGGCCTTGAGAACTTCATGATCCACTGGGCCGAGGGCCTCGGCCCGAAGGAATTCAAGGAGCAACTGCGCTGGTTCGCCAAGGACGTGATGCCGGCGTTCAAGAAGTCGTAGTGCATTGCCGACCGTCCCTCGGCGTCATTCCGGGGCGCGCTGAAGGCGCGAACCCGGAATCCATACCCCCCAGTCTCTCCGCGACAATAGGCACCGGGGTTATGGATTCCGGATCGCCGCTTCGCGGCGTCCGGAATGACGATGGTGAGGCCAAAACTCACGCCGCCTTGCGCTGCTCCGCGGCCTGATTGTCGAACACCATGGTGGCGGCCGCGGTGTTGGAGATCGGGATGTGGTAGTTGCGGTGCAGTTCGCTCACCCGGCCGGTCAGCGCGCCGCGCATCGCCACCCAGTTCAACAGCTCGACGCCCTGGGCGCCCGCCTGCTCGACCAGCTGCGGAATCGAATAGCGCGCGATCGCCTCCGGGTCGCTCGTAAGCTTGTCCATACAGAACCGGTCGAACTCCTTGTTGATGAAGCCCGCCCGCTCGCCGTCGAGCTGATGCGACAGCCCGCCGGTGCCGACCACCATCACGCGCAAATCCTGCTCGTAGCTTTCGATCGCCCGGCCGATCGAGCGGCCGAGTTTCAGGCAGCGCGAAACAGACGGGAGGGGGTGCTGCACGGTGTTGATCGAGATGGGAACGATCTTCACCGGGCAGGCCCCTCCCCCGGGCCACATCAGCGCCATGGGGATGGTCACGGCGTGATCGACCAACATGTCCTGGCACATCGTGATGTCGAACTCGTCGGCGACGAGGCCGTTGATCAGATGCCAGGAAAACTTGGCGTCGCCCGCAAGCGAACGCGACACCGGAATGCCCCAGCCTTCGTCCTCGTTGCGGTACTCGTCCGCCGCGCCGACCGCAAAGGTCGGCAGCTTGTCGAGGAAGAAGTTGAGCCCGTGGTCGTTGTAGAACACGACCGCAACGTCCGGTTTCACCCGGGCGAGCCATTGATGCACGTAATGAAAGCCGTCGAAGAACGGGCTCCAGTACGGGTCCTTCTGCTTGTGCTCGGCGATCGCCTTGCCGATCGAGGGAACGTGCGTGGTGCCGACGCCGCCGATGATGCGAGCCATGATTACCTCCCTGCCGCCGCGAGCTTGTCTTTGAACGCGTCCACGCTCATGCCGGTCTGCTGCGCGCCGATGTCCTGGACGTTGAGGCCGAAAATGCCGGCGAGCTTGGCGAGGTAATAGATGTTGCCGCCGGCCGCGATCATCTGCAGCACGTTGCGGCTGTTCACCGCCGCGCGCTGCTCTTCGCTCAGCCCGTACTTGCGGCAGTAGGCGTCCTCGTCTTTCAGAAACGCCGCGCGATTCTCCGCGCTGTTGAACGAGAAGCACATGCGGTTAAGCGCCAGGCCCTTGCGCGCCTGTTCGTCATCGAACAGCACCGTCCCCGGAATGGCGTGAGGTCGCATGGCCCATCTCTCCTTGGCTATCCGGTCCTTAGCTATCGGGTGTATCGTTTCGAATGCAACTATCCGGCCGGCGCCGCGTGCGAGCCTTGATCTGGATCAAACGGGGCGGGGGTGCGCCGCCGGAAGCGGCCGAGGCAAGCGTCATCGTCCGGGGGTTTTTGCGGCGCCCGCTCGCCGGGTCTCTAACTCCCCCCACCACAAGGTGAGGGGGCGGAGCGCCGAAAGGCGCACCTGTGGTTTCCGCCATTTGCGGCGGCCGCGCTCATTACGGAGAGCGCGCCGCCTTCCGGCGCTCCACCGCAGCGATTTTGGGCAACCCGGGACCGTACTTCCGGGGCCGGACAGGGGGCCTTTGCCCGCCCTGATCCCGG